>DHKFJ23503__coassemble_601_pt1 | contig 39237 bp, 39 predicted proteins | sample DHKFJ23503__metabat2_low_PE_016 | metagenome-assembled genome bin DHKFJ23503
GGGCTTCAAAACACTTTAACGGGATTACCCCGTGGGATGAAGTGGTGGCCGGTGCTAAACCGGTCCTCTCCCTGGGGAACATGACTGGTGAAGGGTGGCTTTTGCCAGGTGAAATGGTCGAGCTCCTCCGATCCGGCGTTAATAACATCGTCTGCATGCAGCCGTTTGGGTGCTTACCAAACCACATTGTTGATAAGGGGATGCTAAAGGAACTGCGCCGTGAATACAAGGGTGCCAACCTGATGCCAATTGACCATGATCCGGGTGCTTCGGTGGTTAACCAACTTAACCGGATCCGGCTAATGATGGCCACCGCTAGGAAGAAAGTGGCCGCTAAAGAAGCAGTAACCAGTGAATAAATGCTCGGTAAGCTGAGTAGCGCTGGGCTAGTGGGCTTACCACAGTACACAAAGGGACGCTAGTGTTCGGATTTTTCCGAATACTAGCGTCCCTTTGTGCTTTCTAAAGACTAGCTTGTCCTATGCTGCAGTATTTGTAGGAGACAAAGGTTACATTTCTTCTTTTAACCTGATATCCTTCAAATTCCGGATCACCACCGACTTACCATCCCGGAACCGGAGCCGCTGCTGGCGCCAGTCGACGTTAACCAGTTGACCGGCATAATGCTCGTAAAAGCCAGTTTGGCCGTCAAAGTAGGTGACGATAACGGTGGGCCAGGGCCGAACCTTACTCAATTGCTTGATCTCCTTGATAAGGGCCAGCAACTCTTCACGACTGAGGTAGTCCTTATTATGGTAGCGTTTGGCCGTCTGGTCCAACAGTTCCTTGTAACCAGTCAAAGCGGCAAACGGAGCGAACTGGCCGGCCCGGTCAATCTGAGGCATCGGCAGGTGGGCCCTTGAAGCGTGGCGGGGGACGTTCATGATGTCCTTATAACGAGAGGTATCATTGAACTGCTTTTTCTCGGCTTCCCATTGCTTATTGTCCATTATGCCCGGTGTCCCCCAATCTCCTTGTTACGCTTTTTAGCAACTGCCCCGTCCTTGAGGTCCGCGGCCCGAATAATCGAATTCTTGCCAAACTGGTCCTGGAGCTTGAGAACCATTTTTTGGACCCGTTGATCTTGCTGGCGTTGCCGCCTTTCCTGGTCAACACGTTGTAAATGACGGTGGGTATTAGTAAAGAGGTCGAGCTGTTCCGTGTGGGTCATTTGGTCCGCCACCGCTTGTTTGACCAGGTGGTTTGCCGTAACGGTCACCCGCCGGATGAAGAGGTCGGGGTTGACCTGCTGGCGAAATAGTTCCAGAAAGTGGTCGGTTAGTTCCCGTGGTGATGCGGTCGGTAGCTTAGTGGTGAAGCTCCCGTGGTCGGGGTGGGGGACTTCTCGGCCATAAAAGTCGGTAGTGGTGGCGCCGTGGTAACCGTGCCCCTGGTGAAGGCTTTGAACGTCGTAGTTGACAGTTAACGAAAACTGGTCCGCTACCAGGTCGCGCTTGACCATCTGGAGGCTGAGTATGTCGACCATTTCCCGGACCACCAGCCGGGCTTCGCTATACCGATACGGCTTGGGCAAGACGATGCTGGAGTAGATACCGTGGTTGGCTGACCGGTAGTTCTTAATGTCTTTCATGGTCGCCGATTCGTATCCCCAGGCGTGGTCAATGATTAGCTCGGCGTTTTTACCAAACTCCCGGTAGAGGACCTCCTCATTTAGGGGGTCGGACAGCTTACCCAAGGAACAACGGGCAATGTCGCCCATCGTATGAAGCCCCAGCTTGGCGAGGCGCTTGGCATACCCCCGGCCAATCCGCCAGAAGTCGGTCAAAGGTTGGTGGGCCCAGAGGTAGTGGCGGTAGGCTTGCTCGTCCATCTGAGCGATCCGGACTCCATCTTCATCGGCGGGAATCCGCTTGGCAACGATGTCCATGGCGACCTTGGCCAGGTACAGGTTAGTACCAATCCCGGCGGTGGCGGTGATCTTCGTTTCTAATTGGATTGTTTGGATGATTTCCTTGGCCAATGCATGGGCCGACATGTGGTGACCCGCCAAGTAATCAGTCACATCCATCAAGACCTCATCGATTGAATAGGGGTGGATCATTTCCGGTGGCAAGTAACGGAGGTAGATTTCATAGATTTCCGCGCTCTTTTGCAAGTAGAAAGACATCCGCGGTGGCACGATTTTGAAATTAATCCGCAAGCGGGGGTTACGCAAGAGTTGTGGCCGGTAGATCGAACCATACTTAGCCAGCCGATGACCAGGCGCATTATGGGCCCGCTCCCGGTTTAAGTGGCCCACGATTTGTTCGACCTCAAATAAGCGGGGGCGTCCGGGAACGCCGAACCGTTTAAGGGCCGGTGAGACGGCTAAGCAGATAGTCTTACTGGTGCGGGATTCATCGGCGACCACCAGGTTAGTAGTCAAGGGATTGAGGTGGTGGGCGGCACATTCCGCCGAGGCGTAGAAGGATTTCAGGTCAATTGCGAGGTAGGTGCGGTCCACAGTAGTCATTCCTTTCACTAGTTATTAATTCCTATTATACGGGGTGTCGGCGATGGGAACAAGTGTTTGTGTAGGTGGCTTGCCTTTTGAACCAAAAATCGCTAAAATATGACTATTAAGTAGCACGAGTTTAGCGAGGGACGGCTGGTGAAAAGATCCCCAGGGTGCGAACTGGATTTTAACATAATCATAATTAAGAGCGGCAAGTTATTTGCAATTTAGGTGGCACCGCGCGCAAGCGTCCTATTAGTTAATTGGCTAATGGGGCGTTTTTAATTTAAGGAGGAATTATCATGGCAGAAAAGAAACACGTAATTTTAACTGGGGACCGGCCAACCGGGAAGCTACACATTGGGCACTACGTTGGTTCATTGAAGAACCGGGTGGCTCTGCAAAACACCGGTAAGTACGATACCTACATCATGATTGCGGACCAGCAGGCATTGACGGATAATGCTCGCGATCCTGAAAAGATCCGGCGCTCGCTTCATGAAGTGGCCTTAGATTACCTGGCCGTTGGAATTGACCCCCAGAAGTCGACGATCCTGGTCCAATCCCAAATCCCAGCCCTCAGTGAGTTGACGATGCACTACCTAAACCTGGTGACCGTTTCACGGCTGAAGCGGAACCCGACCGTTAAGACGGAAATCAAGCAAAAGAAGTTTGGGGAAAGTGTGCCAGCCGGCTTCTTTATTTACCCGGTTAGCCAGGCGGCAGACATTACGGCCTTTAAAGCCGACACCGTGCCAGTGGGGGATGACCAAGAACCGATGCTGGAACAGACCCGTGAAATTGTCCGGACCTTTAACCGGATCTACAAGCGCGAGATCCTGGTGGAACCAGAAGGGGTCTTTCCACCAAAGGGTGAAGGCCGGATCCCGGGGCTGGATGGCAATGCCAAGATGAGTAAGTCACTTGGTAATTGCATCTACTTGTCGGATGATGCGGACACGATCCAAAAGAAGGTCATGTCGATGTACACTGACCCGACCCATATCAAGGTGTCTGATCCCGGCCACGTTGAAGGGAACACGGTCTTTACCTACCTGGATATCTTTGACCCGGACAAGGAACAAGTGGCCAAGTTAAAGGAACAATACCAAGCCGGGGGCCTTGGGGATGTAAAGATTAAACGTTACTTAAACGACGTCCTCCAGGCGGAATTAAAGCCAATTCGTGAGCGGCGGGAACAATACGCGGCTAACCTGGACTACGTTGACCAAGTACTCAAGGAAGGCTCAGCACGGGCAAATGAAGTGGCTAACCAAACGTTAAAGGAAGTCCGCGATGCCATTGGTATCAACTACTTCGGCTAATATGTAGCATTAAAGCCTACCCATAGCGGGTGGGCCTTTTTAGTTGGGGTGGGCACCATTGGCTAGTAAAATGTAAGGAAAAATAAAAATGGGAGGACCACACAATGTGTACAAGCATTTACCAGGTTACACGCGACCATACCCACCTCTTGGCCCGGACAATGGACTGGCCGGTTTTGGCAGTGTCGCCGCTTTTTATCCCCCGGCACTTTACTTGGCAGTCGGTGTATGACCACCGGGTTTACCGTAATAAGTATGCTTTAATCGGGGGCGGGAGCCTGTCGGCAAGTCGGGTTGATGTTTCGGATGGGGTGAATGAATTTGGCTTGATGGCGCAGAAACTAACTTTTGACAACGGTGCGCAGCTAGTGGATAAGCCGAACCGTCACCAGGTTCAGTTGGCAGCGTACGAGTTTGCTTTTTATGTCTTGGGGAATTTCAAATCCGTCGACGACCTTGTCGACCATCTCGGTGAAATTGAATTGATGAGTGACGTGCACAATGATATTAAGTTTGGCAAGTCAGAAATGCACTTTGCGGTGGCTGATCGGACGGGACGGGTAGTGGTAATTGAGCCGACAACCCAGCCGATGCGGGTAATTGAAAACCCACTGGGGGTCGTTACTAATAGCCCGGACTTTGACCGTGAGATCAAACAGATGACTAAGTATGTTGACTTTATCCCCGAATTTAACCAGGGGAAAGTGCCCCGCAATACGCCCCGGGTGACTAGCGGGCGCCTTTCCGGAAAGGCTAATCCGCCGGGTTATTATTCGCCAAGTGCGCGCTTTATTCGGGCGGCCTACCTCCGTGAACGGTCTGATGTTCCAGCCGATAAGGTGACCGGGGTAGCGAGCGAGTTTCACCTTTTAGATAGTGTAACCGTGCCGCAGAACCGGCGTCACCAGCCTACTTATTCGGTCTACCGGTCGGTCACGGTTGCTGAAGACCGGGAGTATTACTTCCAGTCTTACCACCGTGGCGATACCTCCCGGCTTCGGCTGACTGATACAATGCTGGAGTGGACCACGCCCAAGGTTTACAACGTCCCCGACCACTTAACCGTCCGGAAACTCCGCTAGCTAGCCCAAATTATCTACCGGTGAGTTACCTAAGTTGGGAGTTATTGACGAAAACTTCCCTTCTGCCCATTCTTGATAGTGTTTCACAGGGCGGAACATGGTAACATAAAGGAGATAGTTTTTTTTCGAAGTAAATCTAACGTAGCGGAGGTGAAAATAGTGGAAAACCTCGCAATTGTTGACCTCGGCTCTAACTCGGCCCGAATGGCAATTACAGAGATTGCACCGGACGGACGCTTTCGGGAAATTAAGCGGGTGAAGGAAAATACTCGCCTCTCAGAAGGCATGGGACGTGAAAAGCTTCTCCAAGAACCGGCCATGAACCGGACCATTGAGGCCTTGAAACGGTTTAAGCACCTCTATGAGGAAGTGCCAAACGTGAAGGTCCGGGCCATCACCACGGCAGCGGTGCGTCAGGCCCGTAACCGGCAGGAATTCTTGGACCGGGTCCAGCGGGAAGTGGGGATTAAACTCCAGGTCCTGTCGGGAAAGAAAGAGGCATATTACGACTACTTAGGGGTGATTCGGACCCTTAAGCTTAACCACTGTTTGATTTTAGATGTTGGTGGTGCCAGCTGTGAATTGGTACTGGTGCAGCAGCGCCAGGCTCGGGACCTAATCTCGATTCCGGTAGGCGCGGTTAACTTATCAGAACAGTTTCACTTGAACGGTTATGTTCGGTCAGCGGACCTCTTTCGGGCCCAGGTAGCGATGAATGACCGCTTGAAAAAGATTCCGTGGATGCGGTATGCCACCCGGGTGCCGATCGTGTTACTGGGTGGCGCAAACCGGACCCTAGCCCGGATGGCCTGGTCTTACCACCACCGTCACCACCGGCGGTCAATCCATGGTTACCAACTTAGCGCCCGGGCGGTATATGCAACCTACCGGGAATTATTGAATCGTAACCTTGCCCAGCGCAAGAAGATGCCGGGGCTGGAGCCAGAGCGTGCGGACATCATTGTGGGGGGGATGTTACCCCTCATTAGCTTGCTGCAGCGCAACAGTGATGGCCGGGTGATCTTTTCGGAGAGCGGTGTCCGTGAAGGCATCATTACTGAATACGTCAACCAAAGGAAGCAAAAACATGAGTGATTGGCAACACGGCTTTTATAAGTTAAGTCCTGAAGAGCGGCGGTCCCGATTAGCAATGGCCCGCCACCTTCCTGCCACGGTTAGTCAGCTGCTGGCTAACCAGTCATCACAACTTGGTGACCAGTTGGTGGAAAACTACCTTACTGACTATGCCTTGCCAGAAGGGGTGGTATTAGGTCTACGGGTTAACGGGACTGATTACCTGGTGCCGATGGTGGTAGAAGAGCCATCGGTTATCGCGGCCGCCAGCAATGGTGCTCAGCGGATTGCTAGGTCCGGCGGCTTTGTTGCCGCTCCCCAGCACCGGGCACTGGTTGGCCAGGTGGTATTGGTTCCGGCCGCCGGCAGCCGGGCGGCGGACCTTGCCTGGTTAAAGGATCACCGGACCGACTTAGTAGCGGTTGCGAATGCTGCCCACCCATCGATGAAAAAGCGGGGTGGGGGAGCCTTGGCAGCTAGTTTTCGGACCCCCGGTAAGTTCATTAGTGTTGACCTGCAGATTGACGTTTGTCAGGCGATGGGGGCCAACAGTGTTAATACAATGGCGGAGGCGGTCGGCCACTGGCTGAGTAACCACGGCTTTAACGTTTTGACTGCTATTCTTAGTAACTACGCAACCACCAGTTTGCAACAAGTAGAATGTCACGTTAACTTTGAACAGTTAGCTACGAAAGCGATGGCAGGACAGGTGGTCGCCCAACGGATGGCGGACTTAAGTGCGTTAGCCCAGGTTGACCCCTACCGTGCGGCTACCCATAACAAGGGGATCATGAACGGCATTGATGCGGTAATGATTGCGAGTGGTAATGACTGGCGGGCCATTGAAGCGGGTGCCCATGCCTATGCCGTCAAGGACAGTTCCTACCGGGGCTTGAGCACATGGCGAGTTGTTGATGATCAGTTAGTCGGCCAGTTAACCCTTCCATTACCGGTAGGGGTTGTTGGTGGCTCAATCGGCTTAAACCCGTTGACAAGGGCGAACTACGCAATTAGTGGAATTAAAACCGCGGAGGAATTAGCTGCAGTGACGGCGAGTGTTGGCCTGGCGCAAAACCTGGCGGCCTTGCGGGCACTAGCTAGTTCCGGGATTCAGGCGGGGCACATGAAGTTGCAGTACCGGTCGCTAGCGGTTAGCGTTGGTGCGACGCCGGCCGAGGTTCCCGCGGTAGTAAAGGCACTCGCTAACCATCCCCACGTCGACCGAGCATTGGCCCAACAAGTTTTAAAAGAATTAAGGAAGGATTAGTTGCATGAGTGAAGAAATTAAGTTGAATGCGGCCAACCAAGCGCTGTTGAAACAGGTAAATGACCTGTACCCAGAAGGATCGGTGTTTGTCCAGTTTCACGGTGAGAAGGCTGGCTACGTGCGTCATGACCAGGCGACCCAAAAGATGCTTCCTGGTGGTTTGTTCATTATTGTTACGGACCTGACGGCACCTAACTACACGGCCTCACACGAGTTATTACACCTGTTGATGTTACTGCGGGGCTTTCCACAGATCTTTTTCCAATTGTCGCTTGGTGATAAGCAACTTGATGAGCAGATGATGATCATGTCCACCGATCTTTACAACGTTGCCATGCACCGGGTTGTTGTTGCCGAGCAGCGCAAGCATGGCCTGATTGATGAAACAATTGAAGAAGAATACTTAAAGGGGATTAACCACACCCTGACACCAGAGGGGAGTAAAGACGACGAAGAAAAAACACTCCGTCTGTTAACCCTATTAGATGCGTTAGTCTTTTATGGCGACCACTTTGCCAAGTATGCGGACGCCATTAAAGAGAAGTACCCAACGGCACTGGCCGCTGCACAGCAGATCTACGCTAAGCTGGTTGCCAAACCGATTAAGTCACCGTTTGACATGCGGCGGTCAATTATTAAGACCTATTCCCTATTTGACCAGCAGATGCAAGAATGGGGACTGCCAGCACTGCATAATAACGAGTATACGACGGTATCACCGGTGTTAAGCGAACGCCAGCTCCGGTTAAGTCTCCGTCAGGTCTTTGAAATTTACCATTCAGACATGAAGGAACGGGGGACCACTAAGCGGGCTTATGTCGGTATCCGGCGGAGTGATGGGCAAAATTCGTTTACGATGCCAGCACCAAACCCCGAGACGCCCGCGGCGTTTAAAAAGCTTTATGCCCAACCCGTTAAAGAATTTTTGGAACAGCACAGTATCCCTTATATCGTAAGGAAGTGATCTGGTGGATACGCAGATTCAAACGGCATTTGACGATGCTAAACACATTGTTTTCCTAACTGGAGCAGGGGTATCAACCGCCTCCGGGATCCCCGATTTCCGGTCCGCCAATGGACTATATTCACAGAACCAAAATGCGGAGTACTACCTTAGCCACCGCTATTTTGCCAGCGATCCGGAAGGCTTTTATGAGTTTTGCAAGAAAAACCTCTACTTTCCAGATGCTAAGCCGAATGTTATTCATGAAAAGCAGGCGGCATTAACCCAGCAGGACCGGGCAACGGTGATTACGCAAAACATTGATAACCTGTACGAAGAGGCGGGAACAAAGCACCTGGTTGACTTTCATGGCAACCTCTACCACGTTTATTGTGAAAAGTGTGGTCAGACGGTTCCAGTGGAAGAATACCTTGAGAGCCGGATCCATAAGCTTGACGACGGTCCGTTGCGGCCAGACATCGTGCTGTATGACGAAGGCATTAAACAGCAAAACATTATCGATGCGGTTAAGGCGATGCAAACGGCCGACCTGGTAGTAATCGTGGGCACCTCAATGAAGGTGTACCCGTTTGCCGGCCTGCTGGAGTACCGCAATAAGAACGCTAAGGTAATTGCTATTAACCGGCAAAAGTTAAGCTTCTCCTTTGACTTTGAGATGGTCCAAGAAGATGCGACTAAGTTTTTTGAAGAATTACGGGTATAACGGGAAATAGCCATCCCGTATAAAAATAGAGTTCAAAGTCCGGGAAACCGAACTCTGAACCCTATTTTTATGTTGAACGCACCAGCAGCAACCGGTCACGCGCTACTGTAATGCATGGTCATGTTTGTCTTTAAGCCGCTTGAGTTCGCAGTCGTAGTCACAGGCAGCACATTTGCCACCGACCTTCACCTTATGGAAAGTACGGATGATAATGACTGCCGCCAAGACAACGACAGCCAGGATAATTAAAGCATTGACTAATATTTTCATTTAATACCCGCCTCCTAAACAATGAGAGAACCAATTTGAAAGATTAGAAACGACGTAACGTAAGCGATTAGAAGGCTCATCCCCACCGAGAACAACATCCACTTAGTTGACCCGGTTTCCTCACGGATTGTAGCCAGTGTCGCAAAACATGGAATGTAAAGTAGGACGAAGGCCATCATCGAGTAGGCCGCGACCGGACTCATGAATTGCCCGAGCGCGGTGATTAACACGGCCTTGCTACTGGTATGAAACATCACCATCATGCTCGAGGTGATAACTTCCTTGGCTAAAATACCGGTGAACAGGGCGCTGATTGCCTGCCACTGGACGATGCCGAGCGGACGGAAGAACGGGACCAGTCCGTGGCCGAGGGCCGCAGCAAAACTCTTTGTGGAGTCGGTAACAAAACCGCTGGGGCCAAAGCTGGACAGCAGCCAGATGAGGACGGTCCCGGCGAAGATAATGGTCCCCGCCTTTTTGATGAAGCCTTTCCCCTTGTCCCAGGTTCCGTGCCAGATGATGTCGAGCCGGGGAAGGTGGTATTCCGGCAGTTCAACGATGAAGACCGACCGTTCCTTAACGTGGAAGAGGAACTGGTAGAACTTGGCTACCAGGAGGGCGACCACGATCCCCAGGAAGTAGATTGAGAGGACGATCAATGCCTGGTGGTGGGGGAAGAAGGCGGCAACGATCAAGCCGTAAATCGGCAGCCGGGCCGAACAACTCATGAAGGGCATGATTAGTGAGGTGACCAGCCGTTCCTTGGGCTGTTCAATTGTTCGGGCCGCCATGATCCCGGTAACGTTACACCCAAAGCCAATGATCAGGGGGATAAAAGATTTCCCGTTTAGGCCAATCATTTGCATCAGCCGGTCAGTCACAAGTGCTGCCCGGGCCATGTAGCCAGAGTCCTCAAGCAATGAGATGCAGGCAAAGAGGGTGAAAATCTGTGGGATGAAGGCTAAGACTCCCCCCACCCCGGCGATTAAGCCGTTAACGACTAGGGACCGTAACGGGGCCAGTGCGCCAACCTGGATCAAGAAGTGGTCGACGGTGTTAGAAACTGGTACCGATAAGAACCAGTCAAGGCGGTCCGAAAGGGGGGTCCCGACCCACTCAAAGGAAAGCTTAAACATGAGGTAAAAGATGCCAGCAAAAATTGGTAAACCAAGGATCGGGTTGGTAACTACCTTGTCGATCTTACTGGTCAATCGTGGTTCATTGCTGACGGCAGATTGGGCAGCGTCTTTGAGCAGCTGCTCAATAAAGGTTAGCCGGGTCTCGTAGATTTGTTTGCTAAACTTCTGCGCGTCATAATAGGCGGCCTGTTTAAGCAGTGGCGTCAGCTGGTGGCTTTTAGCGTAGGCCCGGATCGCACGACTTTGGTCAATGAAGTTGATCGCTAGCCAGCGGGCAGTGGCATTATCGTAGTGATAGTCATCATGCAGTGCTTCCGTTGCCTGTCGGATCGCCTGCTTGAGCATCGGAGGATAGTCCAACTGGAGCCGGTGGTGGGCAACGTCTTGATAGTTAATGATCTGCTGACGTAGCTGGCTAATCCCTTGGTGGCCGCGGGCGTTAGTCGTGGTTACCTGACAACCCAGACGCTGGCTAAGAAGGTCCAGATCATAGGTTTGCCCGCTGCGGCGCAGGTCATCAATCATGTTGAGAATCAGGATGGTTGGCAACCCCCGCTCCAACACTTCGATGGTTAATAGGAGGTTGCGTTTAAGCTGGCTTGCATTTGTGATGTTTAAAATCAGGTCTGGACGGTTAGCCAGCAGGTAGTTGGTAACAACGGCCTCATCCTTGGTGAGGGGGTTCAAGGAGTAGGTACCGGGAAGGTCAACTACTTGGATATCAGAATCTTTGAGGGTCCCGACCTTCTTTTCAACGGTCACCCCCGTCCAGTTGCCAACAAAGGCATACTTGTCCGTCAGTGAGTTAAAGAGGGTCGTCTTACCGGTATTCGGGTTACCGATTAGTACCACATCTGCCATTAAACCTCCGCCTCCGTCAGTGCCGCAAAGTCACGGTAGCGGATACCAATTCGCTGGTGGTTATTTTCAATAATTACCGGGCCGTGGAAAGGGTAGCGCTGAACAACTTTGATGGGGCAGCCTTCGCAAAGTCCCATGTTGTGAAGCCGGCTGGCCGTGGGCTTATTCAGGCAGTCAAAAGAATGTAACGTGTAATGATGGTTAATCATATTGTTCCCTCACAATCTATTATTCCTAAAATATATAAAAAGCCAGATTTTATATCCCTATTATACTCCGTTGGAAACGCTTAAAAATAATCAAATGTAAAGTTTCATTTTAAAATTATTCGGTTATAATGTAATTGTATTATTTTTAACAAAATTTCGCTGTGAATATTTTGGAATATTAAGTAAGGGGATGCTTTGCAAATGGCCACACTTGAAGTGCGTGATTTACATGTTTCGGTAAAGGATGAAGAGAGCAAGAAGGAAAAAGAAATCCTCAAAGGGGTTAACCTCAAGATGCAGACGGGTGAGATCCATGCCATCATGGGACCTAATGGGACGGGGAAGTCGACCCTCTCCCAGACAATTATGGGTCAACCGGGCTACAAGGTAACCCAGGGCGACATCTTGTTAAACGGGGAGAGCATCATTGACATGCCGGTTGATGAACGGGCACGGAAGGGCTTGTTCTTGGCAATGCAGTACCCGGCTGAAATCCAAGGGGTTACAAATGCCGAATTCCTTCGGGCAGCAATTAACGCACGGCGGGCCGATGATGACCAGATTTCCGTGATGGACTTCATCAAGAAGCTCGACAAGAACCTGGCCCTATTGGACATGAGCCAGAAGATGACGGAACGTTACCTCAACGAAGGCTTTTCCGGTGGTGAAAAGAAACGGAACGAAATCCTCCAACTACTGATGATCGAACCAACTTTTGCAATCCTGGACGAAATTGACTCCGGCCTTGATATCGATGCCTTAAAGGTGGTTTCCAAGGGGGTTAATTCCATGCGGGGCGATAACTTCGGTTCCCTAATCATTACCCACTACCAACGGCTATTAAACTACATTGTTCCAGATACCGTTCACGTAATGATGGATGGTCGGATCGTTAAGACCGGGGGCCCAGAACTGGCTAAGAAGCTGGAAGACGAAGGTTACGCAGGACTACGTGATGAATTGGGCCTCGACATCAAACTAGTTGACGACGAGGACTAGGGGGTGTTGAGATGACTGATTTAGCAGAAGCAAAGGAACAGCTGACCCAGGCAAGTCGGCAAAATAATGAACCCGCCCCACTCCTACAGCGGCGGCTTGCGGCTCGTGAATTAATGACTAAGCTGCGCCTGCCACGGATGCAACGCTTTAAGTTTCACGACTGGCCACTGATTGCTGACCAACCACTGAACTGGGTTCCGTCGGCGACCGACCTAGAACAACTGACACCTGATGATGAGGTGATCCGGGTGACCCAGGTAGGCCAGACAACGGTTCACGTTCACATCCCAGATAAGTTAAAGGCGGCCGGGGTGATCTTAACTGACATCTTCACCGCGGCCCGTGAACATAGTGACCTGTTTGAGCGGTACTTCATGACGGCGATTAAGGCGGATGAAAACCTGCTAACTGCTTACCACCAGGCCTACCTGAATGCGGGGCTCTTCTTGTATGTCCCTAAGGATGTGGTGATTGAAAAGCCAATTGAAGCTGAGCTAATCCAGGACAATACCCAGGATGAACCACTGATTTCCCACATTTTGGTCGTAGCCGACCGGGGGAGTAAGGTTAAATTCATCCAGCACCTCACGACGGTTGGTGACCATGCCAATCCTGCCAACATGATGATCGAATTGATCGCCCGGGACAGTAGTGAGATTGACTTCTCATCACTAGATGAGTTGGGAGTCAGCACCCACACCTACTTCAAGCGCCGGGCTGACATTGGTCGTGATGCCCACGTGGAATGGGCGGTCGGCCTGATGAACGATGGCGACACGGTTGGTGACATGGATTCGGAACTGCTCGGTGAGGGTGGTTATGCTAACTCAAAGATGATTGCCGTTACGACCCGGCACCAGGAAGTTGGTGTCAACAACCGGGTTACTAACCATGGTAAGCACACGACTGGGTTGATTAACCAACGGGGAGTTATTTTGGAAAACTCCGAGTTGATTTTTAACGGGATTGGTCAGATCATCCATGGTGCCCATGGGTCCAAGGCGGACCAGCAAAACCGGGTCCTGATCATGTCAGACCAGGCCCGGGGGGACGCCAACCCGATCCTCTTGATTGACGAAAATGATGTTGAAGCCGGTCACGCGGCTAGTGTCGGCCCAGTGGACCCTCACCAGATGTACTACCTGATGAGCCGGGGGATTCCACGTAAGCAGGCGGAACGGATGGTTATTCGTGGCTTCTTGGGTGCCGTCTTAAGTGCAATCCCAGCGGCCGACGTACGGAACAAACTGGTTGATATTCTGGAAAGGAAGCTTACTGATGGCCAACAATACCAATAACTTCACCGCTGATTTCCCGATCTTAGACCAAAAGGTAAATGGTGAGCGGCTAGCCTACCTCGACAACGCCGCTACGGCACAAAAACCGCGTCAGGTTGTCGAGTCCCTCGTTCACTTTTACGAACATGATAATGCTAATGTTCACCGCGGAGTTCATTCCCTGGCGGAACGGGCAACGGAAGAATATGAAGAGGCCCGCCAGAAGGTCCAGCACTTCATCAACGCGGCGGATAATAAGGAAATCATTTTTACTAAGGGGTGTACGGATGGCCTTAACCTGGTTGCCGCCACTTATGGTGAGGAAAATATCCAGGCGGGTGACGAAATCGTCATCTCCATTATGGAACACCACAGTAACCTCATCCCTTGGCAGCAGCTAGCAATTAAAAAACACGCGGTCCTTAAGTACATTGAGCTGACGGACGATGGGACGCTTGATATGGCTGACGCCCAAAAGAAGATTACTGATAAGACTAAGATTGTGGCGGTTGCCCACGCCAGCAACGTGTTAGGGACAGTTAACCCCTTAAAGGAGTTGGCTAAGTTGGCCCACGAACACGGTGCAGTAATCGTTGGTGACGGTGCCCAGTCAGTCCCCCACATGCCAGTTGACGTCCAAGACTTGGACGTGGACTTCTATGCCTTTTCGGGGCATAAGATGATGGGGCCAACCGGGATCGGGGTCCTCTATGGCAAAGTGGCACTCCTAAGGCAAATGCCACCCTACCAGTATGGTGGCGAAATGATCAGCGCGGTTCACCGGGAGCGGACCGAATTTGCGGATATCCCATTCAAATTTGAAGCGGGGACCCAAAATATTGCCGGTGCGATTGCGCTCGGCACCGCGGTTGATTACCTCGAAAAGATCGGGATGGAAAACATTGCGGCCCAGGAACAAGCTCTCGTGGACTATGTGCTACCGAAGCTAGAAGCAATTCCGTACGTCACGGTTTACGGACCACAAGATCCCCAGCACCATACCGGGGTAATCGCATTTAACATGGATAACCTCCACCCCCACGATGTTGCCACGGCCCTCGATGCGGAAGGCGTTGCCGTTCGTGCCGGTCACCACTGTGCGCAACCATTAATGGAAGCGCTGGGGGTTAGTGCCACCTCGCGTGCTAGCTTTTACTTTTACAATACTAAGCAGGATGCAGACCAATTGATTAATGCCATCAAGGCAACAAAGGAGTTCTTTAACGGTGGGACTATCTAAATTAAACGGTTTATACCGGGAAGTGATCTTGGACCACGCTAACCACCCGCGTAACAAACATGATATTTCAGACGCAACTAATCAGATGACGGTTCATAACCCCACTTGTGGTGATACCATTAACGTGGCAGTCAACGTTGATGGCGGCCGGATTAAAAACATCGGTTATACTGGATCCGGTTGCACGATCAGCCAGGCGTCAGCAAGTATGATGACCGAGGCGGTCAAGGGTAAGACGGTCGATGAAGCACTCAACATGGCGAAGACCTTTTCTGACATGGCAATCGGCAAGCAGCATTCGCAAGCTGACCTTGACCAATTAGGGGATGCCCAAATTCTGACCAGCATTATGGAATTCCCCGCCCGGATTAAGTGCGCCACGATTTCTTGGTGGGCATTGCAACGGGCATTGTTAAAGAAATATGATGAGGAGGAAGAGCAATGAGCGATGATGCAGCAAGCATCGTAAACGGCGATGAAAATTACGAATATGGCTTTCACGACGATGTGAAGCCGGTCTACTCAACCGGACGGGGACTGACCGAAGAAGTTGTCCGGCAAATTTCGGCAGCCAAACATGAGCCCCAATGGATGTTAGATTACCGGTTGAAGGCCTACCACATCTATAAGAAACTACCGATGCCCAAGTTTGGCCCGGATTTGTCTGACCTGGATTTAAAAGATATGCTTTACTACCAGAAAATGACCGACAAGAAGTTCCGGGATTGGAAAGATGTTCCCGAAGACTTAAAGCGGACTTTTGACCGGTTGGGGGTACCGGAGGCGGAACGAAAGTACCTGGCTGGCTCATCGGCCCAGTATGAATCCGAAGTGGTTTACCACAACATGAAGAATGAGTTTGCTAAATTAGGGATTATCTTCACCGATACTGATACGGCCCTACGTGAATACCCGGACCTCTTCAAGAAGTGGTTCGGTAAGCTGGTTCAACCAACCGACAACAAGTTTGCGGCCCTCAACGCTGCGGTATGGTCGGGTGGCTCCTTTATTTACGTTCCAAAGGGTGTCAAGACGAAGACCCCAATTCAGTCGTACTTCCGCCTGAATGCCGAAAATACGGGTCAGTTTGAGCGGACCTTGATCATTGTTGACGAGGGTGCCAGCGTGGACTACGTCGAAGGGTGTACGGCGCCGAACTACTCCTCCGATAGTTTGCACGCGGCCGTCGTAGAAGTGAATGTCTGCAAGGACGCCTATTGCCGGTACACGACCATCCAGAACTGGTCAGATAACGTCTACAGCCTGGAAACGAAGCGGGCGGCAGCAGCGGAAAACGCCACGATGGAATGGGTCGATGGTAACCTGGGTTCCAAGGTTACGATGAAGTACCCAAGCGTCTACCTAAATGGTGAAGGTGCCCGGGGGACAATGCTGTCAATCGCGGTGGCCAGCAACGGTATTCACCAGGACTCTGGTGCCCGGATGATCCATAACGCGAAAAACACGTCGAGCTCAATTGTTTCTAAGTCCATCGCCAAGACCGGTGGTTCAACCGACTACCGGGGGACGGTCCGCTTCGGCAAGCATTCTGATGGTTCTAAGGCCCACGTTGAGTGTGATACGATCATCATGGATGATCAGTCATCGTCGGATACGATCCCGTACAATGAAATTGACAATGCCCACGTAGCAATGGAGCACGAGGCCAAGGTCTCCAAGATTTCGGAAGAACAGCTCTATTACCTGATGAGTCGGGGGATTTCCGAGGAAAAGGCCACCGAAATGATTATCATGGGCTTCGTGGAACCATTTACTAAGCAGCTGCCGATGGAATACGCGGTCGAATTGAACCGCCTGATTAGTTTTGAAATGGAAGGCTCAATTGGTTAAAAGGAGGCACCACGATGGCAGATGAAGAAAAAAAGTACACGCCGGTAGAGGATGACGTAATGGGGGCACTGGAAAAGGTGATCGACCCGGAACTGGGGATCGACTTGGTTAACCTTGGCCTGATTTATGACGTCCAGGTTGACGATGCGGGCCATTGTACGATCACGATGACCCTGACAACGATGGGGTGCCCGCTCGGCGACTTTTTAAACGATGCGATTACCGAGGCCGCCACATCCGTGGAGGGCGTCAAGGACTGCAAGATTAACCTGGTTTGGGAACCCGTTTGGGGGATCGACCGGATGAGCCGGTTTGCTAAGATCGCCCTTGGTTTACATGAGTAAAGGAACGGGACAATGAATGGATATTCAGCGATTTGTTCAGCAACGTAAGCAGCGCGGAATCTCGCAAACGGAGCTTTGTACGGGGATCTGCACCCAGTCGACCTTGAGTAAGTTTGAAAACCGGGGGAAGGTACCGTCAGTTAAGATCCTTAGCCAGTTGTGTGAACGCTTGGGAATTACCATCGGCGACTTAAGCGGTCAGGCGGTTAGTGACCGCCCCCGTTCGGAACACCCGCTGGATCAGGTGGAAAAGTTGTTAATTGCCGAACGGTTTCCGGCGGCGATTAAGAAGTTAGCGACGGTGGAAGTAGTTTTGCTACCTGATTTCCGCCTCCAGATGCAGTACTACTACCTCAAAGGGATGATTGATACCCTGACGAGTAACCAGACAGCCACGACGACCTTTGACTTTACCCAGATTTTGGATAAGCTTGACGAGAAGCACGCCACCATCTTTTCTCAGCTGGCCTACCTTGGCTTTGGGATTCTTTATGCCCGCAAGGACCGTTTGGGGGATGCCGAATTCTTCTTTACGAAAGTTGTTAAGTACCTAAACCAACAGACCAATGATCATAAGAACTTACGCGCGCTTAGCATGGTTCAGTATAACCGGTTAGTGATGATGCTGTATTACGTGGCGGAGTACCAAGCGTTGCGTGACCGCCTTGATAACAGTAACCGGTTTTTGCGGCGGGTAACGAAACTCTGCGCGGCCCGCTATGAAACGTACCTAATGCCCCGGACAAAGTTACTGGCGGCAAATAATGCGCTCCAAAGTGGGGCACCTGCCGCCCAGGTCAGCGCCTTACTGGCCGAGGCCCTCGCCTTTGCCCGCTTTAATGGTAATAGTGTCGTTGAATTACAAGCAGCAGCGCTGAAAAAGCAACTTGCTGGTTTAGAGTGAGTACAAAAAAATGGGAAAAAAGCATTAAGAGTGTGCTTTTTTCCCGCGATTACTGGGTAACATTTAGAAAATGAAATGAGGCTGGTGAGAAAACAGAGTTTTCTCCCAGCCTCTTGCTGCCTTTATTGGCATTATACTTTATGCGTAGATGACGACCTTCCCATCAATCTTGATAGGTAACGCCACTGAACCAGACTTACGGTTCTTAGTGGACCGGTTGCTCTTACGACTTGCAAAGAACTTTGAATTTAGTAGCATTATGATCGCTCCCTTCATATTTTCCACCCTTAAGATATCATCTTAAGGACCGAATTCAAAGGCGCTTGTGGGGGTTACTCATTTTCAAAATGTATAAAACTTGGTGATCAACCGGCATAAATGCATAACAAATGGTTGAATATGTATACTTGCCGTTAAAACAATCACTACGGCCGCGAATAATGAATATATATTTTTTTGCCAATTCTAAGAATTTACTGAGCAAGTTGCTTAGAAAACGACGGAAGTTGCGTTCATGGTTAACCACCATTAGGATAACGTTTAGAAGGGAAGGAAAAAGATGGCAGCAAAAATTACAATGGGGACAACGACGTGGACGGAACACCCGGCCCTAATTCACGGTGAACAGCGGCCGGTAACCTTAAACGAATATGCGCAATACTTTCCGACGGTAGAAGTCGACACTTTCTTTTACGCCCTGCCGCAAATGGGGACACTACAAAACTGGTTATCAATGGTTCCGGAAGACTTTCAGTTTATTATCAAGGCCAACCAGGGAATGACCCTCCACCGGCGGGGACAGGATAAGGGGGCACTTGAGCAGCTTTTTACCCAATACCGACGGACGATTGCGCCACTGGTCGCCAGCGGACAGCTAAAAACGATCTTGTTCCAGTTCCCGCCCTACTTTGGCGCCAGTGTGGCGGATATTGAGTACTTAAAACTGGTGCGGTCGTGGGTGGGGGACCTTCCCGTGGCGGTGGAATTTCGTAACAATACCTGGTACCAAAGCGGGGTAATTGACGCCCTCCTTAGTTATTGCCGGGACCTGCATTTTACACTGGTGGCCGCGGACGAGCCACACGACCAGGTAACTACCGTCCCGTTTAAACTAGTAACGACAAACCCTGACCTGGTAATGCTGCGCCTGCACGGCCGCAATAAGCAAGGCTGGGCCAACCAGGATAAGAGCTGGCGTAAGACCCGGACCCTTTACAAGTATTCGGCAGCGGAACTGGAGCAGTTTGCTCAGGTAATTACCCAGCTAGCTCCCCAACCCAAGGAGGTCTGTGTGATCTTCAACAATAATTCCGGTAAGGATGCCGCACCAAACGCCTTACAACTCCAAAAGATGATGGGGGTTCACTTTGATGGCTTGGCACCCCGGTCACCGGAACAGCTCGACTTGTTTTAGTTTGGTGGGGTGACCACCATTAGTGGGTTGTTTATGCTATACTAAACGTCAATATAGTCTTAAATATATAATAGAAAGAGGGGCCTCATATGGCTACACAAAAACCAACTTACTACATTACGACACCTATTTACTATCCATCTGGTAAACTGCACATTGGTAACTCTTATACGACCGTTGCTTGTGATGCAGAGGCACGTTTCAAACGGCTTAATGGGTACGATGTGTTCTTCTTAACTGGGACCGATGAACACGGCTTGAAGATCGAACAAAAGGCCGACAAGTTGGGGATGCAGCCCCAAGAATACGTTGACCAAATGGCGGCGGGAATTAAGAAACTCTGGAAGACGTTAAAGATTACTAATGATAAGTTTATTCGGACGACCGATGACTACCACGAAAAAGCGGTCCAGAAGATCTTCCAGAAGTTCGTCGACCAGGGTGACATTTACAAGGGTGAATACACCGGCTGGTACTCAGTTAATGACGAAGAATACTTTACCGAAAGCCAGCTCGCTGAGGTTTACCGTGATGACAACGGCAAGGTGGTTGGCGGTAAGGCACCATCTGGCCATGAAGTTCAACTGGTCAAGGAAGAGTCATACTTCTTTAAGATGAGTAAGTATGCTGACTGGCTAATGAATTACTATCAGGAGCACCCGGACTTCATTGAACCACACACGCGGATGAATGAGATGGTTAACAACTTCTTGAAGCCCGGTCTGGAAGACTTAGCGGTTACCCGGACGTCATTTAACTGGGGGGTTAAAGTTCCTAACGACCCGCAGCACGTGGTATATGTGTGGATTGATGCCCTGTCAAACTATATTACAGCCCTTGGCTATGGCTCTGATGATGACAGTCTCTTTAAAAAGTACTGGCCCGCTGATGTTCACATGGTGGGGAAGGAAATTGTGCGTTTCCACACCATTTACTGGCCAATTATGCTCCATGCCCTTGGCTTACCCCTACCGAAGCACGTGATCGGCCACGGTTGGTTAATGATGAAGGACGGTAAGATGTCGAAGTCAAAGGGGAACGTGGTTTACCCTGAAACCCTGGTTGACCGTTATGGCCTTGACGCCACGCGCTACTACCTCCTACGGGCAATGCCATTTGGTAATGATGGTGTCTTCAGCCCTGAAGACTTTGTCGACAAGGTTAACTTTGACCTGGCTAATGACCTGGGGAATCTTTTAAACCGGACCGTTGCCATGATCAACAAGTACCAGGATGGTAAGATCAGTGGGACTAATGCTGCCACGACGGCCGTTGATGCTTCGCTAGAGCAGACCGCTGCTGAAGTGGTTGCCGAATACAAGCAAGAGATGGACAAGACCCACTTTGCGGATGCACTGGCGGCAATCTGGAAGCTGGTTGCCCGGGCCAACAAGTACATTGACCAAACTGAACCATGGGTATTGGCAAAAGACGACAGCAAGAAGGTGGAACTCTCTGACGTAATGACCCACCTGGCAAAGAGTTTGCGGGTCATTGCGGCTTTGCTTCAACCAGTAATGCCGGATGCACCGAAGGAGATCTGCCGGCAATTAGGTTTGCCAGAGGAACCGATCTCGTTAGTAGACGTTGCGTTTAATGACTTTCCGGCCAGCGCCCAGGTCGTTGCGAAGGGGACCCCAATCTTCCCCCGGCGTGATGTAAAAGAAGAAGTTGAATTCATCAAGAGCCAGATGAGTGCTAACCAAAAGACGAAGGGACGCAAGGCAATGGAAGAAGCAAAGAAGGCGGCCGTTAAGAAGGAAGAAACCGCTAGTTCAGTTGATACGGATGGCAAGAAATTGATCCGGATCGAAGCATTTGACAAGGTTGACCTGAAGGTGGCCAAGATTACTGCTGCCGATCACGTGGCGGGAGCCGATAAATTGCTGAAGTTCCACATGGATGATGGTAGTGAAGAGGGCCGGCAAATTCTGTCCGGAATTGCTAAGTGGTACCCAGATCCAGCAGTATTAGTTGGCAAGAAGGTCGTAATTGTTGCTAACCTCAAGCCACGAAAGATGCGCGGTGAGGTTAGTCAAGGAATGCTGCTGTCAGTAGAAAAGGACGGTCAGGTCCAAGTAGTTACCGTTGATGATCGTCTTGAACCTGGACTGGAACTAGGCTAACGATGGGAAAGCGACAGCACCAGTTGCGAGTGTACGATTCGCACACCCATTTAAATGACGATCCCTTCTATGATGATGTTCCGGCATTTGAAGACCGGGCGGCCCACTATGGAGTTACCCAGATGAATATTGTGGGGTCCAATGCCAAGCTTAATGACCGCGCATTGAAGCTCGGTGATCGGTATGCTAACCTTCACCCGATTATCGGTTGGCACCCGGAGGATATCCGTGACTTTGACCCGGCCGCACGAAAACGATTGTGGCACCAGCTCCATACACCAGGAGTGGTGGCGGTTGGCGAGATTGGCCTTGATTACTATAATGATGAACATTCGCCCCATGACCAGCAGCAAGCGATTTTTGCTGAGCAGCTAGAGTGGGCTCGGCAGTTGCAGTTACCGGTCTCCATCCACTGCCGTGAGGCCTTAGCAGACACCTATGCGCTTTTGAAGGCGGCCCACGTAGCCGACTTTGGCGGGGTGATGCACAGCTTTAATGGTTCACCAGAGTGGGCAGCCAAATTTTTGAACCTGGGGATGGCGATTTCGTTTAGCGGGGTCGCTAGTTTTGGCAATGCCACGGCGGTTCATGACGCGGTAAGGGCCGTTCCCCTTGACCGGTTGATGGTGGAGACCGATGCTCCCTACCTCACACCGGCGCCCTACCGGGGGAAACAAAACGAGCCCGCTTTTACCAGGTTTGTGGTGGAGGCGGTTGCCAGCTTGAAGCAAGTGCCGGTCGAGCGAGTGGCTGAGCAAACGTATCAAAACGCGCAGCGAATGTTCTTAAAGGATCGAAAGCATGACGAAGATTAAAGAAGTAATTGTTGTTGAAGGCAAGGATGATACCAAGCAGATTCAAAAGGCGGTTGATGCTGATACTTACGAAACCAACGGGTCAGCCCTTAATGAGCACGACCTCCACCGGCTAAAAAAGTTGCAGGCCAGCCGGGGCTTAATCGTTTTTACCGACCCCGACTTCAATGGGGAACGCTTGCGGAAAATGATTGCCGCCGCGGTACCGGGTGTTAAGCATGCCTTTATCCGACGTGACCAAGGGGTACCAACCGAGGCACATGGAAGCCTCGGGGTGGAGCACGCGAGTCCGGCAACCATTAAGGCGGCCTTGGCACACCTTTATACCCAGGCGCCAGCAGAAGTGGTCACCTTTACCCGGCAGGATTTGCAACGGGCTAAGATGACCGGCAGTGCCCAGGCCCGGCAGCGCCGGGAGCGCCTGGGCCAGCTATTGGGGATTGGCTATGGCAATGGTAAGCAGCTGGTTCACCGTTTAAACATGTTTCGGATTACCCGTGACCAGTTCATGACGGCGGTGCAGCAAATTGAACGGGAGGAAAAACATGAGTAATACGCCAGAAATTGGTAGTCGGACCCGGACTCGGGCGATTATGGAAAAGTATGGGATTCATACTAAGAAGAGCTTTGGGCAAAACTTCTTAACTGATCTCAACGTCTTACAAAATATCGTTAGCGCGGCGGCGATTACGAAAGATGACAATGTGATTGAGATCGGGCCCGGAATTGGTGCACTGACCGAGCAACTTGCACAAGCGGCAGGCGAGGTCTTGGCACTTGAGATTGACCGGGACTTGATTCCGGTCTTAAACGAGGTACTGGCACCGTACAATAACGTGACAGTTTTAAACCAGGATGTCCTCCAGGCCAACTTACCACAGCTCATCCAGGAGCAGTTCACACATCCCGAGCGGCCGGTAAAAGTGGTGGCCAACTTGCCTTACTATATTACCAGCCCGATTTTAATGAACCTATTGGCATCGCCGGTGGAGTGGGCGGCCATCTGCGTAATGATGCAAAAAGAGGTCGCCCAACGATTAACGGCCCAGCCGGGGACTAAACAGTATGGTGCCCTGACACTGGCAATTGAGTACCAGATGACGGCTAAAATTGCCTTTAACGTTTCCCGCCGGGTATTCGTACCTTCGCCAAACGTTGATTCGGCAATTGTGGTCCTAAAGCCCCGGACGGTCCCGTTAGCGGTGCCCCCCTTTGATAAGCAAAAGTTGTTTGGCTTTATTCGCGGCTGTTTTGCTCACCGCCGGAAGAGTCTCTGGAATAACCTCCAGTCAACGGTCGGTAAGACGGCGGATGTTAAGGAAAAACTGCGGACAATACTAGACCAGTTAGCAATTTCGCCACAGGTGCGCCCCGAACGGTTAACGCTAGAACAGTTCATTGAACTAGCCAATGCGCTGCACAGTGCCCAGCTATTGTAAATTGATCATTATCGACTTTTTAATAAAATAATGGTAATATTAATTGTTTCATGCTGGAATGGTACTGTTAAATCGCAGTGAGGTGAAGTTTAGTGCCAGAATCAATCGTTGAAATTAAGAAAGAACTAGACGACCGAATTGGGCAACCGGTGCTGGTCAAAGCACAGGCGGGTCGGAAGCGGGTTGCTACCCACCATGGGGTCTTGAGTAAGACCTACCCGGCAATCTTTGTGGTTCACCTAAATGACGGCCAGGGTTCATTGGACCGCATTTCGTATAGCTACACAGATTTATTAACCCATAACATTTCGCTGGCCTTTGAACCGGCCGATTAAAAGACAAGATCCGTACGGGAAACGAGTTACCCGGTACGGGTCTTTTTTAATACTTTCCTGAACGGCAATGCGCTTGCTGTTTAATAGCCGCATTAGTATAATCAAAATAAGAACAATTGGCGGTCAGGAGGGATAACGATGCGTGTAACTGAGAAGGCGCCCGCCAAACTAAACCTTAGTCTGGACACGCCAATGCGGTACTTCGATGGTTCACCGCGGTGGAACATGGTAATGACGTCAGCGGATTTAGCCGATTACGTAACGGTTGAGACCCACCTGCGGCCGGCAACAATCAAGGTCTACACGGACAGTGGCTTCTTACCGAATGACCAGCGTAATCTGGCCTATCAGGCGGCCCACATCCTCCGCAGCCGTTTTCACTGCCGTGAGGGGGTTACGATCCGCATCCGAAAAAACATTCCCGTCGCCGCTGGATTGGGCGGGGGGTCGTCAGATGCGGCGGCCGTCTTACGGGCATTGAATAATATCTGGCACCTGGACTTGTCGCTAGCGGAACTAGCGAAGATTGCCCTAAATATTGATTCCGACGTGCCATATTGCGTGTACAGTCGCCTGGCCCACGTGACCGGGCATGGTGAGCAAATTGAACTCTTGCCACCCCAGCCGCACTACTGGGCGGTGATTGCCAAGCAGCAGATCAGTGTCTCGACACCACAGATCTTACGGCAGATTAACTATGAGCAACTTAACCACCTAGATAATGACCACTTACTAGAAAGTTTACGGGCCCAGGATTGGCAGACCGCGATCCAGTACATGGGGAATGTCTTAGAACCGGTCACGATGAAGTTTCATCCAGAGATTAAGCAGCTTAAGGATAAGATGGTTAGCCTGGGTGCTGATGTGGCCCAAATGAGTGGGACGGGGCCAACCGTGTTTGCAATCTGCCACACGGAATCCCGTGCGCGACGGATTCAAAATAGCATCGCGGGTTTTTGCCGGGACGTTCATGTCGTGACATTGCTTTAGTGTGACGGAGCGCTTTCGGAATGGTTGGGAAAAGGCGGTGCGGGGAAACTAGCCATTGTCTTTAGAAAGTACAAAGCGGCCTTCAGCATTCGGAAATTTTCCGAGTACTGAAGGCCGCTTTGTGTACTGTATTGTTAGCAATCTAAAGAGTTCATCGCTTTAGTACATGCTTTCCAATTGTTGATGTTAGAAGGTATGGGAGACCATTCCACTAATTTGGTCAGCCAGTGTTCGACTAGTCAAACTTTGCACACTGGTTGTCCATTGAGCACTTGGATTGCTTGCCCGCCAGTAAATAACGGTATCTCCTTCGATGCGGTATTCGATGGCGCTGCTCCGATCATTGGCCTCGCTAAAGGAGTAAGTATTGCCGTTGTTATTAAAGTAAAACCTTTCTAACCCCGGCATCCCATTATAGGTTACTTGAAAAAGCATTGCTCCAACCCGCCGCGGGTCGATTGATGATTGGTTACTATGAATTCCTGCGGGAAGGTTAAACCAGTGGTCAACGAAGTGGTGGTTGCTGTCGTTAGTAAATGAATAACGACTAACTAACGAGTAGCGGTGGTCAGCTTGGAGCGTAACGTTGTTGAAAGTGCCCGTAAAACCAGATTGACCTGCTGTTTGAATACCTGGGAAAACGTGGGCAACGTCTGGACGGTCAATGTTGGTAACCTGAATACGACTAACCTCTCGATTAGTAGTATTGTCAAAGAGGATCAGGGTATGGTGCTGGTCAATTAAAGCGGCATCAGTGGCATTCCAACCGGCCACCGTTAGCTGGTGACCATTCACCGTCGCGCCGTCAAGGTTTCCTCGATTATCGTTCAGGTTCACTGGTGTAAACCAGTAGTCAGTTCCATTACCATTACCGGCAGGATCAGCAGTCCACCGGCTCACAACCTGTAAGTTGCCACTGGCCATGTTAGCGGTGAGCGGGAGATTGACGGCGAAGCCAGAACGTTGAGCGTTAAAAATAGTACCGTAGACGTTGGCAACATCAGGACGTGTTTGTCCATTATTTACCAGTGTTCGACCAACTTCAACGCCGTTACTGAGGACGATAATATAGTGATAAGGCTTATTTGCAGCCTGGTTAGAGGCCTGCCAACCGTTAACTTGCAGGTGGCCGTTAATAACCTTGAGGCCGTCTAAGTTGGCAAAGTTACCCTGGTTGAAGGTGAATGGGTGCAGCCAGAGGTCATTATGATTGCCTTCACCAGTGTTGGCGTTGTCGGAGAAGCGGGCAACAATGCTGAATTGGTGCCCGAGCGAAGTGGTCGGTAAGGTGAAGTCAGCGTTAAAGCCAGATTGGTAACTATTAACTACTTGTGGAAACGCCGCGTTAACGTCGACACGATTGAGGGCGCTAGTTACGTGAACACGTTGGACTTCACGCCCGGTTGTGTTATCAAAAAGAATTAACCAATTATTTGGGCGAGTTAAAGAGGTGTTTGAGGCCTGCCAACCACTAACGTGCAAGGTTGGCTGCCCTTGAGAGTTTTCACCAAGGGTGTAGCTATCAAGGTTACCGTAATGGTTCATATCACTATAGTTGAAATTGCCGACTTCAAAATATGACTCACGGTAAGCCAGGTGGGCATTTAACCCGGCCGGTGCAGTCATAAACAGTTGTGAATCTTCAGCGCCGCGGTCGAGCTTGCGACCACCGAGGATGGGGTCCACCGTCGTGCCAACTGGGTTAGCTGCGAACATCCGCGTGCCGTTTAATGGTTGGATAACCTCAACCCAAAGCGGCGTCCCTTGAACGTTCTTAATTATGTAGTAGAAACAGTTGCCTAAAACGTAGGGATCATCTTGGTGGTAAATGTTGATCTGATTATTGATGTACCAGTCAGGCTCGATCTTAATTCCAAGAGCACCAGGCTGAACCACGTTACCACCGATACTAAGGTCAATAGTATTAGTTACCGTATTTCCCTGCGTAGTAACGTGGCGGTTAAGAGTGACTTGGTTGGCATCGCCGGGGTGTGGCAGTGGAGCCGTGTTTTGTTCGACCAGGTGAAGGTTATTAGTGGAGAGGGTACCATGCCCGAGATTACTTTCAACGACTTGGGCGGGATTGCCATGGGTGGTTTTCGAAAGGTACCCATTTACAATTGAGGCGCTCGTAACCGGTTGCTGATAGGTATCTTGGCCGGGTAAGTAATCGACACGGCTCCCCGTATGGTTGTAGTAATAGTAGTAACTAGTTTTTCCCCGATTAGTTAATTGGCCGTGGCTGCCATTAATTGTGCGCGGAAAGTAACTACCAAGGTCGTAAACGTCACCACGCGTTGAAACGTTGACGTTGGCATTAAGACGGGCGGTGTTTAACTTACTTGGCTCGTTGCCGGTTACACCAACTAGTCCTTGATCGTACAGGTTAAGTCCCTGTTGACTAGCAGCAAGCGTTGATTGCGTGTTTGCTGAAATAGCCGGCTGCGCGGTCGGGTTAGAAAAATTAGTTGCAGCATGTGCTGACAGGTTGCCGCCTAGGACCAAAAGTGCACCGGCAATTAAACCGATCACCCAATTTTTCTTGGCTTTATATAATTTTTTATGCAAAATAAGATCCTCCCATTTTTTATTTACAAGTCAAAAATAGCACACCTTAGCAGTTCTTTTATGGTTTTTCTGTTAACGGTTAAAAGTTGCAGTGGTAGTACCTGGCAACGTTAAAAAGGTGACCAAATTTACCCCTTGCATTGTTAATTGTTTTCCGGTAAGATGGTTCTTGTTGTAAATAGTAATGATTACGATTTGATAATAAGGAGGCATAACATGCGAAAATATTGGACTGGAGTTAGCGCCTTAAGCGCCCTCTTATTGGTCATCTTCCTCCTTTCATTAATTCCCTTTCGAACTTTGGGGACCGCTAAGAAGCCCATTCGGGTGGTAACTAGCCTTAACTTTTATGGGGAAGTAGCTGGGGAAGTTGCCGGTAAGTATGGTCAGGTAACTTCAGTGATTAATAACGCGTCGGTAGACCCCCACGACTACCAGCCGAGCACCCAGCAAGCCCGGGCGATGGGGAATGCGAACGTTGTCATTCAAAACGGCCTCGGTTATGATCACTGGCTGACAAAATTGGCCCGTTCCAAGGGTGGCCAGCAAGTTACTATGGTTGATGTGGCCCGACAAGTGGCCGGCAAAAAGGGTGGTGACAACGAACACGTCTGGTACCAACCCGCAACAATGGGGAAACTGGCGACAACGCTGGCAGACCAATATAGCCGAATTGATCCTTCCCATGCGGACTACTACCATCGGCGGGCCCGTACTTATTTAAAGTCGCTGGTTCCGTTAAACAATGAGATCGCCCGGGTTAAGCAGGGGGTGAAGGCTAATCAAATGGTTGCCGTCAGTGAGCCCGTGTTTGACTATGCCCTGGCCCACCTCGGCTACCGGGTGATGGATCCGCACTTTGCCAAGGCGATTGAGGATGGCAATGACCCGTCGCCGCAAGATGTTGCGGACCTGCAAACGGCAATTAAAGAACATCGAATTGCCTTCTTTGTAGAAAATTCGCAGTCTGATGACCGGGTGATCGATAACCTGGTCAAGTTGGCCCACCAGCATGATGTACCAGTGCTTAAGGTGACGGAGGCCCAACCCACCGGACTTAATTACCGGCAATGGATGATGAAGCAGTACCAGAATTTGGCTAAGATTCAACGGGAGGAAAATTAACACAGTGGCAATATTATCAGTAGAAGATTTAACAGTCGCATATGGTGACCACCCGGTGTTTAGCGACCTCAGCTTTGCAATTAATCAAGGTGACTTTTTAGTGGTAGTTGGTGAAAACGGGGTCGGGAAAACGACGTTGGTTCGGGCACTGCTGGGCCTCATCAAGCCTAAGTCAGGAACAATTAATGTTCCGGCGGGTACCCGGATTGGTTATGTTCCCCAGTTTCGGAACTTAGATGAAGAATACCCACTTTCGGTTCGTGATTTTGTGGGTCTGAGCAGCCAGCAATCACACTGGCCATGGTTAACCAAGCGGGAACGGCATGCCCTTAACCGGATGATTAAGATTACGGACCTAGGAAAGATCGCTAACCGGCCGTTAGGACTAGCATCGGGTGGTGAAAAACAGCGGGCGTACTTGGCCCAGGCCTTGCTACCTAACCCCCGGCTACTAATTCTCGATGAATCCACGGCCAGCCTTGATAATGAGATGAAGTACAACCTGCTGGACCTTGTCAGTCGCTTTCAGCAAAGCCGGTTAAGTGTAATGTTCATTACTCACGATTGGGATTTAGCGCGCCATTATGGTACCCGCTACCTGCACATGACGAAGGATGGCTACGCGACAGGCTCAATTGACGAACTTGACCAGTTAAAAGAGGAGGCGGCCCAGTAATGTTAACCCTTGCCTTTATGCGTCACGCGTTTGTGGCTAGTACCTTTATCGCAATTATTAGCGGGATTGTCGGTGTCTTTGTGGTGGCTCGGCAACTCTCCTTTTTAACCCACACCCTATCAGAAATTGGCTTTGCCGGGGCCTCATTTGCGGTCTTTGCCGGCTGGGCCCCCTTAAATGGGATGTTGCTGTTTACCGTTTTAAGCTCCGTTTTAGTTGGCCAGATGAGCATTAAGGAGTCCCGGCGGGAGGCGGTAATCAGTGCTGTTTCGGGGTTGTTCATTGGCTTGGGGATTCTTTTCTTATCACTGAGCAGTCAGAGTGCAAGCTCGGCAACCAGCATCCTCTTCGGAAGCGTCGTGGGGATTAGTGCCGGGGAGGTTCACCAGCTAATCCTGCTTTCCCTCGCGGTTTTCTTAGTAATTCTGATTATGTATCGGCAGTTAAAGTTTTCTTCGTTTGATGCCATCGGTGCCCAGGTTAGTGGGACTAACCAAACGGTGGTTTCGGTGGTCTTTTTAGTTTTGCTGGCGTTAAGCGTCAGTGTGGCGGCCCAGATTGTTGGCTCACTATTGATCTTTATCCTGTTGACCATCCCGGCGGCCAGTGCCAAGTACTTTACCCACGGGGTGGCGAAAATGGTTGGTTTAGCGATTATTTTTGCCCTGTTGGGAACCTGGACCGGGCTTTTGCTGGGCTACCTGACGAACTGGCCGGTGAGCTTTTTTATCGCCTTGATTGAGGTCGTTATTTACGTAATTGCGTTAATCTACCAAAACTCGGTTGAGGCAAATTAAAGATTTTTTAGTTTAGCGCGGGACCGGACAAGAAAGCTGGTTTCGCGCTTTTTGTTATTTTATGCCAAAAGCCGAACATTTTATGGTAGAATCAACATGTATTAACCCATTTTTTGGAAAGGCGGACAGCACGATAATGAAAGTACGAAGAAGTAACCGGCTGGTCGACATGACCCACTACCTTTTGGAGCACCCCCGAACGTTAGTCTCACTGAAGTTCTTTAGTGAACGCTATGGATCGGCTAAGTCGTCGATCAGTGAAGATTTAAGTATCATTAAGCATACCTTTCAAAGTTGGGGTGAAGGGCGCTTAGAGACCATCCCCGGTGCAAGTGGTGGGGCAGTTTTGACGCCGTTTTACTCCAAAGAAAACGCCGAACAGGCGATTGCCGACCTGGTAAAGGAAGTTGATGATGATACCCGTTTCTTGCCAGGGGGGTACGTTTACCTGTCGGACTTGATTGGTCGGCCAGACATCTTGCATAAGGTGGGGCAACTAATCGCTACCCAGTACGTGGACCAAGATGTCGACGTGGTGATGACGGTGGAAACGAAGGGGATTCCGATTGCGCAGGCGGCTGCTATGTACATGAATAAGCCGTTTGTAATTGTCCGGAATAGCTCGCACATCACTGAGGGGCCCACGGTCAGCGTTAACTATGTTTCTGGTTCGGTAAAGCGGATTAAGAAGATGGAATTGTCCCGGCGGACCCTTTCCGCTGGTGCGAATGTAGTAGTAGTTGACGACTTCCTTAAGGGGGGCGGCACCCTCAACGGGATGCACTCACTGATTAAGGAATTTGACGCGAACCTCGTGGGGATGACAGTCCTGGCCGAAGGGACGACTAGTGGCAAGCGGTTAGTCGACAACTGCACGTCCTTGGTAAAGGTTGATGCCGAAGACGGTGACCATAAGACGATCAGCGCCCGTCCTGGTAACTTTATGGAAACAGTGTTTGGAAAGGAAAATTAAGTATGGGAAAGAGAAATGCAATTATTTTAGCAGCCGGGAAGGGAACCCGGATGCGGTCAAAGCTTTACAAGGTGTTACACCAAGTATGTGGCAAGACGATGGTCGACCACGTCTTGACCCAGCTGGAGAAGGCCAAGATCGACACGATCATTACCGTTGTCGGCTTTGGTGCGGAAACCGTTAAGGATGCCCTCGGCCACCGGACCCGGTACGCATTGCAAAAGCAACAGCTTGGTACTGGCCACGCGGTAATGCAGACTGAGGACCTGTTAGGTAATGAGGACGGCGAAACGATCGTTGTCAGTGGTGATACGCCCCTCTTTACTGCGGATACATTTGAAAAGCTCTTTGCCTACCACGAACAGCGTCACGCGGCGGTTACGATCCTCACATCGGTGGCACCGGACCCGACAGACTATGGCCGGATTATCCGTAATGACGTCGGAATTGTTGAACGAATCGTGGAAGAAAAGGACGCCACCGTTCAAGAAAAGGCTATCAAGGAAGTTAACACCGGAGTCTACTGTTTTGACAACAAGAAGTTGTTTGCGGCATTAAAGAAGATCAATAACGATAACCACCAGGGTGAATACTACCTGACTGACGTTATCGGTATTTTGAAGCAGGAAGGCGAAATCGTCACGGCCTACAAGATGGCGGACTTTGATGAATCAATGGGGGTCAACGACCGGATTGCCCTTGCTAAGGCTAACCGGGTGATGCGGGAACGGATCAACAAACACTGGATGCAGGAAGGTGTTTCGATGATCGACCCGGCGACTACTTATATTGACGCTGACGTGAAGTTGGGTAAGGATACCGTTTTGGAAGGCGATGTCGTCTTAAAGGGCCACACAACGATTGGCGATGACTGCTACATCAGTGCGGGCTCACGGATTGTCGATTCAACCATCCACGACGGCGTTAAGGTAACGTCCTCGACGCTGGAAGAAGCGGAGATGCACAACGGTAGCGATATTGGCCCGAACAGCCACCTCCGTCCCGAAGCCGAAATTGGCGAGAATGTTCACATCGGTAACTTCTGTGAAGTTAAGAAGGCCTACATTGGTGCCGGTACAAAGGTCGGTCACCTGACTTACATTGGTAATGCCACTCTGGGCAAAAACATTAATGTTGGTTGTGGAGTGGTCTTTGTCAACTACGATGGTACAAACAAACACCATACCAATGTTGGCGATCACGCATTTATTGGCAGCAATAGTAACTTAGTTGCGCCGGTTAACATTGCAAAGGATTCCTTTATTGCAGCGGGCTCAACCATTACGGACAGCACTGCCCAATATGATATGGCAATTGCCCGGGCACGGCAGACCAATAAGAAGGATTACGCCAAGAAGCTACCGTGGTAAGCCGACTTTTGCTTGCTTTTTAATTGTGGGCTCTATATCATAGATAGGGATAGACAAAAAGCCAATATGGCGAGACTTACTTAAACTTCCGGAGGATCTAATGACACAGTCTAACACTGATTCTAACTTGAAATTATTTGCTTTAAACTCCAACCGGCCGTTAGCAGAAAAGATTGCTCAACACCTTGGAATTGAGCTTGGTAAATTGTCAGTTGACCGTTTTAGCGATGGTGAAATTCAAATCAACATCGAAGAAAGTGTCCGTGGTGACAACGTTTACGTTATCCAATCAACGTCAGCGCCAGTAAATGATAACTTAATGGAGCTGCTAATCATGGTTGATGCACTCCGGCGGGCTAGTGCAAAGACCATTAACGTGGTACTGCCATACTATGGTTACGCACGACAAGATCGTAAGGCCCGAAGTCGGGAACCAATTACTGCCAAGTTGGTAGCCAATATGCTGCAAAACTCTGGTGTTGATCGGGTAATTGCGCTGGACCTCCATGCGGCGCAAATTCAAGGGTTCTTTGATATCCCGGTTGACCACCTGATGGGGGCCCCCCTGTTAGCTGAGTACTTCATCAAGGAAGGGGTGGCGGAAAACGCCGTTGTAATTTCCCCCGACCACGGTGGTGTTACCCGGGCCCGGGCCCTGGCCGAGTTCTTGAAGACGCCAATTGCCATTATTGACAAGCGGCGGCCACGGGCCAATGTTGCTCAGGTGATGAACATCATTGGTGACGTCAAGGGCAAGACCTGCATTATGATTGACGACATGATTGACACGGCGGGGACGATTACGTTGGGTTCCCAGGCCCTAATTGATGCCGGTGCAAAGGAAGTTTATGCATCGTGTACCCACGCAGTGCTTTCCGGCCCAGCCATTGAACGGTTGGAAAAGTCACCGCTCAAGGAAGTGGTCGTAACTGATTCAATCAAGCTGCCAAAGGAAAAGCAGATTGCTAAGATCAAGCAGGTTTCGGTTGCTCCGTTGATTGCTGCCGCAATTAAGCGGATCAATGAAAACCGGCCAGTTAGTCCGCTGTTTAAGCAAGTCTTTCAAAGTGCGGAAAAAATTAAATAGTTAGCTTTAAAAAGCACGAAGGGGCCTTTAGCACACGGATTTTTCGAACGCTAAAGGCTCCTTTGTGTACTCTATTGTAGTATTTTCTCTTTGTGGGGGAGTTATGTCACAATTATATGTACGCCAGTCTCCCCACTTCTTATGGTCTTCTTAAGATTTTGAAGGGAAGTAGCAATTCATGATATAATAAGTTAGCAGTAGTTAAGGAGGATAACATGCAAAACAGACAATTATTTAACAAGGTGATCACTGGTTCAACAGCAGTGCTACTTGCGTTGACGCTTGCCGCCTGTGGCCACCACGATGCGGTTACGACCTCATCGAGCAGTTCATCTGTTCGCTCAGCCAAGACTACTTCCAATGGTAGTAAGGCTTACCGGTCAGCCAACAAGTTGATTCGTAACGAGAACTACCAGGCGGCATATAACCGTCTAAATAGTGTTGATAACCGGTCAACGCAAGAAGATAATCTTGCGACAGACTTACAAAATTACATGAGTGCACGCGATTCCTACAAGAGTGGGGATTATGCTACCGCATCGGCAACCCTTAAGGAACAAAAGTCGACGAGTCCAGCAATGCGTGATGCCTATAGTGACCTTCAAGACAAGGTTTCTAAAGCACAAAAGGAAAGTGCAACTAGCAGCCAAACAATTAGTAAGTCATCCAGTAGTAAGACGAGTGCTAGTCAGAGTTCCACTGACCAAACTAATGATGACGTAGTAGTTGAGTTTGCTAATAAGATGGGCTTCAGCGGTGATAAGGGTTACCAAATTGTCCAAACGGGTAAGTCTGGTAACACCTACAAGTTTGAAGTGCGGCGTAGTAATGACGATAACACTGTTGCTAACCTGGTTGGGATTTACCAATACAACAGCCAATCGGGAGCCGTTACTAAGCTTAGTTAAGGTAAATAGAAGGTGAACTGGGGAGCCTAAATACTGCCCAGCACTATTGGTCCCAATCTACCGGGGTTATCCGGTCGATTGGGACCGTTTTTAATATGGAGGGGTTGATGAAATGTGTACTGTAATGACGACGTCCCGGCTTTTCGGGCGGACAATGGACTTCCCACCACGAACGCCGTGGCACCTTACCTACCTCCCCGCCGGCTTTCAATGGCAGCCGGCCCGTACCCAGCAGGTGGTGGTGAACCGGTACCGGATCCTTGGTGGGATGCGGCACTTTAGTGGGCACTATCTGATTGGCGATGGTGTCAATGCGGCAGGAGTGCTTTGTGCTGAACTGTTTTTCCCCGTTGCTGCGCGGTATGCGTCGAAGGTCCGGTGGGGGACGCTTCCGCTGACTCCCCAGGACTTTATTACCTGGGTGCTGGGTAACTGTTCTTCCGTTGCGGAACTAGCCGCCAGTCTCAGCAGGGTCACGGTGGTGGGCGCCCCTTGGTATGATGGAAATAACTACCCCTTTCACTGGTTGCTCCAGGATCGAACGGGGACCTACCTGGTTGAGCCTTTAGCCGGCCGGTTGCACGTCCGGGTAAATCCGGTGGGGGCTTTAACTAATACGCCGACTTTTGATGACCAGGTAGCGCGGCTAAACCGCCGGCTGGGGTTAGGTGGCCGTTGGTTTAATGAGCAGGTTACGGCGACCTACCACGGTCCGTGGCCGACCGGTGGTAATTCAGTTGAGCGATTTCAGCGTGCCGCACTGGAACGGTGGCAAGCGACGCCACGGTCAGTTACCGCGATGCAACGCTTCTTAACCCGGGTGACGGTTCCCCAGACTGACCGCCACCGCAATAACTATACCCACTACCGGGCTGTCTTCGACCGGGACCGTGAGGAATACTACTTTTCTGACTGCCATACCGGTACCACAATTAAAAAGTGCCTGGGCACCTTAAATGGTCCTCAGGCAATAACGTTTAATTAACATTAGCGTACCGCTAATTGTTCTTAAAAGACGTACTTTTCAATTGCGGCAGCGACACCATCATGGTTGTTATCGGCGGTAACGTCGTCGGCGATGGCGAGTGTCTTGGAGACGGAGTTACCCATTGCGACCCCAGTACCGGCAAATTCGATCATTGAGTTGTCATTTTGGGCATTTCCCAGTGCCAGTACTTCACTGGCGGTCAGGTCTAGTTCCGCACAGAGGCGTTTTAAGGCGTTTCCCTTGCTGACTGACTTATGCATGAATTCGAGGTAGAAGTCTTCGCTGCGGACAATGGAGAAGCGGTCTGCCAGCTCTTGGGGCAGGTTGGCCCACGCTTGGTCAATCTTCTCCTTGTTATCGACCATCATGGCCTTAGCGATTATGTATTGGTCTTGGATCCGTGCCATCTCGTCTAGTGACCGGTAGCGGACGGGCATTGAAACTAATTCTGATTCGTAGATGGTGTAGTAGCTCAGATTTTGGTTCGTGGTGTAAATGTAGTCACGGGTTTCGATCTGGGAGTGGATGCCAGACTTTAGGCAGTAATTTTCCCAGTCGACGTAGTCATTAAACGAAATACTATCGTCGACCATCACCTTCTTGCTCGTTGTTTGGGCCAAGGCACCGTTGAAACTAACAACGTATTCATCATCGCGGTTGTTAAGACCTAGTTGATCAAGGTAGGCGCGGACCCCCGTCATGGGGCGACCAGTGCAAAGGACGATTTTAACGCCCTTTGCACTGGCCTTTTTGATTACCGCGACGGTTCGCGGCGTAATTTCACGCTGGTCATTAATTAAGGTCCCGTCAATGTCGATTGCGACCATTTTAATTGTCATGATGGTTTGTCTCCTTTGGATTAATAATGTGGTTGTTTTGAATGTAGCTTTGAAATTGTTCGTAGATTGGTTCGAAAATTTCGATATCCTGGTGCTCCTCTAGCATTTCTTTGGGGAAGAAGAAGCGCTGATCACCGGCTTCCCGCCCCGAAACGCTGGCAACCAGGGTCGAAACTTGGGATAGCTCCACGAAGTCACCGTTGGGTTGGACCAACTCAATCTGCGTCTGGGGGTTCGAATCTTGTGGATTATAGGTGTCATAGGGTAGCTTGAAGCTATCGTTGACGGCGGTGTAATAGTTACTATTAAAGCCGGCCGTCTGGATGAGCTCCCGTAGCTTGGGTAAGAAACTTGCCGAATGCTGGTCATAGATGGCCGATTTGAATGGCCGCCGGTAGAGGAAACGGCGGGCAAGGTCGCTTAAAATGTCATCGCGCGAGTGGGTCCAGTGGTTAAAGTAGGTCGTGAGGACCCCGTCGTCGAGTGCCAGGTAGTCGTCTAAGGTAAACCGGTGGTTGAAAAAGGGCATTAGCATGTGGGGGGTGAATTCAGGTTCAAAGTCATTGGGATGTTCATAGATATACTTAGCCCGCATCAACAGGTGGTCTAAGATAACCTCCATTGATCGTGAAACCGGGTGGAAGTAAATTTGTAGGTACATCTGCAAACGACTGATGATATAATCTTCAACCGCGTGCATCCCTGAAATTTCAAAGGCGATCCCCCCCTTAACCGGCCGCATGACGTGGAGAACGCGGTCGAGGTCAAATTTACCGTAGTTAGTTCCGGTATAGTATGAATCACGCTGGAGGTAGTCCATCCGGTCCGCATCGACCTGGCTGGAGATCATTTGGACAACCTGCTGGTTAGCGTAGGTGTGGTCAATCACGCTTGCAACCTGGTGGGGGAAGTCTGGCGAAACCTGACGTAGGATCCGGTTAATGTTAGTTTCCGGGCTAGTAATCAGTTGCCGGGTAATCTGTTCGTGGTCAGTTTTAAAAATATGTTCGAAGGTATGCGAATAGGGCCCGTGCCCGAGATCATGGAGGAGGGCGGCACACAGGGCAATCGGCCGTTCACGGTCGTCCCAAAGGCCGTCGCCGGAGTTCATACTCGGGTAATTTCGTTGGAAGTAATTACACATTTCCCGGGTAATTTCATACACCCCCAGGCAGTGGCCGAAGCGAGAGTGTTCTGCACCGTGGAAGGTGAAAGAGGAGGTGCCCAGCTGTTTAATCCGGCGCAGCCGCTGAAACTCGGGTGTGTTAATCAGGTCTAAAATAATCTGGTTATCGACAATAATCTGACCGTGGATCGGGTCACGAAAGACCTTCTCGCGAGGCAGTTTGGCATCGTTAAAGTCCACGTCCTAGTCCTCCTTTGTCAAACGATTCTGCAGTTTAGTGATGGTGAGTCGTTCGTCGTTCAAATATTTGATGAATTGGGGTTGCCAAGTAAGTTGGTCAAAGGCGGCATTATTCCGGTGTTTGAAGACGTGTTCGAGACGGTACTGGGCCTCTTTGACCGTCAGTGGCTGGTGGAGCAGGTCGGCAACGGTGGTCATTGCCGTTGGCCATACATCGGGGAAGTGCCACTTGTTAGGCTGGTTGCCAAGCCCGGCAGCGTAAAAGTCCCGGATTAACTCGCCCCGTTTAATCTGGGGACCACAAATGCTGAGATAGAGCATGACGACAACCCCCACTTGGCTGCGTCGCTGGGAAATTCCGCCGATCTTTTGCCCGTTGACTTGGACGTCAAAGGTCCCGGGGCAATACGAGTGGGTTAATTCGCCAGTCGAAATAGTCAGCTCAGGAAAAGCGGCTTGAATAACGGTAATCATTCGCTGGTAAGCTTCATCAATCGTCAGCTGGTGCTCTTCAAGATGCCAGGGGAAAAAGAGGGAGCAGTTTAAAATACCGTCATCACTAACCACGGCTAGCCCGCCTGAATTACGCATGAAATAGTGGTAATCCCGGTGCTGAAGTAGGTCCAAGGCGGCGGCCAGGTGGGGGAGTCGCTGGTCCTTTAATCCCAGGATCACGGTCCGATCAAGCGTCCAAAAGTGAAGTAGTGGGGTTGTCATTGCGGTACTACTACGCAGGAGGGCGTTGGTGTAGATAAAGGATGTCAGGTTATTTGCGGGGCGAAGCGGTTGTGCAAGCTCTGCAACAGTTTGTTGTCTAAAATCATTCATTTTAAAACTCTTCTTTATAATAAGATTTACACACTAGTATTATACAAGAAACTAGTATGAATTAATGCGAATTGGTGACCTTTTTATCGGGAGTTCAGTATAATAATGCTGGAACTATAATTTATCAATGAAGGGAGGAATTTCCAATTAAGAAAATGACACCAGTCCGTGTCCACCTCACCAGTACCATTCAACAAGATGGTCAGTCAGAGCGGTTTGATTTTGCTGAAAAAGGTACCTTTGTCGAACTCAATGGTAAGTACTACTTACGCTACATTGAACACCAGGGTAACCAGGCAACCCCCGTCCAATTTCGCCTGGATGACCAGGTTCACTTACACCGTGCGGGTGACGTACAGACACGGCTTAACTTTGACTCCATGGCTCCCACTGATACTCGTTACCGAACCGATTATGGTATTATCCGCCTCATGGTTAAAACGGCGCGGCTGGATAAGAAAATTGATCCGGCAATTCCAGCAGGTAGAATGATCGTTGAATATACCCTTAGTACTAAGGAACAAATTGTGGGAACCTACTACCTTCAATTGCAATTTACGGTTTAATATTGTAAGATGTAGTTTAGACTTTTTGAAGGGATGTGCACCAATTTGGAATTAAAGGTTTTT
>DHKFJ23503__coassemble_604_pt1 | contig 38262 bp, 37 predicted proteins | sample DHKFJ23503__metabat2_low_PE_016 | metagenome-assembled genome bin DHKFJ23503
GACCACTACCTGGGTAAGGAAATGGTGCAAAACATCCAAGCACTGCGCTTTGGTAACACCATCATTGAATCCCTGTGGAACAACCGTTACATCGACAACATCCAGGTTACCCTGAGTGAAAAGTTGGGTGTCGAAGAGCGGGCTGGTTACTATGACCACTCTGGTGCCTTACGTGACATGGTGCAAAACCACATTATGCAAATCGTTGCCCAGTTAGCAATGGAACAACCCGTTTCCTTTACCGATACTGATGTTCGGGTTGAAAAGATTAAAGCATTACGGAGCCTGCGTGTCTACACCCCATCCGAAGCAGCCGCTAACTTTGTTCGTGGCCAATACGACGCCGGTGACGGCACGGAAGCATACCGGTCCGCCGATGGTGTTGACCCTGAATCCGGTACTGAAACCTTCGTTGCTGCCAAGCTGATGTTTGACAACTACCGCTGGTCAGGTGTGCCATTCTACGTTCGGACTGGTAAGAAATTAGCTGACAAGTTCACCCGGATCGACGTTGTCTTCAAGAAGCCACTGATCGATATCTTTGCGGATCCACGTAATGAGAGCGACCAATCATTAAACTCCAACGTCTTGACGATCTTTGTAGAACCAAAGTCTGGCTTTGCAATACAGTTAAACGCCAAGCGCGCCGGTCAAGGCTTCACAACGCAACCAGTTGACCTGAAGTACTTACAAAGCGACACTGACAAGAAGGAATCACCAGAACCATACGAACGTCTCTTCCACGATGCACTGGAAGGTAACCACACCAACTTTGCATCATGGGCTGAAATTGCCTATGCTTGGAAGTTTGTTGACGTTATTCGGAAGCTGTGGGACATCGAAAAGCCACAGTTCCCTAACTACACTCCAGGTTCAATGGGCCCAGCTGCCTCTGACGAACTCTTAGCTCGTGACGGCCGTAAGTGGGTTTACCGTTTGAACCACTAATATATATTATTAAAAAGGCGGAGAGTTTCTCTCGGCCTTTTTAACATGGCGTTAATGGGGTATTTTCGTGGCCCCCCAAGCGTAACTTTTGCAACTGGTTTTGCGATATCGGTTGCACACCAGATTTTTTTTGCTATAATGGACATTGTGAAAATTATTACATGTATTTTCTTTAGAGGAGAGTGACTTTAATGTCAGAGAATAAAGCGCAAATCGGTGTTGTCGGTTTAGCTGTTATGGGTAAGAACCTTGCATTGAACATTGAAAGTCGTGGTTTCACGGTTGGCGTCTACAACCGTCACCGCAACCGTACTGACGAAATGATGCGGGACCACAGCGATAAGAAGCTGGTTCCTAGCTACACGGTTGAAGACTTCGTTGCTTCACTTGAAAAGCCTCGTCGTATTCTGTTGATGGTTAAGGCTGGTAAGCCAACTGATGCCGTTATCGATGAATTACTCCCTCTGCTTGACAAGGGTGACGTTTTGATCGATGGTGGGAACACTAACTTCCACGATACGATGGCCCGGAACGCTAAGTTGGACAAGTCCGGTATCAACTTCATCGGTATGGGTGTTTCCGGTGGTGAACTTGGTGCCCTCCACGGTCCTGCCCTGATGCCAGGTGGCCAAAAGGAAGCTTACGACTTAGTTGCCCCAATCCTGACTAAGATCGCTGCTAAGGCTGAAGAAGACGGTAAGCCATGTGTTGCTTACATCGGCCCTAACGGTGCAGGTCACTACGTAAAGATGGTCCACAACGGGATCGAATACGGTGACGAAGAATTAATTGACGAAAGTTACAACATCATGCGGAACGTTTTGAAGATGCCAGTTGACGACATTGCCAAGACCTTCGCTGAATGGAACAAGGGTGAATTGTCAAGCTACTTGGTTGACATCACTGCCGACATCCTTACTCGTAAGGATGACCTGGGTGACGACAAGAGCAAGCCAATCGTTGACATGATCCTTGACCGTGGTGCCAACAAGGGTACTGGTAAGTGGAGTTCTGAAACCGCCCTTGAAGGTGGCGCTCCACAATCCGTAATCACCGAAGCTGTTTACGCTCGTTACATCTCAATGATGAAGGACGAACGGGTGGCCGCAAGCAAGGTTCTGCCAGAAGTTACTGAATCACTCTCCATTGACGACAAGAAGGAAATGGTTGAAAAGGTTCGTGAAGCCCTTTACTTCGGTAAGGTTATGTCATACGCCCAAGGATTCGAACAAATGCGGATCGACTCTGAACGTTATGACTGGAACCTGAAGATGGGTGAATTAGCTCAAATTTGGCGTGCTGGATGCATCATTCGTGCACAATTCCTGCAAAACATCACGGATGCCTTTGACAAGAACCCTGACCTGAAGAACCTGCTGCTTGACGACTACTTCAAGGACATCGCTAAGAAGTACCAAAAGGCTATCCGGGACGTTGTTGCTCTGGCTGTTAAGGCTGGTATCCCAGTTCCAGCGCTGAGTGCTGCTATTAGCTACTATGACTCCTACCGTGCAGAAGTTGTCCCAGCTAACCTGCTGCAAGCACAACGTGACTACTTCGGTGCCCACACGTACGAACGTGTTGACCGCCCAGGTAACTACCACTACAGCTGGTACGAAGAACAATAATAATTGCATTAACGCAAACAAAGGGAGCATGGCAGAACTAGCTTGCTAGTTCGTGATCCCCCACAAGTACAAATGACCTCCAGTGTTCGGATTTACCGAGCGCTGGAGGTCATTTGTGTACTGCATTGTACCGTTGAGCATGATGCTACTGCTCCCCTTAATTGTTAAAACTTTACCAACCAGCTTACTAATTAATAAACAGCGCCTCCCCACTACGCCGAATAGCCATGACTATCCCCCGTTTAGCGGTAAAATGCTCAATAAAAATCCGCTTTTATCGTAAAAGTTTACTAAAAAGTTGTTGACAAGTTTAATGAAAGCGCTTAACATAATGGCGTAAGCAATTATTTAGATTACGTAGAAAAGGGGAGTCAATAATGGATAAGCAAGAGCCACATAAGGTCCGCTCGCGCCTCGCATATTCGCTAGGGGCGTTCGGGCATGATGCCTTCTTTGCATTACTTTCTACTTACTTTATGATGTACGTCACTGGTCACCTATTCACGTCTAGTGACAAGCACTTTGATAACCGGATGGTCGGTTACGTCACTATGATCATCATGATTCTACGGATTGTGGAATTACTGGTTGACCCACTAATTGGTAACGCCATCGACCGGACGAATACCAAATGGGGAAAGTTTAAGCCGTGGGTTGTCGGCGGTGGTGTTATTTCTGCCGTACTGCTGGCCGCACTGTTCACACCACTAGGTGGTTTGAACGTTTCTAACCCAGTCATGTACCTGGTTGTCTTTGCCATTATTTACATCATCATGGATGTCTTCTATTCCTTCAATGATGTTGGTTTCTGGTCCATGGTTCCGGCAATGTCCTTCGATTCACACGAACGTGATAAGATCGCTACCTTTGCCCGGGTTGGTTCAACGATTGGTGGTCAGATCATTGGTTTTGTTATCATGCCAATGGTTCTGTTCTTCTCCATCAACCAAAACGGTGGTACCGGTGATGACCGTGGTTGGTTCATCTTCGCCGTCATCGTTGCCGCAATTTCTGCGATCACCGCGATCGGTGTGGGGATGTTTACCCACGAACAAAAGTCACTGCTTCGTGAAAACAAGGAACAAACTAAGTTAAAGGATATCCTGCACATCCTGGTTAAGAACGACCAATTGCTGGCCATTGCAATGTCCTACCTGTTCTTTACTACTGGGCAGACTCTGCTGAACAGTTTCGAACTTTACTACTTCACCTACATTTTAGGTAACTCAAAGGCCTTCTCAATCCTGGGTGGTCTGAACACGGTTGTCGGGGTTATCTCCGTCTTCGCCTTCCCACTCTTCTCAGGCAAGATTGGTCGTCACAAGCTCTTCTATGGTGCTGCTACCATCGAAGTTATCGGTGCCTTGATTTTCGCCTTTGCCGGCAAGTCATTAGCGCTGGTTCTGCTCGGTGCCGAATTATTCTTCATCCCACAACCAATTATCTTCCTGGTTGTTTTGATGACGATCACTGACTCTGTTGAATATGGTCAATTGAAGCTGGGTCACCGTGATGAATCACTAACCCTATCAATTCGGCCGCTGCTTGATAAATTCGGTGGTGCCGTTGCCAACGGTGTTGTTGGTGCCGCTACCGTTGCTGCCGGGATGACCGGTGGTGCTACTGCCGCTACGGTTACCGCACACGGCGTTAGCGTCTTCAAGATTTACATGTTCTTAATTCCAATTGCCCTGATCATTGTTGGGATTATTATCTTCGCCCTCAAGGTTAAGTTGGATGAAAGCTCCCACGCTAAGATCGTGGCCAAGTTGGAACAAACTTGGGGTAAGCACCTTGGTGAAGAAGGCAGCGACGACCAAGCCGTTGCTGAAGAACCAGCACCTCAACCAGGTGTTACCAACATTCCAGCCCCAGTTGCTGGTACGTTGGTCAACCTAAAGGACGTTAGTGATCCGGCCTTTGCTGAAGGTAAGATGGGCCAAGGATTTGCCATCAAGCCATCAGACGGTAAGGTTTACGCACCATTCGCTGGTACGGTTCGGGCAACCTTCTCAACCCGGCACGCGGTTGGGTTAGTTTCCGACAACGGAATCGCACTGTTAATCCACATCGGGATTGACACTGTCAAGCTTCACGGTACTGGTTTCGTTACCTACTTCACCAAGGGTCAGCACATCGACAAGGGCCAAGAACTCATGGAATTCTGGGACCCAACGATTAAGAAAGCGGGCTTAGATGATACGGTAATTGTTACCGTTACAAACAGCGAAAGCTTCAACTTTGATATGCTAGCTAAGGCTGACGACCAAGTCACGGTTAAGGATGACATCTTGCAGGTTACGAAAAAAGAATAGTTAAGCATTCAAAAGGGGAATGAGACAGAACTAGCTTGTTAGTTCGTTTTTCGAAGCGAAGTAAGCCTGTCCCCCGAAAGCACGAAGGGCCTTTATCGTTCGGAGAATCCGAACACTAAAGGCCCTTCGTGTACTGTGCTGCAGCATTTTCAACTATATAAGGGACTTATGTTACAGCCGTCTTTTATAATGCTAATCTGCATTGATCGTTGCCTGTTCTTCCCGGTAGTCACCGAAGTAGGCATGGTATAGTTGACTGTTGATTGCCCGTAACTGGGCATACGAAAGGTTGTTAGCAAACAACATTATCGTCCGTTTTTGCTGGTAGTTACTGTATAAGGTACAAGAATACCCGGCTAAATAGCCATTTACGTGTAAGTACGGCGGCTCGATGTACGTGCCACCAAAGTAGGTTTCAGCGCCCTGCTTCCCTTTATGTGTGAGGAAACGATCCAGCAGGGCCGGGTCGTTGAGTAGGACCCGGTTATAAAAATGCCAGTAGTCCTGGGGCGTACAAAAAATATCCCCGGCGCCAAGTTCGGGTGACATTGCCAGGTAGAGGTTCGCCCAGTCACCACCAACCGCTGGCGTAACCGCCGACCGCTTAACCTGGTCATAAAAGCAAACGTGAACCCCGGCTGGCTGAAGGACCTGGTGGCTCAGGTAGCTTCGGTAAGCCTGGTGGGTGGTCTGCTGAATTACCGCCGCCAACAGGATAAAATCCAAGTCGGTATAGTGCCACGTGAAGTCCCCGGTCGACCGGCACCCGGTAAGTGCGTACCGTAGTTGGGCTCGTTCACCGCGTAAGGGTCGTTTTAACGGTCGTGGTTGATTCACCAGGCCACTCGTGTGCTTCATCATCCGATCGATCGTCACCTGGTCAGCCAACGGAATTTGCGGGAAAAACCGGCTGAGGGGCGTATTTAGACTGAGCTTGCCTGATTGAACCAACTGTTCAACCGTCACCCCGGTCATCAGTTTTTGAAAGGAGGCCACCGGGAACAGCCGATTCGCCCGCACCATTTGCTTGCGGTCCGTTACCTCTCGGTGGCTAATGACGTGGGCACGACCAGCCGTCCCGTTTACTAGGACAATACCGTTTACCTGGTTATCACGCAACATCCGCCGAAGCCGCTGGTCGACCGAAGCCGCGTGGGCGGTCAGTGGCATCACCGCCAATGCCACGCTAACCAGCGCCATTAAGCACCGGCGGGACCACTTAGTTTTTATCATTCTCATCACCACTTTTCAAATGGTCTAGCGATTCTTCTGGTGAGCACAAAGGGGCTCCCAGTATTCGGATAATCCGAACACTGGAAGCCCGTTGGGTATGTTATAAAATCTGCACCGGTCCGGCGCTTTTACTAAGCCTAGTTTTGTTGGTCAACCGCAGTCCGGACAACCAATACATCAACCGGCGCATTCCGCTTAACGTAAGACGTAACGGAACCCATCACTGCCCGTTGCATCCGGGAAAGCCCACTGGCACCAATCATGATCATATCATTGTGGTGGTCATGGATGAAGTCAAAGGAAATAATCGTCTTTGGGTTACCCAACCGAATGTGGATATCCATATTGTCAAAGCCATTCTTTTCCTTAGCATCCTTGAGCAGTTGGCTAAGGTACTCCTTAGACTTATCAACGAGTTGGTAGGCAATGCTACCATCTGACATGCCGGCAAAGTTGTATGCCATTGCCCGCGTGTCAATTACATTCAGCACGTCCACGTGCGCACCATTCCGCTTGGCAACAAAGATGGCCCGCTCTAAAGCCAGTTCTGATTCCTTAGAACCATCAACTGGGACTAAAATATTTTGGTATTCTTGATCCATATGCTTAGCCTCCAATGCAGCATCTTATATCTATGCCTATATTGTACCATTAAATCACTAGTCGTAGTAAGCTTTCAGGTGATCTCGCGAATTTTTTCACAATTGACAAGGGCCACTAAATCGCCTACAATTCAATCAATGAATTAAGGAATTATTAAAATAGTACCATTTTTATTTAATCATGCCGGAAACGAGGCTCATCCAATGGATAAAATTGACCAACGAATCATTAACTTATTGCAAAAGAACGCGCGGGCATCCTTGAAAGACCTTTCCAAGGAATGCTTTATTTCCTCACCCGCCATCGCTGCCCGAATCAACAAGTTGGAAAAGACCGGGATTATTACCGGCTACCATTCCACAATTAATATGGAAAAAATTGGCTTCCATGTCCGGGCCTTCATTCAGGTCCAACTGGAACCCCGGCAAAAAGAAGAATTCTACCCATATATTCAAAGTATCCCCAACGTCATTGAATGTAACTGTGTAACTGGCGATTACTCCGAAATCATGGAGGTGATTTTTCCATCAACGACTGACCTTGATGACTTCATCAACATCATCCAGCAGCGGTTTGGTAAGACCAGTACCCAGATTGTCTTCAGCACCAGCGTTAACCACCGGGGAATTCAACTGCACAATGATCACCCTGATTCACAAGAAGAATAATCCCACGGGACGAAACGAGGCCACCAGTATTCGTGATTTGAACACTGGTGGCCTCGCTGTACTTAGTCTATTCTGCTTTAGTAGCTTCTTTTGCCGTTGCGGACCGCTTGCCGTAGGAGTCCAGGTACTTGTTGTACTGGTCACGGTCGAGCGACTTTTCAGATTCCCCAATTACCAAGGTGGCAATCGAATTACCAACCACGTTGACAGCCGTCCGCCCCATGTCGACGAAACGGTCAATTCCGGCGATAAAGGTTAGGCCCGCCATCGGGACACCGATCGTTGAAACACTAGCCAGCAGGACCACGAAGGAGGCTCCTGGCACCCCGGCCATCCCTTTACTAGTGATCATCAAGACAATCAACAGGGTAATCTGGTGAGCCAGTGAGAGGTGCAAGCCATAAGCCTGGGCTAAGAAAATTGCGGCCAAGGACTGGTAAATGGCTGAACCATCGAGATTAAAGGTGTAACCGGTCGGGATAACAAAGGAGGTAATCCCCTTTTCAACCCCCATGTCCTGGGTTTTCTTCATCAACCGGGGCAACGTAACCTCGGAACTAGCAGTGGTAAAGGCCAGGATAATCTCGTCCCAGATTACCCGCATCGTCTTCCAGTAACGCAAATGGAAGAGGTGGGCCGTAATTCCTAGTATTACCACGATAAAGATCACCATGGTGACGTAAGCAATCAAGATAAAGTAACCCAGCGGTAGGAGGGCACTGATCCCCATCTCCGCAATTGTCATCCCGATTAAACCAAAGACACCAATCGGTGCGAACTTCATTACCCAGTTAGTAACCTTAAACATAACTTCTGCCACACCGTTAAGGACGTCGATGAGGATCTTAGCCTTTTCACCAACCGCGGCAATTCCGAGCCCAAACAAAACGGAGAATAAGATTACCGGCATCATATCACCGTCAGACATCGACTTAAAGATGTTTGTCGGGATGATCGACAGGATCAGTGGCCAAAAGCCGCTGTCGTGAGCAGCGTGCTTCGCCGTCGACATGTATTGCGAAATATCCGTTGCGTGAAGTTCGTGGATGTTAATGAACGAACCTGGGTGGGTGAGGTTAGCCATCCCAATCCCTAGCAGCAAGGCGATTGTCGTTAAGATTTCAAAGTAGATCAACGTCTTAGCACCGATCCGCCCTAATTTCTTAATGTCGCCAATGTTAGCAATACCGACCGTCAGACAAGAAACGACAATCGGCATTACGATCATCTGAATCAAGCGAATAAAGATCGTCCCGAGACTTTGCATCACCGTGATGGCACCCTTATTTTGATAAAAGACCACCCCACAGATAATCCCAAGAACTAAACCAATCATAATTTGCCAGCCCATGCTTAACCGGCTAAAACGATAGTGTTTCACTGTATACCCTTCTCCCTCTTAAATGTCAGTAACTACTTTAGCACATCTGCCATTGCTTTTCACCTCTCTTTTGGCCAAAACACGAACAGGAGAAGACGTTTTTATACGTTAGTTCACTATTTATAAATCACAGCATTTAATGATCATTTGGGCTATTGTTCCTTAATTAGTAGTTTGTATAATAAAGTTTAGATTAATTATTCTGATTTAGCTGATATATCCTCACTATATCGAGCCTATCGTTTGCTATAATTATGCAGTAATTGTCCGTGTTTTCCGTTAAAATTTTTTGAGATTTTTTTGATTTTATTGTTTCATTCACTATTTAAAAATCACAGTCGACGATAAGTCACCCGAAATAAGTTCGCACAGACTAAAAAAGGCCGCTAACGTTTAAAACGCTAACAGTCCATTTTCTAGGAAGTTTCTTCCTATACCTAATAAATTAGCTCTTTTCGAGCGCATCAAGTTTCCGGCTACTGAACCAGAGAATTAACCCTAAGACAATTACGATTGCAGCCAGAATCCCGTAACCCATTTGGAAGCGGGCAGGATCGCTGGTCTTGAGGACGGCGTAAACGCTTGGGTAAATCAGGGTTGCAAAGAAGACAGCTACTGGCCAGAAGCCCAGTAAGAGCCCCATCACCTTCGCTGGTGCCAACTTAGTAATAAAGGAGTTCCCCATTGGGGAGAAGACCATTTCACCAATTGACATCAAGACACTGACCATTACGATCCACCAAATTGAGGTGTGACCCTGGCCAACCATATCAGCAATTACCATTACAACGTATGCCAGACCAATAAAGATAATCCCCAGTGCGGTCTTTTTAAACATACTCATATCGCCTTGTGGCCGTTCCGAAAGCTTCGTCCATAAGCGCCCAAAGATTGGCCCTAAAGCAATACATACGATGGCGTTAACCGAGTCAAAGTATGACGTTGGCACCCTAAAGGAACCGATCATCCAATTAGCCCGGTGCAAGAAGTTAGCACCGTCACCATAGCCGAAGTAGTAGTAAACCGGCATGTAAGCCATGTACCAAACCATCCAGAAGACAACGGAGAAAATAGTAACTAAGACAATTGCTGCGATCCGTTTCTTGTCTCCGGCGGTCAATGGTTCCTTACTACTATCCTTCTTTTCTTCTTTCTTGTCACTCTTCGTAGCGGCGGTTGAGAACTTACGTTGGTCAACCTTAAACGGCTTCTTACCAGCATCGCCTAAGGAACGAAGGTTGCAGATAAACCAAATTGCATCGACAAACATCAATACGGCACAAACCAGGAAAACAAAGTTGAAGCCCCAGGATGAAATTAACAGTACGATAAAGGTCGTCCCGATAAAGGACCCGGTGTTAACAAACGAGTATTGAATCGAAAAGGCTTCGTTCAATTCCTTTTCATCATTGAACAGCAAGCCGTTGACCCCTGACAAATTTCCCTTGAACAGTCCGGTTCCAACCGCAACAAGGGCGATCATGATCCAAACCATTGTTAGGGAGTGGGCCTGCCAGGCTACCAAGTAACCAAGCCCCATTAAAATCATCCCAATTGCCACACACAGCCGGGGGCTGAGCCAGTAGTCAGCAATGTACCCACCAAATACTGGTGCAATATACGTCATTGCCAAAAAGGCCGCTGCCATAGAGGCCGCCTTAACATCGGTCAGCCCCAGGCCACCTTTCCCAATTGAAGTGGCAATCCAAATCGCCAACATATACTTAACGGTATAAAAAGCTGCCCGTTCAAACGTAAAGCCTAATGAACAGACATAAAAACCAAATGGCTTTTTTTCCTTAATCTTTGGCGTATCCACAATCATTCCTTCTTTCCTACATTGAGCTAAATCGCTAACTAATAAAAATACAAACCACTCATCAATGCCTATATTATCAGTATGTGAGCGCTTTATCAAACCCAAAAAGTAACTTTTTGATATTGAAGGCTTAATAATGGCAATTATATTAACCTTTTCCCAATTTTTGCTGTTTTCAGTAGCACCCCCGATCTTCCTATAATCAAGAAGCTGTTTTCTCAATTTAAGGCTTTAAAACGACGGCAAAAAGATTTAATCTTAACATGCCATAGTGTATTTTAAGTACGTTTAACTTGGAGGAAAAAAAGATGGGTGCAAAGTACCGAAGCGTTTTTGATATTATTGGTCCCGTTATGATCGGGCCCTCGAGTTCGCATACCGCCGGCGCCGTCAAAATTGGGCGCGCGGCTTACAAGTTATTTAGTGCCCGCATTACCAAAGTAACAGTGCACTACTACGAATCATTCGCCAAGACTCACCGCGGTCACGGCACCGACTACGCTATTGCAGCCGGGATCCTTGGTTTCTTACCTGATGACCAGCGGGTCCCTGACGCGATCAGTATTGCCGAAGATCGGGGGATTGATATCCGCTTTGTTGAAGAGGATGGGCCCAGCCCGATTCACCACCCTAATACTGCGGTATTAGAAGTTAGTAATAATCAAAAAGCAATCAGCCTAACCGCCTGCTCGATCGGTGGTGGTGCAATTGAAATTCGGCAAATGGTCATTGACCAAATTACGGTCAAACCGGCCGGCCCATTGCCAATCATCGTTTACGTTGACTACGGTAAAAAGCACCCCAACGCCGTCGAATTAACTAGCTATATTGACCAGGTTGCGCCCTTTTCTCGTAAGCAGTCACTGAAGGGCGACGTCGATGATATTTATGAATACGACATCAAAAACTACATGACTGAAGAGACGATCAAAGATATTCAAGCTAAGTTTAACCACGTCATTTGCTTGTAGGAGGTACACCCAAATGTACAATAGTATCCAAGAAATTATTGAAGACGCTGAGCAATCACACCAGCCAATTTCAGAATTGATTATCCAACAAGAGTGTCACACTTCCCACAACAGCCGGGAGAGCATTTGGCGGCATATGGCCACTAACATTGCCACAATGGAGAATGCGGTCTTACGCGGCCAAAGCGGTAAGGGGGTCTTTTCAAAAACCCGGTTAACCGGTGGCGAAGCCGTCAAGATCAAACACTACCGGGAAACCCACCGGACCCTTTCCGGTGACGCGATGATGGAAGCCGTCCAAGACGCCATCGCTACCAACGAGGTTAACGCGGCCATGGGAGTCGTTTGTGCCACCCCCACTGCCGGATCAGCTGGGACACTACCGGGTGTCTTGTTCATGCTTAAGGACCGGCTACACCTAACCGATGACCAGATGATCCGTTTCCTCTTTACGGCGGGTGGTGTTGGGCTAGTAATTGCCAACCACTCTGGGATTGCCGGCGCCACTGGTGGTTGTCAAGCGGAAGTCGGGAGCGCCGCGGCCATGGGGGCCGCCGCGGCGGTAGAAGCAGCTGGTGGAACGCCACGGCAAAGTGGCCACGCAATGGCAATCGCCATTTCAAACCTTCTCGGGCTCGTTTGCGACCCGATTGCCGGCCTGGTCGAAATCCCCTGCGTAAAGCGAAACGCGATCGGTGCTGGTAACGCCTTGATTGCCGCTGACATGGCCCTGGCCGGGTGTGTCAATAAAATTCCAGTAGATGAATGTATTTCGGCCATGAACAAGGTTGGTCATGGTCTTCCCGCAGCATTACGCGAAACGGGGATTGGTGGCCTAGCTGGGACGCCAACCGGGCAGGCAATTAAAGCCCGTATTTTTGGCACCGAGGTTTAAAAATGCGGTCGCCACAAGCTATCCGGGATGATATCATTAACCACCTTACCACCGTCATTGATCCTGAATTGGGAATTGACGTTGTTAACTTGGGCCTAATATATAGCCTCGATCTCGATGAAGACGGGATTTGTCTCGTCAAGATGACCCTCACCACGATGGGGTGTCCGCTTACCGACGTATTAGCACGGGATGTTTCTGCGGCCGCCAAGCAGGTCCCCGAGGTCAAAAACGTTGACGTCCAATTCGTCTGGGAGCCAGCATGGACGCCGAGCAGGATGAGCCGGGCTGCACGGTTAGCCTTAGGCATCCATGAATAGAAGAAGACCCGAGTAGTCGATCAAATTCGCCGACTGCTCGGATCTTTTTTTATCACAAGAACTACACCATGCTATTTAAATTCAACCTTATATAACCGTGCAACCCCTTCGCGTGGAAAGTTAACGGCTAACTTATTGCCGACAACGGCATAAGAAATTAGCTCATCGTCGGTTGGGTATACCTGCTTAATGGTAGCCACTTTACCATACGCTGTCAGGTCGATTGACTGGGTGACCGCCCCACCAACCCCACGCCAAACTGCTAGGTACATCTCGCCGTGGCCATGGAGGCCGTAGCTAAACCAGGAATCGTCAATTTGTCCCAAGCCAGTTGGCCAAACGGGAAGTAGTGACGGGATCTGGTCACGATAGTGTTTATAGGTTGCGATCCCTTCTTTGACCAGGTCAAGGCGGTGGCCGGTCACCTCGTTTAGCAAGCCACTTTGGTGAATCCGGACTAGCATTGCGTTAACCATGTTGAAGATTACCTCTTCGTCATCCCCGTCCTTTAAAGGATAAGACCAGATTGCACATTGCTCAGGGGTAACAACGGAGGCCCCCACGGCAGCGATGTTACCGTTGCGAACGTAATCCGTTTGGTCGGTCATTGATTGGATGCTGTGGCGTTGAAGCATCGCATAGTCATGGCGCATCCCACCACTACCACAGTTTTCAATTACTAATTCTGGATAGCGCTGGAAAACCGCATCCAACCACTTCAGGTAGGCACGGTTATGGTTAAGAAGGCCATCCCCATAGCTGTCAGCAGCATGGTCGGTGCCAATCCCAGTCGTAATATTATAGTCCATCTTAATATAGCCGACACCATACTGCTTTACTAACCGGTCAACTACACTATCTGCGTACTTACGCACTGCCGGATTGGTAAAGTCCAGGTGGTAGCGGTCAGAATTAATCACCCGCTTGCCATGCCGGGTAAAGAACCAGTCATCTGGTAACTGACTCGCTAGTGGGCACTTGATTCCCATTACTTCAATTTCCAACCACGGGCCAGGGACCATCCCCTTGCTGCGGATATAGTCAATCACCTCTTCGATGCCGTTGGGAAAACGTTCGCTGGACGGTTGCCACTCACCCACACTGTCCCACCAGTAGCCAGGAGCGTACCAACCACAATCAACGACGTAGTATTCACACCCCGCCTCAGCTGCAGCATCAATCAACGGCTTCTCCTTGGCAGTCGTCGGGTCACCAGAGAGGCCATTCATATAGTCAGGCCAAACGCTGGTCATCAGTATTTGGGCGGCGAATATTCCGCCGGTACTTTGTCATTGCCCCAACGGCCGTTTCAAAATCTCCCATTAGCTGGCCAAACGCCACAGTAACCGTCGTAAACTGCTCCCCTGGCTGGAGGTCCTTCCACCAGTGGTTATCGTACTCCTCCGGACCCGACAGCCGGATGGCTAGGAGGTTCCCGGCACCGATATCGGTTAATTCGTAGTGCCAAGCGCCATTGTTTTCGATCTGCCAAATTGCCACCTGGCCAGTCTTATTATTTACCAAGAGCCCATTAGGCGAATATTCCGAACAGGACCACGAAGAATTGTTGGTGATGCTAATCCGCTTTGAGGAGGCTTGCCTCTCTTCACCATCGACCCAGTAGTCTAAACCAGTATCCTTTAGTGTATTAGCTTTCCACTGGGCTTCCGCTGTCCAATCATTATTGGCTACGTACAAGGTGTTATCCGTGGCGTAATTACCGGTAAGGTCCTGGGCCTGGTTAACTCCCGTTAGTGCAAACGAGGATACGTACTCGACCCCTAAAGAAGCCGTCCCCACGTTTTCTAGGGTTACCCAGCTGCGAATTACCGGGGTATTGTTGTAGAGCTGGTAGTGATTAATTACCTTTAAGTTCCCCGTTTTATTCTTTTGAATAACCGTTAACAGCTTCCCCTGGTCATTATCCGTGACCTGGTGACTAAGATAGTGAAGACTACTTCCTGGTTCCGTACTAACAAATCCGACACCCTTGTGATGGATATTTTCTCCCGTCACCTGGACTTCGGTTCGTGTCATTTGTTCCTTATTTTGATTATCAACTTGCGACAGATCATTCGAGCCCACCCGACTTAAGGCCACTGCGCCTGTATCGAGGACTTCTAACCCCAGTGTCGTTGCCGGAGTGCTAACTGAAATCTTACCCATTTGTGATCCTCCTTTGTTACACCTTAATCCGATAGAAAAGGTGGCAATTTACCACCTTTTCTTCTTTTGAAACGTTTTCATTGCTATGATGAAGTTACTAAGTCAAATGGAGGTCACGATCGTATGGATAACAAACCCAAACGCGGTAACTTACTATTCTTTCTCGCACTCATCATCATTGTTGACACAATTTTCATCTTATACTCGCACTTTAACTAGTAAGGGGATGTGGCAATCGTCACGGCCCCTTATTTTTCTATTCACGGGTCTTGGAAAGTTCAACGGTAATATTCTTTTCCATGTTTTCATACTTTTGATAAACCAGAGCAGGGATAATCGCCAGTGCGTACATTAAGATCGTTACCCAGTTAAACGAAATATTGATCCCTAATAGGGCATGGGCGGTTTGGGCATGATTGGCAACGTAGCCAAAGGCCGACATAATACCACCATTTAAGGCACCGACAAGGCCCATTCCCATTGACATACAGAAGGCAGAACCCACCGTAGTTAAAATCCCGGCAGCGTTAACACCGTTCTTCCACTCACCATAGTCCACGGCCGATCCCAACATCGCAAACGGCATCGAGCAGGCAATCCCAGAACCAATGTTGGCAATGATCCACCCGATGATTGCGCCGACCACGTTGAGGTGGGCAAACATGATAATAAACTGACCAAGTACGGCACCAGTTAAGCCGAGTGCCCAAATATGACTCTTGGACATGTACTTATTCAACAATGGGATTGAGATAATACCAATCACTTGAATAATAGCAATTGAATTAAAGAACGTTACTAACCCCTTGTTGTGGAAATAGTACGTAAAGTAATAAACCAGTGACTGCTGACGGCCCTGTTGGGCAATCCAAAAGAGGAAGTTTCCACCGACGATCAAGAACCATGGCCAGTTCTTATTCATCGCGTGGATACTCTTCCGCAGGGTAACCCGCTGACTATTCGGTACAACCACCCGTTCGCGGATATGGCCAAATGAGAACAGGGTCCCACACACGTTTAAGATCGCGAAAATTACGATAAAGATCCGGAAACCCTTAACATCGTTACCGCCATCAAAGAAGGCCACCAGTGGCAACGTCAAGGAATTAACGATAAATACCCCCAGCTGGGCGCCCACCATCCGCCATAAATTCAACTTAACTCGCTGTGCAGGTGATGAGGTGATCAGGATCAAAATCGTGGTGATCAGGGCGTTAATACCCAGATAAAGGACCCCATAGATCATGTATACAACTCCACAGTAGATCGCCTTAGCGGCTGGGGAGAGGCTTGGCGCCCAGAACAGTAAGATCGCACTAGCGGCATATGGCAAGGCCAACCATAAGAAGTAGGGCCGAGCCTTACCAAACTTAGAGTGGGTCATGTCAATCAAGGTCCCCCAGACTGGCGCACCAACCGCATCAACTACCCGGGCAATCAGTAAGATTATCCCCGTGGCGGCGGCCGAGACTGCTGCCACATCCGTGAAGAAGTACATCAAATAACTATTAACCACCGTTGCCAATAACTGTCCAAAAAAGTCAAGGTTGGCATAACTCAGCTTTTCTAGGGGGCCGACCTTCGCTTTGGTCGATCCAAATGGATATTTCACCCTTTTGTTATCCATTGCAATTCACTCCTAACAAAAAATTCAACCTTTCAACGGTTAAATTGTAATCGTTTTCAATAGCTTTCAAAAATGGTGGTTACTGCATTAAAGGTGTCTATTTACCACTTTATATTGAACATTAGGTGGAGATTTCCTACTATTAAGGTATTAAGGAGGGGTATCATGCAGGTAACTTACTTTGACATTCGCCACCCCGTCGTCGCTGCTAACCAGGGGTTCTTTACCGCGGGCGACAATTGGCGGCACAAACGAATTTATCAAAACGAAGCTTATGAGATTATTATTGTTGTTTCTGGACAACTCTTCTTGCAAGTTAATAAACACCGGTTTGCCATTACTGCAAATGAGGCCTTACTGGTCCCTGCCCATGCCATTGTGGTTAGCTACCAAAAGTCGCCCCGCCACACCCAGTACTACTGGTTTCATTTCTTCCCCCACCCCCACAGTTGCCAAGTGGGTGAATATTGGGAAGGGCAGTCAGTCCGCAACGGAATTATTCCCTTACCAGCCCACTTTACCTTGCCAGCCATTAAGAAGTCCTTTGTGCTCGCTAACCAGGTCCTAGATATCGCCATTAATAAGCACTACCCCCGCATTGCTGTTGACTACCTGCTCACGAGCTGATTGAGTTGGCCCACGACTTTGTTGAATCCCATTCATCTGCAGGTAGTGACCAGATGAGTAACATCAAGGGCTGGATTTTATCTAACCTCAGCAGTACGTTAACAGTCAGTCAAATTGCCGCCCACTTTGAATTTAACCCCAACTACCTTGAACGAATCTTTAAGCAAGCCACCGGGCAAACACTCATTCAGTTCATTAATGATTTAAAGATGGAACGGGCCCAAGAACTACTGCTAAAAACTAACTTCCCAATTAAGCGGGTCGCTAGTGATGCTTGCTTTAATGATGACAAGCACTTCATGAAGCAGTTTAAAAAGAAGTTCCAACTAACCCCTTCTGAATTTCGGCGGGCCTATACGCAGAAGTTTCAGGATAGCAGCAGCTTCGACCCCCAGGTACTGTTATCCCGGGATACGGATATTAATTATTACCAACGGTTTAAGGACACAGATAAGCAGTCCCCCTCCTAACCGGCATAAAAAAATGGCTTCCAACATTTGGAAAATTTTTCCAAATATTGGAAGCCATTTTGGCCTGAACACAGCGTGCCTTTACTCTAGCACCGCCGCGCTCATTTATTTCGTTGTCTGCCGCTTAATCAGGTGGGTGCCCACAACGGTCTTGCACGGGTCCGCGTCTGGATTTTGCAGGCGCTTGATCATCATGTCAACCGCGGCATGGGCCATTTCATCCGTAGCCACATGCACCGCCGTCATACTCGGGTAGACGTACTTCACTAATGCTGTGTCATTAAAACTAATCAACGATAACCGCTGCGGAATCGCAATCTTGACCTCTTGGACCGCCTTCAACGCCCCCACCGCCATCGGGTCATTAGCAATAAAGATCCCGTGCGGCAAACGGTCACCTAACCGTTCAATTGCCTGTTTCATCGCCTGGTATCCCGACATCGAAGTGTAGTCGCCGGCAAAAATATACTCTGGATGATACAGCTTTCGTTGACGGAGGTCACTCTCAAAGTAGAAGCGCCGTAGGTCCGGCACAATTTCGTTATCCGTCGTGGTTTCCGTTCCCGCGAGCATCCCGATATCGTGGATCCCTTCATCCAGAAATTCACTGATTACCGAACGCACCGCGTTTTCAAAGTCCGGCACCAGGCAATCATAGCCCGCTGCCAAACTATCATAGTCAACAAACACAATGTTCTTCGTTACTAAACGGAACTTTTCAACCTGGGCATTACTAAACTTACCAATTGCGATAATCCCCGTTACGTCCTGGGGAATATCTTCCATGTTGTTCTGGTAGATTGGCACGGTCTGAACGCCACGTTGTTGGGCCGACCGTTCAATCTCCATCCGGATCGCCATGTAGTACAGGTCATCAAGCTCTTGGGTTAGTGAGTACCACTGAACAACGGCCACCTTTTGCACCCGGCTATTTTGCGGACGCTTATGCTTGGTGTAGTTAAATTCTTCGGCGGTATCAAGTACCCGTTGGCGGGTCTTCTCATTAACCGAAAGGGTGGTGTCTTTATTGAGGATCCGTGATACAGTTGCAATCGATACCCCCGCCTTATTTGCAATGTCTCGTAACGTTACTGCCATCCTCAACGTGCTCCCTTCGGTAAATTATTTTTACAGCTGGTCAATGAAGCGGTCCCAGCCAGCTTGGCCAGCCGCATCATCCTTAAAGACCCCAGCATTTTCTAGAACATTGGCAAAAATGTTAGCCAATTCTTGTTCCAAGACTTCATCGACGTTGTCCTTGGTGATGTCAACCCGTGACTGAACTTCCTTTGCCCACGGCAGGTGGCTATCAGCAATCTTGTTTGCGGCGCCGAGCCAAAACTTCTTAACTTCATTTAGCTCATCTTTCAACCGGGCCGGTAAAATTGCCCGTCCCATCACTTCAATCAGGCCGATATTTTCCTTCTTGATGTGCCACAACTTTTCGTGTGGGTGGAAAATTCCCAGTGGGTACTGGTCATTCGTGTTGTTATCACGAAGAACCAAGTCTAAGACGTACTGGTCACCGTCACGGTGCATGATCGGCGTTACAGTGTGGTGGCGGGTATCACCGTCAAAGGCCTTGATATCCAGTCCTTCATCACTGTAGTGGTCCCAAACATCAATAATGTGGGTACCGAGGTCAATCAGTTGGGCCGTGTCGGCACTGGTCAAACGAATGTCACTCATTGGCCAGTTAACGATCCCCGCCTTGACCGCTGGGTAATCAGCAAATTTAAGCGGCTTCTTGATCGTTGCCTTCATCATTGGGAAGATGTGCCGACCGCCTTGGTAGTGTTCATGGGCTAACATCGAGCCCCCCACGATCGGTAAGTCGGCGTTGCTACCGACAAAGTAGGCGGGCAATTGGTGCTCAATTTCCACCAGGTTAACCAGGGTCTGCCGGTTAATCTTCATTGGTTCATGCTTACTATCGAGGAAAATGCAGTGTTCATTGAAGTAAGCATATGGTGAGTATTGGAAGCCCCATTGCTTACCGCCGATGGTCATCCGAATAATCCGGTGGTTACTCCGAGCTGCCTGGCCAAGCCGGCCCTTGTACCCTTCGTTTTCCATGCACAGTGCACACTGGGGATACTTCTTCTTCGTATCATGTGCGGCAGCCGCAATGGCCTTCGGATCCTTTTCAGGCTTGGACAGATTAATAGTAATTTCTAAGTTACCATACTTGGTTGGTTTATCAAAGACCACATTCTTCTTAATTGCGGCCACCTTGACATAGTCATTACTAGTACACAACTGATAGAACCAGTCCGTTGCCGTTGCTGGTGACTGCTGGTACTTTTCCCAGAAGAGGTGGTTAACAACTGACGGCCGTGGGGTCATCAGGTCATAGAGTTGGTCATTCAGAATTTCCCGGGCAGTTTGACCGTCTTCGATCTTCCCGCGCTTAACAGCCAGGTCAACTAGTTGGGCGACCAATGGTTGGTCACCACTAGCTTCTACATCCTCGTCACCCACGAAACCGCGGATCTTGTTCATCACGTATACCCGGTCTAATGGATCGTAAGCGCCACTAGCAATTACCTTATCGGCATATTCTTCAATTAACTTCATTTTCTCATTCTCCTCGCAAAGCATTAATTACAACTTGTGTGGACCGTCAACAACTTCGGCATCGTAGAAGCTGGCATCGTAGCCAATCTTCTCCCGGTAAATCTTGCCAACGTTCTTCTTAAAGTCATCGGCAGCGGACTTCTTCACGATGGCAATCGCACTGCCGGCGAAACCACCGCCGACCATCCGGGCACCAAGGCAACCAGGTTGCTCCCAAGCACTTTCAGCTAAGGTATCCAATTCCTTACCAGTAACTTCGTAGTCATACTTAAGGGAAACGTGTGAAGCGTTAATTAGTCGGCCTAGTTCTTCCAGATCACCCTTTTCCATCGCATCGATGGCCCGCTTCGTCCGTTTATTTTCACTAACGGCATGCCGGGCCCGCCGAATCAGGGTGTCATCATTGATCAGGTAAGTGTATTGGTCAAAGGTTGCGGGATCAAGCTCGCCCAGCTTGGTAATGTTGAGCTTCTTGCTGAGGCGCTTAACCGCTTCGCCACACTCTTCAACCCGTTCGTTGTACTTGGAGCCCGCCAGCGAGTGGGTCTTGTTAGTACTCATGATCAGGATTTCGTAGTCGCCCAATTCTAGTGGCAGGTACTTATAATCCAAGGTGTTACAGTCGAGGAAGATGGCGTTATCCTTCTTCCCCATCCCAACAGCAAATTGGTCCATAATCCCAGAATTCAGACCAACAAAGTCATTTTCCGTCTTTTGACCTAACTTAACTAATTCAACTTCATCAATATCGAGGTTGAATTCTTCCTTTAACAGGTTACCCATCAGCATTTCGATTGAGGCTGATGATGACAGGCCAGAGCCGTATGGCAGGTAACCGTGAATGTAGAAGTTAAAGCCGTGGTCAATCTTGAAGCCACGTTGCTTCAGGTAAACAAGCATCCCCTTAAAGTAGTTTACCCACTTTTCGTCGTCAGCCGTTTGTGGTTCTTGATCATTAATGTCAAACTTAATGATCTTGCTATTCTCTTCCTTAGCGGAGTTTGCGGAGTAAATTGCCACCGTTGTATCTTCACGAGGGCCATAAACACCATAGGTACCGATACTAATGGCACAAGGGAAAACGTGGCCACCGTTGTAGTCGGTGTGTTCACCAATCACATTGATCCGGCCCGGGGAGAAGAAGACGTCCTTCCCGTTTTCGCCAAAGACCGCTTTATATTCGTCAAGAAATTGTTGCTTATCCATCACGATAACCTCCATCGCACAAAATACTTGTAGTAAACTTTTACTAAATATAATTTAATATGATTTACCTAATTTGTCAATAAGCGCTTTCATTATTTATTAAATCGTTTAGTAAGCGCTTTCTGAATTTAGTCCGTCGGTTACCACCTGGTTAGCTAAATAATGGTAGAATGAACGAAGGAAACGGAGGCGGTTAAATGACCAGCTATGCACCAGCAGCACTTCTCCCCCTCGCCCAGCGGACTGGTCGGTGGGTAATTAAGCAGGTTCACGAACAGGACTGCTTGTACACAACTAATCTCGGTAGCAGTATTCGGCTTATTAGTCACGGTAGCAATGAGTTACAAGTCGACGTGCTTGACAACGGTCAGCCCGCTTTTGCCAGTCAAATATACGCCTGGCGGATTGATAACGGACCGTGGCACCGCATTCCGGCGGCACAACACCATTTGTCCGTTTCCCTACCGGACCGGCAGCACCACTTGGTCGAAGTTTCCTGCGCTGGCAACACCGACCTCGACCAGGTTTGGCATGGCAACCAGGGTTTTGCAATTACCAGCATCCACTCTACAGGTCAAGTCGAGCCGGCAGCACCACGGCCAGTAGTAAACTTCATTGGTGACTCAATTACTGCTGGCTGCTGGGTGGGCGGCAAGCACGCGGCAATCGACTACCGCCCCGAAAGTAATTACGTCGGTCTCGCCTGCGACCAGGTCGGGGTTGACGGGGTGCGGATCGCCTATTCCGCGGCGGGAGTGCTTCGGCCGGGGACTGGTGGGGTCCCGGTCGCTGCGGATTTTCTTCCCCGAATTGACGCCACTACGAAATGGTTCCCCAACGCTCCCCAATTGACAGTGGTCAACCTGGGCGTCAATGACCGTCGTTTCTCCGCCGCCGAATTTCAGCTCGCCTACGAAAAATTCATCGGGCAAGTTCAGGCGACCTTCCCTAACTATCCCCTCTACTTGATGGTTCCCTTCAGTCAAACGTTCCGGAGCGAGATCCTGACGACAGCACGGCGGTACGGTACTGGAGTAATTGAAACCACTGGGTGGTGTCATGACTACACCGACGGGCTCCACCCGAACCAGCGGGGGGCCGTGATGGCGGGCCACCACCTTGCATACGTGTTGAAGAAGCTAATAACTAAGGAGGCCTGGTGATGGATAATCAACGCTTATTACCAATTAAAAACGGGCATAACTTCCGTGAGCTTGGTGGCTACCAGACGAGCGACGGGCACACCCTCAAGTGGGGACGACTAATTCGCTCTGGTAGTCTCAATCAACTTAGTGCAAGCGACGAGCGGGTCCTAACCCAGATCCCAGTCAAAGTTGATATTGACTTTCGTTCTAAGCCGGAAGTCAATGCCGCCCCGGACCGGGTACCAGTAACTGCACATTACTTCGGCCTCCCCGTCCTTAATGTCGATGAGACCGAATCCTCGCGAAGTGATCAAGAAATCGCTAAGGAAATGCAGGTAGCTGGCAACGGTTTCCGCCACATGTTAACGGTCTATGAAAAGATTGCCCAACTACCAAGCGCTCGACACGCTTACCAAGAAATGTTTCGACTACTGTTAGCTACCAGCCAGGGAGCGGTCCTCTTCCACTGTACCGCGGGGAAGGACCGGACCGGATTTGGTGCATTCCTCATCTTAACGGCGCTTGGTGTTCCACGTGAAACAATTATGGCTGACTACCTATTAACTAACGACGCCACGGCGACTTTTCGTAAGCAATGGCTAAAGGGCCTTCAGAATAATAGTGACCACCAACTAGGCAACGTTAACGCAGTGATTAACAACCGCCAAGACCTGATCATGGTTCACCAGGAATACCTCGAACGAGCCTGCCAAGTTATAAAGCGCCTCGCCGGCAGTCCTAAAAACTACCTTACCGACTACCTTGGCCTCACTAACAAAGACCTTCAGGATCTCCGCCGTTTATATCTCGACTAGGAAAGGTTATAATTATTGGTGTAAGGAGGAATTGCTTATGCGAATTTCTGTTCCATTAGTAAACGGCTTGTTGCCGGATAAGTATGGCAAGTATGCCCCCATTAGCGACATGCTTGCCGACCACCCGACCAGGTCGTTTCCAATTCAAATTACCAATGCCCCAGCCGGGGTTAAGTCCTATGCATTAGTCTTCATCGACTTTGATTCAACACCTGTCTGCGGCTTTACCTGGATCCACTGGCTAGCCGCAAACATTCCAGCAACAATGACGGCAATTCCGGAAAATGCTAGTCGGGCGGCCGGCGACCAATTTGTTCAGGGAAACAATAGTAATGCCGGAGCACTGGTGAACGGTGATGAGCGGATCCGCCAGGGCTACGTTGGTCCCCAGCCACCAGATAAGAACCATGACTACACGTTGACCGTCTATGCATTGGACTCAACGTTACCCCTTACTAATGGCTACTGGCTCAATGATTTCTACCATGCTGCCCAGGGCCACGTGTTAGCTAAGGCCACCGCAACCCTCCCAAGTCGTGTTTAAGGAAGTGATAGGTATGGAAACAAGAATCTTTTTCAACCCTGGTGACTCCGTTGCCAACATCCACGATTACAATGAAGCTGTCCGCAAGGGGCAAATTTTCAAACGGGAACGTCATAATGACGACCTGGTAATCGCCAAGGGACCTAATGATGAAGAATACGCAATCTTCTACGCCAAGGATGCCTTACCGGCTGAACACCGGGCTTCGCAACCATATGAAGTTAAAAAGAAGCTATAATGGACTAAAAAGGTCGCTAGCACGCGGATCATTTCCGACTACTAGCGACCTTTTTGGTACAATATCTAGTTTTTGGTGTTTTAACGCCCACCGACCAGCTTGCTGGTCTCATCCTCTAAACGTAACACTAGGGCGTCTGCGTTTTGGCGAAAGTCACTGATAAAACTCTCCCCCTGGGGGCTAACCGTCCCGACCGGCTGGCCCATAATATCAGTCACAACGAGGTCATCACCTGACCACTTAACATCGTCATAATGGCCTTCTAATGCCTCATCAAACAGGGCTTGGAGAATATCACGGACCGCCGTTTTAATCACCGCGTCTTCGGTAACTTCTTCGCCGTGTAGCTTCCGCTGGGCCACTTGCATTACAACGTCGTCCATGCTTTGCGGTATTTCAACACTCATCAGTACGCACTCCCTTATTTCTTGTGGTGCTTTTTACGCCGGGCCTTCCGACTAAACTTAATCCCGCGTGGAACCCGGTGCTTGGCTGAACCAGCCGGCGCCGCTTGTTGAGCCTGACGCCGCTGCTTAGCAACCTGTCGCTCATATTCACTCCACGGATTCAATAGCGTCCGCATAAAGCCGGCAACTGCTTGACGGTGCTCGTCCATCCACTTCTCGGCAGTCTTAATATCATCAGTATCAACCCCGTTACTCCGGATAAAGGAAAGCATCAACTGCGTTTCCCGCTCCCGGCGGCTTAGGCTAGCCAGCATGTCCTGTGATGGTTGCATCTTTGCAATTGCCTTTAACGCCGTCCGGTACTGGGCAAGGTCAATCTGGTCGGTCCGCTTCAGGTAGTCAAACAGGGCCTGGGCAGTCGGGACAATGTTTTTAATCTGCTTAGGAGTAATGTCAGGATCAAGTGGCATCATCATCCCAAGCACCCGTTGGAGGTCATGAAATTCCCAGCTGCCTGGATACTCGTTACATTCCTGGGCCATCAACTTAATAAACTGGGCAACCACGTATTGTTGTCCGGCGGCATCGAGTTCTTGATTTTGGAATTCGGGTTCAACCACTACCGCGTGGGCACACCGGTCCTGAAGGACGGCTAATTCCTGCTTGGTGAGTGGCTTAACCGTCGCAGTCGACTCGTCTTTATCGGTGGTAACTGCCTGGGATTCTTTATTTTGCGGTGCGGACTTAGCGGTTGATGCTGACTGCTGGTCACCATTTAATTGTGCCCAGGTCTGGTGGGCCTTTCGACAGTGGTTCATGTTAGCTCGCTGATCATCAATTGCCGCTACCAATTCCGGTCGGTTGGCAACCTTTAGATAGGACAAGTAAGCCTTCAGCACTGGGGCCACCGCAATACCAAATTGGTTGGTTAGGGCTGGGTCGGCAATAAATTCCCCCACCATTACCGCCTTAACCGCCTGGGGTGTCCACGCGGTATCGGCCAAGTGCTGTTCATCCATCATGTGCTGAGTGAAACGGTTCAAGATATCTTGAGCGTGCTTTTGCTGGTTAGCAGATAGCTGATTAAACGTGGACGAAGCAAGGAACTCTTTGATATGTCCTTCTTGTTCGTTCATACTCGAATACTCCTCTGTTATAAATTGAATTTTCCTATCTATCATATCATAATTATGTAAGTAAAGAGTTAAATGGGGGTTAGCAAATGCAAAAGAAGAAACTACAAGAAGCAATGAAACATGTCTACTTTCAGAAGATGACCAAAAGTGGCTACCGGGAAATTGAAGGAGAAATTGCCCAACTGCAAGCCCAGCGCCCAGCTAAAATCGACCAGCTGAAGGCTGCCCGGGCGCTCGGTGACCTTTCCGAAAATACTGAGTACAGCACGGCAAAGCGTGAACTACGGCACCTTGAAAGTCGGTTGCGCTACCTAAATAAACAACTCCAATACTCGCAGATTGTTGCTCCCACTTCGGCAAGTGAAGTTGACCTTGGTACAACGGTGACCCTCCGTTTTGAAGACAACGATGACGTCACCACCTACCAAATCGTGGGCAAGCAAGAAGCCAACCTGGCAAAACAAAAGGTTTCCTTCGATTCACCACTGGGGCAAGCCATCCTCCACCAGCCCGCTGGTCAAACCGTTACGGTCCACGCTCCCCAGGCTTCTTATCAGGTTACCATTATTAAAATTGACCTGGGCGACAACTAAAAAAACTGCGACCACTAGCAAAGCGCTACCATCATGGTTAACCAGCCCCGTTGATCACCGATCGAACGATCAGTGGTTTAATTTGAGGCTTGCAATCGGGCCCACCGGTCAGTAGAATACTGTATATTGTGTTTTGCAGCGCTGCAGACCACTATTAATCTATATATAGGGGTCAAATTATGTTAACCAGTTATTTTAAATTTCTTGGTCACCAACTCAAGGGCTGGCCACAACAAAATTACTATCTATTCTTCTTTAGTTTCGGTTGTCAGGTGATGACCCTAGCCAGTGCGCCGATCACCTGGCTAACCGTCATTACCTTTATCGGAACCACCCTGGGCGTGCTCTGCGTGCTCGCCATCAACGCTGCTAAGTCGGTCAACGGGGTCCTCGGCATCTTGTCGGCACTGTGCTTTATCATCGTTGGCTTTAACGCCAAGAACTACCTAAGCATCGGTGAGCAAGTTGCCTACATGATTACCCTGGACATCCCCGTCCTCCTATCAGCCAACTGGAACATCAACATGGCATCCAAGATTCGCCAGTTCAGTGCCCGGAGCTGGTTTGTGGCCCTGGCTGCCACCGCGGTGGTCTACCTGCTTTCCGGTTACTTGATCGGTCACTTAACCGATGACCCGCGGCCTTGGATTGACGCCATCAGTTTTTCCATTAGTCTAACAGCTGGCGTGATCTGCTTTTTGCGGTTCAACAACCAATATTTTTGGTGGCTCGCCTCAGGGATCGCCCAACTAGTCCTCTGGTTTATTTCCTACCGGCAAGGCTCCGCCACCCTCGCAATGGCAATTAACAGCTCTATCTACCTCATTAACGACGTCATGGCCTTCACCATCTCACCATGGTACAACCAAAAGGAACGTGAACGCCTTAGTGCAGCCGAACAAGCCTATGCTGAGAAAATGGGGATTGAATAAGTTAAAAGGGGTGTAATATAGCTCCCTCGTAAAGAGTAAAATACTACAGTGTAGTACACAAAGGGGCTCTAGCGTCCGGATTTTCCGAACGCCAGAGCCCTCTTTGTACTTCCTAAAGGCTAGCTGCGCGGCGAAAGGCGAACCAGCAAGCTAGTTCTGTCTCCCTTTTCAGTTCATATATTTAGTTAAAAACCTCAAACTGGGGACGCTGACCCTTGACGACAGCAACTACGTCATTTAGGCCCATCGCCACCATGTTCTTCATCGCCGTATCGGTGTAAAAGGCACTGTGTGGTGAGATTAAGACGTTCGGCATCGCCCGTAGTGTCTTGTAGTCTTCAGGAATTTCATCGGGGGTCGCCTGCTTTTCAAAGAATTGGCCCTCATCAGCCAGCGTATCAAGTGCAGCACCGGCGATCTCCTTATTTTGCAGCGCCGTAATCAGGTCGGCCGCATTAACAATTCCACCCCGAGCCATGTTAATCAAGTAGGCAGTGGGCTTCATCTTCTTAAAGGTCGCACCATTGAACATATTGGTCGTAGTTTCATTCAATGGCGTGTGAACAGTCACAATATCAGCCGTCTTCAGTAAGGTTTCCTGGTCGGTATACTCCAAGTAGGGGTTCAATTCAACCCGGTGAATCGGGTCGGTCGCAATTACCTTGGCCCCTAACGCCGAATATAGTTGCGCCGTCGCCCCACCGATATGGCCAGCCCCAATAATTCCCACGGTGAGGTTGTAAATTTCGGTGCTTTCAAGGCCGACCCAGCGAAAGTCTAACTTATCCATCCGCTGGTCGTAGTAGCCCAGTTTCCGAACCAGGCGGAGCGCCTGGGTCAGCCCCATTTCGGCAATTGCCCGTGGTGAATAGGCTGGGACATTCGTTACCACCAGGCTATACTTCTTGGCCAGGTCAAAGTCAATCATGTCATAACCAACCATCCGGGCCGTCAACTGCTTGATACCATACTCGTGTAATTTCTGGTAAACCACCGGTTCAAGAGGCTGGGTCTGCTGGAAATCAATGCCATCAAAACCTTGCGCCCAGTCAACAGTTTGGGCGTTCAGCCGTTCATCAACACACTTTACTTCAACGCCAGTTTGTTCGGACCATTGTTTAATATACTTCTTTTCTGGTTCTAGGACCGCATACATTAGGATTTTCATAGGTATCCTCCTTACCACGTCAACTTCTTCATCTTGTTCACTGCTGCTTCCAGCTTGTCTAGCGGCTGGGTAGCGGCAATCCGAACAAAGCCTTCACCGCACTTACCAAATGCCAGTCCCGGTACTACCAGGATCCCGGCCTTCTTCAGTAGTTGGTCGGCAAAGTCAACAGAGCTCAGTCCGGTCGCGCGAATATCCGCAAAAACATAGATACTTCCTTCAACTGGGCTAACGTCTAGCCAACTAATTTTGGGCAATTCTTCTTGAAGATAATTAAGCCGTTTTTGGAAGGTCGCCACAATCGGGGCCACTAGCTCATCATGGTGCTGGAGGCCATACAAGGCGGCCTCTTGTGACATCGTCGGTGCGGAGAAGGTCACCGCGTCATTAACGTCATTAGCGGCCCGAATCAACCAGTCAGGGCCAACTAAGTAGCCAATCCGCCACCCGGTCATGGCAAAACTCTTTGACATCCCGCTGACGATCACGGTATTATCCGGAGCAAACTTAGCTAGCGGCGTAAACTGCTTCCCCGGCATGACGTAATCAGAGTAGATTTCGTCACTAAAGATTAGCAAGTCATGCTTGACTGCTAAGTCGGCGAGGGCCTTTTCTTCTTCCTTAGTCATCACATTTCCAGAGGGGTTATTCGGCGTGTTGATGATGATGGCCTTAGTCTTTGGGGTAATCTTTTTGGCAATCTCACCCGCGTCGATCTTAAAACCATCAGCGGCCTTGCCGTCAACCACGACTGGTGTCCCGTTGGCTAACTTGACCTGTTCCAGGTACGGCGAGAAGCACGGCTCTGGGATGATCACCTCATCCCCTGGATCAAGGAGTGCTTCTAAGGCAATAAAGAGCGCGTGTTCAGCCCCCACCGTGACTAGCACCTGGTCAGGTCCAAAGTCTAGTTGGTACTTTGTGTGGTAGAAATCACAGATAGCTTGACGCAGTTCAGGCAAGCCCTCTGCTGCAGTGTAGTGGGTCATCCCCGCTTGTGCCGTTTTAAATGCCGCCGTAATAATCGGCTGGGGGGTCGTGAAGTTAGGGTCCCCCACCGAAAGGTCAATTACATCATCCATCTTAGCCGCCAGTGCGCAAACACTTGCTAAGATGTTCGTTTGGGGTTGCTGGTATGCCTTACTTAGAATCGAATTATCCATAATTTATCCTCCATTCGTCTTACCACTGTATTTACCCCTAGTATAGTCGTTTGGCCTGCATAAGTCCACATATTTATTCACTAAAAATGAATATTTATAAAATAGCGATTGCGGTAAAATTAAGTCACACGAAAAAAGGAGTGGTATTAATGGCCCACATCTTTATGGTTGAGGACAATCCAACAATGATTACAACGGTTAGCAAGGCTCTCGTCAAGTGGCAACACCAGGTAACGACCGTTCACAATTGGTCCCAGGTCGCCCAGGAGGTCGTCGCTAACCAGCCCGACCTGGTCTTGTTTGACATCACCTTGCCCTCATTTGACGGCTTCTACTGGATTCAAGAAGTTCGTAAGCGGTCTACGGTCCCCATCATTGTGATTTCGGCCGCTGACATCGATAGTAACGTCATGCACGCTGTTGCTGCAGGCGCTGACGACTACCTCATGAAGCCATTTTCGATGGCTGTCCTCTTGGCAAAGGTCCAGGCATTACTCCGCCGGACCAAGCAGAAAACCAATCAGGCAGTCATCGGCTGGGGAACGAACCGGTTTAACACCTTAACTAACGTGATCAGAAACGACCAGGGCAGTACCCAATTAACGCCGACTGAGGGGGCTATGTTGACGGTCCTGATCCACCACGGTAACCAGGCCGTCAAGAAGGAGCAACTATTGGAGTGGCTCTGGCAAGGCGGTAAATACCTGGACGATAATACCCTCAACGTCAATGTCAGCCGCCTCCGGCACAAGCTAAGCCGGTTAGGCCTCGCTGCCGCCTTAGTTACCGAACGTGGGGTTGGCTACCGGTTGGTGACTGGCGATGAATAAACACTTTATCATCCAGTGGTGGCACGAGCAGGCACCATTGATCATCCTCTACCTCTTATTAGTCGGCTTACTGGGCTTGCTCCAGTATCTTTACCGTAGTCCCGCGGACTTGACCAGCGACTTTGTTCGTTTCAGCCTCCCCGTTTTCGCTGGCTGGCTTACCTGGTCTATTATCCGGGATCACCATCGCCAGCAAGAGATTGCCCACCACGCACCGTTTAAAGCAACTACCCCTGCTGAGCTAGCGTTACAACGCCGGTTAGCCGAGGAACAAGTCCAACACCGGCAACTAGTTCAAGCCCTCCGGCACCGCCAACATGTTCGTCTGGACCAACTGGACCTCTTTTCTCATGAGATCAAAAACGCCCTCGCTGTTTTACAAGCACAGGCGGACGATCAGTCAACGATTGACCGTGGTCAGGTTCAGCAGAGCGTCCGGCAGGCCAACTACTACCTTGACCTCCTGCTCAACGGTGAACGACTAACAATGACCAAGACTGACTTCCGCCTCGATTGGGTGGTCGTCAGCAACATGGTGGATCAGGTAGTGCGCGAAAATGCGCCACTGTTCATCAATAAGCAACTCCGCCCTCATTTTGGCCCCCTCAGCGGGCAGGTACTGACGGACCCCAAGTGGCTTCACTTTTGTATCAACCAGCTGCTTTCTAACGCCATCAAGTACGCTGACCCAGCAACCAGCATCCAGATTAGCTGGCAAGGTGGGACACTAAAAATTACTAATGCCGGCCCCGCCATCCCCGCGACGGACCAACCACGGCTATTTGAAGATGGCTTTACGGGGCAAAACGGCCACCAGACGACCAAGTCGACGGGGATGGGCCTTTATTTCGTTCGGCAGGTTGCGCGCCAGCTAAACTTCCGGGTAGCGGTTTTCTCACCGACTTCACGGCAGACGACCGCCCAGTTGACCTTTCCCGACACAATGGTTAAACCATAATCTTACAAAAGCGTAAGGTTCTGTTCACTCCTGTAAGTATGCAGGTGGGCAGAACCTTTTTATAATTAAAGTATCAATAAATCCATTACGTTAGGGAAAGGAAGTTTAACCATGACATTACTACAACTCGACCACGTCCAACGGGTCTTTAACCCCAACACCAGTCATCCCGTGGCCGCCCTTAAGGACATCACCTTTAGCGTTAATCAAGGTGAATACGTCGCCATCATGGGTGAATCGGGGGCGGGGAAAAGCACCCTTCTAAACATCATTGCCACCCTTGACCAAGCCAGCAGTGGGGCCGCCATCTTGAACGGGCAAGATCTCAGCCGGCTCAACAAGGATGACGCTGCCCGTTACCGGCGCGAACACCTCGGTTTTGTTTTCCAGCACTTTAACCTGCTCGACAGCCTGTCCAACCGGGACAATATTTACCTTCCACTAGTGCTGACCCGTTGCGACCCGGCAGAAATGGACCGCCGGGTCACGCCACTTGCCCACCGGCTCCGGATCGCTAAGGTTATTGACCGCTTCCCGGCGGAAATCTCTGGGGGTCAGCAACAACGGGTCGCCATCGCCCGGGCGCTCATTACTCAGCCCGACTTACTACTAGCCGATGAACCTACCGGGGCCCTAGACTCCAATACCAGTAACGAGATTCTCGACCTCTTTGCTGACGTTAACCACCAGGGGCAAACAATCCTGATGGTCACCCACAGTGCAGCGGCCGCCAGCCACGCCCAGCGCACCCTTTTCATTAAGGACGGTCGAATCTTCCACGAGCTGTTCCGCGGCGACCTGGCAATGACGGACTACCAGGCACAGATTAGTAACACAATGATGACCCTCACGAATGGTGGTGCCTAATCATGCTCTTTATTCACCTGCTTAACTCGAGCATTAAACGCAATACCCGGGTCTATGGGCCCTACCTGGTAGCTACTAGTATGTTGGTCGCCATCAACTACATCTTCGCGGCCATCAGCGCCAACCATAGCTTAAGTAACCTAAGCTCAGGAGCGGTTACCAGTTCACTACTGAAGTTAGGGACCACCTTTATCCTCCTGGTTACCGCAGCTTTCTTGCTTTACGTTAATAATTTTTTGTGGCAGCAACGTCGGCATGAGATTGGCCTCTACAGCATGTTGGGAATGACCAGCCGAAACATTGGTTGGCTGTTAATCCTCGAAAAGATTTACCTCCTAGTCATTAGCCTGGTTGCCGGGCTCGTCACTGGGGTAATCTTTGAAAAGCTGGCCTTTCTCGGTTTCAACCGCCTCTTGCAAATTGACCACCTCCACCAACCCTGGATTGCTCCGTGGGCACTGGTAAAGACTTGTCTGGCTATCAGTGGTTACTTTATTGTCCTCATGCTCATCGACTTGTTAAAGGCCCACCGCCTCAAGCCAGCTTCTTTATGGGCATCGACTACCGGTGTACCGCAGAAACACGGCATCTTTTTCTCATTAGCCGGGTGTGCCGGGATAATTGTCTTGGCCCTCGCCTACTACATCACCCTCACTACTAAGCCGAAGGTGACAGCAATCAACCATTTTATGCTGGCGGTTACCCTCGTCGTGGTCGGGACCTACCTGCTTTTCATCGCCGGTAGCGTCCTCTTCTTAAGTTTTCTCACCAAACGGCGCCACTTTTACTACCAACCCCGGCACTTCATTGCAGTTTCTGGAATGCGGCAACGGATGGAACAAAACGGTGCCGCACTAGCAACCATTTGCCTCCTCTGCAGCGCGGTGCTGGTTATCTTGTTCACCGTCTTAACGCTCTACACGGGGATCCACAGCACCGTTAAGTCCTATACGCCAACTGACATCACCATTATTGGGCGCCAGCCATTGAATGGGGCCCAGAAAAAGATCATTTACCAAACGGGAAAGGCACACCACGCAACCGTTCAGAATCTAACAACTTACCAAGCAACAACGGCTCAGGTTGGCTACTGGCAGGGAAAGAACTTTATCAACCAGGGTTCAATTAACCACCTAACCACCAAGACATCCAGCGGGATTGTCTTTGTTACTACGGCGACCTACCGACGGCTAACCGGCCAGCAGACTAGGCTGACTAACCACCAGGCCCTGCTTTATTCACCGGCCAAGCAACGGTCGGGTAAGCTGGTTGTTGATGGGCACCCTTACCAAACCCGGGCACTTCCTAAACTAAGTTTTGCTTTCAACCCCGAGCACTCCATCTTCTCCCCCGCCTTTATGGTGGTTAACCACCTTCCCCAGGGGGTTGCAACCATGAACGTAACTACGATGAACTACCGGCTCACTGGTGGCAACACCAAGCAAGTCGCATTTGAAACTGATCTCCAACAGCGGCTCGGACTTGTTAACCTTCAGTTTACCGGTGCCGCCACCATTACGGCCCTCTTTAAGGAATTGTATGGTGGGATGGTTTTCATTGGCATCTTAGTTAGCCTCGCCCTCGCGATTACCACCACCATCGTAATTTACTTTAAGCAAATTTCGGAAGGCTATGCCGACCAGCACCGGTTTACAACCATGCAGGAGGTGGGCCTCAGTGAAGCCGAAACAACCAAGAGTATCCATAGCCAAGTGCTGATGGTCTTCATGCTGCCAATCATTGGCGCCGTGATTAACCTCTTCTTTGCCTTTCCGGCGATCCGGCAGATTATGGTCCAGCTTAACTTCTATAATTTGCCAGCCATGGTCCTGATTGCTGGCATCATCACCCTGGCACTCTTGTTCCTCTACCTCATAATCTACGGGCTTACTACCAAAGTTTACCAACACATTGTTGATCAAGACTAAAAAGACACCCCTGGTTGCTTAGAATTTCCAAGTAACCAGGGGTGTTTTAGTTTTACAGCACCGGCGAGAGTAGCCGGGAGAAGTACTGCTTAAATTTACGCCACTTCGTCTGGTTGGCAAAGTATTCTGGCGTCAACAAGGTGCTGTCTTTAATATCGTCTTCAAAGATCTGTTTTAATTGGGCCGTCAGCTGTTCATTATAAGAAAAGGCGTTGGCTTCCCAATTAAGGCGGTAGCTTCGGTAGTCCTGGTTAGCCGAACCCACCGACGATAAGTTATCACCGCTGACAACCGTCTTGGCATGAAGGAAGCCGTGGTTATACTTGTAGACCTTGACCCCATTATTAACCAGGTACTTGGCGTAATATTCCGTTGCCCGGTAGACAAAGGGGTGGTCGGGCATGCAGGGGATCATCACCCGAACGTCAATTCCGCTACGGGCGGCGATCACTAATGACTCCAGGATCGGTTCCTCGGGAATTAGGTATGGCGTCTGGATATAGACGTACTTGCGGGCCGAGGAAATAATCGACTCATACCCCCGGCGAATTGCGTAATCCTCATTATCTGGGCCCGAAGAAACGACCTGCATCACGACGTCCTTATTGGGGTCACTCGGCCGCTTAATATCCAGGTTTGCTAGCATTGGTTCAATATCAACTCGGTACTTATCAGTCTTACGACAGGTCATGTTCCAATCCATCGCAAAGCGCCCCGTTAAGGTTAGCGCCGCCTGACCAGCAACCCGGAGGTGGGTATCCCGCCAGTAGCCAAACTTGGCCTTCTTCCCCACGTATTGGTCACCAATATTAAAGCCACCGATGTAACCGACCTTGCCGTCAACCACCACGATTTTACGGTGGAGGTGGTAATTTAACCGTGGCGCTGAAATCCGCTTGTTCGACTTAGAATTAAAGGGTTGGGCCTCCCCGCCCAGTTCTTCAAGGTGGGTGAAGAACTTATAAGTGGTCCCGTGTGAACCACTCAGGTCGTAGAGGACTTTAACCGTCACCCCACGCTGGGCAGCTCGTTCTAACGCGGCTAGTATCCGGTGGCCCAGTTCGTCAGCATAGAAGGTATAAAATTCAACATAGATATGGTCTTGGGCCTGGTCAAAGTCAGCAATCATTTTGGTAAAGAGTTTTTCCCCGTCGATAAACACCTTGACCCGGTTGTTAAAGGTCACGATCGCGTTATCGAGGCTCGACGACAGGCTAATTAGCTGCCGGGCCCGTGCTAGGCGGCCACTTTGCAAAAGGAGCTTATGCCTTTCCAGAAGGGCTTCTTGCCGGGCCACTAGCTTCTCGCGAAAGCACTTCTGCTCACTACGGATACTAAAAATATCGTCATCTGATAACTTACGGCCGACAAACAGGTACACGATAAAACCAATTACCGGGAATACCGATAATACCAATAGCCACGCCCAAGTTGACGCGATATCACGACGGGTCCGAAAGACGGTCCAGATGGCAAAGCCAATGTTGATCAGCCACAGCACTTCGATAATGCGCCGGACCACGTCCCATGTCCAAACGATGTTCATGTTACACTCCTCCAAGTCAATTTAACTTGATTATAGCATTCATTTGCCGGCCTGCTTTCTAAGGGCCACAGCAAGGATAAGTGCTAGCACCCCATATACTGCGCCGACGTACCCCACCGTGGGCAGGGCCCAAAAGCGGACAGTGGTTGACGCGGTGAATGAACCAAGGGAAATTCCCACGTTTGCGAAAATTGACGGTAGCGACGTGGCTAATGCTAGTGACTGGGGATAATCCTTTTCGGCAATAGCAATGAAGACCAGCTGGATAGTGGTTCCATAAGCCACTACCAAGATACAGAGCAGGGCTAAGACGACCATCCCCGTTAGCTTATTCCCCAGCGCAGGACCCAACACCAGGCTCAACAACGTCATTATCGCAAAGAGGGCCGGTAGGTGCCGTACCCCTTGGTGCCCAGCAATAATCCCCGCCAGCTCATTACCGACGATACTCATCAACCCCAGTACCAGCAGTAGCCAATTCAAGCTGGTCAAATTAAAGCCCATCACGGTCGTAATCAATGGCCGAATATAGGTGTAAAAGGTATATTGCAGGCTCAGCACGGCTACCACAATACCGATCCCCAGTAACACCTGCCGGTTCTTTAACAAGACTAATTGTTCATTGAGCCGCCCCTTAACCTGGGGCGTATCCCGGGGCGTCAACCAGGCCAGCAGTCCAAAGACGACCACCGTTAGCCCCGAAATGATCCAAAAACTGGCGTGCCAGCTTAGCAGTGTGGCGATCGTGGTCCCCAGTGGCACTCCAATCACGGAGGCAATACTAAACCCGGCACCGACCCAGGCCATCACCATGGGACGGCGGTTTGGCGGGGTAATGATGCTCACCAGCAAGTTAACCAGGGAAATGATCGTCCCCGCCACTAAGGCCGTTATTACCCGGGCAATAAGTAACCAGGTTAATGATGGGGCCAACGCAGTTAACGTGTTCCCCACCAGAAAAACCACCATCAGTCCCATCAGCAAGCGATACCGGTTCCAATTACTCGTTAGCATGGTGATCAGCGGCGTACTAATCGCGTACACCAGGGCAAAGGCCGTCACTAAAAAGCCGACCGTCGAGAGAGAGGCGTGGTAGCTGCGGGCAATGTCTGACAAGACACCAACTACCATGAATTCGTTGCATCCCAACATGAACGCAACCAAAATAAACGTAAATGAACGTAACCGTGCGTGGACCACCATTACAACCTCCCGCAAAAAAATAATTCCCTGGATCTTGACAATCCAGAGAATTATACACTTTTTATGAATTAATTACCATGGGAATGAAGTCAGGAAAGTGGCCAGGCCAAAGATAATGGCTGGGAAGTTAGCCAAGAAGACGGGCCAGTCACGTTGCTTCTTAAAGTAGGCGTAGATGCACCATAATAATCCGTTTAATGCCGCAACTAGGGGTTGGAGTGGGGCCCCATAGTTACCGTGCAAGTTATTAATAATCTGTGGAATGTAGGAAACGTACATGCAGATCGCAATTACCGTGGCAACCTTACTCAGGATGCTAATAAACTTTGTCTCTTTCATAGTCTCTCATGTCCTCCTCAAATTATCCAGTGAATTATTCAGTGGCCGCCTTTAATGCCAAGGCAAAGTCACCAATGGTAGCTGAACCATTATTCTTAGCTAATGGCATGCTAATGTATTCGTCAACGTTGCCAACGTCAACGTAGTTATTAAGCAACTTCTTAAACTCACGCCGTACCTTCTTCAAGAATTCCTCGCTGACGACCCCACCACCGAAGATAAGCTGGCCAGGCCGAAACATCAAGGTCGCGTCAAGGGCCGCTTGGGCAACATAATAAGCCATGATGTCCCAGACGTGGTCCGTCAGTGGAACATCCTTCCCCTTCTTACCAGTCCGGGCCTCGAAGGTTGGTCCGCTGACTAACCCTTCTAAGCAATCGCCGTGGTAAGGACAGATGCCCTTAAAGTTCAAGTCATCGGGGTGCCGCTTTAAGCGAATGTGCCCCATTTCGGGGTGCCCCAGTTCACCAACAAACTTACCGTCAATAACGGCACCGGCACCACAACCGGTCCCAATGGTGTAATAAACTAGGGAATTAATCCGCTTATTAAAGAGCATTGACAACACGTATTCACCATAAGCCGACCCGTTAACGTCCGTCGTCCACGCAATCGGAATATCAAAATGCTTTTTAAACGGTCCGACAAAATCCGTATCAGCCCAGCCCTTCTTTGGGGTGTTGGTGATGTAACCATACTTTGGTGAGCTCTTCCGAATCTCAATTGGTCCGAATGAGGCAATCCCGATGGCGGACAGTTGGTCCTTGTACTGGTCAAAGAATTCAATACACTTTGGCAGCGTTTCTTCTGGCGTGGTGGTGGGAATGTGGACGGAATCTTGGATTTGGTAGTTGATGTTACCAACAGCACAGACAAACTTGGTTCCACCAGCTTCGATACTTCCTAATAACATACGCAATTCCTCCTTGGTTTATTCATTTTTTTCCATTTCAGCCCGCAATTTCCGGCCGACTTCTTCGTACCCCGGCTTGCCCA
>DHKFJ23503__coassemble_637_pt1 | contig 30502 bp, 29 predicted proteins | sample DHKFJ23503__metabat2_low_PE_016 | metagenome-assembled genome bin DHKFJ23503
CGGTGGTTTCAAAGAGCTCTTTGCCAAGGGCCGGTTTGACCTATACCACTAGAATAATATGTACAAAGCGGCTTTCAGCGTGTGGATTTACGATCCAAATGCTGGAAGCCGCCTTAGCTTTATGGGCAACTGAAACTAGTTTTGTCCTCAATAAATACCCATGCGACCAATTTTCTAGTAAAATAGGGGAAAAGCTTCTAGGAAGAAGGGTGAACATGAAAGAAATTATTGCTAAACGGGTCTCAATGTTTGAACTTTTCTATGACCTGATCTTTGTTTACGCCATTTCGAAAATCACGGCGATGATCCACCATCCGGTAAGTGGTAGCTTGCCACTTTTCTCCTACTTTGAATTTGTAATCGTGGTAATCATTGTCATGCAAATCTGGCTGTACCAGGCGCTATATATTAACCGATTTGGAAAGAGTCGGTAGATCGACATCGGTGGTCTATTAATCAGCATGTACGCGGCCACTTACCTCGCCAACAGCATCAATACCGAGTGGTCAACGACTTTTACAACCTTTAACTCCGCAGTATTGTTGATCGTCGCCAACCTGATTTGGCAATACCTCTGTGGTTCTGGTCATCATCCATTTAACGACCCCGATGTTCGAGCGTTTATCATCACCCTGGTCCTTGAATTTATTGCGGTCTTGGCAGGCCTTTTGCTAGGCTTTCACTACGGAATCTACCTCTGTGTTCTTGGCGGCTTGATCGGCTTTCTAATGCCCTTATTAGTATATCGGCAGTTCATCCCCAATCATGTCAATTTTCCCCACCTGGTGGAGCGGTTGAGCCTAATCATCATCATCTATTTCGGTGAGGCGTTAGTTAACGTCACCTAATACTTCACCCGTTCATTATTTAGGCCCCTGCCACTAATGATCTTTGTCTTGCTGGCGAGCCTCTTTGGTTTGTACCTGGTCCAAAGCGACCGCCTAATTAACCACCACCAGCACACCCGCGGCTTTGTCTTGATGTACTCCCACGTTTTTATGGTAGTTGCTATTCTTTCGCTAACCGCTGGCCTTGACTACCTAGCCGCGCCGACGGTTAACCGAACTGCCTTGTGGCTACTGCTGACGGCCAGCGTATTAACCTATAATGTTTGTGTCTTCGCTAATGGTGTTTATAACCATAAGCAGTATCGGATGTCGATAACAACCTGGGGCTGGCTATTGCTTCTGGTTATCAGTGGTGCAGCCATTTCCTTTATCTTTCGTGCCCAGACCCCTGGAATCTTAAGCGGCTTAGTGCTTGCCAGCGTCGGTGAAGTTAGCTACTTCTTGGGCCGGTTTGTTTACCACCAATAATCAGGCGAAGACTTGCAAAAAGACACTAAATCAACGAAAATAAAATTAATTATTACTTATTAGAGAAAGCAAAGGAATTAGTATGACAAATGAACCAGATTTAACCAAGTTGCATATTGTTTTTAACGGTCAAAAGACACCACCATTGAAGATCAACCAGCTCTTTGACAGCCGGCGTTTCAACCGCTTTACCGCCATTACCGGCGATATCGATGCCGACTTCATTAACCGCTACCTCAGCAAGTTTATTCAAGTGGAAGTTGTCCGGGGGGCGCGGCCGAACGCGACCGTGAAAAGTGCCAATGAAATGATTACCAAGGTGGCCTTGACCGATGCGCTGCTTGCCGTCGCTAACAAACAACCGGCGAAGCTATTTGAGGCCCTGTCCAGTAGCAACCAGTCAAACGTCTTAAATGGCCTTTTTCAGTTTGAATACGCCCCCGTCCAGGCGATCTACTCACGCTTTTACCTCTTGAGTAATGAGGAAACCAAGGATTGTCGGGTCATCCTGGGGAGTATTGACCTCAACGCAACTTCCTTTGAAAATAACGCTAACCGTTATGGCGAAGTCCTCATTTTCGATAACGACCGGCCACTCTTTAACAACCTGATGGACCACTTTAAACGTGACATCAAGCCGGTCCTGCGACCATTTTTCAGTGATAATTTGTTAAAGGCGGCCCAGAAGCAACGGGCGGAGAGCAGCAAGGACGAAAAAGCCGCCGGTAGTAACGTCGTGATCCTAGACAACGACACCACCGACGAGGTTGCTGCCGATGACATGACCGACATTATTAGCCATGACGTCCAGCAGCAAATCGATAACGCCATCATCCCGCAAGATACCACCATTGCTATGCGTAATATTACCATGGACCGCTCACAGGCAAAGGAGGCAATCGAACGCGATACCAAGCAACACGATACCATTTATAACCTCCAAAAGACGGCCGTGTCACCCCGAGCCGCCAAGCCAAAGATTAAAGCCCGGCAAAAAATCTACCAACAAGTTAAAGAAGCCCTCGTCAGTGGCATGACGCCCCAACAACGGTCAGCAGAGAAGAAATACACTACCTTCCTCTATGACCGGCCAATGGAGCGAAACCTTGTCAACAATAATAGTGGCCTGTACGTTCCTAATGATGCCGGTACCCACCCGATCCCGTTTGGAAAGCTAGCCACCATCAGTCAAATTCGGGACAGCCTGAAGAGTATCGACGACGTCATGAAGGGCTACCAGCGCTTTGTCGTGGACTATACCGATGACTATGGTAAACGTTTCTACGAAGCAATTCTTTACAGCTTCACGGCACCGTTTCTCTGGGAAATCCGGACTAAAGCCAGCCTGAACCCTGAGGACGGGAACGATGTGCCAAATTTCCTCATCCTGGGGGCAACGGCCGGGTCTGGGAAGTCGACGTTGCTAAGAATCATCAACCAGTTAACTTGGAACACTGACCGGTCGCTCATTGACTTTGGGACGATCTACCCAACTGATATTGCACAGAAAAAGAATAAAACCGCCGAAGCCATTGAGCACTACATGAAAGAGGGGTCCTCCTACCCAGTGCTTCTTGATGAAATTGAACCCTACTTTTTCCAGCAGGACCAGTATAGTCGGCACCTGGTTGTGGACACGATGAATGAGCTCGTAAATAACCCCCGGGCGATTGCACCAGTAATTGGGACGACTAACTATGATTCTGGCTTTACGATGCTTCGGGAAACTGCCCGTCGGACTTACTACCTGCAAATTGACAAGGTCATCGACGAAAAGCTCAAAGGGGAAGCCAACCGTTACATCTACAATGTTCGCCAAACGTTAAACAACACCTTATTTAAGGACTTCGTAATGCGGATGGCTGTTTTACTCGAAGACGATGACACCGCCTGGCGGTCGTTCGACAAGAAGACTGGTCGGCTTGACTTCCTTGCCAATACCCGGAAGCTGTTTAAGCAGTACTATGAAATGGCGGGAATCGCTATTCCGGACTACTTCTCTGACCAAATTTGTGACGACTTTAAGGAAAGTTCGCGGAGCACCTGGGCTAAACTTTATCTGACCCAGGAGGAAGACTTCAAGTACCGGCAGCAAGATAACAGTCTACTGTTTGACATCTCCAAGCTCAACACCTTTAACGGCTTCACCGCTGATAGCATTGAGAAGTACCGTAACGCCTTACCAATCGAGCTCTGCGTCGATGGGATCAACGGCAAGCGGGGGAAGTTCGTCGAAATCAAGGCTCCCGAATTCTTCCAATGGATTGGCGAACGTAACCCGTACGAAGACGAGTCGGCTACTAACCCGACCGTAGAGAACGCTGAACCGGCCCCGGTTGAAAAACCGAAGGCAAAGAAGAAAGGCTTTTGGGCCCGGCTGTTTGGCTAGCCACTGCGCACCAACCAATCCCTTATTAAGGATTAGTTAGAAAAGGGATGGTCATCATCAAAAAACTTATCAAAATTATTCTTGTGTTGTTAATCGCTTTGATAGTGGTGGGCAGCGGGATCCAACTCTTCTTGCTTCGGGGAACACCGGGAAAAGCACTGAAGCAAGCCGACTACCGACAGGATGTTAACTACCGGTCGACGCCGACCATCCTGATTCCTGGTTGGGGTGGGAACACCATCACCTACAATAAGCTAATCAATTATTACCAGGACCACCACTTCGCGCAAAAGGTGCTTACGGTTTGGGTTTCGCCCTGGGATGGAATCCGGGTGGCCGGCCACCTCAATGCGGGCCAAAAGAATCCACTGATCCAGGTCCTCTACGATTGGAACTATGATCAAACCTTTCGTCCCCAGGTAAAACAACTCGGCAAATTTTTAGCCTACTTACAAAGTAACTATCACCTTCACCGGGTTAACATCATTGCTCATTCTTATGGGGGGACCGAGTTTATGCATGCCTATATGGACTCACCAACCCTCCAGCAACGAATGCATTTAAATAAGGTGGTCTTCCTCGGCGTCCCGGTCGAAGAGAGCCTAGCGTCGAGGCTCCACTACCGGTACCACCTCATCAATCACTCCCATGATAAGAACTTCATCCGTCTGCGCCGGCAAATGCGGGATTGGCAACCGGATTACCAGCTTGCTATCTATAACATTATGGGGACCAAGCAGGGAAGTACCCGGACTGATGGTGAAGTCCCTCACATCCAATCAGAAATGCTGATGTCTCTTTTAGCGGGACACCCTACGATAAACTACCACCAGAAGAACTACACCAATACCACCCATAGTCAGCTTCATGACCGAACTATCATCTTAGATTACATTGCCAAACAACTTTGGCAAACGAAAGGAGACTACTAGTAACGATGCACAAGGAACACGGCCAAGTAACCGGTATTATCTGGCGAGGGCCAGCTGACCTAGCAACTTATCAACGCCTGAGGGAATATGCTGAGCAGCATGACCTGTCAGTCTCAGCGGCCGCTAAACAAATTGTGGTGCAAACCCTCAATGCAATCGATCGGTAGATTATGGTAAAATTTACCTAACTAACAGAGAGGAAGACTAACAATGACAAAGAGTAAGACAGTGTATTTTTGTGCCGGCTGGTTTACAGACAAGCAAAACCAAGCCTACCAAGCAGCAATGAAGGCCATTGAAGCTAACCCCACGGTCGACGTGGAAAACTCCTATGTACCGCTCCAGCACCAGTACAAGGGGCTCCGCGTTGATGAACACCCGGAACTGCTTGAGGACAAGGAATGGGCAACTGCTACTTATAACGGTGACCGGGTGGGCGTTTCCACTTCTGACATGTTGCTCGCCGTTTACATCCCCGAAGAAGAGGACGTCGGTATGGGGGTTGAATTAGGGATGGCCCGGGCCCTAGGTAAGTACATCTGCGTAGTAATTCCGGATGAGGACTTCGGTAAACCAATCAACCTAATGTCATGGGGGATTGCCGATAACTTTATTAAAATGTCCGAATTGGCGACGACCGACTTCAACAAGCCTAGCTACAACTTCTACGCCGGAAGTGTCTACTAAACTAAAAGGATTATGTGTGAAAGATTTCACCATAATCCTTTTTATATTATCTAGGTAATTGTAAATTGACACTCCCTAGCAAAACGCTTACAATTAGACTAGTAATATAGCGATAGGTGAAGAAGGGAGGAAGCTCAACTAATAATCTTAGCTGGGTGCTAACTATGAAAAAGCAACCACGAGTATGCATTTTTTCTTCGTGTCTAGTTGATTTAATGTTTCCTAACGTTGGTAAATCAATGGTCGAAGTCCTCGAACGACTCGGCTGTCAAACCTTTTTACCAGACAAGCAGGTTTGTTGCGGTCAGCCTACTTACAACAGTGGTTATTCAAAGGGGTCGCTTAAAACCTTTAAGAATGAAATTGACGCGCTGCTTAGCATGGATGCCGATTACATCGTCGGCCCAACCGGGTCATGTGTGTTCATGATTAAGGAATATAAAGATATTCTAAAGGACGATCCCGTTTACGGTCCCCGGGCGGAAAAAGTCGCCAATAAGATTTATGAATTCACCCAATTCATTTATCGGGTGCTTGGCATTGTTGACTGTGGAGCGGAGCTAGATGCCACAATCACCGTTCACCGGTCCTGTCACATGACCCGATTACTTGGTGAACGAACTGCACCATTTGTGCTGCTTGATCACGTAAAAGACATTAAGCGAATTCCACTACACAACGTGCAACTTTGCTGTGGCTTTGGGGGAACCTTCTCTGCTAAGGAACCAGAATTATCAACAGCGATGGTACAAGATAAGGTTAAAAACATCATGGACACTAAGGCCGATATTCTGGTTGGAATGGAAACGTCGTGCTTGATGAACATTGCCGGATACATGAACCGCCATGGTGACCATATTAAGGTAATGCACATTGCGGAAGTACTGAATCATAACGTGGATCCCACGCGAATTAAGTACCTTAAGGATACGGATGAGGCCGTGGTCCCAGCAAATGGAGAAGGGGTGTTTTAAATGGGAATTTCCACAAGTAATAAGCCATTTAAAGAACGGGTGGTTGACGCCGAAGCCGACCACTTCATGCGGGCCGCAGTTGCTAAGGCCCAAGATGCCCAATTCATCAAACGAACCGCTTCCCGGCGTGAACTAGGTCATTGGAATCAGTGGCGGGACCTGGCAGAACAAATTCGTCAGCATGCAATTAAGTACTTACCAGACTACCTTGAAGAATTTTCCGATAACGTCGAAAAACGGGGCGGCCACGTCTTCTTTGCTAAGACAGAGGGTGAGGCCCACCAGTTTATTAAGGAACTGGCAATTGCCAAAAAGGCCAAAAACATTGTCAAGTCAAAATCAATGGTTACGACCGAAATTAACCTGGATAAGACCTTGCTGACGATTCCGGGGGTTAGCCTGCTGGAAAGTGACTTAGCTGAGTTTATCTTGCAAGAGGATAACTGGGATGAACCAACCCACATCGTTTTCCCAACGCTCCACAAGAACCGGGACCAGATCCAAAAGGAATTCCAAAAGCTTGGCTACCAGGGTGATGACGACCCCCAGCACGAAGCTCGCTTCGTTCGGGGTTACCTCCGTAAGTTCTTTATGAAGGCAGACTTTGGAATTACCGGTTGTAACTTTGCGATCGCTGATAACGGGATGATTAACCTGGATACAAACGAAGGGAATGCCGACATTACCATGGCCATCCCCAAGACCCAAGTTGTCGTAATGGGGATGGAGCGAATTGTCCCGAGTATGAAGGAGGCCGAAGTTCTCGACAACATGCTTGCCCGCAGTGCCGTGGGTCAAAAGCTTACCACCTACTGCACCTTTACTGGCAAAAAGCAGGCGGGTGAAATTGACGGTCCTGATGACTTTTGGGTAGTAATTGTTGACGACGGTCGTTCAAAGGCCCTGGGGACCGACTTTGAACCCATCCTCCAATGCATCCGCTGTGGTGCCTGCATGAATGTTTGTCCTGTTTACCGCCAAATCGGTGGTAAGGGCTATGGCTCGATTTATCCCGGCCCATTAGGTGAAGTCCTTTCCCCAATTCTTGGTGGTTATGAACACTTTAGAGAATTACCATACGCCTGCTCGCTATGTGCAGCCTGCACGGAGACCTGTCCGGTTAAAATCCCACTCCACCACCTGATCCGTGAACACCGGATCGTGGAGATGGATGACCGCCACCTTGACCACTCCATGACGAACCTAATCTTAAAGATGGTCGGTGTTGGTACTGGTTCGCCAGCCCTCTTTGGTTCCGCAATGAAGATGGCCCACCCGGCAACTAAGCTCTTTACCGATGGTGGACCGAACGCCGTTGAACCGATGTATGATGGCGGAAAAATTGATTACGTTCCTAAGATTACCCCTAAGCTTATTCACGGCTGGGTTGATAGCCGGGACGTGCCGCGGCCGGTTAAGGCGAAGAACAATTTCCGTCACTGGTACAAGCACCACCAACCGGTTTCACCGGCACCAATCGTAAAGAAGGAAGGAGGGCCGGAAGATGAGTAGTCTCCTTGACCAAGCAAATAACAAAGCAAATCGTGAAAACTTTCTTAACCACCTGGCAGCAGCCAGCGGTCGTCAGCGGCACCAATTAGCGGACCATCCTTTTAAGCCCCTAAACCAACTGCCTGACGAACTCTTAGCCGACCAAAGTCCTACAGAACTGTTAGCAACCGCACAGAAGAATAGTGAATCCGTCAATGCGGAGGTTATCGTTAAAAAGGCCGCCGAATTAGGTGACTACCTTCGTCAATATACCAAAGATAAGGACATTCACCACCTGCTCTTGCCAAGCGTTACAACGGATGAGTGGGCCCACTACCAATTAGCCGACTGGGCTCATGATTCAGGAGTTGCGACCGTCAGTATCTGGTCAGACAAGTATGATCGAATGACCAATGAGCAAAATGCTAATGAATCTGACCTAGCAGTGGGGATGGCTGACTACTTAATTGCCTCCACCGGGACCATTACCGTAGTTAACAGTCCAGCTCAGGGCCGGGGCTTTAACTTCTTGCCAACCCGCTTCATTGCAGTTGTGCCATTAAGTGGATTAGTACGGTCAACCCGGCAGGCCGTTGAGAAGTATGAGGACCGCTTTGGTAAAGGCCTGACCACATCCGCAATCACCTTTATTTCTGGGCCATCTAACTCGGGTGATATTGAGATGCAACTGGTCGTCGGTGTTCACGGACCATTGGAGTGCACCTACCTCGTGGTTGCCGACCGCTAAATTTTGATTAATAGTATATAAATTAAACGAAGGGGCCCTCAGCGTTGTGCAAACCAACTCGAACGCTGAGGGCCCCTTCATGTTAAAGGGCGAACCACGGATTCACTTTAATTTACATGAATTCCCGGATAATAATTAGCACTTAAAGTGTGTTATTATGGGCTAAACAAGGAGGAACAACTAATGGTACTAACAAACCACCACCCCGAAAGCGAAGTTAACCAAATGTTTTCACGGGTTGCGGAAAAGTATGACCTAATGAATAACGTCATTAGTTTGGGAACTCAGAAACACTGGCGTAAGGAATTATTTGACCAAGTAACCGTAAGAGCCGGGATGGACTGTCTAGACCTGTGCTGCGGTACTGGTGATTTAACGCTGGAATTGGCCAAGCAGGCCGGACCTAGTGGCCGGGTAGTCGGTCTTGATTTCAACCAGCAAATGCTTGAGCTAGCAAGGATTAAGGCCCGCCGGCTCAACTATCGTAAAGATATCGAATTGGTCCAGGCGGACGCAATGCACTTACCGTTTGCTGATAGTTCTTTTGACGTCGTCACTATTGGCTTTGGCCTGCGTAACGTCCCTGATGCCAACCAGGTATTAGCCGAGGCGTACCGGGTACTTAAACCAGGGGGGACATTTGCCTGCCTTGAAATGTCACAACCAACGAACCCACTCATCAAACTAGGTTGGCGGGGCTACTTTAAAGTTTTCCCCCACCTGGCCCGACTCTTTGGTGCTAACGTCAATGACTACCAGTACCTCCAAGAAACCGCTCAGCAATTCATGTCTGCGACCGAGTTACTAACCCGAATGCAAGAAGTTGGTTTTCGTGATTGCTTCTTCCGCCGACTCAACTGGGGTGCTGGAGCACTCCACGTTGGTACTAAGATAAAGTAAAGATTTGCTCAAGTTCTTGTAGCATTCCGTCGTGGTTGTTATCTGCTGCCGTTATCTGGTCAGCAATGGTTTTAAGGTCCATCGTGGCGTTTTGCATCGCCACGCCCAGCCCCGCGTTCGTGACCATTTCAATGTCGTTTGAGGTATCACCGATGGCGACGACCTGGTCAAGGTGACCCCCAGTATGCTTGACAAATTGGTTTAACCCACTTGCCTTATTAACCCCCTGTGGCAAAATATCAATCCCATAAGCACCACTATAGGTAGCGTTGACCATTGGAAAGTATCGGTTAATTTTTGCGACAATCTGATTAATTTGAGACTGCGGTAACCGCTGCTGATGCCAATTCACGTTTACGTTATAAACGGGCTCGTGGATACTAGTCCAGTGTTCAAAGTAGGCATGGTGGGGATAGTAGGGGACCGGCACGGCGGCAAATTTAGCTGGGATGAAGGTCTGGCTTGCTCCGGAAACGGATATTAGGTCGGTTACTGGCAGTTGAGATACCGCATAATTTAACAGGGCCTGGACGGTCGCTGGTTGGTGGGGGTGGCTCAAGATTTCGTGACCAGCGATAATAATCCGGCCGCCATTTTCGGCAACATAATTATTAACCAGTGTTGGTGCAAAAAGACTGTGTAGTGCGTCCAGACTATTACCACTTGCAACAATAAAGGTGACCCCCTTCTGCTTTAATTGCTGGATATCGGCCGCGAGTCGCTGATGATCGTAGTGGTCATAATCATCTAACAGGGTCCCATCGACGTCGACGGCAACGTACTTGAATTTCATCTTGACCTCCTAGTAAATAATTAACTCCTAAATTATAACAGCTCCCGTTAATTAAGACGTACCTAACCAGACATTTTGGTGAAAACTGCTTACCAATTATTGCGAAACGGTTTATACTAAAACTATTGGGCGCCCTTAGTGTAATGGATAGCACATGAGATTTCGGTCCTCATGATCCGAGTTCGACTCTCGGGGGGCGCATTTTTTAGAGAATACTAAAACAGGACCAGTGAAGATACTGCAGTGGTAGTAATCTTTTGGGTTCTGTTTTTGGTTATTGTTCGGCCATAAACGGGAGAAATACTAACACTTTTAAAAAATGCTAAACTAAGAAATATGGCAAAGGAGTGATTGAAAATGACGACAGAAATTGAAAACATCCAAAACCAGACTAAACAGGGCTTGACCGAACTACTTGACCAGGCTAACCTTAACCAAGGTGACGTGCTGGCAATTGGCCTCAGCACTAGTGAAGTCCAGGGTGAAAAGATCGGTAAACTACCAAGTATTGAAATTGGTCGGGCAATCGTTAAAACAATTCTTGAAACCATTAAGCCACTCGGCCTCCACCTTGCCGTTCAGGGGTGTCAGCACCTTAACCGGGCACTAGTTGTTGAGCGGGCAGTAGCAAAGGAGCGGGGTCTAGAAATCGTGACCGTCTATCCACAGATCCATGCGGGTGGGGCCGGACAAATCGCAGCCTTCGAAAACATGACCGATCCGGTAGAAGTTGAACACATCCAGGCTGAAGCGGGGATGGATATTGGTGATACCTCGATCGGGATGCAGGTCAAGTTTGTCCAGGTACCAGTCCGAACGTCGATTACCGAAATTGGCCACGCCCACACCACTTACTTGCGGTCACGTCCCAAATACATTGGTGGCCCACGGGCAAAGTATGAGTGGGACCCTTTTAACCAAAAATAATAACTTAACATAGGTGTTGTAGAATGAATTTAGTTAATACTCTAATAATTGTTGCCGTTGTTGCATTGCTAATCTTTATTGTGAAGTTTCTTCGCCAAATCAAACGTGTACAGGCGGGAAGAAACATTGCTACGCGCGGTAGTATCGTGGTTAACTGGCTATTATTAATCATCTTTGTGGGTAGCCTAACCGGGGTTGGAATTAGCAAGTTTGCTGACCACCATCAGTCTAATTCAAGCACAGTAGTTGCCAAGACTCCGCAAACAACCAGTGCTGTTAAAGACACCGGAGCTGGGGAACAACCACTGACACTAAAGTTTCGTAATGATGTTACGATGGATAGTGACGATGCAGTCCGCCTTAAGATCACTGTTTCCGCTGGTGCCAAGGTAGTAATTGAAGGTCGCAATACGGGCACTAAGTACACTAGTTTTACAGCCCCCGGTCACACCGGTACGGTTACTAAGACGATCGTATTAGAAACTGCCGGGCCGTACAAGGTTGTAGCCCGCCGCAACGGTAAGAAAATTAGTAAAAACTTGATTGTTCGCGATAACCAAACCGCTTCAGGAACGACCGCTACTGTGACTAGTAGTCAGCGAACAAGCTCTGCTAGCTCCAGCAGTACTACCACAGCGATATCTAGTTCGAGTTTATTCAGTTCCACTAATAGTGACAGCCAAAGTTCTAGCAGTAACACCAGTATCAGTAATGCTCAATAGGAAATGAAAAAAGGGAGTGAGACAGAACTAGCTTGCTAGTTCGTCTTCGAACCCCCGCAAGCACAAATAGGCCTCCAGTGTTCGGCTTTGCCGGGCACTGGAGGCCATTTGTGTACTGCGCTGTTCGTACTTTAGCTAGGCTGTAGAGATTATGTCACAGCCCCTTTTTGTGAGATAGAGAGGTCTCACACTAAGTAACACTCAAATGGTTTCTAGGAAAGAGTATTATTTAGATTCTGGGGGAGTTAAGTAGTAAATCCATAAACTACCTAACACATTTATTATGTGATTATTAAAAATAAAGTCAAACAAAATAGCTACTTATTTAAAAATAACGACTGCCCAATAATTTTAATATTCTAAAGTTGAAAGTTCTGTACGCTTTTCTAACGAGGTACCTACCATTTGTCAATTAATCATTCGATCAGCAAAGCTGCTCATATGCGTTGACAATGAACATCACTAACCACTAAGGGCCCATGGTTATCCCGACTGGTGAAACAAATGAAGGCCTTTTCATTATTGACAAACTCTGCTAACCTAAAATTGTGGAGATAATGAGGAGGAGTTAGTTTTATGATTGGTACGATCGCAAATTTCATCGCAATTTTGGTTGGTACGATCATTGGCTGTGCCGCAAAAGGCGGCTTAGGTAAGCGGTATGAAGAAGCCCTTTTTACCGCACTAGGATTAGCCGCCTTAGGAATTGGGCTAGAAAACGTTGTTAATAATCTTCCCAAAAGCCACTACCCGGTCCTCTTCATCGTTAGTCTCGCGATTGGCGCGCTCTTAGGGACCTGGTGGCACCTCGATACCCGCTTTGATAACCTGATTAAGCGTTGTGGTGGTCAATCCACACTGGCAAAGGGGATTGCGACCGCCACCATGCTTTACTGTATTGGGGCCCTCTCAATTGTTGGACCAGTAATGGCCGCGGTCAAGGGTGAAGAAACGATGCTTTATACCAACGCCATGCTCGACCTGGTAACATCAATTGTTTTTGGTGCCAGTTTTGGTTGGGGGATGCTCATTTGTGCCCCAATCCTCTTTTGTTGGCAAGGGGGGATTTTCTTAGTCGCTAAGTTCCTTTCGGCCGCGTTCTTTAGTAATGCCCTTATCACTGAGTTTGCCATTGTCGGTGGCTTTTTGATTGCGACCACGGGAATTAGCCTGCTTAAGCTCCGTGAGATTAAGACCCTAAACCTGTTACCAGCCTTACTAGTCCCCATTGTCTTCTTTCTAGTCAAAATGGTTATTTAAAGGAGGTCACCTCGATGCAGTTTGAAAAAGTTGTCCGCAAGCGACGTTCGGTGCGAAAATTTGCTGACCGACCGGTTGATACGGACCTCATTAAAGAAGTCGTCATGTTTGCCCAACGCTAGCCGTCCTGGGTCAATTCACAGCCTTGGCAAGTCTATTGTGCCTCTGGCAATTCGCTCGCCGAGATCAAGCGACGCTACCAGCAAAATGATGACCAGGGGGTACCTACCAATCCGGACCTCGCCGTTATGAGTCGGGAGCAGTGGGCCCCCCAGGAACAGGCTAATATGAAGCAGTGGGGGCACCAAATCGTCCACCATTTTCCAGACTTTGCTACTGCCCACGCGACAATGACGAATGCGAGCCAGTCCCTTTACAATTCACCGGTGATTTTATTTATTACCATTCCCAAGGACAGCCCCGATTGGTCCATTTTTGATGCTGGAGCCTTTACCCAAACGTTGTTACTGACGGCCACTAACCGGGGTTTGGGCTCAATTGTCACTTATAACAGTGTCCGCTACCCAGCAGTCCTCCACCAGGTGCTCACGGTACCGAATGACCAACGATTCATCGTTGGTGTTTCACTAGGCTACGTTGCTGACGAGCCAATCAACCACTTCCGTTCGGACCGGGTAGCGTTAAATAAACTATTACATTTTCGGCAGGGAACACGGAGGCAATCAATGAAAAAACTAAACATTGGTATCATTGGCTTAGGGCGGATCGGCAAAATGCACCTAGAAAATCTGGTTAAATTGCCGGAGTACTTTCAGGTGGTCAGTATCAGTGACCCCGCAAGAACAGACTTAGCAACGATTGCTGACCATTACCAGGTCCCAGATTATTACCATGATTACCACCAGCTATTAGAAGATTCGGCCGTAGACTGTGTCTTGATCGCCAGTGCCACAAGTACCCATGCGCAAATCGTCAGGGATGCAGCATTAGCCAGTAAACATATCCTTTGCGAAAAGCCCCTTGATACTGACGTTAACCGGATTAAGAACCTCTTAACCTTTGTTAAGCAGGCCGGTGTTCAACTACAGGTCGGCTTTAACCGCCGCTTTGACCATAATTTTTCCCGACTGCGGCAGTATGTCACCGATGGCGTTCTTGGGAACCCACAGATCATTAAAATTTCATCACGTGATCCAGAACCCCCTGCATTAGACTACGTACGTCATTCTGGCGGTCTCTTCTTTGACATGATGATCCATGACTTAGACCTCATACGGTACCTCGCTGCTAGTGAAGTCACAACAGTCACTGCCAAGGGAGCGGTCCTGGTGGAACCCGCCATTGGAAAAATAGGTGATATTGACACGGCCGTCGTCACGCTGTAATTTGCCAATGGGGCGCTAGGGGTAATTGATAATAGTCGGCAGGCCGTTTATGGGTATGACCAGCGGGCCGAAGTCTTTGGGGATAAGGGGATGGCTAAGGCTGATAATGACCGCCAAACGACGGTTGAGTTAAACCTGGCAACTAGTACCCAACTAGACCAAATGCCCCATTTCTTCATTGACCGCTACCGTGATGCTTATCTTAATGAACTGCTTGCTTTTCACCAGGCAGTGGTCAACCAGCAGCCGGTATCGGTGAATGGTCTTGACGGCCTTCGCGCGGTCCAGCTCGCCCTAGCTTGCCAAAAGTCATTTGATAGTGGGCAGACTGTAACCATTAGCTACTAACTAAAAAAGTAGGATCGTGCCAGATAAATACGATCCTACTTTTTATATTACATTGGTGGGGATGTCTTATTTAATCTCAGGATTAGCGGGGTAATTCATTTCCGTCCAGCCGCCAAAACCAGTGTGCAAGTTCTTCATATCGTCAGCCCGGTTAATTGGAATTCCCATTTGTGGAGCAGAGAAATTAGCAATTAACCCGGGAGTAAGGTGACTCGCTCGTGCCTGGTCAGCGGTCAGCGTTGTAACTACTTGATCGGCGTGCCCAGTCAATACCTTATGGGCGAAGAGGGGGTCAATCAAGTTTTCTCGACCGGCCGCAACTAGGTCAGCAAGACCCAGCGCTCGCTCCGCTTGTTCCTGGCTAGTAACGCTTCCAACGATGACTTCTTTGGCACCATTAAGATACGGCTTAAAGAGGGTTGCAAATGGCTGGTCCGAATCATCAAATTGCTGAGCAGCCTGCTCAGTATCCATTAATAGTGCATCCCCCGGTTTAGCATCATATTGCAGCATCGAAAGGTGAATGTAATCAAGATTAAACTCCTTCGTTAGTCGATCAATCAATTGCGTGGACTCATGCCAGGTATAACCAACGTTTTCTCCATGAATTTCTTCCGGTGAGATCCGGTAACCAACGATGAACCCCTGTGGTGCGCATTTTTGAACAGCCTCCATTACCGATTGAACAACGGCCACTGGGAAGTTCATCCGCTTTTCCAACGTACCGCCCCAGTGGTCCGTCCGCCGGTTCGAGTATTGGGAGAAAAATTGCTGAATAAGGTAGTGGTTAGCACCGTGAATTTCAACACCATCAAAGCCAGCGTCCACAGCTCGCTTAACCGCTGCACCAAAATCAGCGATTACTTGCTTAATCTGGGCGTCAGTGAATTCGTGAACTCGGTACGGCAAGAAGGGGTAATCGATGGCGCTAGGGGCATATACTGGTCGCTCCGTCATTGCCCGATAGTTGGCTTCCCGACCGGTATGCGCAATCTGCATAATTGCTTTATTGCCAGACTGCTTAATTGCGGCCGCCACCTTCGCTAATTGGGGAACGAAGCGGTCATCGTAAACGGCCAATTGTTCCCGATCATTTTGCCAGGTCATTGCGGGACCACCATTTTCACTTACATACATGTATTCCGTGATAATCATTCCGCCAGCCTGCGACCGTGCCTGATAGTAATTAACCGTATCGGAAGTAGCGTACCCATCTTTACCACTGTTGGTCAGCATCGGTGGCATTACAAAACGGTTGCTAATCGTAGTCCCGTTGGGAAACGTTAATGATTCATTCAACTTAGTCATGATTCCATCCTCCTAATAAATATCTAATCCGCTTACATTTATATAGTAATACTAGAACGTTCACTTGTAAATTGTAAGTAAATCTATTAAATGCTTCTGACTAAGATATTCCAAGGAACGGTTTAAAAACAAAAAGGACCTTCAGTTTACCATCGATACTGAAAGTCCTTTGTAATATTCTGATAGAGCTTATTTTTTATTAGTCATTATCTTTTTCAACGACTGCGTTAAGCTTACTTTGCTGGTTGGTAAACTGCTTAGCAAGGTTGGCCTTTGAATAGGTATGGCTCTTCTTTTTACCGTTTTGATCAGTCGTGGTTAAGGTTACATGATCATTTTTGACGGTAACGGTAAAGTCTTCACCATTATCATTATCAATTTCAAAATGACCGTGTTCCTGTTCAATCTCCACCGTGTTATCTTGAACACTGTTTAATTCCTGTTTGGTGTACTTTAAGTAGGCCATTGTGGCGTAGTTTTTAGTGCTAAAATCTTTTTGTGCTGCACTCACTACGGTTTCTGTAAAGTGTACATTGGCAAGTGGTACGGTGGTGGTAAGTGTTAACGTTGCGACTACAGATGCGCAGAGCAATCCAATCTTTTTCATAAAAATCCCCCATCATGTGTAAAGCGATACAACAATATTAGTATATCATATCGAAAATCAACAAGCAGCCCCGGCAGCGCCTGGACATAGGATTTACCCAGCAGGCACCATTGTTTAAGATCATAAATAAGCTCACAGGTTAAGGCTAGGGGAGGGCAGCCACCTTAAGTCTATTTATCTTCTGAGTGCTCACTAACCGTAACGTTCTTATCCTGATCAACATTGTAGCGCGCAAGTAAAATTTGCTGGTACTTGTCTTCAATAACTGCGTTTAGGTCCTCATCGTTATTTAACGCTGGCTGCTCCTCCTTAATCTTTGCTAAGACGTCATCAGCAAAGTTAAATTCAGGTTCAACCTTCATTTCGCCATTTAACACCGCTAGCGTTTCATCGTAAGTTAGTGTTTTCAGATCCCATGCAGAGCGATCTGCATCTGGTTGGTGAATCACATCAGACCGGTCCTTGAGGTCTTCACGAAAGCCATTCTCATCGTATTGATAATTATCATTTACCACATTATCCACTCCTTTGCTAAACATGCTTAATATATTGTACATGATCTACTTGAAAATACTAGTCGCCGTCCTCATTAGGAGAATAAAGATATACGATAGTTATCAAAAACAAGATAAAGCAATATTTATTTAAGAAACTAATCCCTCAAATAAGGAAATTTAAAGTAGTATTCAAAAACTGAAAAGTCTTTTTTAGATAGGCCCTAGAGATAAGGAAAATAACTCTCTCTAGGGCCTGTTCTTGTACTAAATTATCTACAATGCAACATCTAACTTTCTACGAGAAGGTTCCATGAGGGAAGTGATATTTCCCTCGGATTAACATGTCATTAAAATTATAGTTTTAATGCGATTGAAAAGAAAATCCCCCGAAGATCGCATATTTTTGGGATATTCAAACGTCATTACTTTACCGTTCATTTTTATTAACAACGCATCAATTACTTCGCTAAGACTATGCTAAACTTTAACTTAAGATCAGATCGTTTCAAATACGGAGGTTTCTATGACAGCAAAGAAAACAAGCAACAGAGATTTAATTAAGAATGCAGTTGCGAAAATCATCACTAAGGATGGCTATGGTAGCGTCTCAATGAGTCAAGTTGCTAAATTAACCGGATTATCGGTTGCAACTCACGAAGCCTGTGAGCAGCTTAATTAATACATTATTCAAAAACAGCGCTCCTGACGTTAAATTAGCTTCTTATATGCGGGCCATCTATGATTTCTCAAAATCACAACCAATTACTTTTCTATTTACCAACAGCATCTTTAACAGTACTGTCAACCGCGAAATATCACAGTCTGACCAATGGATCTATTAACCTTATTTAAATTATATATACTAGTCTTATAAGTATGTGTTCTTTTATTAAGCGAAAATTAGTCCCAATCGACTAGTTTTCGCTTTTTCTGTTAACCGCTTTTATCCATTGATTTACCGGCAATATATTAACTTATTTTGTACTTCTACAATAAATTAATTTAAATAAAGCGTTTACATTTTAACGTGACCCTGCTATTATAAGTTTGTTCGTAAGTTAGACTAACTTACCAGCCGAAATCATTTATATTTTATCAAGGAAGGTGCTTCTAATGGATAATTCAGCAACTGCAAATGCTGATGTACGTCTCCCGTGGCATCAGAAATTTGGTTGGGCAACCGGTGACTTTGCCCAAAACCTAATTTATACCACGATTTCAACGTATTTGTTGTTCTTCTATACTAACGTGTATGGCCTGCCGGCAGCGGACGCGGCCACCATGTTTCTTATTGTGCGGTTAATTGACGCGATAAATGACCCCATCGTGGGAACATTTATCGATAAGCACACTACCCGGTTTGGTAAATACCGTGGTTATCTTTTATACATGGGAATTCCACTGGCTATTATGGCGATTCTTTGTTTCCATGTCCCTAACCTAGGTCAAATGGGTAAGCTAATTTACGCCTACGTTACCTACGTTGGTTTGTCAGTTATTTACACGACCGTTAACGTTCCCTATGGTTCGTTAAACGCCGCAATGACACGGAACAATAAAGAATTAGTTTCCATGTCTTCGATTCGGATGGTCCTGGCTAACCTGGGTTCACTAGCAGTTAGTTTCGGTGTGCCGATCTTCGTTAAGTTATTCTCCGGTGGCCATTATTCAGGTGTTGCCTCACAAACCGGATGGTTCTTAACCATGATCCTCTATGGTGTTGCTGGTACATTGGTTCTAATCTTCTGCTTTAGCCAATCCGTCGAACGAATCCACATGACAGCAGATACTGAATCTTCAGTTAAGGTCTCGGACTTGTTCCACCAATTAAAGATTAACCAACCATTACGTGTTCTGGCCATCTTCTTCATCATTACATTTGGTCTGATGTCAATCGTTAACTCTGTTGGTGCTTACTACATGACCTACAATGCTCACAACGCTGGCCTAATGCAATGGTACAACCTTCTTGGAACACTACCAGCATTTATTACCGTTCCCCTCACCCCATGGTTGAACCGGAAATTTGGTACCCAAATCCTGATGCAGGCTAGTCTGCTGGTTACCGTGATCGGTTTCTTAATTATGTTCTTTGTCCCAGCAACTAACATTACCTGGACGTTCATCGGCCGGGTTGTCGAAGCGGCCGGAATTACCCTTTCCACTGGTTTCCAGTGGGCATTGGTTCCCCAAACCATCACTTACGGTGAATGGAAGACCGGAAAGCGGGAAAATGGGATTGTTAACGCCATCGTCGGCTTCTTCTTTAAGTTCGGTATGGCCCTTGGTGGGGTTGTCCCTGGTTATGTTTTAGCCGCTTACGGCTTCGTTGCTAACCACACCCAAACTGCGCACAGTCTCTTCGGTATCCGGATGGTAACCACAATTATTCCAATTATCGTTACCATCCTGGCCATGATCGTCTTTGCCTTCTACCGGTTAACCGATGAGAAGGTTGAAAAGATGAACGCTGAAATTGCTGCACGGAACGCTCAGAACTAACTTTAAAGAAAGGGTACATTATCATGAAATTTACTAATGGGTATTGGTTAAATAAACCTGAATACCAGATTAATCACCCGGAAGAAAGTTTCACTGCGGAAAAGGTGAATGACCGGGAAATGAACATTTTCGCTCCCTACAAGCGGATTAATGGTCGAGGCGATGAGCTTAATATCGGAATGACCACCATTAAGTTAACGTCACCCTTAAAAGACATTATCGGTGTTAAGCTCACCCACTTTGACCAAGATACTAAGACACCTTCATTTAACCTAACTGATCAGCAACCAGCAGTTGATATGAAGATTGATGGCCACCAGGCAACCTACCAAAGTGGCCGCTTGCAAGTTAACATTCCCCTGCATACTGAGTTTTCACTGAACTTTAATGCCGATGGTAAGGAAATTACCGCCTCTCGTTATCGTGCGCAGGGTGAGATTACTAACGTTCAAAATCATAAGCACTACATGCGTGAACAACTCTCATTAGGCGTTGACTCCCATGTTTACGGTTTAGGTGAACGTTTCGGTAACTTTGTTAAGAATGGTCAAGAAGTCCGGACCATTAATAAAGATGGTGGAACCGGTTCTGACCAGGCTTACAAGAATGTACCATTTTACATTACTGATGATGGCTACGGTGTCTTCGTTAACCAACCCGAACCAGTTGACTTTGAAGTTGCTTCAGAAAATGTGGACCGGGTTCAATTTAGTATCGAGGGTGAATCACTCGAATACTTCGTTATCTACGGACCAACTCCGCAAGAAATTCTTCATAAATACACGGAACTCACGGGTAAGATCCAGCTACCACCTTCGTGGTCATTTGGTTTATGGCTAACTACTTCCTTCTTGACCGACTACAGTGAAAAGACGGTTATGAAGTTTATCAACGGAATGGAAGAACGGCATATTCCACTGGATGTTTTCCACTTTGATTGCTTCTGGCAACGTGACTTTGAATGGAGCAACCTTACCTGGAACAATGATGAATTTCCTGACCCAGAAGGCCTGATCAAGAAGATTCACGAAAAAGGAATTAAGGTCTGCGTCTGGATTAATCCTTACATTGCACAAAAGAGTGCGATGTTTAAGGAAGGTAAAGCCAAGGGGTACCTGGTTAAGCGTACCGACGGCAACGTTTGGCAATGGGACCTCTGGCAGGCCGGTAACGGGTTCATTGACTTTACCAACCCGGCTGCTGTCAAGTGGTACCAAGATAAACTAAAGAAGCTACTCGATATGGGAGTGGACTGCTTTAAGACCGATTTTGGTGAACGGATTCCAATTGACGATGCCGTTTACTATGATGGTTCTGACCCGAAGCGGGAACATAACTTCTATACTTACCAATACAACAAGGCGACCTTTGATGCGATTGCCGAAAAGCGTGGTGTTGATGATGCGGTAGTCTTCGCCCGTTCCGCAACGGTTGGCTCACAACAATTCCCTGTTCACTGGGGAGGTGACTGTCTCTCAAACTTTAAGTCCATGTCTGATACTCTGCACGGTGGTCTTTCCTTCCTGAGTTCCGGCTTTAGTTTCTGGAGCCACGATATCGGCGGCTTTGAGGACGGTCCTGACACCCCTACCGCTGACCTGTATAAGCGGTGGACCCAATTTGGTCTGCTTTCGTCTCACAGCCGTTACCACGGCAGTGATGTTTACCGGGTTCCTTGGAACTTTGATGACGAAGCCGTTACTAATACCCGGAAATACGTTGACCTTAAACTCTCACTGATGCCATACCTTTACACCCAGGCTGCTCACAGTGCCGCTTATGGTAACCCACTAATGCGGCCAATGTGGTTCGAATTTGGTGCTGACTACAACACTCATACGATTGCCAACCAATACATGTTTGGTAGCCAAATCCTGGTTGCCCCCGTCTTTAACCCCGAAGGAAACGTTCACTTCTACCTTCCGGCTGGTAAGTGGACGAGCATTGTTCAAGACGGTGAAAGTTATGACATCGCAGAGGGTGGTAAGTGGTTAACTAAGCACTACGATGAGCTACACCTGCCGGTTTTAGTTCGCGACAACACTATCCTGGTTCGTCGTGACCAACCGGCTCATGCTGACTATGACTATACCAAAGACGTTGAAATTCACCTTTACGATATGCACGCCGATACGACGACCATTAGTGTTGTTGATAATCATGGTCAAGATGCCGGGACGGTTTCCGTCAACCGCCAGGATAACAGCCTTACCATTAAGGTAACTGGTTTAACCGGTAACTTACCAGTTATCGTTCACGAAGATGGGAAAATGGTTGCTAAGGCCACGATCGAAAATGGCCAAGCAGACATAAAACCTTGATGATGCATTAGTGCCCACTCCCCTGTTCCAAAGGATCGCAGCTATTTACCAATCAAGGTGAAAATGAAAATAAATTGTTCTAAAATAAAAACAGAGTGAAGTATAAAGAGAGTCAATGGTAAAATAATACTATTGACTCTCTTATATTATTTCTGAGTTGGGGGAAAATAATGGATAAAAAGCAACGAAACCTAAACCGGGTTACCCATTTAAAGAAGGTTAAGCAGCAGCTCTTTAACAACGCTGCCATCTCACGCGCCGATATTTCGCGTAATACCGGCTTGCATAAGTCGACGATTACCTCCCTTTTTAATGAGCTTGATCGGGAGGGAATCATTAAACACCTCGGACGGGGGGATTCGACCGAAAGTGGTGGGCGTAAGCCAGAATTATACACTTTTAACACCCACTACGGATACGTCGCCTGCTTTAACATTACCTATGACCATCTCTATACGATGTTCTTATATGTTGATGGGCAGGACATTTCCTTTACCCGGTTTGCCATGAAGGCCCGGGATACAGACCGGTTAATCGAACAAATTAACCATGAATTGGACCAGCAGGCGGCCAATGACGATACTGAGCACGGTTTACTGGGAATTGGGATCTCAATTCACGCGGTCGTGGACCATAATAAGATTGTTCATTCACCCTACTATCAACTATCCCAAATTGACTTGCAACAGTACCTCGCTGACCGGTATTCCATTCCCGTCTTGATTGGGAATGAGGCCAACCTAGCCGCCATCTATGAACGTGATTATGCCCGTAAAAAGAGTCCTAAAGACTTTATTGTCCTTAGCTTGCACCGGGGACCGGGGGTCGGTGTAATTGCTAACCAGCAGCTCTTTAGCGGTTTCCAGGGGATGGTCGGTGAGCTGGGGAGTGTCCGGCCGCTAGATCGTAGTAAAGGAATAAAGGATATTGGGGACTTTTTATCGGCCGACTTCATTAAGGAGCGGCTTTGTGCGGCCCTAACTATTGATAGTGACTTAGACTATAACGAATTAGACCAGCTGATTCAGTCCCGGCCAAAGGTGGTAAAACCAATTATTGATGATTCGGCGCGGGCGATTACCAACATTATTTATAATCTACGAATGCTTTATGGCCCGGCTGAAATTTTTATCAACTCACCGCTAATCGAAAAGATTACCATCCTCAGTACAGCTATTAAGAAACAGTGCCAAGCCGAAGGGCTCACCATCCCCGTGACCATCATCATGGGAAGCCAATACGTCTCACTTTTAGGTGCAGGGTCCGCAATAATCCGACACGTGACCGATCTTAATGACGTTAACCTAAACTTCCGGTGGTCCAAAGAGATCGGCTAATTTAACAAAAATAAAAGCGTCGTCTCTCAATATGGGTACTGTGCCCTGTCAAGTTTACACATTAAATAATAAAAATTAGTTGGCCTTGCCAAAGCGATATTCCGCTGCGGTAAGGTCATTTCTCTTCGCTGAGATAAATTTTTCAGTGAAATAGGTAATTCCCTCTCTAACTTGTTCTTCTAGTTCTAATAATGTTTGTGCTTTAGGCAGGTTTGTGATCCAAATAGCCTTAAAATCTGCCCACCAATGCTCTATTACGGCATTATCAGCCGGTGTCCCTGGTGCTGAATAACTGTGTTGGGCTAGATACTGATTAAATGCTTTGGAAGTATACGCTACACCACGATCGGTATGAATTGACGGAGCTAGTGCTCCTTCCTTCATCCGTGCTTGCTCGAACACTTGAACTACTCCTTCAGCGGTTTCTGTAGGTGTAATTAACCAGCTTACTGGGTATTGGCCATATAAATCTAATACTACATGTAGAAGAACTTTATTAAGCCGGATTCCGTAATTCAGTTCCGTCGTATCCGTAACCCAAACTTGGTTAGCTGCGGTTTGGTCAAATTGTCGGTTAAGAATATTTTCAGCTTCATAAGTTGGCTGGGCTTGAATACGTTTGTGGGTTGGCTGACGATAGTCGGCCTTGATACTATGGTCTTTCATAATACGAATGACTCGTTTCTTATTGACGGTATAAGAGATCTGCTGACTTAACTTGATTAACCTAGTCATTTTGTCATAACCAACGCTTTGCTTATGCTCGTTTTCTAACTGTTTAATCAATTGGAGAATCTCCGATTCTTCAATCTCATATTTAGTCGGTTCATGTTTCAGCCATTTGTAGTAAGCCTGTCTAGTAATTCCAGCGACCTTGGCCAATTCACTAATGGAATAACCTTCATTGTTCATTTCTTGAATTGCTTGATTAGTATACCTGCCAGAAAGATAAGCTTTTACAGCAGTTAACTTAGTCTCTAATGAGTACTTCTGATTACGCTTAGGTCTAATTAATCCCGCCAATCCAGCGAGTAGGAATTGCTTAATCCACTTACTCATGGTTGCTGGTCGAACGCTATGGTAATCGGAGTACACCGTTAAGTCATAATCCGATTTCTGATAATCATGAAGTAATTTAAGCTTTTCGATAGTTGAATAACTTACAATGCAAAACACCCCCTAGGATTCACACTTTTATTATTTAAAGTGTCAACCCTAAGGGGTATTGTACGATGTCGGACATATTGAGAAATGACGCTTTTTATTCTCCTTACGCAAAAAGAAGGTCTAACAGCTGGTTTGGATCAATGTTTTGAATCGGTGTTTTTTGCAACCGACGATTTAAGATCGGGCGGATAGCCTGCGGTTGAAACAAGGTACCGGTCAGGGTACTTTCCAAGGCCTGTACATCCAGATTGCTAAAGAAGTCCCCGGTAATATGAATTTGCTTCAGGTAGCCATGCTCAACCGCCAGCGCTAACTTCACGAGCCCACCACCGACAAAATACCTTTCCTTCGTAATTGTCGTTGGCGGTGTTTTACCGTAGATAAAGTCCGGATTAGCAAACAGCCGGTCCTTAATTGCCCGAATCTCGGCGCGATCGCTAACGGTTAAGTGGTATTCCCGCACCTTGCTAGCCTGTTGAAAGACCGCTTGCTTAAGTTGGGCCGCAAATTGCTCCCGCGTCAAGTCGGAACGAAAGTTTCTAATATTTAATACCCGTTGGTGGACAGAGGATATTCGCTTAGCCTTAAGCTTCACGGGATCCACGTGTAGAGCCGCCGTCATCGCATTGAGGTTACTGTCAAATAGCAGGCTACCGTGGTGAACAACATACCCATTGCAATTATACTGGGCATTACCAGAAAACTTACGTCCCTTAAGTATTAAATCGTTTCGACTTGACTGTTCAACCGGTAAGCCCATTTCCTTTAGTGCCCTACCAATAATTGATAGGAAACGGTTAAAGTCAATTGTTTGCTTGGCCGACGGTTTGATAAAGCTATACTGGAAGCTTCCACGATCCGTAAAGATAGTGCCCCCACCTGACAGTCGCCGTGACACGGTAATATCATGCTGATCGGCATAGGCTAAATTGACTTCGGCCAACGCATCCTGAAACTTGCCAAGCATAATCGTGGGTGTCGTCGTCCAGAGTAAAAAGGTCAGGTCATCAAAGCCCTTTTTAGTTAGCCAATATTCCAGGGCAAAGTTATCGGCCGCCTGCCGTGCATTACTTTGAATATAGATCATTAACGACTTACCCCAACCGCCGCTAATTCCGCACTGGCCTTATAAGAACTTCTTACTAGTGGTGAACTAGCAACAAATTTAAAGCCCTTTTCCATCGCCACATTATAGTACTTCTGGTAGCGTTCAACTGGTACCCATTCCTTAAGCTGGTAGTGCTTCGGGGATGGTTGGACATACTGACCAATGGAAAGGAAGTCAACACCGGCATCAATTAGGTCATCCATTGTTTGATAGACTTCTTCATCCTTTTCACCTAGGCCAAGCATAATTCCTGTCTTAACATAGGTTCCCTTAGCAGCATGTTCATGGGCATAGCGGAGGACATTTAGTGAATGGTCATACGTTGCTCGGTGGTCACGAACCAGGGGCGTAATCCGGCGGACCGTTTCCATATTATGGTTAAACACATCTGGTTTGGCATCCAGGACCTGCTGAACTAAGTCGGTCTTTCCTTGAAAATCAGGAGTAAGAACTTCAATCGTCGTATGTGGTGATAACTCACGAATGGCCTTAATTACCCGGACAAATTGGTCGGCCCCCAGGTCAGGGAGGTCGTCACGATCGGTGCTCGTTACACAAACATGCTTTAGACCTAGTTCTTTAATGGCCTTAGCAACTCGCATTGGTTCCTTAAGGTCAACGGGAGCTGGCCGTTTATGGGGAACGTCACAAAAGCGACAATTCCGGGTGCAGTAAGGTCCCAAGATCATAAAAGCTGCTGTTCCCGTTCCAAAGCATTCACCGACGTTTGGACAGTTAGCTTCAGCACAGACAGTATTTAAATTCAACTTATTTAATAGTTCGCTAACGTGATCAACTTTTTCTTCATCGTAGCGTACTTTTAACCAACTTGGCTTTTTCGAAGCTAAACTTGCGGTCATAAATTATAGCCAACCTTTCTATTCGTTAATCTCAATTGTTGCAATAACATCCCCAACAGAGACCGGATCCCCTTCGTTGACCTTCTGTTCCTTAAGTACTCCCGCAAAGTCACTTGGGACTTCACTGATTACCTTTTCAGTTTCAACTTCAAAAAGCGGATCCCCCTTTCGGACTTGGTCACCAGGTTGCTTTTTCCAAGTACCGAAAAAGTAATCATTGGACTTAGGACTTAGTTTGGGCATTTCAATTTTCTTAATCATAATATTCACTTCCATTCATTTTGTCCAATAACAATCCGCCTAAAGTATAGCACCAAATCTTTTTGCTGAGTAACCGTTTTCAAAATCAGTCCCATTTGCCTATTAATAGAAAGTAATTACTGCCTAACATGCCGTCCGCTACCGCCTTAACCTACGAATAATAAGTTAGCTCACCGGTGTACTAGCTATCTTTTACTAATTTGAGACCCCATAACTAATAAGAAGAACTATTGCTTAGTACACTTCGGATTCTCAATTCATGATATTAATGTTTCTGACTCATTAAAGAATTGGTATCCACTACTTACGATCACCTAATCAAGTTCGCATTGCGGTTGGCAGAATGCTAAAATAAGAGTATTTGATTAAAGATGGAGAGTTAAGCAATGAATTTCACGTTTACCCGCCGACCGTCGAAACGACTATATCTTAAATATACAATCGTTTTTGCATTCTTGGCGGTCTGCATATTTGGTACCTATTTACTGACTGGCCATACCTTTATCCTAAGTAAGGATGCCTTAAACCAACACCTACCATTAATGGTTAAATATCGCGAGGCATTAATCCAGTTTTTCCACCACCCGGGCCACTTTTCATTTTGGTCCTGGCAAATGGGCTTAGGAACTGATAGCTTTCAGGTTTATTCCTACTATACAATTGGCGATATTTTCTCCTACCTGGCCCTTCTTTTTCCAGCGGCCAAAATGACACTGGCCTACCAGGTGATTAGTATTATTCGGATGTATTGTGTGGGTCTTTCCTTTGTCTACTTTGGACAGCACTTTAACTTCCGCGATAATGTTATCCTGGCCGGCGCTACCACCTATATGGTAAACGCCTTTTTGCTATACGCCTGTGTTGCGCAGCCCTTTTTCACTACCCCTTTCATTCTTTTTCCTTTGATTGTGGTGCAACTCGAACGGGTTCTGCAAGGGGGGAGTGGCTGGCCGCTCATGGGTGTCTTTACCTGGATGTTGATCAGCAACTACTACTTTGCCTTCGTCCTTGGCATTGGGGCGGCCATTTACTTACTACTGCGGGTCTTAACTCATTACCGAACAACGCTTGATTACCTAAAGACCTTTGGTAAATTCGCATTTGCGACCGTTTCTAGTATTTTGGTTTCCGCAGTCATGCTGGTCCCTGAACTACTGGCGGTAATGAATTCAACCCGAACCGGGTCCGAATTTGCCAACGGGCTTAAGGTCTACCCCCTTTATTACTACCTTTTACTACCTAAGCAGCTAATTAATGGAGGCCAATGGTACTTCATGTACTGGACCGCACTTGGTATTGTCTCAATCGGCTTTTTAGCCCTGGTTTACCTTTACAGTCGTCCTAAAAAGTACCCCCTTTTAACGATCGCCCTCGGGCTGTCCTTTGTTATGCTGCTTATTCCCGCCGTCGGGGCCTTTTTCAACGGTATGATGTCAGCCTCGAACCGCTGGACACTCCTTACCTACCTCCCATTAGCAATGGCGGCTTGTATCCTGCTTGAAAATGCACCGCAATTGGTACCCCATGACCTCAAAATCCTTAGCGGGGCCACAGGAGTTTACCTTCTCGTACTAATTGCTACCTACTTTTTCGATAAGAACGACGACATGTTTATACCCGTTATCTTCCTACTTCTCTCACTAATGATCCTTTGGCTGGTTAGCCTCCACCAACCAGCCTTTCCGGACCGGTGGTTACTAGCGATTGTCATCTTAAACGCCGGTTTTAACGCTATCTACTCCGCCTTTCCTTATAAGGGGGACTTTACGAAGAACATGCTTAGCCGGGGTGAATACCAGGCAATTACCGCGAACCGGTACGGTGGTCTTGACCAGGGGCTGACCGGTCAACCATTCTACCGGGTTTCAACGGTTAGCCAGAACCAGATCATCAATGATAACACGACCCCCGATGACCTCGGTCCTAACCTCGATAACGACTTAACATCGGGACTACGTAACATTGATTCCTATTATTCACTGCAAAATAAGTATTTGGGAACCTTTAACACCGCTTTGCAAAATAATCAGTACCAGGCCAACATCCCCATCCGCCAGGCTGACGACCGGAGCGTGATGAATAACTTCTTTGGCGTTAAATACCTCTTTGTGCAAAGCAACGGGAAAAATGCTACTAAGATTCCGGCCGGCTACTTCATGAACAAGACAACGCCCCCCGTCATTAACTATGATGTTGGTCAGCCTAGTCCCCGGACAGTCCAAAAGGGCCAGGAGCCACTCGTCCCCACCCAGACGATTCGCTATCGCAGTAAACAGGCCTTTCCACTGATGTATTGGCAAGGAGACTATATTAGCCACCAACGTTACCGTAAACTCTCACCAACCGAAAAGGAGCGGGCACTCGCTTCTGGAGTGGTAGTAAACGGCAACACCAAGGGGATGCGCCCGGCTAACCTTAATAATCAAGTTACAACGATTAAGAGTATTTTAGTCTCCAACCGCCTTCACCGGGTAAACCCGCACCACTTAAAATACACTGATAGTGACGAAAAGTACCAGTTACAGTTTCCAGAACTGGAGAAAAAACGGGTAGCTAACTGTTACAAGCAGACAGAACTACACATTGAGTTTTCAAAGATTAAGTACATTCCCTTCAGCATGAAGGAACAGATCAAGTATGATCAACAACACCTTCAAGCGATGGCACTTAATCCGAGAAGCGTTATTAACCAACATTTTACCCACTACAAATACTGGCGTTACCACGTTCTTAATGGTTCCCCGGATATCAGTTTTAATCTTAACTATACCAGCAAGTTTGGGGTGGCCAGCGTAATCCAGGCTAAACAAAATGTCTTATCACTATTTAAAAAGGTAACTAATTCAACCCTGAATATCGGCTACTATAAGAATGGATTACCAACTAGTTTGACCTTCCAACCAAGTAAGCTCGGTACTTATGAACTCGACTACAAGGTGGTTGCTGAAAAACTAGATGCCCACTATGATAAACAGGTCGCTACTATCCAGCGGCACCGGTTAAATAATCTCCGCTTAAAACGTAACCAGCTGAGCGGGGAAATAACCACTACCCGGCCGGGAGTCCTAACCTCTTCTATTCCATATTCAAAGGGATGGAAAGTCAAAGTTAACGGCAAATCGGCAAAGACGGTCCGCACCAACCAGGCCTTCTTAGGTACATGGTTACCACGTGGGCACCACCACGTTACCTTTACCTACCAAACACCGGGCCTGGTTACCGGTGCCAAGATTAGTTTAGTCGGCCTCTTATGGGTCCTAGTTTCAGCAATCTTGACCATCGGCTGGCACCACTATCGACCAAAGGATAATAAATAGGCTAAGTAGAAGTTAATAACCTCTACTGTCTCATAAGCATAAATGGGTCTTAAGCGTTCGGCTTTCCGAATGCTTAAGACCCATTTTGTGGACCGCACTACAACTATTAACCAATTTAATGGCCTGCTGTCACAATTTTGCTACTCTTCTACATAAAAAGGTGGGCAAAGATGAGGACAAGAATATCCATCGCGAGTGAAACGATTACTACTGCTACCGCCGCCATTGCCCCTTGTACGGAACCAAGTTGAACTGCCTTAGTAGAACCAACTGTGTGGCCCGCCGAACCAAGCCCGAGCCCGGTCCCTACCTTTGAAATTTTTTTAGTCTCCTGAAATGTCAAATTAAGTTAGAAAGAAACTAACTGTGCGTCTGTGATATTCT
>DHKFJ23503__coassemble_638_pt1 | contig 30449 bp, 26 predicted proteins | sample DHKFJ23503__metabat2_low_PE_016 | metagenome-assembled genome bin DHKFJ23503
ATTGATGCGGGTAAGGAGCTTAAGATTATTTCACGGAATGGGACAGGTATTAATAACGTTGACGTTGATGCTGCAACTAAAGATAATGTTTTGGTTGCTAAGGTCAACGGAGCAAATGCCTTTTCAGTTGCTGAATACGCCATTACGACAATGTTGATGCTCTCACAAAAGATCAAAGAAGACGATCAGCTACTTCATGATAAGAAAGGTGAGTTAGCAAATGACGGCTCGCTTCCTAACTTTTCACGTAAGTATGGGATCATTGGGCATCAATTGAAGGGGAAGACGCTTGCAATCGTTGGCTTAGGAAAGATCGGTCAAGAATTAGTGAAGTTAGCCCAGGCCTTTGGGATGCAGGTCATCGGTTATGATCCATTTGCCAAGAATGCACCGGTTAAGCTGTATGACAACATGGACGATATTTACCCAATCGCTGATTTCATCTCACTTCATGTTCCGTTGACACCACAAACAGAAAATATGGTAGCTAAGGAGCAATTAGCTAAGATGAAGAAGACAGCCTTTATCATCAACTCCGCTCGTGGTGGGATTGTTAACGAGCATGATCTTGCAGAAGCACTTAATAATGGTGAGATTGCAGGGGCAGCGCTTGATTCATTTAATCCAGAACCACCATCACCAGATAACCCATTGTTCACCGCCAAGCACCTGATTATGACTAGCCACATTGCTGGGACAACCAAGGAAGCTAATGAAGCATTAGGCAGTGGTGCAGCGCAGGCAATTATTGACTTTAGTAATGGAAAGATGCCGGAATTTCCGGTCAATCCAGATGTCTTTAAAAACTAAAAGGGACTGATCAACTATGAAACACTTGAAACTAATTTCGGGGATTATAGGGATTGTCCTCGGTGTAATCATTGCATTTGTTATCCCTACACCAGCAGGGCTTAGTCACGCTGGAATGGTCGTGTTAGCGTCTTTAGTAACTGCCAACATTTTTTGGATCTTTAATGTTATCCCTAATTACGCGACTGGTTTACTGATGGCCTCGTCATGGGTAATTCTTGGTGCCACTGATTTTAAATTAGCATTTAATATCTTTAATACGGATACGATGTGGATTATTGTTGCTGGTTTGGCATTAGGAGCAGCGGCTGTTAAGACCGGTCTGGTTAAGCGGATTGCCTATAAGGTAATGTCCTTATTCCCCGCTAACTTTGCTGGGCAAACGGCGGCACTTCTGGTTGCTGGAACAATTATTTCGCCATTGATCCCTAGTGCCCACCCTAAGTCAGCGATGAGTACGCCAATTGCTCAGGGGATGAGTAACGCCTTAGGCTACAAGCCAAAGAGCAAGGCAAGTTCTGGCCTATTTATGGCGGCTATTTGGGGCTTCTTAGTAATGGAAGCTAGTTTCTTATCGGCTACCGCACAGAACTATGCCTTCCGAGGCTTACTACCGGTTAAGATTCAAAAGACATTGAGCTGGGGTAACTGGTTCATCATGTTACTGCCATGGACGTTAATCATCTTGATCCTTGGATACTTTATGCTGCAGTTCCTTTTTCGGCCAAAAGATGATAAGAAAGTTTCAAAAGAATTTATTAATAAGCAACTGCAGAAACTGGGACCGATGAAGAAGGAAGAGAAGATTACCGCGGTTGTTATTGCTATCTGTATTGTTTTCTGGATTTTGGAAACCGTTATTAATATTCCTGCTGCAGTTAGTGCCCTTGTGGCGGTATCAGTTTTGACGGCTTGCAAGGTATTTACACCAAATGACTTTAGAAACCGGATTGCTTGGAACATTCTGGTATTCATTGGAACAGTTATGTCATTAGGGAACGTTATGAAAACCGTTGGCTTAACTGACTGGTTGCGGGTTCTTTTGAAGCCAGTGATTGGCCCGATGCTTAGTAACGTCTGGGTAACAGTAATTGTTCTTGCAATTGTTATCTACCTCTTTAAGTTTGTAGTGGTATCCTTAATTTCTACTGGTACCCTGATCATTCTGGCCCTGCTACCATTCTTTGGTACGCTTAGCTTTAGTCCTGCGATTATTGTTTTGATTGTTACGACCAGTACGATGATTTGGTTAATGCCTTACATGGACCCACCATTCTTAACCGGTATTGCCGCGGTCAATGATAGTATGGCGACGCGGCTAGCATATGCGAAGTCATCCTTTGGTTACATGATTTTGAACATCATTGGTTTGCTTTGCTGTGTTCCAGTTTGGAAATTGCTAGGGCTAGCTTAACCTTTGTAAGGGAAGATTGTAAATGGAAGTTGATCACAACTTCTGCTTGAAACCTCTATAAGTATAAATTGGCTTTCGGAACTTTATCAAGTCCTGAAAGCCAATTTGTGTATTGCGGTTTTTCGGGTTTAAGGCTGATTCATTGCCTTTTCAAGGTGGTTAAGAAGACGGGTTAGCGTGAAGGTTAAGACGAAGTAAATCATCATTGTGATAAACAATGGTAAGCCCCCCTTGTAAGTGTCGGCCTGGATCAACTGGGTTTCATACATCAGTTCGGTTACCCCGATGGTTGAAACCAGCGAACTATCCTTCAGCAGGGTGATAAATTCATTGCCCAGTGCTGGCCAGATGTTTTTCAAGGCCTGGGGGATGATGACGTAGTGGAAAGTCTGGTGCTTGGTCATCCCCAGGCTCCGGGCAGCTTCCGTTTGCCCAATTGGCAGCGACTGGATCCCCGACCGGATGACTTCTGCCACGTAGGCCCCTGAGTTAATTGAGACGGCAATAATTCCAGCGAGTAGGGCGGGGAGCGACTGGATCAGCGCGCCGATCCCGAAGTAGACGAACATGATTTGGACCAGCATGGGGTCCCCCGGATGAATTCAATGTAGGCCACTGCGATGCCGTGCAGGATTTTGCTATTTGACAGCCGCATCAAGGCAAACAGGGTCCCGAGGATAAGACCACAGATGACGGAAATAATAGTGATTAAAAGGGTGTACTCACCCCCCTTAACAAAGAAGGTCCAGTAGTTGGCGACCGTGTTGTGCTTAGTAGTCGATTTCATCTGCCGCGCTGCTTGCGGGAGCCACTTCTTTTGGATGAGGTCCTTTTTAGTAACCTGATCGATCGTCTGGTTAGCGGCGTTTTCAAGGCTGGTTGCCCCCTTAGGGAAGGCCATCGCGACCCCGGCCGTGTGAATCTTGATGTGGGAGTTAAAGGCGTATAGGTCCGGGTTAGCGGTGGCGAATGCCTGGGCCGTCGCCGAGTCCATCAAGACACCGTCCAGCTTGTGGGACTGGAGGGCAATGACTAAGGATGACCACTTGGCAAGCCCCTTTTCTTTGACGTTAGGGATGTTCTTTTTAATCAAGGTATATTCCATTGCCCCGTTTTCGGTGCCGACCGTCTTACCCTTAAAATCGGTGTAGGTTTTATACTTAGCCTGGTTCTTTTTGTTAATTAAGAAGTATTTGGTTCCCTTATAGTAAGGCTTGGAGAAATCAACACTCTTCTTACGCTCGGGAGTGATGTTAATACCGGCAATTGCTACGTCGATTTTATGGGACTCAAGTGCCACTAGCAGGGAATCAAAGTCCATGTTTTTAATTTCAAGTTTAACGCCGAGATCCTTGGCAAATTGCTTGGCTAAAGACATTTCAAAACCAATGTATTCTGTTTTGCCATTCTTCTTAGTGGTGAACTCGTAGGGTGGATAACCAGCACTGGTCCCCACGACTAATACGCCCCGCTGCTTAACCTTTTGAAGGGCGTCGTCATTAGCGAGGGGAGCGGAAGTCCCCTGGCTAGTTGAATTAGGGCCACTGCTCGCCGCAAGTGCAGTCAGCGGTGCGGCGATGACTGAAGCGAGGATAATGAGCATTAAGAAAAAGTGTTTAAATTGCTTCATAGTCAATTCTCCTTTACGTAACATTTCGACTAATTGACTATGTAATATACACTAGAAAGAATAAATATTCAAGTTTAAAAGAAAATTAGCAATAAATATTCATCAAGTGGTAGGCAAATGAATATTAACCAGGGGGTGCTAACTTAAGAAAGATAAGCAGATTACCAGAAAAGAAAAAGGAGTAAGGTAGAACTAGCAAGCTAGTCCTGTCGCACTCCTTTTAGTAGTTATGAAAATGTTATTGGATGAACCAGCCGAGTGGCCATGAGAACCACTCAAATACCCGGTCCACTTTTTGCTGGTTAATTTTCTTGTTGGTTGCGAGCACCCGGTAGGTAACCCGGTCCTCTTCCAGCTTCTTAGGTGTCCAGTAAAAGCCGTTTCGCTTGTAGAAAGCGAGCCGCCGTAATCGCTGCTGGTTGTTTTGGGCGTGGGGGTCGGGCTGTTCAACGTCGAGGACCAATGAGTCGCTTGGGTACAAGGTCCGCAACTGGGTAATGATCCGACTCCCGTAACCGCGGGACCGCAGTTGGTCGTTGACGGCTAGAAATAGGATGTAGTGAAAACCATGACTGTGGATAACGTAAGCAAAACCAACAAAGCGCCCCTCATCATAGAAGGCCATGAAGTCGGCTTGCTTAAACTTACTCTTGAGCATCATCCAGCTCCACGGCTCCCGTTCATACTTTGGAAAAGCGCGCTGGTATAGCTGCTTAACTTCGCGATAATTACTTAAACTCAACCTCACGGGCTGTATGTCTAAATCCAAAAAATCTCACTCCTTAATAGGGGTATTCTAGCAGATAACGCCGCCTGATGCCAATCGGCGGCCTGACGGTTTAGCGAAAAATTAATGATATAATGCAGATAAATTGGAAAGGTTGTGAATAAAATGCAAACGGCACTAAAAAATTCGCTGACTGGTGCACCCATTACGACCCCTTTTTTTAACCAGCACCTCCTAATTGTGGGCCAGACGGGGAGTGGACGGCACTGGCGATCCTAGACCAGCTCCAACAAGCGCAATCGTTTTGGACCCCACTGGTGAATATGGTCAACTCCCCAACGCCGTGACCTATCGCCTCGGCAATAATGCCTACCTAGAAGCAGGACGGCTAACCGCCAGCCAACTTCAAGAGGTTTTAGGGGTCCATTTTTCGGCAACGCTTAGTCAGCGACCAGACCAGGCAATCAACTCGTTGCGGGTGCAACGTAACCTTTGTCACCAGCCGGGGACCCTTACCAAGATTAACCGGTCGGTTGACGACTACCAGGAATTGTTAAATCAGCTGAGTAGCTGGGCCAGTGATTACGCCGTGTCTTTGCTTCCCCAGCAACTGGTCGAGGAGGCTGTTGTGCCCCTGGCCAGTTCACAAGCGGACTACTCCCTGCTGGGTCAAGAGTATGATTATGGCTGGATTCGGAATCATTGGGGGCTGATTACCGCCTTTCGGGAACACCTCACCAGTGGGGCCTTTCGCCAATTATTTGATACGGTTGACCACCCTGGCCGGGCGAAGAACGAGCTGGGCTTTGTCTTAACGATGTTTTTAAACCAGCGGGCCCAACACCGGACGTTAGTCATTGACCTCTCCCTTCTCAAGGGGTTTGAACAGCAGCAGGGAGCGATCATTTCTTACCTGTTAAAGCTAATTTTAAATGACCGCCTTGCTAACCCGGCTAGCCGGCTCCCGGTTAAAATTGTTTTAGATGAGGCCCACCGTTACTTACCAGGGGATAACCAGCAATTGATCCATAATGGGATCTTTCAAGTCTTACGGGAGGGACGCAAGGTTAACCTCCAGCTTGCGTTAACCACCCAGTCGCCCCTTGACCTGCCGGAACGGTTACGGTCTCAATTTGGGACCATGATTATCCACCGCCTGTTAGCACCAACCGAGTTGGCCTGTCTACCGACGGGGTTAACGTTTTTTGCTGAAGTGGCGGCCTTGACGACCGGGCACGCCTACCTAGTGCGGCCCGAGCAGCCAGCTTGCCAGGTTGACGTCCAAGCGCCGCGGTGGTGGTAGCCAACTTATGTAAGTAAAATCACAAATTACTATTATTAAAAATTGTTGGTGTACCAAGGATTAATGAGTGATTATAAAATGACAAACGTTAACAATTTTAAATTAGTGCTTTACTTCACAATCAAACCTGCTATAATATGATCAGCGAATGTGATATTTGCTTTTATCCATCAAACAAAATTGCCAACCGTAGTGACGAATTATTCCTTTCATCCAATTAACGTCCAAACATCATATATAAGTCGTATTACCAGTGTGGCAATTAATAAAAATAAAGAGGCCGTTTAATTAAACGTTGCCTCTTTATTTTTTTAAAGAGCTAGTGTTCACCTAACGACAAAATGGCTATAATTAACAGGTGAGATAGTGGGGAGGGGCACAATTTGATTGAAATTAATAACCGCAAATACTCGTTTCCAAAGATCCTAACCTTTGGCTTTTTAATGGTGATTGCAATTGGGACAACCCTGTTGTTGTTACCATTTTCCACGGTTGCCGGGGCGCACACGAGTTTCATGACCGCCTTTTTTACATCGACGAGTGCAACTTGTGTGACCGGCTTGACCCTGGTAAGTACGGCCACCCATTGGACCTTTTTTGGCCAGCTAGTGATCGCCATTTTAATGGAGGTCGGTGGCCTGGGCTTCATGACCTTTGCCGTCATGATGTCGTTAATGATCCGGCGCCGCGTCCGGATGTCGACCTGGTTGCTGACGCAGGAAGCGTTAAACCTCGACCACCTGTCACAACTGACTGTGGTTTACCTGATTGTTAAACTATCACTGCTGATTCAAGTAGTTGGCAGTATTTTTTTGTTTGTCGATTTTTATCCCCGGTACGGCCTGGGGAAGGGAATATGGTTTAGCATCTTCCACTCGGTTTCGGCCTTTTGTAATGCTGGTTTTGACCTCTTTGGCAACAGCATGGAGAACTACGTCAACGACCCTTACATGATTTGCGTGTTGGCCGTTTTGATTGTGGCGGGGTCACTAGGCTTTTTGGTCTGGAAAGACCTACTGAACTTTCACCACTACCACCACTTATCGTTACATACCCAGCTGGCCTTACGGACCGGGGCGGTGATATTTCTAATTTCGTTTGTGGTTTACTTCATCACCGAGCACAACCTTGCGCAGTTAAGTGACCAGCTTAACTGGTCACAACGGTTGCTCAATACGGTCTTCATGGCAATCACTCCCCGGACCGCGGGCTTGATTACCTTCCCTTATAATAAACTCAGTGCCGCTGGTATTAGCCTGACGATTATTTTGATGTTTATTGGTGGGACGCCCGGATCCACGGCTGGGGGTGTCAAGACGACCACCGTGGGGCTGCTAGCAACCCAGAGTATTGCGACCTTGCGGGGACAACGGGATACTAACTTTGCCCACCGTCGCTTTACCCAAGAAAATATCAACCGGGCTTTGACCCTCTTTTTTGTGGCCTTGGTCATCATCTTACTGGCGGTCTTACTACTGGTTGAAACCCAGACCCTGCCGAAGCATGATTCACTGGCATACATCACCTTTGAAGTGCTAGCAGCCTTTGGAACCACGGGGATTTCGCTTGGGATTACCCAAAACCTGAACCTCTTTGGTCAACTAATTATCATGGCCCTGATGTTCATTGGCCGGGTGGGCATTTACACGGTGATGTTCTCAATTTTTAATGCCCAGCCGAAGTTAAAGAGTTACCGTTACCCAGAGGAGAGTGTTTTAATTGGCTAAAAAAGAAAGTTATGCAGTTATTGGGATTGGTCAGTTTGGGGCCGCAATTTGCGAATCGCTAGTGGCGGCTGGCCAAGAAGTACTGGCAATCGATACGAACCCCGAGGTGGTCAACGAATTAGCGGGGACGGTAATGCGGGCCATTATTGCGGACGCCCAAGATGAAGACGCGTTGCGCGAACTTGATATTGGCCACTTTGACCACGTTTATATTTCAATCGGGAAAAACGTTGAGGCCAGCATCATGGCGACCCTGATAGCAAAGGACCTGGGGGTCAGCGACATCATCTGTCGGGCCGAAAACGTTAACCATGCCCGGGTATTGGAGCGGGTGGGGGCTGACCTGGTTGTCCGCCCCGAACACGATATTGCTAAGCGACTGGTCTTTCGTCAGTTGAACCCTAGCATGGTGGACTACGTGACGCTCAGCCGGGAGACCACCCTGGCGGAGATTGATATCAATAACCCGAAATTTTATGGTAAGACCCTGGACGAGTTGGACTTTCGTAATAAGTTCCGGGTGAACGTCATCATCATCGTTAGCGAGGACGAGGAAATCAACCAGATGCCCCAGGCCGATGATGTAATCCGGCCCCATGATAAAATCACCGTGGTTGGTAATATTAACGACATCAAGCGCCTGAACAGCATTGTTCAAGAACATAAGTAGATGAGGAGAAATTAAAGTGCGAAACCGTGCATTAAACGTTGTAACGATTTTAATCATTGCGGTAGTGGCCGTGATTAGTGGGCTATTTGCGGCCTTTTCGACCCATGAGTATTGGAATCTAATCTGGGTGGCTTTGATCATCATCTGGATGGCAATCTTTGCCCACACCATTTCCCGGGGTCACCAACAGATCCTTGAAAAGACATTGGACCGATTGAACTTAGCCGCGGCGGACCAGGCCCTGGCGTTTACCGCCGGCCGGGTGGAAGACCTTAAGCTGGTTGGTCAACGCCTGCAAGTACCGGGGAAGGTTACCGGGGTTGCCCGTTGGCAGCAGTCACTGCCCGTTGTTAAACAGCAGGTGGCCGCAGCCCAGCTTAGCGACCGGGTAAAACTGGTGGATAGTTCAATGATGAACCTCCCCTTTGCCAACCAGTTGTTTGATCTGGTGGTGGTTGATGCAGCACTGCATAATATCACACCAGCGATCCAGCGGGGACGAGCACTCCAGGAAGCAGCCCGGGTGCTCAAGGCAAATGGGACGCTAGTAATTATTGATACGAAGTTTATGGCTGAATACCAGCAGGTGCTGACCAACATGGGAATTGATGATCTCCACGTAGTCAAGACTGGTTTTAACGGCTGGTGGGGTGGCCCCTGGATCACGACTAAGGTGCTAGTCGCCAAACGTGGTTAGTGCAACTAGTCAGGGTTGCCGTTTATTTACTATGAGGAGGTGGGGTAGATGACTCCAGAGCAGGTCTTAAAGGACAATTTTGGCTTTACCAAGTTTCGGAATGGACAAGAAGCGGTTATTTCCCGGGTAATGGCTGGTAAAAATGTTCTGGCCGTCATGCCGACGGGCGGTGGGAAGTCGCTTTGCTACCAAATCCCCGCCCTGGTTAATTCAGGGGTAACAATTGTGGTGTCACCGTTGATCTCCCTGATGAAGGACCAGGTGGATGCACTCAAGCAAAACGGGATTGCGGCCGCCGCAATCAACAGCACGATTCCCCAAGAAGCGGTTAACCCAATTCTACGGCAAGCGTATGAGGGCAAGGTTAAGCTGATTTACGTGACGCCGGAACGGTTAAACATGGAGTATTTTCGTTACCAATTAAACTTTTTACCGGTTGACTTGGTAGCCATTGATGAAGCCCACTGTATTTCTCAGTGGGGACACGACTTTCGGCCTGCTTACCGACAACTACGGTCTGCCATTGCGGGCCTGCACTCTCAGCCGAACACGCTAGCCTTGACGGCAACGGCGACGCCCGCAGTTCGTGAAGATATTGGTCACCAGCTGGGGATTGATCCGGCTAACTTTGTGATCACGAGTTTTACCCGTCCCAACATTACCTTTCGGGTGGTACATCCGGAAAACAGTACCCGGCGCTACATCCGTGAGTACCTAACGGCCCACCGGGATGAGGCCGGGATTATCTACGTCAACACGCGCAAGGGGGTCGATGAGCTAACGGCCTACCTATTAGAGCACCATTTTCCAGTGGCTGCCTACCATGCCGGCATGGATCCCGCCGACCGGGCCCGGGTCCAAGATGACTTTCAGTTTGACCGGGTCAACACGATTGTGGCAACGAGTGCCTTTGGGATGGGGATTGATAAGAGCAATGTGCGGTTTGTCCTCCACGCGACCAGTGCCCAAAATATTGAATCGTATTACCAAGAAGCCGGCCGGGCAGGGCGTGATGGCCTCCCTAGCGAGGCGGTGTTGATTTACCACCCGAATGACCTTCGCCAGTACCGGTGGTTCATTGACCAATCGACGGCTGACGATGACTACCGCGACCGCCAATACCAAAAACTCCAAGCCGTTGCTAACTACGCTAGTACGCCTGAGTGCTTGCAGCAATACATTGTCCGCTACTTTGGCCAGGATTGTCCGCCCTGTGGCCACTGCAGCAACTGCACTGACGAGCGGACCGTCCAAGACATCACCGCGGAGAGCCAGGCGGTTTTGAAATTGATCCAGGAACTGCGCGGCCGCTTTGGTAAGGGGGCTGTGGCCCAGGCAGCAACGGGGTCCCATAATCAGCGAATGCAAGAGATTGGGGCGCCATCACTGGCAAACTTTGGGGCCTTACAAAAGTTAACTAAGCAGGCAGCAGCAAGCCTAATTGACTACCTAGTGGCAATTGGGGTCCTTAAAACCGCTGGTGCCCAGTACCCGGTTATTCAAGTAGGAAAGCGGGGCTGGGCCGTCCTTGAGGGGGAACAGACGGTCACCCGTCGTCAGGAAAAGTCACCCGATCGGTCGCGGACGCAGGTGGAAGAGTCGCCTGACGTGGCGGCCTTGTTTGACCGGTTACGCGAAAAGCGCCGTAAACTAGCTGCCGACCAGGGGGTCCCACCATTCATGGTCTTCTCCGACCGGACCCTCCATGACATGGCCCGGCTAAAGCCGCAAACCCGGCGGGACTTCCTCGAGGTAAACGGGGTTGGCCAGCAAAAGTTAGCCCGGTACGGTGAGACAATGATGAGGGTCATCGGTGACTACTTAGCTGGCGAAAATTAAAAAACCATCGCAAGCGACTGGCCAGGGGCCCGAAATACTTGCGACGGTTTATTATTTTAAACTTAGAACAACCACTTGCTCATAATAATCATGAAGATTAAGAGGCAGGCAGAACTGATGACTGCCGCACCAAAGACGGCGCCACCCCGCTTAAAGATGACTTTAAAGTTAACGGATAGTCCCAAGGCGGCCATGGCCATCCCCAAAAAGATGTAAGCGGCCTGGACTAATACGTCTAAGGCCTCCTTTGAAAAGGGTAAGAAGGTGCCAAGGACACTAGTCAAGATAAAACCGCCCAAAAACCATGGAATTGGCAGCTTCTTTGGTGTGGGGATTTCACCCGCGGTACTTTCCTTAACCAGGCGGTGTTGGTACCAGTAACCGACGATTAGGGCGACCGGCGCCAGAAGCAGGACCCGGGAAAGCTTCATGATCAGGGCGTTATCCAAGCTGGCTTCACCAAAGGCACCACCGGCAGCAACCGCATGGGCGATTTCATGGAGTGACCCACCGGCAACAATCCCAAACTGGGGATCGGTCAAGTGTAAAAGGGGTTTGAGGCCGATTTCAAGTAGGGTAAAGACAGTCCCCATTACACATACCACCGCTACGGCGAGGACCTCATTTTCCCGCTTCCGTTCTTCATCGGTAGTTTCAATTTGTGGTGAGACTCCCATTACGGCTGCGGCCCCGCAAATCCCACAACCACAGGCTGATAGGATTGCTAGTTCATCTTCAGCCCCAAACTTCCGGCTAAGCCAATAGGTTAAAACAATGGTTAAGGCCACCGCACAGGCCGCCACCAGGATGGTCTTGACCCCGACGGCAGCGAGTTTGGCAAGGTCGAGGCGGAACCCCAGTAGGATAATCCCCAGGCGGAGGAACTTATTGGAAATGAAACCGACACCGGTGCTAGCTTCACTACGTAACCCGGCTGGTGCTAGCTGCATCGTGATCCCTAACAGCAAGGCAATTACCAGGGCCCCGATTAGGTTCACGTAGGGGAGCTTGGCTAGCAGAACCCCCGCGACGGAACAAATCAACGTCATCACGGCTGCTAGCCAAAATGACCGTGTTTTAAAAATCGGCATGAGTAAAATATCCTCCCAAATCAATTCTCTCAACCTACTTTACCAACCGGCGGTCGATAAACAAGGGTGAAATCCATTGATAGCGCTTTATTCAATTAATTTTTGTCAGTGATGGGAAAAAAGCGTTAGAATGACTTTAGCTTATCAAAGGGAAGTGGAGATATTGAGTGAACAAGGTAATCATGTGCGCCGCCTGTTAAAGACGCGTCACCTGGAAATGATTGCCCTTGGTGGTTCGATTGGGACCGGGTTATTCGTGGCTAGTGGGTCAGCCATCCACACGGCAGGTCCTGGTGGGGCAATCATTGGCTATACAATTATGGGAATCATGGTGTATTTTTTAATGACGAGTCTCGGCGAGATGGCCACCTTTTTGCCGGTCAGTGGATCATTTGCCACCTACTGTACTCGATTTGTCGATCCGGCACTGGGCTTTTCGATGGGGTGGATTTATTGGTTTAACTGGGCCTTAACCGTGGCAGTTGATAGCACCACGGCGGGAATTGTGATGAATTTCTGGTTTCCTCACGTCCCTAGCTGGATCTTTAGTCTGGTGGTCTTAGTCTACATTATTACCGTTAACGCGTTAGCTGTTAGTGCCTTTGGGGAAGCCGAGTATTGGCTAGCCATCATTAAGGTCCTCACCGTGGTCCTCTTCCTGATTGTTGGGGTCGGAGTCATCTTTGGCATCCTCGGTGGCCAGGCCGTAGGCTTTCACAACTTAACCTACCGGCAAGCCCCGTTTGTCGGTGGCGCACCGACGATCCTTAGCGTATTCCTGGTGGCCGGCTTTTCCTTTCAAGGAACCGAACTAGTGGGGATTACCGCTGGTGAATCGGCCACGCCGGCTAAGAGTATCCCGAAGGCGATCCATTCAACTTTTTGGCGGATTCTGCTTTTTTACATTTTGGCGATCTTTGTTATTGCCTGCATCTTGCCTTACACTAGCAAGAACCTCCTGGGCTCATCGGTTAAGGACATTACGATTAGTCCCTTTACCCTGGTCTTTCGCCGGGCCGGATTAGCCTTTGCCGCTAGTGCGATGAACGCAGTTATCTTGACGGCGGTGATCTCCGCTGCTAACTCGGGGATGTACGCCTCCACCCGGATGATCTACTCGATGGCCCATGAAGGACAGGCCTGGAAGATCTTTGGGGTTACCGACCGGCGGGGGATCCCGATTTATGGTCTGCTGGCTTCAACGTTGGTTGCTTGCCTAACCTTTTTAACTGGGATCTTTGGCCCTAGTATTTATGAATTCTTGATTGACTCGAGCGGGTTAGCTGGCTTTCTGACCTGGATGGGGATGGCGGTCGCCCACCTCCGCTTCCGGCGGGCATACCGAGCTCAGGGCTATGACGTCCGGGACCTGCGCTACCGGGCCGACTTTTTCCCATTTGGCCCCATTCTGGCCGTCGTTTTATGCGCGGTAGTCATCATTGGCCAAAATCCAACCGCCCTGCTGCATGGTCAGTGGCAGCAGATTGTGCTAACCTACCTGAGTGTGCCGTTGCTGCTGGTCCTGTGGCTGTATTACCGGCTGCGCTACCACACCCACCTTATTCCCCTTGAGAAGGTTAACCTTCATGGTGGGCAGTTGAAAGATGATAAGGAGATCTAATGAAAATAAAAAACGTACCGTTAACGGAACCATATTCATCAATTGATATTTACCATAGCAAGTCGGCCGTCGCCCTGCCGGGGGTCGTAATCGTTCCCGGCGGGAGCTATAACCAAATTATGGAGCGCGACTCTGAGCGGGTGGCCATCACGCTTGCCACCCAGGCTTTCCAAACCTTCGTGATCCGGTACCCGGTAGTCGAGCATAAGGACTACCAGGCGGCAAAACGGGCATTAGCCCAGGCATTCGATTACCTAGTTGCGCATGCGACCGAGTTAAACCTGGACCCCCAGCAACTGGGCGTCTTAGGATTTTCCGCGGGTGGCCAGCTTGCTGCCGCGTACAGTAACCAGCCGGCCACTAAGGCTAAGTTTGTTGGTCTGGGTTACCCGGTGATTCGCCCGTTGATTGACCAGCGGATGGGCGTGACGACCGAGGACGTGGCCCAGCTAGTAACCGCGCAGACTCCACCGACCTTCATGTGGGGGTCAATCCAAGATGGCCTCACCCCGTTTGCTGACCACCTGGCTGTCTATGCGGCAGCATTAGCTCACGCGGACGTGCCGTTTGAGCTGCACGAGTTTAGTACGGGTGGGCATGGGATCGCCCTGGCCAATAAGTATACGAGCATTGTCAATTATGACCGGGCCGATGAACACATGGCCAAGTGGTTCCCACTATTCTTGGACTGGTTTCACCAGCTTAAATTCTAGGTATTGGGCAAAAAAATAAGGCTTTCAGCGTTTGGTAAAACGGACACTGAAAGCCTTATTTTCACTCTACCGGTCCAGCGGAACAATTGAGACCTGCCGGCTGGCAACTTCCGTGATAAAGTGCCGATCATGCTCCACAAAGAGCAGGGGTGGTTGGTATTCCTTGATTAGGTCGACTAGTTGGCGCTGGTTGTAGGTATCCAGGTAGTTGAGGGGCTCATCCCAGATATAGAGTTGGGCCGGGGTGAGTAGTGAGCGGGCTAACTCGACCTTCTTTTGCTGGCCCATGCTCATGTCCTCAATGAGGATGTTAAACGTCGTTCGGGCCATTCCTAACTTGTGGAGAATGTTTAATAATTGGTCATATGGCAGGGCAAAGTCAGCTGCAAATTGGTCCAGTGTACCATGGTTGTCGGTACAGTCCTGGTGGACATAGGAGATGGTCAGGTCCGCTGGATGACTAATTTCTCCAGAAATATTTCCTGGGAAATGGTTAAGAATTGCCCGGATTAGGCTACTTTTTCCGGCACCGTTGGGGCCCACGAGCGCAACTTGCTCATGTTGCTTAAGGGTAGCACTGACCGGTTGGAAGAGTTGGTGCCCAGCAATCGCAATTGCCACCTGGTTGAGGGTGAGTAACGTTTGGTGGTAGTCGGGCTGGTAATTAATGGTTAGCGGTACGACGGACTCAACATCTTTTAAGAGCCCCACCCGGTCGCTAATGGCCTGATTAAGGTGGTGAGTAGTCGTAACCGTCTTCTTCATCATCTTGGCAGCCTTAGCGCCGATAAAGCCCTTATCGGCGTGGGCATTGTGCTTCTTCTCGTTTTCCGCCTGCTGGGCCCACTGCGCTTGCCGCTGGCGGGCCTTCTTCAATGTCTTGATTTCGGCTTGTAATTGGCGGTTATTGGCCCGGGCCTCTTCATCACGACGGTCTTTTTGGCGTCGGTAGGCAGAGTAGTTACCTTGTAACAGGACAAGCTGGTGGCGTTCGATCACCAGCGTGTGGTCAATAACCTGGTCGAGAAATGCCTGGTCGTGGCTGGTGATGATGAACCCCCGTTGCTTTTGAACTAGGTAGTTGGCAACCTGTTGGCGACTCGCCTGGTCAAGGTGGTTAGTGGGTTCATCTAGCAACAAAAAAGCGCCAGTTTGGGCGAAGAGGGTCGCTAACTGGACCTTGGTCTGTTCACCGCCACTAAGGGTTTGGTAAGGCTGCCATAAGAGGGCGGGGTCAACCCCCATCAGCCCCAGTTCCCGCTCAATTTGCCACTGTTCAAGATTGCGGTCAGCTGAGCTAGCCAGTAGGGCCGGGCCAGCAAAGGTAGTGGGGTCATTGATCGTTAGTGGGAAGTAGTTAAAGGCCAGGTTGGTGGTTACCGTCCCCCGGTAATCGAGTCGGCCACGCAATATGTTCATAAGGGTCGTCTTGCCGCGGCCGTTGCGACCCAATAACCCTAGCCGCCAGTTGCTATTAAAGTCGAGCTGGCAGTTATCAAACAGGGGTGGTTGGCCGGGATAGGCAAAGGTGAGGTTACGAATATTGATTGGTTGCATTAAATTAATCACGTTCCTTTCATAAGGCACGCAAAAAGGCCTGCCCGAGGTAGGACAGACCTTTAAAAGACTTGTAAATTACCAGTAATTAATGGTGATCAGTGATTGAAATGAATCCTACACAGGAGCTGCCAATTCGCGTATAAGGTCGAATTAGCTGCGTAAAAATGTATAGAATTAAAATTTCAATGGTTGATCCCTCCGTTTATTTGAATGGTGTTAGTTTAACAGGGCGAGCGTTAATTGTCAACATTAATTAAGTTCACCGTCAGCGATTTTATCCAACAACGGCCGGGACGGGATGAAGAACAGCTGTCCTGACAAGATGTCGGAGAAGGTCAATAGGTAGTCACCGTTCTTGAGCATGTTTTGAAGCATTAACTTAGTAACCTTCCAGTAACGAGAGTAGCCGATGAAGTAGGTCCCGGTGATCCCGGAAGCGGGGTCGGAGTATGGAACGTTCATCCGGACAATCTTTTGCTCAACCCCGTCAATCTTAGCTTGGGAGGCAACGTTGTGGGCGTTCTTAAACTTCTCACCGTCTTCTAGTTCCAGATCGGAGAATTTCTTACGGCCCACGGCCTTTTCCTGGGTTTCAGTGGTTAACTTATTCCAGATGTCCATGTGGTGCCGCCACTTTTGGGCAAAGGCGTAGGACCCATTTTCAAAGAAGGGGTCTTCGTCACCAACGATTGCGTAGTCGGCGGCGTCCTCAACTTGCGGTGCTTCAGTACCGTCGATGAAGCCAATGATGGCCCGGCCCTCAAAGTAACGGAAGCCCTTCGTCTCATCAACGACCGTGGTAAAGTCTTTTAGAAAGAGCATGCACTGGCTGATTAGCTCATAGACGACCGCTTCGTCATTAGCCCGAATGTGGAGGAAGAGGTCCCCCCTAGTTGCGGGCATTGAGTACTTTTCACTTGCTAGGGTGTGGTAAGGCTCCAGCTCCTTTGGCTTTGGTGCGTCGGGGAATAGGTAGTCCCAGGCATCACTGCTAAAGCCGAGTGATGCTTTCAGGTTCCCCTTGTTATCGCGAATCCGCAATGAACGGATGATTGCTTGATAACGGTCAACAAATTCTTGGATCGCTTCTTGTTCCTTTGCTTGGTCCTTACGGTTAAGTTCGAGGACCGTAAATTGGACGTGTTCACCGGCGTCCTTCCAGACGTCTTGTGCTTTGTTTGGATTCATAGGCATTGGAAAAGTCTCCCTTCTGTATAATCCCAATTACAATTTTTATTATAGCACTTTCGTGAAACAATACCGACCAATTTAATCATTGCCAGGGAGGTTTTGGTTTACTTTGAACTAGTTTTTGTCATATCATATAACCATTACCAATTATCAAGAGGATCCTAAAAAATGATGAATATGAACAATTCCGTCGTCTTTAAGATGCATTTAATTAAAACGGCCCCTGATACCCATGACCAATACCTAAACGCCAGCCGTGGTGACATGATCACGGCGGTGGCGATTGAAGATGGTACTTTGGGGATGTATTCCTCCCACCAACCAGATGACATCACGAATAACTTTGCTTTTGAAGTGTTTAACGATGAAAAGTCCTACCAGGCTCACCGGCAAGCACCGACCTACCAGCAGTTTGACCAGCAATTGGCGGATATAATTGTTGACCACCAAGTAATTGACTTGGCGCCTCAGTTCATGAGCCACCAAGATGTTGCCCTCAACATTAGCACGCCCAATGACTTGTGGATCAACATCGTTTCGATTTCCGTGGCGGCTGACCACCTCGCTGATTTTAAGAAGGTGGTGGCGGCCCAATTGGATAACGCGATTAAAAGTGACCCCGGGATCCTTGCAATTTATGCGGGAACCAAGGAAGGCCAACCGACGGAGTGGGTAATCTACGAGGTTTTCCAATCCGAGGAGACCTACCGAAAGCACATTGCGAGCCCGGACCACCAGGACTACCTGGCCCGGACAAAGGAGTGGGTACAGGCAAAGAAGGTCGATCAGACAATTGGTGATATCCTGGTTAACCGCGGGAATGACTAATAATATTTAAAATAGAAAAAGCTGGGTTTCAGTGATTGTTGCAGTCACTGAAACCCAGTTTTTTACTGTAGATTTATTAGGGAGACTTAAGAAGAGATTACTTTTGTTCCATTACCGTTTCGCTGTTGGCCGTGATCGTAAAGGTCTTGTTAGCGGCATTGGCTTCAAGGACCGCCACGTTAGCGCCATCCTTGTCTTGCCGTGTGATCTTGATAGTCGTGTCGCTTGGCGTTTCAACATCGATGGAACCATCGATGTCAAAAGCAGCAAACTTGTTCCGCCAGGAGAGCAGTTCTAAGAGGTTCTTAACAACTGGCCGTTGAACTTCCTTGGCTACTTCTTCCTTGCTGTAGTAGTGACGGTTAATGTTTCGACCTTCCTTAGTCTTTTCAAGTAATTCGAGGTCGTTGGCGCCGGCCAGTAAACCAACGTAGTAAACCATTGGGATACCAGGGGCAAAGATTTGAAAGGCCCGGGCTAATAAGTAGGCCTTGTCGTTGTCACCCAACGCAGAGTAGTAAGTGGAGTTGATTTGGTAGATGTCTAAGTTGTGGTATTCAGCACTGGAGTACTTCCGCTTAACGTTAGCACCAACCTTGTACAATTCGTTTGAAGCGTACTTGATTTCATCATCAGTCAAGATGTCCTTAGCGTCAACGACACCAATACCATCGTGAGTATCCAGGGTCGTGAATTGCTTCATTGGGCTCATCTTTAACCACTTTGCCAGGCGGTTAGTCTTGCCGGAGTACAGGGTGTACAGGGTGGTCATTGGTAAGGTGAAGTCGTAGATGAAGAAGTTGTGTGCGGAAATCTTTTGTGGAATGGTGTAATGTTCGTGGATTTCTGGCAGGATGATAGCCTTGTATGGTGCCAAGATGTCTTGAACCTTGTTTAAGAGGTCCCAGATTTCTGGCTCAACGAAGAAGTCGTTCGTACCAACCTTCTTAACGGCGTAAGCAAAGGCGTCCAGCCGGATCATGTCAGCACCGTGCTTAACCATGTCGATTAAGGTTTCCTTGAAGAATTCATTAGCAACCTTGCTCTTAACGTTGATGTCGATTTGTTCTTCGCCGAAGGTGTTCCAGAGGTGTTCCTTGCTACCGTCATCAAAGTCGATTTCTTGTTCTGGAGCCTTGTCCTTACGCTTGTAGATCATGTCAATGTCTTCTTGGGTAGGACGGTTCTTGCCAGCCTTTTCCCAGAACTTTTCCCAGCGGATGAAGAAGTCATTGTACTTGGAGTCATCATGCTTCTTCTTGAAGTCTTGGTACATGACGGACTTCTTGGAGATGTGGTTGATCATGAAGTCAAACATCAGGTAGTAATCTTCACCGAGTGCTTCAACGTCGTCCCAGTTACCAAAGGCGGAGTCAACGACATCATAACGGTATGGGGCAAAGCCACGGTCACCAGTGGATGGGAAGAATGGCAAGAGGTGCACACCGCCGATTGCGTCACCGATGTAGTTCTTTAATACTTCGTGAGTTTCCTTAATGTTTTTACCCATTGAGTCAGAATAAGTAATCAGCATTGCTTTGTTTTGAATTGGCATAAGAAAAAACCTCCAATAAATTAGTTAACTTATTTAGCACTGCGACGAGTAGCAAAGAAAATAATTAGGGCGATAAGGATCAAGACGACACCATAAATTGGAAACGGTGCGGCAAGCCCCATCCCACTGGTTGGTTGCCCTAGTAAGTGGTTCGTCCACTCGGCAATCGTAGGCGAGAAGAAGGAACCAAAGTTGAAACCAATCAGGCAAAGTGAAGTAACGAGCGGTTGCCGGTTGGCAGGTGCCAGGTCGGGCAACAGGTTGAAGATCAACGGTGAGACCAGCTGTAGTGGGAACCCGATGAGGAGAAGTCCCACCACCATCAGGACAAAGTTATGACCGGCAAAGCCAAAGAGGAAGTTCGACAGGGCCATCAAACCAAGTCCTAAGTATACTGTACCAAAACCGAGACGCTTTTGGATGGCCCCGTAGGAAATTCCCCCCAGCGTGGCACCAATGAGCATCAGTGAGAGAAACATGGAAGAACCGGTGTAGTGGCTACCGTTGATTGTTACGGCGAGGCCGGGGAAGCGGTTTTCCATCCCCACGTAGTCCACAACGAGGAGGAAGGCAAAGAGGACGAGCAGGTAAACGACCGGACTGATCTTGGTAACTTGCTTGTCGACTGATTCGACTAGCTCGTCGGCCAGGTCGTCTTCTTTAACCTCATCATCTTGGGCCTGGCTATCGTCAGGAACCCGGATGGCGAAGAAGAGGAGAACAACGAAGGCAAAGAGATAAACGGCAAAGGAACCATGCCAGCCGATAAAGCTGAGCAAGAGGCCGGCTGCGGTCAACGTGCAGGCCTGACCGATTTGCTCGGCAGCTGCCCGCCAGCCCAGCATCTGGGCACGGACCGTTCCTTGGTACCATACCGAAATCATCGAGATGGCTTGGGAATTGTATAAACCATAACCGGCACCGAGGATTAACCGTGAGATCAAGATTGTCATGTAATTGCTAACGAACATTGGGACGATCCCGGCGAGGCCAACAATAGTTACCCCAGCCATGATGATCTTCTTATCAGAAATGTGGAACCATTCCTGGATAAACGGTGAGAGGACCACGAAGATCATTACGGCAAACGAAGGGGTTGTCACCAGGTACTCAGATTGAGTTTGGGTGATGTTCAAGGCAGCCTTTAACTGGGGAAGGGAGCCTTGAATAGCATAAGCACTGGTAACCATGAACGAAACAGAGAGGAACGCCAGCTTAGTAACGATTGAATTCTTGTTATTCATAGTCATGAGTCACTTTCTTAATTTTTTGATAAACGATTATCATTTTTACAACAACCATAATATACATCTTTCACTTTTAAATATCAAACGTTTATCAAAAACAATTGAAATTGCTTCTATCACTGTTAAATTAGTGATTAATGAAAACAGTAATGAAAGCATATGGCAACTAGTGGTGGCGCTAACATGTGGGAGAATGTTCACTGCTGATCAGGGGCCGTAAAAAAACGGGGCAAGGGAGAAACAGCTCCCCCGCCCCGTTATGGATTGGTTTAGTATTGCTTGTTATATTCGTAAACTAGTTCTGGCTCCCGGCCGGTCCGTTGGTAGTTGTTTAAGGCATCAATCCGGGCCATTTCATCAGCGGATAATGAAAAGTCATAGATGTCAGCATTTTGGGCAATGCGCTCTTCATGAACGGACTTGGGGATAAATGAAACACCGCATTGCAGGTGCCAACGGAGGATTACCTGGGCTGGTGACTTGCCATGGGCAGTGGCGATGTCCTTCAATACTGCCTGGTCAAGGACAGCCCCGCGACCCAGTGGGCTCCATGCCTGGGTAACGATTTGATGGTCATGGTTAAACTTGAGTAGTGGCTTTTGAGTCAGTAATGGGTGCAGCTCAACCTGGTTGACAACCGGCATCTCATGGGCCTGGGTAGCGAGGTATTGGAGGTGGATCATCTCATAGTTGCTGACCCCGATCGACTTGGTAAGGCCCGCCTTTTTCATATCTTCAAACGCCCGCCACGTATCGAAAAAGGCCCGCTCGATTGGCCAGTGGACGAGTAAGAGGTCAACGTAGTCCAGTTGGAGCTTGGCCAGGGACTCTTTGACGGAGGCAATCGCCTGGTCATAGCCCTGGTTATCTTCAGCGACCTTAGTTGTGACAAAAATTTCTTCCCGGGGGAGTTGGAGCTGTTTAAATGCCGCCCCAACCTCCGCTTCGTTACCGTACAGCTGGGCCGTATCAAATAACCGGTAGCCATCATTATAAGCATTTTGGATGGCCCGGGTCATCGTTTCTTGTCCGGTAACCTTGTACAGGCCGAACCCTTCTTGGGGCATCTTGTTTCCGTCGGCTAATTGTAGGTAGTTATCTGTAATCGTCATCATGGTCCCTCCTTGAATATCCTTAGTACTAATTCTAACACTAGGCGAACAGCGTGACTGTTTCCAGTTCTCAATAGCCATTATTCCATTAAACTTTTGGTTACCCGGGCGAGCTGTTCGATGGTCTGCTGACCAGTTTGCATCGTGGAATTGTCGTCGGTGTAAACTGCAATGGTATAGTCCGTTCTGTTGTTATTTTTAACGTAGCCAATACTATTGACGATCCACTTTGCCTTACCGTAATTGAGCCAACCATTTTTAATGGCAAAGCGGTTACTATCCGCGGAAATTCCCCAGCTTTGGTCGGCTTCGACGGCACTCATCAGGCTCCCAATGGTATTTTGGTCCTGGCGGGAAAGAAGCTTAGATCGGTAAAAAATGTTATTTAAGAGCTTAATCTGGTCACGGGGGGTCGTGATTGACAGCCCCCAGTTTTTCCGGGCCGTCGAACTCGACATCCCAAACCGGTCGAAGGTGTTCTGCAGGCCCGACTGGCCGCCGAGGTCTTCGAATAGGGCGGTGGTGGCATCATTGTCACTTTGCTCAATCATGGCCTTGGCGAGGCTGTATTGGTGGTCACTAAGGCCATTGGACTGCTTAGCCAGGAGCCCAGCCAAGATTGCGACCTTCACCGTGCTGGCGGTGTGAAAACGGTGGCCGGGAGCGTTAGTGGCAGAGTAAATACGGTGGGTGCGGGGGGAATAGACCGCAATGGCCACATTATCGTTTGAGGTGTAGATAACCTTGTTCCAGGCACTCTTAAGGCGGCTATCGAGGGAGCCATAGCGGTGGATTCCCCAGATGGCTAAAACAATAAGAATAATTATGATCCAGAAGGTGCGTTTGCGCCGTTTGAACCGAGATGGCATGGTGTGATTCTCCTTATTAAACATGATTGACATACTTACAATAATACCGTTAATTTGCAAAAAGAAAAGCTAAGTTCGTGAAACTTAACCAAGCTTTTGGAATTATAAATTGTAAGAGAATCGTTGTGTTCAAATTGGTAATTTTCAGCTATGATAGATAGGTATATCAAAAAGGAGTAATTGACAAGTAAATCATGAGAAGAATTAAGTTGATAATGAAGTGGCTATTAGTACTACTGAGTTTCAACCTCAGCTTGGCGAGCCTGGGAGGATTTGCCCAGGCCGATAGCAATGCTTTTTACCAGATGAAGGCCCGGTCGGCGTACGCAATTGATGCCGACACCGGCCAGGTCCTGTACGAAAAGAACGCTAAGAAGACCTACCCGATCGCATCGGTAACGAAAATCCTAACGTTGGCGGTAATTGAACAGGATATCCGTGACCACCAGCTGAGCTGGAATCAAAAGATTAAGATTAGCCCAAGCGTTGCTCAGATGGCTAATGACCCGCGTTGTTCAAACGTGCAACTTAACGCGGGGGAAAGCTACACGGTTAAGCAACTGGTGGACTCGATGATGTTAGTATCAGCCGATGGGAGTACTGAGGCGCTGGCACTAGCCGATGCGGGGAGCACGGCGGCTTTTAATAAGAAGATACAGCAGGTCGCCCGCAAGGCCGGGGTTCATGATGCCAAGATTTACAACATGGTGGGCTTGCCAAACAGTTATATGGGTGCCCACGCGTTGAAAGGGGTGGATAAGGATGCCGAAAACCTCTTTTCCGCCCGCGACTTGGGCTTGGTCTCCCAGTACGTAATCAAGAAGTACCCGGAAACGTTGAAGATTACTTCCACCAAGTTTGCTGACTTTGACGTCAGTGCCGACCACAAGGAGCACATGGTTAACATTAACGCCCTGCTACCACAAAATGGTGCGGCACCGAAAGATTGGAATATTGACGGTCTAAAGACTGGAAATACAGATGCGGCCGGTAAGTGTATCGTCTCCACTGGTACCTATGCCGGGCGCCGGGTGATTGTTGTTGCCCTCCACACTAAGGGGGACTGGAAGGACCAGTCCAAGATGCAAAAGGAATTTTACGAGGCCCTGGCTAATACTTACCAACCCGTAACGCTGAACAACATGAAGGCCCTGCCAAAGAAGCTGCGGACCCACCACGTTGTTCATGCTAAGAAACAACATAGCACGACGGTTAAGTTGGTAAAGGCCACCCCGGTGTGGATGCCAAAGGGGGCCACGTGGCAGCAGGCCCGGCCAACGTTTAAGTTAGACCGGTCGCATAAGTCAGCCGCCGGTCAACTAACGGCACCGTTAAAGAAGGGCGAGCAGGTTGGCTGGATTGTTTTGCACCCTGCGGGGATGCCTGCGATGAAGGTTCCGGTTGCGTCGGCGATAACCATTCAGCACACCTTGTTCTAAAAGATTATTTTTACAGTAATATTAAAGCGACCTGCTGCGTTCGGATTTTTCGAATGCAGCAGGCCGCTTTATATTGGTGGGAAATTAGTATTCAACGTGCCACTTAATGGTGTATTCCTTTTCTTCACCTGGGTGGAGGTCGATGTTACCAAATTCCGGATGGTGTGGTGTATCAGACAGGGTCTGGGCTTCCATCGCAATCCCATTGTGGGGGTGAACCTCACCATGGTTGTAGACGGTAGGGTCATCGGAGTTCATGGTGTACATTACCAACCCGTTCCGGTCGGAGTAAAGGGTCATCTTCCGGCCACTTTCGGGGTCCTCAAGGGTTGCAACTGGCTTGTCGAGACTTGGCGTTACTTCCCAGATGTCATCAAACCCATTTTCCTTTGTGGTGGCCATTGGCTTTAGGGCGTCGGCCAGCTTAGTTGGCGTGCTGAAGTCAAATGGGGTGCCGGCGTTAGCAACCTTTTCCCCGGTTGGGATCTTGCCATCGTCAACAGCCAGGTGGTTAGCCGAATTGACGTATAACTTTAGGTTGTCAATCGTGGCAGCTGACGGTTTGGCCGGGTTCCAGTAAGTATGGTTAGTTGGGTTGAAGAGTGTATTAGCATCACTGGTGGCACTGAACTTCAGCGTCAAGTTGTCATCGTTATCCAACGTGTAGGTTGCTGTTACGTGCATCTTGCCAGGGAAGCTATCCATTTCTTCGGTCAGAGTTAAGCTCAGGGTGAGGGAAACCGCGTCATCGGTTAACTTAGTACCGTCGACGTGCCAAATGTGACTGTAAAAACCATTCTTACCACCATGTAGGGTGTTTTTACCTTCGTTTTGCTCAACGTGGTATTCTTGACCATCAATCTTAAATTCACCATCGGCAATCCGGCCAGCGACCCGACCGATGAGGCGGTTCGTGCAGAAACCGTTTCCGGTAAATTCATCTAAGTTTTCTGAGGTCAGGATCATGTCGGCCTTACCACCGTCCTTAGTCGGCACCTTAAATGATTGGAGCAGGCCCGCAAAGTTAAGGATCCCAGCTTGAACGCCATTGTCGTTAGTTAAGACATACTTAGTAACCGCTTGGTCGTTGTACTTACCGAATGGTACTTTTAAAAGTTCCATAGTTTGAATTCCTCCTTAAGAAAACGCTTAACGTTTACTTAACATTTTACCACAGTTTGCCTAATATTGAACGAGGTGCGGTAAAATATAGGAAAGGAGGGTGGCAACATGAAAGCAGGATGGTGGCCGCGGTTTAAACGGGGGTTTAAGAAGAACTTTATTGACTTCTTGATGATCTTTGCGGCGGAGGACGAGTTTATCCACAAGCACAAAAAGAAGAGCAGTATGATTAGCGAGCAGGACCGGTACGGGACGAACGACTCGCAAGACAATAAGTAAGGCCCAGTCATTTGGCAAGAGCGCCAAAGAATGGGCCTATTTATGTAATCAGTTTTGAACGGCAGCTAAAAAAGCTTGGTAGTCCTTGGTTACTTGGTCGACGTACTGAATTGACCAGTCTGCAAGGCCCGCATCTAAAACTTTTTGGTGTTTGATGTAGCCCCGAATCATGGGTGACGTTGGACTTTGGGAGTGGGCCATTGCTAAGTTAAGGGCACAAACTTGGCAGTAGAGTTGGAAGCTATCGAAGTCGAGCTTGGCAACATTGATGGAACCCTTCATGTCGCGGAACTGGCGGACGTAATAGCTACGGCCACCAAAGCGGGTGCTGGCAAGGAAGGGGTCGGAACTGGACTGGAGGACGCGCTGGGCGGTAACGATCCGGCGGCCGGCCTTCATCCCGTTTTGAACTGCCTGTTGGACCTGGAGGTTGAGAAGGTTATAGCGTAGCGGCAGGGCCTCTTTGACCTGTAAAACGATATGACTGCCGTCTAACCCGGTTAGCAGGATTAGGTAACAGCGGGTACCAAAGCTGCCGACGCCCACGCTATAACGGATAATGTCCGTAATGTGGAAATTAGCCAGCAAAACGCGGATATCTTCTCGGGTGTTTTGCCGGTAAAAGTTATAGCCCGCCACTAGTTGCTGGTAGAGGATGGGGCCAAGGTGCTTCGCCCGGGGTGGGTTGTCGCTAAAGACAAGTTCGCCCTGGTCGTTAATGGTTCCCATCTTTTGGATGATTTCTTCCGAATTGCTGTGCCGGCTTTTCTTGATGATCTTTTGCAGGCGGTAGTTCATCTGGTCGCTACCGTCACCCAGTGCCGCAATGGTGTCAATCATGTCGTTAATTTCAAAGGAATAGTAGAACACGTCAGACAGGGGGAGGCGGTTGGCCCGCTTAATTGCGTGCCGGTAAGTTTTAGTCGTCAGCACCAGGAGCATCCGCAGGCGGTCCGCGTCAAAGCCGTTTTCCTCACCGGCCAACTCGGCACTAACCAGGAGCCGCTTGAGGTCACTCTCCCAATTGCCAATCCGTGATTCGTCAAAGTCATTTAGGCCAAAGAGGAGCTTTCGTTCAGGGGAGGCGTAAAAACCAAAGTTATTAACGTGGGCATCGCCGCTGATGACGGTGGGGATGTTGCTTTGATACTGGTGCTTAAGGTCTTGTTCCATTAATTCCGCCGTGCCGCGGAAAAAGGAAAAGCGGTTGGCCAGCATGCGCTGGTGCCGAAGCGGCAGTAGTTCCGGGATCATCTTGGATTCAGTCATCTTGATTGCGGCGACGGGGTCCCGGTCGACCGGGATAAACGTGGCCAGTTGCTGGCTAGAAACGGCAGCTTGTCGCTCCTGTCCCGCAGTCATTAGTTCCTGCTTACTTTTATTAAGTTGGAGCCTCTTTAGGTCGAAAATATCAAGTTTCAGCTTACTCATGGTGGCCCTCCTTGGGTTAATTAGTTAATACCCTTATTTTAGCTTCCTCCAGTGGTTTGTAAATATTTGTCTTAGCAAAGCTAATCTGTCACAATAAAGGTAGACATACTGAGTAAAGGAGCTGGTAAAGGTGATTATTGCTGTTGATTATTCGACCGCGCAGTACCTCCACATCAACGCGCGGACGCCGCAAAAGAACCTCACAAATGATGAGCTATCCTGGTCGGTCCGGACAACTGGTGACTTTATGATTATTATGAACAACGGGTTGGCCCTGCCGGTGATTGTCCGCCACCCGCAACGCTTTAATGATTCCCGGTCCTTCGTAGCGGCGTTTAAACGGGAGTTCTTAAGCCTCTTAGAAGTTGCCGCGATCCCCCACGCTAAGATCCGCCTGCTCCGTGATGATCAATTTAGCAAGGTTCACTTTACTAATAAAATCAGTGGCCGGACTAGTCAGCAGTTGGACCAGTACCAGCAAATTCTTGATAACCCGGTTGATGTTATTGACTGGGAAGAACAGCCTACCAACGTCCGCATTGCCCACCAGCTAGCGGAAGAGACTACGGTTGAAGATACCGACTTGACGGTGATGGATGTTCTCGAACAATATGTAATGATGAACTACCACCTGCCAGCGCACCCGCAATTAAATGAGCACAACCGCTCCTACCTTTACCGGTCGACGTCGCTTAATGATATCATGAACGCGGTGGCCGTTAACCAGCACTTTATTCAGGATTACCGTAACCACCTATCACGGGCCAGCCAAAGCGACGAGGTCATTGATCGTAATACGGACGTGGCAACTGATTATTGTTCCTACTGTGAAGCGTTAGGGGTTTCGCCGCTTGATGATTTAACCTTCCCGTATTACTACCTACTGCACTATCAGGAAAATAGTGATGAGGGCATTTCAGATGGGCGACTAAGGGATATTGCGGTTGCCCTGCGGGACTTTGCCCAGTTCATGTGTGTGCAAAAGCTTTTTAGCAACGGTGACTTTGAGCAGTTTGCCCAGGCAATCGAACAGGGGCGGTCCGACCTATACCTCAAACAGGACCGCTACCAGCTCCAAAACGTGTTCGACCGTCTGCAGCTCCGCCTGGATAAGCGGTGGCAGAGTTTGGCAGCCCCCCGCCGGTACGCGCGAAAGTGCTTTACGGTTGAAGTGCAACTGGCTGACTATCGTCCTAAGATGTGGCGAAAATTTATGGTGGGTGGCGATACCCGGTTGGACAAGTTTTGCATGCAGGTGCTAGCCCTTTTTAAGGTGCGGGGTAACCACCTCTTTGAGTTAACCGACGGTACTAACGTTTACCAACTACCCCAGATGGGCAACGGGATTGCCAAGACCACTAATTTAACTGACCACTGGCTGGGCGATTACCAGGTTGGTGACCATTTTACGTTAGAGTATGACTTCGGTGATTCCTGGGAATTTAACATTAGGTTGGTTGACCGCACTACCTGGTCGTGGCGGCAAAATGACGGACATGCCCACCTATGTGCCGGCTTTGGTAGCGGGATAATTGAAGACATCGGTGGTCCCCGGGGGTTGACGCGGGCGGCTAAGGATGACCAATCAATTAACCGCCAGTTAGATATTAACGAGTGTCAAGAACGGTGGGGCACGATGATTAACCACCTTCAGCAGCGTTACCAATAGTCGGTTTCGCGGTACAATAAGGTTAATTTATGATGGAAACGAGGAATTATGATGGCAACAGAAAGTGAAGAGATTCCAGAAACAATGCGGGCATGGGCAGTGACCACTCCCGGCCCAATTGATGGGCAACGGGCACCGTTAAAACTGGTGGAAAAGCCGGTTCCCACTCCACAACGAGGGGAAGTCTTAGTAAGGGTATTAACCTGTGGTGTTTGTCATACGGACTTACACGTAACGGAGGGTGACCTGCCAGTCCACAAGGAACACGTAACCCCAGGCCACGAAATTGTCGGTAAAGTGGTTGCCCAGGGGCCGGATACCCAGCGCTTTAACCTTGGCGAACGGATTGGGATCCCCTGGTTCCGCCATGCCTGTGGTGTCTGCAAGTTTTGCCGGTCGGGTCATGAAAACCTGTGTCCCCACTCCGTCTATACTGGTTGGGACCATGATGGTGGCTATGCCGAATACGTAACAGTGCCGGAAGGATTTGCTTACCGAATCCCGGAACGCTTTGACTCCCTTACTGCTGCCCCACTGTTATGCGCGGGAATCATTGGCTACCGGGCCTTTGAGCGGGCTAACGTTCCCGCAGGCGGCCGGCTGGGTCTCTATGGCTTTGGTGGTTCGGCCCACATTACCGCGCAGATCGCCCTGGCCCAGGGAATCGAGGTTCACGTCTTTACCCGGGGCAAAGATGCACAGGCGTTTGCTCGGCAGCTCGGGTGTGCGTCGGCCCAGGGGGCTTATGACCCAGCGCCGGTTCCACTTGACTCATCAATCATGTTTGCACCGGTCGGGGACATGGTCCCACCGGCCCTGGAGAGCTTGACGCCAGGTGGGACCCTAGCACTGGCGGGCATCCACATGTCTGACGTCCCAGCAATGAACTATCAGGATGACCTCTTCCACGAAAAGGTGGTTACTAGTGTTGAAAGCAATACCCGGCGGGATGGGGAGGAATTCTTAACGCTGGCCGACCGGCTGCACATTGAGCCGGCTGTCACTGAGTACCCATTTGAACAGGCCGACCAGGCCCTTCGCCACGTAAAGGGCGGTAACATAAAGGGTGCGTGCGTACTGCGTATTAGTCAGGACTAGCGAAGTTAAAACAGAAATGAGGAATAGCAATGGAATATCCACAACTACACTTGGACCAGGTGACTGGCCCCAAGGCAACCATTAAGACCCGTTTGGGCGAGATTAAGGTGCAATTGTTCCCAAAAGAAGCACCAAAGACGGTTGAAAACTTCACGAAGCTCGCTAAGAAGGGCTACTATGACGGGGTAATTTTCCACCGGGTCATTCCAGACTTCATGATCCAAGGTGGGGACCCCACCGGAACTGGCCGTGGTGGTGAGAGCATCTTTGGTCAGGCCTTTGAGGATGAATTTTCGGATGAGCTGTTTAACTTTTCCGGGGCCCTTTCGATGGCTAATGCCGGTCCAAATACGAATGGGAGCCAGTTCTTTATTGTTTCAAACGAGCACGTTCCGGCGAACATGATCAACGAGATGAAGGCGGTCGGCTATCCGGAAGAAGTAATTAAGTTCTACCAAGAGCACGGTGGGACCCCGTGGCTGGACCACCGTCACACAGTCTTTGGCCAGGTTATCGCGGGGATGGACGTTGTTAAGCAAATCAGCAAGGTCGACCGTAACGGCATGGACAAGCCTAAACAAGACGTTGTGATGGACCAGGTTACGATTGAAGACTAGATTTTAATAAAAGCACTTGCATCGGTTTATGAATCGATGCAAGTGCTATTTATTTTGCTAAATAGAATAGTTATTCACAATTAAATGTATCACCTTTATATAAATGATTAAGAATGATTATGCATAGGAAACGTTTTATTATTTTAAATAGATTTAAAAATTGCAAAAATACAATTTTATTTTAAAGAAT
>DHKFJ23503__coassemble_639_pt1 | contig 30291 bp, 28 predicted proteins | sample DHKFJ23503__metabat2_low_PE_016 | metagenome-assembled genome bin DHKFJ23503
TCCAAAACACCCAGCTCTTTGACTTTGAAATCAGTGACGAGGATATGCAAAAGATTACCGCCCTGCCAAACCTGGGTGGCCAGTGCGCAGACCCGGACGACGTTGACTTCTAGTTTTATTGTTGACGCACAAACGCTAACGACCTCCAGCATTCGGAAAATCCGGGTGCTGGGGGTTTCTTTGTGATTTTAAACGTGATAAACAAGCGACCAAGCTGGGACTGCCACACGCCCGTTTTGTGATAAAGTAAGGATAGCAATTTAAAATTAAGGAAGTTATTTTAGGATGGCAAAGCAAAAGAAAGAGACAATTTTTACTAAGGATGTCGTGCTCGTGATGGCGGCGGCCTTCTTCTTCATGTTTAGCAACATGTACTGTAACCCGTTGATCAACGGTTACGCCAAGGAATTAGGGGCCAGCAGTGCCTTCGCGGGGGTTATCGTCGGGATGATGAGCATCGTGGCCATGTTCTTGCGACCAATTGCCGGTAACCTGACCGACCACTTCTCCAAGTACCAGCTCTCCTTTATTGGGGGCCTCTTATCCTTTGTGGGGGTATTGGGTTACGTCTTTACCCCGAATAGTACCTTACTACTGATTTTTCGCCTGGTTAACGGGCTGGGGTACGTACTGTGCACCGTTTGCATGACGACCTGGCTCTCTTACCTGGTACCCTTTTCCCACGTCGGGGAGGCGATGAGCTTTTACGGCCTGATGAATGCTTTAGCGATGGCACTGGCACCGGCGATTTCGATTGACCTTTACCGCGTGATTGGCTACCGACTGGCAATTGTGATTTCTGCGGTCGCGGCACTGATGGTGGTCGTCACCATTCAGTTTGTTGGCAACCGGGCCCAGCCGGCCAAAGATGTCCAGCCGGTCTTAATTCACCACCTCAAGATCATTCAACGGGATTCAGTCCCGGTCGCCGCAATGGTCGGCCTGTTTGCGATTCCCTACTTTGCGACCCAGGCCGATATTGTGACCTACGTTGAACAGCGGCACCTGTCAATCGCGGTTGGTGCCTACTTTATGATTTACGCAGTGGTCCTCTTGGCCATCCGGCTGGTTTTGCGGAACCAGTTTGATACGGTTCGCTTTGGTGTTTGGCTGCTGGCAAGCGTGCTCGCTACTGTCTTCTACCTGATCATGTTGGCGGTGATGGATAATAACTGGGAAATGGCCCTGGCTGCCGCGGGAATGGCTCTCGGGTACGGGACCATTTATTCGGTGTGCCAATCAACAGCGATGATGCTAGCACCGGCAACCGACCGGGGCCTTGCTAGTGCGACCTTCTTTTTGGGGATTGATATCGGAATGTCACTCGGCCCCATCGTTGGGGGAATTATTGATAGCTTGTTGCCGGTTAAATACTTCTACTTGGTAATGCTGGTCATTGTACCGCTGATTCTGTTGATTTACTTATTTAACCGGAAGCAACTCAATGGTGCCGTGGCCCACCACCAAGCCGACATAGATTAACGGTTACAAGCGATGAAAGAAATATTTCAAGAAGTGCACCGGGAGACGAGGGTGTTTACCCATCATTGGTTTCAATACTTGGCCCTCTTTATTGGCGTAGACCTGTTAATTCAACTTATCTGGATTCCTATCTTTCGGATTGTAACGACGGTTGTCCTCCAGGCAGGGGAGATCCCCTTCGTGTCTTACCAGAATTTGGTGTTGATTATCCGCCACCACCCCCTGGTGGTGCTGGCCTTACTGGTGGAACTGCTGGGCCTATTGTTAGTTGTTTATGGCCAGTTTGCCCTGGTGCTGCTGGGAATCCAGCAGATCCGCCAGGGGCAGTTCAGGATCCGACAATTACTCAGGACGGTTGTCCACCAGCTCGCTAGTTTGCGGCCTGGTTCCCTAGGGGTGCTGCTGGTTTACTTTTTGCTGGTCATCCCCTTTGCCGACCTGGTCTTTCGGACCCCCTTGCTGGCCAAGGTGCAGATTCCGCAGTTTATCCTGGACTACTTGACCCGTAATTCGTTGTTGGTGACGTTACTCGCTTTGCTATATGCCCTGGTCTTGGTCCTGGGCATCCGGCTGATCGACGCTTTACCATTGATGATTTGTCAAGGACAACGGCCGCGGCTAGCGCTGGCAACGAGTTGGCGGTCAACCGGGCACCGGCAGTGGTGGCCATTGCTGGCTCGGATCATCGTCATTGGTGTTTTGGCCACGGCCGTGATGGTTTTTTTCTATGCCCTGACGGTGGGTACCCAGTTTGGTGCTGACCGACTATTGGGTGCGGGAGCCTACTACTTTGCCGTTGGTGACCTCTTGGTAATCCAACTTGGGAGTGAGTTTTTAGCAGCCTGGGCCGGGACAATCACAGTGGCCATCCTCTTTAAGTCGTTGCTTATCGACCAGCCGAATGCCCGGGTGAAAACCTCCCGCTGGGGCCGGGTGACGATTGCGATCGCGCTGGGTGTCGTTATCATCGTTAGTGTCATTGGCAATGCGCTATACCTCAGCGGCGGCTGGGACCGGCGCCCCGTGACGATTTCACACCGGGGAGTGGCGGACGAAAACGGGGTGCAAAATACCATCCCGGCGCTGCAAAAGACCCACCGCCTGTACCCCAACTATGTTGAAATGGACGTTCATGAGACCAAGGACCACCAGTTTGTGGTCTTGCATGACAAAAATCTGGCGGAATTGACCGGGGTTGATAAGACGCCCCACCAGTTGACCCTCCGCCAGTTAACCCGGCTGACGGCCCGCGAAAATGGGCACCGGGCGAAGATTGCTAGCTTTGATGACTACCTGAGGGCCGCGGACCACCTCCACCAGCGTTTACTTGTCGAAGTCAAGACCACGCCCCAGGATTCACCGGGGATGCTCCGCCGGTTTGCCCGCCGTTACGGGACTACCCTGGTCCGCCACCACAACCAGGTCCATTCGTTAAACTACCGGGTGGTGAAGCAGTTACGAAAACTCGATCCCCGGTTGACGGTCCTCTATGTTCAGCCCTATAACTTTACCTATCCCAACACCGCGGCGAGCGGGTACTCGATGGAATATTCGACGCTGACTGATGATTTTATTGACCTGGCCCACCTCCAGGGTAAAATTGTTTATGCATGGACGGTTAATGACGAGGTTGTGATGAAACAAATGATGTATAAAAACGTTGATGGCGTCATTACCGACAACCTCGTGGAGCTTAACCAGGCGATTGCGGACTATGAGCACCAGCAAAGTTACGGGCGCCGGTTGCTGAATTACATTATGGTAGTACCGACCCGGGCCGAGTTTGCTCTGTAAAAAATTAATAAAAAGGACAAACTAAGTTTAAAAATCATTACTATAATTTGGTGAATAGTAAGGAACGGTGATTAGGATGTCAATTTATGGACAGTATGAAGATGACCTGACAACGGTCCTAACAGACGTTGAAGAGAAAATTAGGCAGCTCAACCAGACAACGGTGGCTGACCACCAGCCCAAGCTATATGAACACCTGATCGGGCGGGTCAAGGACCCTGCAAGTATGGTGGAAAAGTGCCAGCGCAAGAATTACCCTGTGACTACTGAAGCGGCCTTGCGCCGGTGTCACGACGCGGTCGGGGTACGCCTCGTCTGCAATTTCATTAGTGATATTTCACGCTGCCGGGCAGAATTGGCCCGCGCACCATGGTGTACCATCGTTAAGGAAAAGGACTACATCACTAACGCCAAACCCAATGGCTACCGGAGCTATCATCTCATTTTGGACGTGGTGGAACCCTTTGCTGACGTGACCGGTGCGAATCCAGGCCACTTCTTTGTGGAGATTCAGTTACGGACGATTGCGATGGACTCTTGGGCTAGCCTGGAACATGAGCTTAAGTACAAGCACGACATTAAGAACCCGGAACGGATTGGTCGGGAGCTTAAGCGTTGTGCCGACCAGCTGGCCTCGTGTGATGTCCAGATGCAGACCATTCGGCAATTAATCCAGGAAGGTTAGGTGCAAAGATGCGAATTTTACTAGCGGAAGATGAAGCCCAGCTGGCCCGGGTGCTGAAGTTAGCGATGACGAACACCGGCTACCAGGTCGATGCGGTTGATAATGGTCAAAAGGCGGTTGAGCTGGCACAAAAGAATGCCTATGACGTGATGATCCTCGATATTATGATGCCGGTAAAGGATGGGGTCACAGCCCTCAAGGAGATCCGAGCCCGGGGTGACCGGACCTATGTGATCATGCTGACGGCGATGACGGAAGTCGATGACCGGGTCAACGGCCTTGACGCGGGGGCTGATGACTACATTACTAAACCCTTCTCCTTAAAGGAGCTATTAGCCCGGCTCCGGTCACGGGAACGCCGGTCGAGCCGGTTTGATGACCGGGACCTCCAGTTTAAAGACCTGGCCCTGAACAGTGAGGAGCAGGTCGTTGAAAGTCATAATTCAATTAGTCTGACCCGTGAGGAAACTCAGATGTTGGCTTATTTGATCCTCAATGCGGGTAAGCAGTTGAGTGCTAGTGACCTCCGCCATCACGTGTGGGGCGCCGATGCAACAACGGTTGATGACGAGGACGTGTGGATCACGATTTCTTACTTGCGGCAAAAGTTGCAGTCAATCCAGTCGACGACTCAGATCAGTGGTGCTAAGGGCGGCCCTTATACGCTGAAGGAGTGATGAGCAATGATCCAACACTTTCGGAAAAAATTCATTGCCTTTTCAACCTGTGCCTTACTGTTGGTCATCTTAACGATCGTTGGCAGCATCAGTGCCGTCACTTATATTCGGTCGTGCCAAGAAGCTAACGCGGTGCTGACGATCCTCGTAAATAACGAGGGGCAGATGCCACAGGGGCGGGTAAAGACCCAGCCGGCTTGGTTCCCCCAGCCACACTTTACCCGGGAGAGCCTCTTTCAGTACCGGTTTTTTAGCGCGTCCTTCCCCAACGATGGCGGCCCGGTGGTGGTTGATAACCAGCACATCTTGTCGGTCTCGCCAATGGCAATTAAAAAGCTCGCCCAGCGGGTCCAAAAACGGCCAGTCCGGCAGGGACACGTCATTTACAAGCGGACGGTTTATGCCTACAAGACCAAGCGGGTGGGAAATAACACCGTTACGGTTTTCCTTGATGAGACGCTCCTGATGGCCAAAACCCGGGAGATTATCTACATTGGCCTCATGTTGGGGATTGTCAGCCTGATTTTGTACGCCGCAATCCTGGTCCTTTTTTCCCGGCGGGCGATCAAGCCGATCATCCAAGCGGAACAGCGGCAAAAGGAGTTTATCACCAATGCAGGCCACGAATTGAAGACCCCACTGACGGTGATTGAGGCCAACACCGAGTTACAGGAATTGACGACCGGTGAGACGGAACTGACGACTAGCACCAAGCAGCAGGTTAGCCGCCTGACCAAGTTAATCAACTACCTGGTTTCCTTGTCCCGCTTACAAGAAGAACCAACCTTTAACCTCGGCGTGGTGGACGTCAGCCAGGTCACAACTAAGGTGGCCGACGGGCTGACAAGCGTGATTAAGGGGGATGGTCACCACTTTAAGCAGGCGGTAACCCCGGCCTTGCACGCAAACGTGGATGAAAACTACTACTACGAATTGGTTAGCATTTTGTTGGACAACGCGAATAAGTATTGTGATGACGGCGGTACGGTGGCCCTTAGTTTACGGCCTGGGAAGCGAAACAAGAACGTGACCCTCACGGTAGCTAATAGCTATGCCGCCAGTGACCAGGTCGATCCGAACCGTTTCTTTGAGCGTTTTTACCGGGAAGATAAGGCTCGGACGGTTAATAAGCAGGCGGGCTTTGGGATCGGCCTATCGATGGCCCAGACGATCGTCCATAACTTTGGTGGCCGCATCAGTGTCAGCGCGGCAGATGGTAAAATTACCTTTATGGTGACCTTAAAAGAGGTCCGGGCTAGTAAATAAGGACAAAGAGGCCCTTAGCGTTCGCAAAGGAACAGAACGCTAAGGGCCTCTTTGGGTGCTGTCGGGTATGGGTTACCTTCTGGAAAATTAGTCGTCACCGTTCATGATGGAGTTTTTAACGATTACGTAGTCGACCTTGCGGATGGATTCTAGGTCGCGGCCACCAGCATAGGAAATTGATGATTGGAGGTCTTCTTCCATTTCCTTAAGGGTGTCCTTGATGGAGCCGCGGAAGGGGACTAGCATTTGTTTACCTTCCACGTTGCGGTAGGCCCCCTTTTGAACTTCGGAGGCCGATCCCCAGTACTGCTTGTATTGCTTGCCGTCGATGGTGATCACGTGACCAGGCGATTCGAGGTGACCCGCCAGCATGGAACCGATCATAACAATGGAGGCGCCGAAGCGGACAGACTTGGCGATGTCACCATTGTGGCGGATTCCCCCGTCCGCAATGATTGGCTTCCGGGCGGCCTTCGCACACAGGCGAATGGCGGCTAATTGCCAGCCCCCAGTACCAAAACCGGTCTTGAGTTTAGTGATGCAGGCCTTACCAGGGCCGACGCCGACCTTGGTAGCATCAGCACCAGCATTTTCTAGGTCACGGACGGCTTCTGGTGTCGCCACGTTACCGGCCGTGACGAAGGCAGTTGGCAATTGCTTTTTGATGTATTGGATCATTTTGATCACAAAATCCGAATGACCGTGGGCAACGTCGATGGTAATATATTCCGGGACCGATTGTTCGGCTTTTAATTGGTCGATAAAATCGTATTCCGCGTCCTTAATTCCCACGGAAATGGATGCAAAGAGCTTGCGCTGGTGCATCCGCTGAACGAAGCCTAGGCGGTCTGCGGGTTCAAACCGGTGCATGACGTAGTAGTAACCGTTTTGGGCGAGCCAGACGGCTAAATCTTCGTCAATGACGCTTTCCATATTGGCGGGGACAACAGGAATCTTAAAGGTCCGGGGACCGAATTGAACGCTTGTATCGGCTTCCTTACGGCTCTTGATCACACACTTGCTAGGAATTAGTTGAATATCGTCATAATCGAACGTTTTCACGGGGGAAGCTCCTTTTTGTTAAAATTTACCGTTTGCTATTATGAACCAATGTCGGTGCATCGTCAATGATAAATTCGTACGTTTTCCGGGATGAATTTAAAAATAGTTCGAAAGATCATTGACGGATGGCGGCGAGTTCGGTAGGATAGTGAAGTAAAAACGTCTTTTTACGAAAATAAACGATGAGGTGAAAGTAATGTCATCAGTTGTTATTGTTGGTAGTCAATGGGGAGACGAAGGGAAAGGTAAGATGACCGATTACCTGAGTCAAGACGCAGACGTGGTGGTTCGTTCCCAAGGGGGAAATAACGCCGGCCACACCATCGCCTTTGATGGTAAGAAGTTTGCCCTGCGCCTGGTCCCATCCGGTATCTTTGGAAAGGACAAGTTAGCGGTGATCGGTAACGGGGTCGTTATCAACCCACCAGCCTTGTTGAAGGAATTGCATTACCTCCAAGACAACGGAATCGATACGTCAGGTCTGCGGATTTCCAGTCGTTCCCACGTGACCTTCCCTTACCACATCCTGCTCGATAAGTGCCAGGAAAAGGCCAAGGGTGACCACAAGGTGGGGACCACGAAGAACGGGATCGGCCCAACCTACATGGATAAGGTTTCCCGGGTGGGGATCCGGATGTGTGACCTGCTAGAAAAGGACACCTTTGAGACGAAGCTCCGCCGGAACCTGGCCGAAAAAAATGAGCTGTTCACGAAGCTCTACCACGTGGACCCAATTAACTTCGATGATATTTTTGAAAGTTATTACGAGTACGGGCAAGAGTTGAAGAAGTACGTCACCGACACGGCCCGGATTGTTAATGACGCCTTAGACGATGGTAAGCGGGTCCTCTTTGAAGGGGCCCAAGGGGTCATGCTTGATGTTGACCAGGGGACCTACCCATACGTCACGGCTTCTAACCCGATTGCCGGTGGTGTCTGCACTGGGGTTGGGGTTGGCCCAAACAAGATTAACACGGTCGTGGGGATCTGTAAGGCCTACTCAACCCGGGTTGGTGCGGGTCCTTTCCCGTCCGAATTGACGGATGAGATTGGGGACCAAATTCGTGAAACCGGTCATGAATACGGGACCGTTACGGGCCGGCCACGGCGGGTTGGTTGGTTTGACAGTGTCGCCATGCGTCACGCCCGGCGGGTTTCCGGGATTTCCTGCCTGAGCTTGAACCTGCTCGACGTCTTGACCGGCCTGAAGACCATCAAGATCTGCAAGGCTTACAAGTTAGACGGTAAGGTAATCGACTACTACCCAGCAAGTCTCAAGGAATTGGAACGCTGCGAACCGGTTTACGATGAGCTACCGGGCTGGGATGACGACATCACTGGTGTTAAGAAGTTTGAAGACCTGCCAGAAAATGCTCAGAACTACTTGAAGCGGGTTAGTGAACTTTCCCAAACACCACTGGCCACAGTTTCGGTTGGTGCCGACCGGATTCAGACCATCATTGTGAAGAATCCATGGGACATGGCAGAAGATTAAAAAATTAAAAAGGTTTTGACCAGGAGGTCAAAACCTTTTTAGTTTGGGTACAATATTAGTGCAAACTGATTAAACGAGGTATTGAAAATGGCTAATTTACAAATTACGGTCGTCCGTCATTACTTGGACTGGCCCCTGCACCAGACAATTAACCAACCAGACCTAATTCAACAATTAGGGGCCTACGCCACTGGCCGCCACGGTGAGGACCTGACGGATAAGCTCGTGGTTAATCTGACCCAGGCTAATGTTGACCAACCGGGTGAATACCCAGTAATGCTCTCTGTAATGGATGCTACTGGTCAAACTACCCAGGAGTCCGTGACTCTGCATGTTCGGCCGGCAAGTCCAACGACTAGTCAGCCCACAACGACTTCCACGCCCCAGCAGAATGGTGATCAGCGCCGCGCCTGGTTGTGGGTAATCCTGGCGGTAATCATTGTGCTGTTGGTATGGTGGGGAGTTAGTGCCCACCACCGAGCTGACCAACAGGCTCAGTCCGCCAACAATGCCCAGCAGAGTAGCCAGATCAGTGATAACTCCAGCAGCATTTCTAAACTGAGTTCTGACAACCAGCGCCTTGCTAACCAGGTGGCCGAACTTAAGGGAGCAGCTAAGCAGTACCAGCGTGACCATGACCAGCAGGCGTTAAATAACCGGCTTGAACAGGTCCAGACTAAGGCGGAGCAGTTACAAAACCAGACGGACAACTCGACCACGAAGAATAATGCTAACCAGGTGACGAACGTCATTAACCAGGTTCGTCAGGATCCGGAAAATGGGGTCAGCATGGTTAACAATTTGAAGGGCCAACCTGGGTTTAACAAGATTTGGGACACGGTGTCCCAGCAGTTGTCAACCTGGCTGGACCGTTTTAGTAGTAACTAGTGATTGACAGTGATTGCCCGGCCCCTTAAAATGAAATAAATAACGCCCTTTAAGTGGCCCCGCGAGACCAACAAGGAACGATGGAATAATGACCCTAGTTCTCCGTTAGTTGTGCGTGACTGATGGGGGACTTTTTTAGATTGGAAAAGAGAAAAGATTAAAAGGAGCGGCAATCATGGCACACGAAATTGTTGACGGTTCAAGCATGCAACGGGCACTTACCCGAATTACTTATGAGATTATTGAGCAAAATAAGGGGGTAGATAACCTGGTCTTCGTCGGGATCAAGACCCGGGGAATCTACCTTGCCAAGCGGTTGGCTAAGCGGTTGAACCAACTGGAAAACGTTGATGTCCCGGTAGCGGCATTAGACGTCTCTTTGTACCGTGACGACCGGCACATCCCTGATAACCATGTTGAACCAACCGTCCATACCAAGCAGCTGGACGTGGACATTACGGATAAGCACGTCATCTTGGTTGACGACGTCCTCTTTACGGGGCGGACGGTGCGGGCCGCACTCGATGCCTTGATGGATATGGGCCGGCCAAAGCGGATTTCACTGGCCGTCCTGGTTGACCGGGGACACCGGGAATTGCCAATCCGGCCGGACTTTGTTGGTAAGAACATCCCGACCTCATCAGACGAAACGGTCCACGTGGCAGTGGAAGAATACGATGGTCATGAGGACATTACGATTGAACGAAACTAGTTCTTTATCTCGGACGGGGGAATGGTATAAGTCCCCCACAAGTACGAAGGGCCTTTAGTGTTCGGATTTCCCGAATGCTAAAGGCCCTTCGTATACTGCGCAGTAACGTTTTTCTCTTTGTAGGGGAAGCTCCCCTCTTCGTACCTTCTAAGGGCTAGTCGCGTGTCGCAAAACGAACTAGCAAGCTAGTTTTGGCTCCCATTCCTATTTATAATGGAAGTAATATCAGATGGAGGTGCGGTTATTATGGCGTATAACTTTAGAAAAGAGCAGCAGAACTTGTACAACCCGGGAAAGCAGCCGATGGTAATTGACGTTCCGGCAATGAACTACCTGGCAGTGCGTGGCCACGGCGATCCCAACGCGGCCGATAGTAAGTACCAGCAGTCGCTGCAACTATTGTACCCAGTTGCTTACACCATTAAGATGAGCAAGAAGGGTGACCACCACATTCCGGGTTACTTTGATTTTGTGGTGCCACCACTGGAGGGCTACTGGTGGCAAGATGGGATCAAGGGTGTTGATTACCAGCATAAGGAACGATTTAACTTCATCTCGATGATTCGATTGCCCGACTTTGTTGACCGGGCGACGTTTGACTGGGCTGTTAAAACGGCGCAGGCCAAGAAGGGTGGGGACTTTTCCAAGGTGGAATTTTTGCCCCAGCACGAGGGCCGGTGCGTCCAGGCTCGCCACGTGGGTCCCTATGATGATGAGCCGGCGACGGTGGCCAAGTTACATGATTTTATCGCCCCAAAAGGCTGCAGTTAGACATCAATGACCACCGTCACCACCATGAAATCTACCTGTCAGACCCACGGCGGACCCAACCAGCTAATTTAAAAACGATATTACGGTTACCGGTTAAATAATTTTGTTGTATTTGCAACTAAATTGCGATAGTATTTTGGACAAGGAGTTTTATCAATGGTTGATATTTTAAGAGAGGTCGGAATGATCGACCGGGCGCTGGATTCAATCGCCAACATTGAGTTCAAAAAAGTTGACTTGGCGCGGGGACAGTACCTGTACCTGGTCCGGATCTACGAGCACCCGGGAATTATTTCGGAGCAATTATCCAACCTGATAAAAGTTGACCGTACCACCATTGCCCGGGCAGTGAAAAAACTAGAGACAAACGGCCTGATTGAACGGCGACACGATCCCGATAATAAGAAGATCAAGCATCTCTACGTTACGGAAAAGGGAAAGCAAGTGTACCCCTTTATCATTCGGGAAAACGAGCACTCTAATTCGGTGGCCCTCGATGGTTTTACCGTTGCCGAAGCGCAGCAGTTCCATGACTTTCTTGTTCGAGCCCGGCAAAATATTGACGGCGATTGGGGCTTCGTGAAACATGGTGGTAAGCGGCAATACTAAAATTGAAGGAGTAATTTAATGATGAAACAGGTAGTTGTTGACCCCAGTTTCTGGGCACTTTTCCCCGATGCTCAGGTTAATATTTTGTACGCAAATGGAATCAATAACCATAATGACCAGGCGCAGCTCGCCGACCGGAAACAATTGCTCAAGGACGCGACCACGGCAGCTGGTCAATTCTTGACGAATGACACTTTCCGGTTAAATCCGGTCGTTGACCAGTGGCGGACCGCCTTCCAGCAGTTTAAGAAGAAAAAGGGTGCGCGATCATCTATTGAGGCCCTGCTCAAGCGGGTTAACCAGGGTCGCAAATTTGACCCAATCGACCCACTGGTGGACATTTATAATAGTGTTTCCCTTACCTACGGGGTGCCGGTGGGAATTGAGGACCGCGATAAGATCACCGGCGATATGCACCTAGGACAAGTCAGTGGCGGGCAGTCGTTTCAACCGGTGGGCGCGGCTGCGGATGAACCGACCTTGCCCGGTGAAGTGGCCTACTATGATGAGGTTGGTGCTGTGTGCCGGTGCCTGAACTGGCGGGATGCGCAACGGACGATGTTGACGGCGGATTCCCAAAATGTGGTGGCCGTCATTGAAGCGGTGACGCCAGAACAAGTTGCCCGGGCAAATGAAGCGATGACCACGCTGCGTGAGTTAATCCACCAGTACTTTGGTGTGCAGCCTAGCCCGGTCTTTCAATTAACCAAGGAAAACCCGCAAGCCGTGGTACCGGCTGATATGTAAGATAAAACGACCACTAGTGTTCAAAAACACTAGTGGTCGTTTTTCATTATTTCCCGGGAAATTACTTTTCTTTCCAGTAACGGGCGTTAGTAAGAATTTGTTTTGAACGTTCATCGGCGGGGCGGTAACCTTTGTTAAACGAGTGCTTGAAGTACATCATATTGTAGAAAAATGCGAAGACCAGTGAAGGCCAGGGAAACTCAAGCAACCAGTTTAAACCGAGAAACATCGCCACAAGGGCGTAATCCATGTCGAGGACAATCATCAAAATGAAATTGTAATAATCACCCCGAAAGAGTGCCGGTAACGGTCCAAACCATAGTGTTGTCCACGAGATACCGACCTTTGAGATGCGGATATCGCCCTGGTCATTAACAATCTTAGCGTAGTTTGGTGGGAGGGGGAGATTATTTAAATTAAATGGATTTTGGTCGTTATTATTGTTATTACCAAATGGGTTTTGCATATCTCTTTGTCCACTTCTTTCTATAGATATTAATGATAACACATTCGCCGACTGGGCACTAATTTAACGCCGGCGGGAGAGCTTTACGACCGCCTCACACCGGGCCGTCTGGGGCATCATGTCTACTGGCTGGATATAGTCAACGTGGTAAACACTGGTAAGCCGGCGGAGGTTACGAGCCAACGAGGCCATTCCACAAGAAACGTAGGCGAACTTACGGGGCTTGACCCGTAAAATCTGTTTGATCAGTTCATCATCGAGTCCGGCCCGTGGTGGGTCCACGACAAGGGCATCAAAGGTCAGTCCTTCAGCAAGCCACTTGGGGATCACGTCTTCGGCCTTCCCGACTTCGTAGTGGGCGTTATCGATCCCGTTCAGGCGGGCGTTGTCGTTGGCATTGGCGACGGCTTCGGGAATGATTTCCATCCCTCGGACCGCCTTTACCCGTGGTGCCAAGGAAAGACCGATCGTCCCGATTCCAGCGTAAGCGTCGATCAGGGTATCTTCCTTATCGAGTTCGAGGGCTTGGGCGGCCTGTTCGTAGAGGACCTCGGTTTGTTCGGGGTTGAGCTGGAGAAATGACCGGGCCGAAAGCGCGAAATCGAGGCCCATTAAGCTTTCGGTAATCGTTTCTTTACCGGCCAGGTGGATCATTTGGTCGCCCCAGACTAGCGGGGTATCCCCGGAATTGACGTTTTGCATGACGGAAACTACTTCGGGGAGCTGGTCGGCAATTGCCGAAAGCAGCGGCCGCTTATGAATGAGCTTGGGGGTGTTGGTGATCAGGGTCAGCTGGAGCTCACCGGTTGTCCAGGACTCCCGAACGACAATCGTCTTGATGATCCCGCTATTGTGGTCTTCATCGTAAACCGGGATTTGCAGTTCCTCGATTAGCTGGACAACGGTCCGGACAACCTTCATTGTCCGGGGCATCTGGACGGCACATTCCCGCATGTCAACGAGGTCGTGGCTGTTGGGCTTATATAAGCCCGCGGCTACGTGTCCGTCAACCATCCGGACCTGGAACTGGGCCTTATTGCGGTAGTGGTATTCTTCGGGAGCCGCAATGGTTTTACGGACCTCATAATTACGGTAGCCATAGGGTTTGAACTTTTCTAGGCTATCCAAAATGACCTGCCGCTTGAAGGCTAGTTGCTGGGGGTAGGCCAGGTTTTCCAGCTCAAAGCCGCCGGCAACGTCCGCGTAAGGATCGCGGGGCGTTACCCGGTGCTTACTCTTTTTGCGGAGGCGGTGGATCTTAGCTTCCAAAAAGCGGGGGTGGACGTGGGCGACCTCAGCGACGACGACTTCACCCGGCAGTGCCCCGGGGACGAAGCAGACCTTGTGCTTATAGTAGCCAATCCCGTGGCCGTTGACGCCCAACCGGCGAATGGTTAGGGGGAACCGGTTGCCAATATTAACTTCGACATCTGTTATTTTATTTGCCATCATTATTTCTCCGTTTGTTTAATAGTGTTTCTTCATTTTAGCACATCCCGCCGCTTAAATATTGTTCGTAAACTGGGACTTTTATAAGCAAATCATTGGGAAATATCTAATAAAGCAAAAGAATGTTAATAATTGTTGCTGATTGGTGTCGCTTCTTCCCAAAATATATTAAAATAGCCATGTGAAATGTTGCATAAATAATTATAAGGAAGTGACAAGTTTGAAGATTGCTGCAATTGCAGGGTCCAATGCGAACCATTCTTATAATCGGATGTTGTTAGAATACATTGCAAAGGATCTTCGTGATACCGACGATGTTGACGTGATCGACATTCGCAAGGTTCCGCTTTTCAACGAAAACTACAAGGGTAAGACACCAGACATTGTTGCCGACATTGACCGCCGTGTTGCGGATGCTGATGCGGTAATTATCGCTAGTCCTGAATACAACCACTCCATCACCTCAGCTTTAAAGAGCATGATTGAATGGCTATCTTACGAACTGCACCCGCTGGAAAATAAGCCAGTGATGATTATTGGTGCATCAACCCATCAACAAGGTTCATCACGTTCCCAAGTTCAGCTCCGGGACATCTTGATTTCACCTGGGGTTAACGCCCACGTCTTCCAAGGGGAAGAATTCTTCATGAGTAACGTGGCGGACTTGATGGACGATGATGGCAACATTAATGATGAAGGAACGATTAGCTTTTTAAACAAGTGTATTCGCGAATTCAAACCATACGCAGAAGCCATTAATGGAATGGTTGCAAAGAAGGAGGCGGCAAAGGACTAATGAAAATTTTAGCTTTAGTGGGGACCAATGCTAAGTTCTCCTACAACCGGATTTTGCTCCAGTTTATGAAGAAGCACTTTAAGCAGATGGCCGACATTGAAATCTACGAAATTAGTAAGCTTCCCGCCTTTAGCGTAGACGTGCCGCTTGCTGAACAAACCGAGGTCTGGAAGTTAAAGCAAAAGGTAAAGGCGGCCGATGGGGTCGTCTTTTCCACTCCGGAATATGACCACGGGATCCCAGCGGCACTGAAGAGTGCGACAGAATGGTTGTCATACCACACCGAAGTCTTGAAGCACAAGCCCGTGATGGTGGTTGGTGTTTCCTATGGTCGGCAAGCCTCAGCCCGTTCACAGGTTCAAATGCGGCAGATCCTCATCTCACCAGATTGCGATGCCAACCTCCTGCCAGGTAACGAAGTGCTGGTTGGTGGGGCGAGCCGGGTCTTCTCCAAGGACGGTCGCCTGATTAACGAAGGAATGCGCGACAACCTTGAGAAGTGCTTTACGAACTTTATTGAATACATCCAAGTATTTAAAAACATTGATGAGGAGGAAATTCAAATGCCGATTAAACGCCCAACGATTAGTGATGCTTACATCAACTTCCCAACTGGCCGGCTGTCATTGAAGGAAGTTCAACAAATTTTCAGTACAATTCCGTTTGAAATTGACCTGGTTGATAGTTCTGACCGCTTTGCCTGGTACTCAGACAAGCCAAACCGGGAACACGTGCGAAACGTGGCTTCACTGAATGAACCAGTAACTGAATGCCACCCACCAAAGGCCGTCCCGATTGTGATGCAAATCATTAACAGTTTCCGTGATGGTAAAAAGGACGTTGTGACCCGGCCACTATGGATGAACGGTCACCGGTCACTGATCCAATACTACGCCCTACGTGACATTGATGGTCACTACCTCGGCACCATTGAATTTACCGGGAGCGTGGAATACATCCTGAACCTCTTTGAACAAGGGGCTTGGGATAAGAAGCCAGACGCCACTACGGGTGCCTCTGCCCATGATGAAGGGACCACGCAACCAGCCGCACCTGCTGTAGATGCTTCCACGGGGGCCTCAGAAACTTCTGATGAAGCAACCGACGCTACCAATGATGCTCCTGTAGCTGATGAAGCTGACGATGCAACGACCGGTGCTTCCGAAAGCGGCAGTGTCGACGCCGATGACGAAAGTGCTGACGCCACTACTGGTGCTTCTGAAAACTAATCAGGGCCATGACAAGTGAACTAATGGCGCAGAAACACAGTATGGTCCACCGGGCACTGGGCACGAGGATTGTGCTGACGGTGTACGGAGACCAGTACTACCCGTTGCTGGGCCAATCAATGAAGCTGATCGACGGGTACGAAGACCGCCTGACGGTTAACCGGCCCGTTTCGGAAGTGATGGCGGTTAATGATGCGGCAGGGCGGCTACCCAAGTTGGTGTCACCATCCACGTACGAGCTAATTAAGCTTGCGGTCCACTACAGCCGGGAGAACTTTGGCTTTAACGCTTTGATCGGCCCCCTCGTTAAGCTGTGGAAGATTGGTTTTGATGGGGCCAACGTGCCTAGCCCGGCGGCGATCAAGGACCGTTTGGCACTTACGGACCCGTATAAGGTCTTGTTAGATGACGATAACCGGACCGTCTTCTTGGAAGAAGCGGGGATGGAACTCGACCTCGGCGGGATTGCCAAGGGCTACATTGCGGACCGGATCCGCGACTTCTGGACAGCGCAGGGGGTCTTAGCCGGGATCATTAACCTTGGTGGGAACCTCCTCTTTGTGGGGCAGTCCCCCCGTCGGTCGGATGGCCAGTGGATTATCGGGGTGCAAGACCCGCAATTAAAGCGGGGTCAGGACCTGGAAACCGTCTGCCAGCCGGCCTGTTCCGCGGTTACCTCGGGGATCTATGAGCGCTTCTTGGTAAAGGACGGCAAGCGATACCACCACTTGCTCGACCCGCGGACCGGCTACCCGTTGGAAACCGACCTCAGCAGCGTGACGGTCTTTACCAACCAGTCCGTGCTTGGCGAGGTGGAGGCGAAGCGTCTCTTCTTCAATGGGGGACCAGTTGCGCACTGGGCAGACCAACCAGGTAACCGGGGCGCCGTCTTTATCCACAACGATGAGCAAATTGAAAATGTTAATATCTAAATAACCGAAGGGAAGAATTGCCATGCTGGTGTTCTTCCCTTTTTTTGTGCGATTAAATCACCAACCTTTTCCAATTTTATTGAAATATTGATTGCTTAATTGGCGAAGATGTAATATGATAATGGCGAAATATGAAACGCGGATGCATTTCAAGTAGGTCGTTCAGAGAGGCTGCGGCTGGTGCGAGCAGTCGACCGAAACTCCGGTGCAAGTATATCGTGGGCGGGTAATGCCGCACGGCCGATGACCGTTATCCATCACGAGGGTGACATTTCGGTGTCAAACTTGGGTGGTACCGCGGAACTAAGAGCCATTTCGTCCCAAAATTTTTGAGGATGGAATGGCTCTTTTTGTTAGGAGGAAGCACAATGTTAGATATCAAGAAGATTCGGCAAAATCCTGATTTTTACAAGCAAAAGCTCGCTACCCGTGGTATCAAGGCCGAAGAGATTGATGAAGTAATTGCTCTCGACCAAAAGCGGCGTGATTTATTGCAAAAGACGGAAGCAATGAAGGCCCAACGGAACACCGCTTCCAAGAAGATTGGTGAAGCTAAGAAGAATGGTGAATCAGCCGACGAAGCCATCAAGGAAACCCGTGAACTCGGTGAACAGATCAAGAAGCTTGATGAACAAGTTGAGGCAAATGATGAAGAGTTACACGACAAGATGTCTCGCCTGCCAAACATTCCCCACGATGGGGTGCCAGTGAGCCTGACCGAAGACGGTGCCGTTGAGTTACGGAAGGTTGGTAAGATCCGTGACTTTGACTTTGAACCCAAGCACCACTGGGATGTTGGTGAACAGCTGGGTATTTTGGACTTTGACCGGGCTGGTAAGGTTTCCGGTGCCCGCTTTGTCTACTACCTGGGTCTTGGTGCCCAGCTGGAACGGGCCGTCTACAACTTTATGCTTGATGAACACATGAAGGATGGCTACACGGAAGTTCTGCCACCATACATCGTTAATGCGGCTTCCATGTACGGTACTGGTCAGTTCCCGAAGTTTAAAGAAGGGGTCTACCAGGTCAACGGTGAAGATATGACCTTGATCCCAACGGCGGAAGTGCCATTGACCAACTACTACCGTGGCGAAGTCATTCCAGCAGAAGAACTGCCAGTTTACGTTACGGCCTTGACACCGTGCTTCCGGTCCGAAGCCGGGGCCGCTGGTCGTGACACCCGGGGATTAATCCGGATGCACCAGTTCAACAAGGTTGAAATGGTAAAGTACACGAAGCCAGAAGATTCCTGGGATGAATTAGAGAAGATGACGGCCAACGCCGAAAGCATCTTAAAGAAGCTGGAAATCCCATACCACGTGATCACGCTGACTACGAGTGACATGTCCTTTACCGCTTCTGAAACCCATGACTTGGAGCTGTGGATGCCAGCTCAAAACAAGTACCGTGAAGTATCGTCTTGTTCAAACTGCCTGGACTTCCAAGCCCGGCGGATGCACACCCAATACCGTGATGAAAACGGTAAGCTGCAATATGTCCACACCTTGAACGGGTCGGGTCTGGCAGTTGGCCGGACGGTTGCCGCTATTTTGGAAAACTACCAAAACGCGGACGGCTCCGTCACAATTCCCAAGGTATTGGTACCTTACATGCACGGGGTAACCAAGATTACCAAGGAAAATGCGGTCCCATTCCGGAACAAGTAAAATTTAAGTTTATGAGCAGGGTTGAAACTGGTAAGGTTTCGACCTTGTTCTTTTTATTTTCTCATCATTTTCTTATTATCATTCTCATTACGCTTATTTAAATTAAGCCATTAGACGGGGTAAATCTTAATAATCAAAACAAAAAAACGCTACCATCTTGGATATTGACGGACTTGACTTCAAACTATTTCATTAGATCACTTTAGATGATAAAGTAGCCACAATGTTAATTTGATTAAAAAGGAGTCGGTTTATGATGCGGAGAACGGTTTTTAGAAAATGGATCACCGCCTTAGTTGCAGTCATCGGGATTGCAGTGGGGTGGATGCTAGTCGAACCACAAAGCGTGTCGGCCGCGGAACCGACTTACACCTTTGCCACCAACAACACCTTTGAACCTTTTGAAATTCAGGATAGTAAGGGTGGCTATTCCGGTAAGAACCCCGGAATTGAAATTGAAATGTTGAAGAAGATTGCTAAACACGAGCACTTCAAGTACAAGCTAAAACCAATGAGCTTCAACGGGGACCTGCAAGCCCTGGAAGGTGGCCAGGTCGATGCCATCATCGCGGGGATGAGTGTTACCAACGAGCGGAAAGTAAAATTTGATTTTTCCAAGCCTTACTACACTGATGGGGTCATGATGGCGGTTGCCAAGGACAGTAATATCAAGTCCTTAAAGCAACTACGTGGGAAGACCGTTTCAGCAAAGTCTGGGACGAGTGCTGCCCTCTTCATTAAGAAAAATCAAAAGAAGTATGGCTACAAGATTAAGTACTTCGACTCTTCCAACACGATGTGGAATGATGTTAAGAACGGTAACGCGGCCGCGACCTTTGATGACGGGCCAGTCCTCGAATACGGGATCCGGACCGGGGTACCGCTTAAGATTGTCACTAAGAAGCCAATCAATGCCCAGCCAGTTGCCGTGGCCTTCCAAAAGGGCCAAAACTTAGCCCTGCAAAAGAAGATGAACGACGGAATTACCTGGTTAAAGAAGACTGGGCAGATGCAACAGATTATTGACAAATATACCAAGAGCACGAAAACGACCAAGAACAGCGCCGCCAGCCGGACGATCTGGGGATTAATTAAGACCAACCGGGCCGTACTGTTAAACGGTCTGTGGATGACCATCCAATTGACGGTGGTTGGGATTATCCTGGCACTGATCTTTGGCTTGATTCTCGGGGTATTGGGGGTAATGCAAAGTAAGGTTGCTAACGCCATCTCCAGCGTTATCATTTACATCTTCCGGGGCCTGCCAATGATCGTTTTAGCCTTCTTCATTTACATGGGGGTACCAAACGTAATTGGCCACAAGGTACCGCTCTTCTTAGCTGGGGTAATTACCCTGATGCTTGATGAGGGGGCCTACATCGGGGCCATCGTCAAGGGTGGCTTTGACGCCGTCGATCCTGGTCAATGGGAAGCGGCCCGGAGTTTAGGTTTGCCATACCACAAGGCGCTGGTAAAGGTTGTTGCACCACAAGGAATCAAGATTATGGTGCCGTCACTAGTTAACCAATTCATCATTACCTTAAAGGATACGTCAATCCTGTCCGCTATTGGGGTCATGGAATTGACTCAGACCGGGACGGTCATCATTTCGCAAAACATGGAAGGGTTCAAGATGTGGTTGATCATCGGAACCATCTACATCATTATCATCACCCTGTTAACTTGGTTATCGAACTACATTCAAAAGAGGATGGCTTAATATGGATAAACAATACAAGGTACAAGTAAAAGACTTACACAAGAGCTATGGCAAGAATGAAGTCCTCCAGGGCATTAACCTAAATGTCAAGCCGAGCGAAGTGGTGTGCATGATTGGCCCATCTGGTTCGGGCAAGAGTACCTTCTTGCGGTGCTTAAACCGGCTGGAGATTCCCAACGGGGGCCACGTCTACGTTGATGGCTACGACATCGCTGACCCCAGCGTCAACATTAACAAGGTGCGGGAAAACATTGGCATGGTGTTTCAGCACTTTAACCTCTTCCCAAATATGAGCGTGATTGACAACATCACTTTGGCACCCGTGCAACTGAAGAAGACCGACAAGGCGACGGCCCAAAAGGAGGCCCTCCACTACCTCGACATTGTCGGCCTAAAGGATAAGGCCAATGTCAATCCCAAGACCCTTTCTGGGGGGCAAAAGCAGCGGGTGGCCATTGCCCGGGCCCTGGCGATGAAGCCGGACGTGATGCTCTTTGATGAACCCACTAGTGCGTTGGACCCCGAAATGGTGGGCGACGTGCTTGAAGTAATGAAGAACTTAGCCCAACAGGGGATGACGATGATTGTTGTCACCCACGAAATGGGCTTTGCCAAGCAGGTGGCAGACCGGGTAGTCTTCTTCCACGATGGTAATATTCGTGAACAGGGGACACCGGAACAGATCTTTGACCACCCCCAACACAAGGATACTCAGAACTTCTTGAATAAGGTTCTTAATGTTTAAACCGGCTTGACCCGAATAATGGGTATCATGGGAATGGTTAGGCTTACAAAACACGAATTATTTCAAATAATTAGTAGCTTTCGTTTGACATTTTACGAAATACCAGTATAATTATGAGTAAATTCTAATGGTTGGTTAACAGAGAGCCTGGCCAGTGCTGAAAGCCGGGACCAACTAAATGGCACGTTCGTAAGAGTGGGTGGTTCCCATATCGACCGAGAGGTAGCCGGAATATTCGGCTATAAAGATGGGTGGAACCGCGTTAAAAAACGTCCCTGGTGTTAAGACCAGGGGCGTTTTTTATTTCCCCGACGAACAGGCCGCAAGTGATTAAGGAGGTCATAATTATGGATGAACAGCAAAGCAAGAAACTTCAACGCTCGCTAAAGAGCCGCCATATTACGATGATTGCCATCGGGGGGGCGATTGGGACGGGGCTCTTCTTGGGTTCTGGTTCTGCGATTCACGCTGCCGGCCCTTCGATTATCCTCTCCTACTTGATTGTTGGGATCTTTATCTTCTTTATGATGCGGGCCCTCGGGGAGCTTTTGCTAGAAGATCCTTCGCGCCATTCTTTTATCGACGCGATCCAGTACTACCTCGGTGACCGGATGGAATTCATTGCTGGATGGATGTATTGGGCCTGCTGGCTCACCCTGGCGATGGCTGACCTCACCGCCACCGGGATTTACCTTCGTTACTGGTTCCCCAGCCTTCCCCAGTGGGTGGGACCGTTGGTGATCGTCGTGGTCTTAACGTTAGTTAACATGATTAACGTCGGCCTGTTTGGGGAACTAGAAAGCTGGTTCTCAATGATCAAAGTTCTCGCAATCGTGGCCCTGATCGTGGTCGGCCTGGTACTCATTGTCATGCATGGTCAAGTTAGCGGTCGGACCGTTTCGCTTGCTAACCTGGTCAACCAGGGAGGCTTTTTCCCCACTGGTCCGCTCGGCTTCTTACTATCGTTTCAGATGGTCGTCTTTGCCTTTGTCGGAATTGAAATGGTGGGTTTGACCGCTGGGGAAACGCGGGACCCGCAAAAGGATATTCCCAAGGCCATTAACACGTTGCCGGTCCGGATCGGGCTCTTTTATATCAGCTCGATGATTGCTTTGATGTCCATCTACCCGTGGTTTCACGTGAAGACGAACTCTAGCCCCTTCGTTCAGGTGTTTGTGGCGATTGGCATTCCTGGGGCGGCGGGAATTTTAAACTTTGTCGTTTTGACAGCGGCAATGTCGGCCACCAACAGTGCTATCTTTAGCACAAGTCGGTCGCTGTATGCCTTAGCAGCAAGTGGTAACGCACCGGCCCGGTTTAAGGAATTGAGTCTCCAGGCGGTGCCTAATCGGGCGTTAACTTTTTCGACGTTAATCCTCTTTATTACGGTGGTGTTGAACTACATTATACCCGCGGGCTTCTTTAACGTGATTGCAGGGGTGTCGACGATTACTTTTGTCTTTACTTGGTTAATCATCATGTTTGCCCACATTAAGTTCCGCCAGGCCCACCCCGCGGGAATTAAACACTTTAAGATGCCTGGCTACCCAATAACCAGCTGGTTAACGATTGCCTTTTTCTTTGGTGTCTTGGTTATTCTCTTATTTGTTGACGCCACCCGGGTACCACTCATTGTGTCAATTGTGATCTTTGCCTTATTGGCATGGGGATTCAACTACACGCAGAAGGGAAAAAAGAATTAAAAGTTTTTTCTCATTATATATTAATCATTCTGCTTAAAAGAGTCCGAAAACTGATTTTCTATCCGGTTAATTTTGGCCGTTCGTCTAACTTGTAAAATCGGTTTCAACGTTGTCGCGACGCGGTTTGTTTGACCCTTGGTGGGGGATGAACTATACTGAAGATGTGAAGAGGTAATGGCTGATTTTGAACGAACATCTTCTCATAATAAACTACTTTGAAGCTAGTTAATTAATAACACGATAATTAACGACATCCCACTCCACATGAAACGCTTTAGTTTCCTTGAAAAGTATGTTAGCTAAAAATTAGTGGCCATATCTACAACCTTAAATGATTAAGCTTTAGTTCTTCATCCTTGGCGGAAGAACGGATATAAGGGCACGTTACCAACGAACCTTAATTAAATTAAGTGCAGTCGTTACCCCTTCATGGGAAGCACGGAGACATTAATTTGTCTCCGCTTTTTGTTTTTCTAGAGAAACGGGCTTATACTAATGGTCCTTGGCAGGGGCACAATGGGGGTAACCGATGGCCACCCCCACAAGCACAACGCGGTCTTCACCATTCGGGGAAATCCGAATAGTGAAGGTCTTTCTTATGCTACATGGCTGCATAGTTATCCGTACTGTTTGCCTTTTTAACCACCAGCTCAATAACGTATTTCATGCACAAGGTGAGCGCTTGCAAAAAAGTTTAAAAACTTTGTGAACGCTTACCTGATAAGTAAAACGTTTCATCATCGCCGGACGTAAACCGTTTTAATAGCCACCGCCGTAATTAAAGGGCTATCATTTCACAATCTTTGAATTATTTAAGCCTTTACACAAGTGACGAAGTAGGATATTCTTAGAACGTAAAGTTGTCTTACCGAACAAAGCAATTATTAATTATCAATTTTAGTAGCGCAGACAACGGTGTTTATTGCATGGATTTTTTTATAAGGGGTGTATTACAACCATGTATCTTGCAATCAATATTCTAGGTTTGATTGTTTTCCTAGCGATTGGTTGGCTGTTCTCTAAGAACCGCAAAGCCATCAATTGGAAGACGGTTGCCATCATGGTCGTGCTGAACTTGATTTTGGCATGGTTCCTGACTGGTTCTTCAGCCGGGCGGGCCGGTGTTAAGGCCGCTGCTGATGGATTCGTTTGGATTGTTGACGTATCAGCAAAGGGGACTGTCTTTGCATTAGGTGATTGGTACAACGTTAAGAACTTGAACTTCATTTGTTCTGCACTGATGCCAATCCTGATGATTGTTCCATTGTTCGATATCTTGACTTACATTGGCTTTTTGCCATGGATCATCAAGTGGATCGGACGTGGACTTTCCTACATCACTGGTCAACCTAAGTTCGAATCATTCTTCGCTGTTGAAATGATGTTCTTAGGTAACACCGAAGTTTTGGCTGTTTCCGGTATGCAAATTCGTAAGATGGGCAAGGAACGTAACTTGACCTTGGCCATGATGTCAATGTCTTGTGTTACTGCTTCAATTCTGGGTGCCTACATCGAAATGATGCCAGGTCAATACATCTTGACCGCGGTCCCAATCAACATTATTAACGCATTGATTGCTACTAGTATGTTGAACCCAGTCAGCATTTCTGCAGAAGAAGACACCATCGAAAAGGTTGGTGCAACTGACAACGGTAAGAAGGAACCATTCTTCAGCTTCTTGGGTGACTCCATCCTGGGCGCTGGTAAGCTGATCTTGATCATCGTTGCTAACGTTGTTGCCTTCGTTGCCTTGGCTGCTTTGATCGACAAGGTTCTGGCATTGTTCTGGAAGCCACTGTCACTGGAAAGTATCCTTGGTGTCATCATGTTCCCATTCTCCTGGTTACTGGGTCTGCCAGTCAACCAAGCTTGGGACCTGGCCCAAAACATGGGCATGAAGTTAGTTACTAACGAATTCGTTGTTATGGGTAAGGTTACGGCGGACATCGCCCACTACCCAGAACACTTGAAGGCCGTCTTGACTGTCTTCGTTACCTCCTTCGCCAACTTTGGTACCCTTGGTATGATCATCGGTGCCTTCAAGGGCTTGGCTAACAAGGAAGATAACGACTACATCGCCTCAAACATTGGTTACCTGCTGTTGTCTGGTATCTTAGTATCACTCTTATCAGCTGCCTTTGTTGGCCTGTTCGTTTGGTAAAAACTAAAAAGCAGCTTCCGGGCTGCTTTTTTTAGCCCTAAATCAGAAAACGCTTGCATTTCATATAGGAGGAAATAGGTATGACGACTAAAATTATTATGGATACTGACCCAGGCATTGACGACGCTGCAGCATTGACGATGGCAATCAACGACCCGGCCATTGATCTGAAGCTAGTAACGGCGGTTGCGGGGAACGTAACGGTTGACAAGACGACGGCAAACGCATTGAAGATCATTCACTTCTTTAGTAAGGATATTCCAGTTGCTGCCGGCGCTGAACAACCATTGATCAAGCCATTCGAAGATGCCGCCCGGATTCACGGTGAATCAGGAATGCCTGGCTATGACTTTGGCAACGACTACGGCAAGCCAATTGATAAGACGGCGGTTGAAGCCCTTCACGATACTATCATGGCTGAAGATGAGGTCATCTTAGTACCAACCGGCTCTTATACCAACATCGCTTTGCTGTTTAGCGAATACCCAGAAGTAAAGAGCCACATCAAGAAGATCGTTGCCATGGGTGGCTCCGTTTCCGGCGGTAACATGACGAGTGCTGCAGAATTCAATGTCTTTACTGACCCCGACGCTGCTCGGATTATGTATAACTCTGGTATTCCGATCGTAATGGTTGGCCTCGATGTTACCCTGAAGGCCCTACTGACTAAGGACACCATTGAAAAGTTGGGCCAAATGAATAAGACTGGGGAAATGCTCCACGCCTTGATTACCCACTACAATGATGGCTCTGACGAAGGTCGGCCAATGCACGATGTTAACACGATCTTCTACTTGCTCCACCCTGAAGCATTTACGACCAAGAAGATGTGGGTTGATGTTCAAACTGCTGGTCCAGCCATTGGGGCGACGGTTGCGGATATCCGGGGTGCCTACCATGACGGTAAGACCAACGCGGATGTTTGCTTAGACATTGACGCGAACTACTTTAACCAGTGGTTCTTAGACGAAGTTAGCAAGATGAACTAATTCACACCACCTGTGGAGAGGACTGTGATATAACTTCCCCATAAAGGGAAAATGTTACAGGGCAGTACACCAAGGGGCTCTAGCATTCGGATTTTCCGAATTGCGAGAGCTCCTTGGTGCTTTTTAAAGGCTAGCTGCGTCCCAGGCTTGCTTCGCTTCGCAAAACGAACTAGCAAGCAGTTCTGTTACGCTCTTCCCCACGCCCCTTTTATTTTAGAAAGATAATTTCCCGGGAAATTATTTCTAATTACCCAGACCTGCTGGTTGAAAGGTGCGCCGATTTAGGTTACAGTATAAGGGTACGTGAAACATAAATGTTTCACGAAAAGGAGCGTTTATTTAATGAATCCAGAACAATTTCAACAAACACTCGCTGACCACGGGATTAACCTCACCGCTTATCAAATGCGGCAGTTTGCGGACTACTACCACTTGTTAGTAGCTACCAACCGGCAGGTTAACTTAACCCGGATAACAGAAGAAAATGATGTGTACTTAAAACACTTCTACGATTCACTAACGGGGGCCTTCGCTGCGCCCCGTTTACAGACTGTCCCGCTGCACCTGTGTGACATTGGCGCTGGTGCCGGCTTTCCGTCACTACCGTTAAAGATTGCCTTTCCCCAGTTAAAGGTAACGATTGTTGATTCACTTAATAAGCGGATTAACTTCTTAAAGGAATTGGTTAACAAGCTTGGGTTGACTGACGTGACCTTGATCCATGATCGGGCCGAGACGTTTTCTGCCAAGCAGTCTATTCACCGGGAGCAATATGACGTTGTTACCGCCCGTGCGGTGGCCCGGCTAAGTGTTTTAAGTGAGTTATGCTTGCCAGCGGCAAAGGTCGGTGGTGAACTGGTGGCTTATAAGGCTAGTGCCGCAGATGATGAGCTGGCGGCGGCCAAGGGAGCAATCGTCAAGCTCGGTGGACAGGTCCAAAAAGAGGTTGCCTTGACATTACCTGGCACTGATGAACAACGAAAGATTGTAATAATTGATAAAGTAGCGGCAACCCCGAAGAAGTACCCACGGCGGCCGGGAGTGCCAAATAAGAAGCCACTTCGGTAGTGAGGAGGATGAGTAATGGCTTTTTCATTATTTAACTTTGGCAAAAGTGAAAGTAATGACGCAAAGAAGAAGGTAGTGGATGTTAAGCTCGACCAAATCGTGCCCAACCGCTACCAACCACGCCAGGTTTTTGATAAGGATGGAATCCAAGAATTAGCCCAGACGATTGACGAACACGGCCTGCTCCAGCCAATTGTCCTGCGTGAATACGAAGCGGCTAAGTACGAAATTATTGCCGGTGAACGGCGCTTCCGGGCAATGAAGCTCCTGAAGTGGGAGACGGCGCCAGCAATCATCGAAAAGATGAGTGACCATGAGGCGGCTTCACTGGCCCTGGTTGAAAACTTGCAGCGGTCGCAACTAAGCCCGGTTGAAGAAGCTCAGGCCTACCAGCGGTTAATGGACCTCAACCACTTAACTCAGGCAACGCTAGCGAAAGGAATGGGGAAGAGCCAGTCCTTTGTGGCAAACAAGTTGCGCCTGCTCAAGCTAATTAAGCCGGTCCAAACGGCGATCCTTGACCACCGGATTTCCGAGCGGCATGGTCGGGCGATGTTAGACCTCGATGAGAAGCAGCAGCGGGACATGCTGATGAAGGTTGTAAATAACCGGTTGACGGTTCGACAAACGGAAGATGAGGTGGCAAAGGAACTTGGCCGGCCACTACCATCGGAAGTAGCAAAGCAAAAGGCGGCCGCCCGAAAACGGGAACTGTCAGCAATTGCCCCCGAGGCCGAACTGGCCATGACGACGCCAACGCCAACGCCGGCTTCCCAACCAAAGGCTAAGAAGGGCAAGAAGCGCCGTACCAAGGCTAAACCCGCTAAGCAGATTAATGATGCCCGGTTGGCGCTAAACACGATTAAAAAGTCGATCAAGTTAGCGACCGACAGCGGCTTTACCGTTACCACCACGGAGAACGATAACGACCAGGTTTACCAATTAGTAATTGAAATTCCGAAGAAACAGTAGGAGGCACATCAATGGGTTCAGTAATTGCATTAGCTAACCAAAAGGGTGGGGTCGGAAAGACCACGACCAGCGTTAACCTGGGGGCCTGCTTAGCTGACCAGGGTCAACACGTCTTATTAATTGACCTTGACCCGCAAGGCAATGCGACCAGCGGGTTAGGAGTCGAGAAACGTGAGATTGAAAAGAGCGTCTATGACGTCTTGATTAATGACGAGCCGTTAAAGAATGTGATCCGCCATTCAAGTCACCCCGGCCTTGATATTGCACCAACGACAATCGCCCTTTCCGGTGCGGAGGTCGAATTGACGAATTTAATGGCCCGGGAGACCCGCTTGAAGGACGCCTTTGGTGATGTGAAGGACCAGTATGATTTTATCCTAATTGACTGCCCGCCATCGCTAGGATTGCTGACGATCAATGCTTTTACCGCCTGCAATTCGATCTTAATCCCGGTGCAAAGCGAATACTACGCCCTGGAAGGGCTGAGTCAGCTGCTTAACACGATTAAGTTAGTTCAAAAGCACTTCAACCCGAACTTGAAAATCGAGGGTGTCCTCTTGACGATGTACGATAAGCGGACGAACCTGGGCCAGCAGGTTAATGCCGAAGTGAAGAAGTTCTTTGGCGACCAGGTTTATCAGACGGTGATCCCCCGCAACGTGCGGTTGTCAGAGGCCCCCAGTCATGGCCTCGCAATCATCGACTATGATCAACGGTCGACAGGTGCACGGGTATACAAGGAACTAGCAAAGGAAGTGTTGGCTAATAATGGCAAAGCGTAAAAAAGGTGGCCTGGGCCGGGGAATCGAAGCCCTGTTTGAGGAAAACACCATTGCAGAACCAGCTGCTGGCGAGACGGTGCAGGATGTTAAGTTGACACTGATTCGGCCGAACCCCTACCAGCCGCGGCGCACATTTGACCAGGCGGCGTTAAAGGAACTAGCCAAGTCAATCGAAGAAAGTGGCGTATTCCAGCCGGTCATCTTGCGGCAGCCGGACCCGGCAATCGAACGTTACGAGTTAATTGCCGGTGAGCGGCGGTTCCGGGCTTCAAAGCTGGCTAAGCAGGCCACGATTCCCGCAATTGTTCGTAACATGAGCGATGAACAGATGATGGAAGTAGCCGTTTTGGAAAACCTACAACGGGAGGACCTGACGCCACTGGAAGAGGCCCAGGCCTACCAAACGCTGATGGATAAGCTTTCCCTAACCCAGGCCCAGGTGGCCAACCGGTTGGGTAAGAGCCGGCCTTACATCGCTAACTACTTGCGTCTATTGGGCTTGCCGAAGTTAATCAAGGATGCTCTTAACGATGGGCAACTATCAATGGGGCAGGCCCGAACAATCCTCGGTTTAAAGGATAAGAAGAAGCTCGTTGCCCTTGCGAAACGGGCAATGGCGGATAACCTAACTGTCCGGCAGCTCGAACAGGTCGTGGCGCAGATGAACGGCACGGCGAAAAAGAAGGCGGCCCGGCGGGGGACTCGCAAGCCGGTTTATATCCGGGAGGCGGAATCCCAGCTGCAAAGCAAGTTTGGCACAAAGGTATCAGTTGCCCAGAGCCGGAAACGGGGGACCGGGAAAATTGAGATTCCGTACACGTCCAACGATGACCTCACACGGATTTTAGAACTATTGGACATCACATTAGACTAGGAGGGAGTACCATGGCAGCTTATGATAAGGGCGATGTAGTTTTGATGAAAAAGGCACACCCCTGTGGAACTAACCGCTGGTTGATCACCCGGGTGGGTGCTGATATTAAGATTCAATGCCAGGGGTGTGGCCACGTTGTAATGATGACCCGGCAAAAATTCGACAAGGGTTTTAAGAAAGTCCTTGAAAAAGCACCGACGGCAAACTAATAATTAGTTGTTCATTATTTTAGCAAAATTTCAAAAAAGGAAAGTGAAAGATTCATGTCATTAACTGCAGGAATTGTCGGCTTGCCAAACGTTGGTAAGTCAACGCTGTTTAACGCAATTACCAAGGCGGGAGCGGAGATGGCTAACTACCCATTTGCCACGATCGACCCGAACGTGGGAATGGTGGAAGTTCCCGACAAGCGCCTGGACCGGATCCAAGAGTTGATCCCTGCCAAGAAGATAGTACCGACCACCTTCGAATTTACCGATATTGCCGGGATCGTTAAGGGGGCCAGCAAGGGTGAAGGGCTTGGTAACAAGTTCTTGGAAAACATTCGGCA
>DHKFJ23503__coassemble_641_pt1 | contig 30074 bp, 28 predicted proteins | sample DHKFJ23503__metabat2_low_PE_016 | metagenome-assembled genome bin DHKFJ23503
TCCCGTATTCCTAGGCAACTTGGGTGGCACCGCGGAATAAAGCCTTTCGTCCCTTTGATTTACGGGGGATGAAAGGCTTTTTATTTTATCCTCAAATCAAATTATGAGGAGTGTTAATTATGAGTTTAATTATTCCACAAGACTACGATCCAAAATTATCGATCCGTGACACCGAAGCAGCGATCCGGTTTATCCGGGAAAACTTCCAGGACGAATTCGGCCACGAACTGCACCTGCAGCGGATGTCGGCCCCGATGTTTGTTGAAAAAGGCACCGGTCTGAACGATAACCTGAACGGGGTTGAAAAGCCGGTTTCTTTCTCTATGAAGGGCTTACCAGGTGAAACCATTGAAGTAGTTCACTCCCTGGCCAAGTGGAAACGGATGGCGCTGAAGAAGTACGGTTTCGGGATGCACGAAGGCCTGTACACCAACATGAACGCCATCCGGAAGGACGAAGACCTCGACAACTTCCACTCCATCTACGTTGACCAGTGGGACTGGGAAAAGGTCATTGCCAAAGAAGAGCGGACGGAAACTACCCTCAAGGCCACCGTTCGCCAAATCTTCAAAGTGATTAAGCGGATTGAACGCGAACTCTGGGAACTCTACCCCGACGCTGTTTACCAACTGCCGGACGAAATCCACTTCGTCACGACCCAGGAATTGGAAGACCGCTGGCCCGACTTGACCCCAATGGAACGGGAAGATAAAATTGCTAAGGAACTTGGTGCCGTTTTCGTAATGAAGATTGGTGATAAGCTAAAGCGCAGTGGCAAGCCGCACGATGGCCGGGCCCCTGACTACGATGACTGGCAACTCAACGGTGACATTATTTTCTGGTACGAACCACTCCAAAAGAAGCTGGAAATTTCTAGCATGGGGATCCGGGTTAGCCCTGAATCCATGAAGGCACAACTAGAAAAGGCCAGTGAACAGGCCCGCGAAAAGCTACCTTTCCACCAGATGTTACTAAAGGGCGAACTGCCATACACCATTGGTGGTGGGATCGGTCAATCGCGACTCTGTATGCTGCTGCTTGGCAAGGCCCACGTTGGTGAAGTCCAAGCCAGCGTTTGGCCACAAGAGATGTTAGACAAGTGCGCTGCTGCACACATTCAAATTCTGTAATTCTAATTTAGGAGTGAGTATTGATGAAGACAATTACGATCAGCGAATCCCCTAAGCACGTGGGTGAAACTGTCAAGATTGGCGTTTGGTTAACTGATAAGCGTTCAAGTGGGAAGATCGCCTTTCTGCAACTGCGGGACGGGACGGGCTTCTTCCAAGGAATTATCCGGAAGAACGACGTTTCACCAGAAACCTTTGACCTGGCTAAGCATGACTTACACCAGGAAACTAGTTTCTACGTTACCGGTGAAATTGCTGAAGACAAGCGTTCTAAGTTTGGGTACGAAATTCACATCAGTGATATTGAAATTGTGGGCAAGAGTGAAGACTACCCAATCGGAAACAAGGAACACGGGATTGACTTCCTACTTGACAACCGTCACTTATGGTTACGGAGCCGCAAGCCATGGGCATTAATGCGGATTCGGAGCCGGGTTAAGTTGGCAACGATGGAATTCTTTGAAAAGCACGGTTTCACTCAATTCGACGGACCAGAATTAACGGGAAGTGCTCCAGAAGGAACGACCGAATTATTTGAAACCGACTACTTTGACCAGTCCGCATACCTGTCACAATCTGGTCAATTATACGAAGAAGCCGGTGCCATGGCGCTGGGCCGGGTTTACTCAATGGGCCCAACTTTCCGGGCAGAAAAGTCCAAGACGCGCCGGCACCTGATGGAATTCTGGATGATCGAACCTGAAATGGCTTGGTGCCACGAAGAAGAGAGTGAAGAAATCCAGGAACAATACGTTGCCTACCTGATTCAAGACCTGATCGACCACTGTCCATTGGAACTGGAAATGGTTGGCCGGAGCGTTGACAGTCTGAAGCCATTTACGGAACTGCCATATCCACGGATTACCTATAAGAAGGCCATTGAAATGCTGCAAGAAGGTGGCATGGACGTTAAGTACGGCGATGACTTTGGTTCGCCAGAAGAAACTTACCTGGCCGACCAATTCAAGAAGCCGGTCTTCATCAAGAATTACCCTAAAGAAATCAAGGCCTTCTACATGCCTTCCAACCCCGAAGATGACCGGGAAGTCATCTGTGCCGACTTACTGGCACCGGAAGGCTATGGTGAAATCATTGGTGGTTCAGAACGTTCGTACGACTACGAATACATCACCAATAAGCTGGAAGAAAACGGCTTAAGCAAGACGGAATACGGTTGGTACGACGACCTTCGCAAGTACGGTTCTGTCCCCCACTCTGGTTTTGGAATGGGGCTGGAGCGATTCCTTGCTTGGATCACGTTGCAAGACCACATTCGGGAAAACATCCCATTCCCACGGATGCTCAACCGCCTGAACCCATAAGGAAGAAGTGCGGAAAGTTGCGTACTAGGGCCGGGTGGCCAGTATAGGAAATTGGTTAGCACGGTTACGGGCTAGCCATTTTTCGTAACTGGACACTTAGGCCCGGCGGCTTGCAGCACGTTAATGAGAAGTGCGAAACGCACCTAAAAAGGAGTTAAACGGAACTTATGATGTCAGTTCCGTTTAACTCCTTTTATTATTTACCTTAGATTACTGTTAGTTAACTTTGCGGGGTCCTTTTCAGTTTGCTTAACGAGGATTGTATCAAGAACGTCTTTAAGGGTGATCGATGCTAATTTGGCTTTAGCGGCATTCTCGGCCTGGCTATAGAAATCGCCAAGGGTTGCTTGGATATTCCCACCGACTATGCATTCGAGATTGGTCCGGGGGTCAACCGTAAAGAGGTGCCGCTCATCTTCAACAGCGAGAAAAACATCATATAGTGAGATATCTTTTGGCTCCCGAGTGAGCTTAGGATCAGCAGACCCATGAACGGTCTTAAGTAACCCAGCACTACGTAGTTTGCCCATTAAACGGCGGACAACTACCGGCGAGGTCTCAATGCTACCGGCAATATTCTCACTACTCAGTGGTAACTTACTCTTGTAGGTCTCAATGAATGCTAAGATATGGATACTATCGCTAAAGCGGGTGGAGATTCTCATTTTGTTCATTCCTTTCCGCAATCTATTGTAACAGTATTAGTTACGATATTCCAGTAGATAATCGTTAAGTTAATTCTTGACATCAGCTTTATATCAGGATATATTGATAGTGTTATTCGAGAATTGTTGGAACTTTTTTAGTTACTAATTATGAGGTGAATAAAGCAAATGAAATATTTTAAACCATTGATCGTAAGCTTATCAGTTATCGCCTTGATGCTCTTCATTGGTGGAGTATCTTCCCCAACGGTAAGCGCCAGTGCAAAGCCCATTATTGTGGGTTCGAAGAGTTTTTCAGAGAGTAAAACAGTTAGCGAAATCTACGCCTTAGCACTGGAACATGCTTGCTATAAGGTCGTGCGGAAACCAAACATTTCAAATTCAGTGGTCTATAAAGCCGTTAAGACGGGCCAAATTGATGTTTACCCGGAATATACGGGAACGATTGTTGAAGCATACCTAAAGAAAAACGCTAGTGGTAAAAGTGCTCCACAAATAGCAAAACTTGCTAAAGATGGGGTGAAGAAGGAAGGCTTAGTAACATTTAATTACGCGCCTGGTGATAACCGCCAAGGCGTCGGCATTAGAACCAGCGTTGCTAAAAAATACAACATCAAGACGTTGAGTGACCTCCAAAAGAAGGCCAACAAGATTCGTTTTGTTTCCCAAGGCGAATTCGATAAACGGGCTGATGCGCTTCCGGGAATGAACAAGAAATACGGTAAGTATAATTTTAAATCCCAAAAGGATTATGATGATAGCCTTAAGTACAAGATTATGTCGCAAGGTAAGGGGGACGCTGCACCAGTTTCTACTACGGACGGCCAATTAGCCACTAATAAGTTTACCCTATTAAAGGATAATAAGAACCTTTGGCCACCATATAACCTGGTTCCCTTGGTAAATAAGAAGTCCGCCGAAAGTCATCCGAAGATGGAAAAAGCCCTTAATAAAATCGACGCTAAACTCACCACCAAGCAATTAACAAACCTCAATAAAAAAGTTGATGTTGACGGTCAGAACTATAAGACGGTTGCCAAGAATTGGTACAATGCCAATAAGTAAAAGAGCTTGTCGCAAATTAACGATCCCTGAGCATTACACTAGGAAGTGACACTTTGTTAACCCAAATTATCCATTATTTTCAAAATGATAGTGGCCAGTATTGGCAGTGTGTCTGGCAGCATGTTTACCTTAGCCTAATAACACTAGCAATTGCGCTGGTAATTGCACTGCCCCTTGGCTACCTTGGCTCACGAGTAAAGCCAGTCGCAGCGTTTTGTACTGCCTTTGCCCAAGGATTAAGAATTATTCCTAGTTTGGCATTATTATTTTTGCTAATTCCCTTCATTGGAACCGGAATGTTTCCCGCAATCATTGCCCTGGTTGTATTAGCATTACCACCACTCCTTATTAACACGATCCTGGGCTTTAATGAAGTGAGCCCATTGTACAAGGAAGTTGGTACTGCATTAGGAATGGATCCCCGACAGCTACGGAGACAGATTGAAATTCCCCTTGCCTTGCCGTACATTTTGAACGGTACTAAGTTAGCGCTTGTCGAGATCATTGCCAGCGCAACCCTAGCTACTTATATCGGGGCCGGGGGATTAGGGACACTGATTTTTACCGGCTTAGGACTATACGACATGTCATACGTTGTTATTGGTGGTGTTAGTGTCGCGTTCCTCTCATTACTATCAATGGCCGGGTTTGATTTATTAATAAGGAGGGTCCGTCAGCATGACAAAGCCAGTTATTCAATTTAAAAATGTCCAGAAAAAGTTTGGTAAGAACATTGTGATCCCCGACCTTAGTTTTACCGTTAACCAGGGCGAATTCATTACGATTTTAGGCTCTTCGGGTTGCGGAAAAACGACAACATTGAAGATGGTGAATGGACTTTGGCAACCGGATGCGGGTGAAATCCTCATTGCTGGCCAAAAGATCAGTGACTTAGACTTAGTTAAGTTACGTCGTCATATGGGGTATGTTGTCCAGCAGATTGGCCTCTTCCCCCACATGACAATTGCGGAAAACATCGCGGTCGTGCCCAAGATGCTGCAGTGGGATCAAAAGCAAATTGATGCACGGGTTGGCGAGCTGTTAAATTTAGTTCAGCTTGATCCTAAGCAATATGCGCAGCGGTACCCCAGTCAACTTTCGGGTGGCCAGCAGCAACGAGTTGGTGTTGCCCGTGCGTTAGCCGTCAATCCCGCATATGTGCTCTTTGATGAACCATTTGGTGCGCTTGACGCGCTAACCAGAATTGAACTTCAAAAAGAGATTAAACGGATCCATGCGTCACTAGGGAATAAAACCTTTATGTTTGTTACCCATGATATTAATGAAGCCCTATTCCTTGGTCAACGGGTTATGGTGATGCATAAAGGCCGGATTGAACAATTCGCTGAACCAGCAGAAATCGTTGCCCACCCGGCAACCCCATTCGTTAAGGAACTGTTGGGAACGGTTCAACAAAATCAAAAGCTGTGGGGGCATTACAATGATTGATTATTGGAATGCTAATTGGCCAACAATGGTTATCGATGTCCAGCAACATGCGCTAATGGTTCTGGCATCATTAGGGATTGCATTAGTAATTGCAACGGTGATAATCGTGTTGCTGATGCAGCAAAAAAACTGGTTAAATGGGTTAACGTACTTCTTTTCCCTTTTGTATTCAGTACCAAGCTTTGCCTTCTTTGCCCTGCTCTTACCGATTTCTGGACTGGGGATGCGGACGGCGATTATTGTTCTAACTACCTACTGCGAGTACGTCTTATTGCGAACCTTTATCACTGGAATTCAGGAAATCGATCCCACGCTAATCGAGGTTGCTAAGGGGATGGGGATGACCAAACGACAAGTCTTCTTCAAGGTTCAGCTCCCCCTAGCAACTCCAGCGATCTTTAGTGGCTTACAAGTCGCCCTTGCTTCAACAATGGGAATCGCAACCATTGCAGCCACCATTAACGCTGGCGGGTTAGGACAATTATTGTTCGAAGGCCTTCAATCACAACAGGTGGTGCCAATCCTCTGGGGAACCATCTTAACGGTTGTACTGACTTTGGCATGCGCCGGGATCCTAAGGCTAGTTGAATGGTTGCTGGTTCACCGCTGGCAAGCAGTTGTAAATAGATAATAAGGTGAATATCGTGAAAGCAATTGTTATTAAAGAATCCGGCGGACCCGAGAAACTGATATACCAAGATGTACCACGGCCATAGTTAAAGCCCGGTTGGAGTCTGGTTAAGGTTAAGGGATTCGGGATCAACCATTCAGAAATTTTCACGCGAAGGGGGCTATCGCTAACGGTAAAATTTCCCCGAATCCTGGGGATAGAATGTGTGGGCGAGATCGCAGAAACAACTGATCCCGGCAAATTACCAGTTAACCAAAAAGTGGTTTCCATCATGGGCGAAATAGGCCGCGATTTTGACGGATCGTATGCTGAATATACTTTTTACCGAACTCGCAAATATACCCAGTCAGCACCACCCTTTCCTGGAAAACATTAGCAACAGTCCCTGAAACCTACTACACCGCCTATGGTTCTATGCTCAACTTAAAGCTATCACCTACTGATCAGGTCATTGTCCGGGGTGCTAGCAGCGGGATCGGAGTGGCTTTTTTGAAATTAGCAAAGGCTTCTTATCCCGGCATTAAAATTATTGGGTCAACCCGGGCCAAAGCCAAAGTTGCCCGAATGAAATAACTCGGCTTTGATGACGTAGTTCTTGATCAAGATGGTAAGTTACAGACTTCCTATAGTTATTCCAAGGCATTTGAACTGGTTGGACCGGCTACCATTAAGGACACCTTTCATCATATTAGTGAAGGGGGAATTGTTTGCAGCACCGGTCAACTAGGTAATCAATGGTATTTAGATGAGTTCGACCCCATTATGGATCTGGCACCTAATAGCTATTTAACGAGCTTTTATCCTAGAAACGTTAGTGGTGCAAAATTAAATGAGCTACTAAGGGTGATTGAAAATCAGCGTATTAACGTAAAACCCGTAAAGGTGTTCAGCCTAAAACAAGTTCCAGAAGCTTATAAGTACTTAGAAAGTCACCATAGTTTAGGAAAAGTAATTGTATTGAATTAGGAAGTGCGAAGTGGCCAAAAAGGGGGCCTAGTGCCACGCAGCACGTTAATGAGAAGTGCGGAAAGCAGCGCATTAGGGCCGGATGGCCAGTATCGGAAAATGGTTAGCACGGCGACGGTCGGGCTTTTTTGCTTTTATCTTTAGAAAAGTAACTTTTAACGATTTAGGAAGCGTGTCTTTACACCCTATTTGCCGAAAATACGATTTTTAACAAATAGGAGGAAAATATCGAGTAAAATGACCTCTCAAAGGCTCAGACCCGGCGGGCAATTGACTCCCCGATTAACTATCATGCAATTAAACGCACGGCCGCCAAACCCAAGCAGCACGAAGTTTTAATCATCTAGTTAAAAGCGCCCCCTCAGCCGATGACTGATGAGCCGACTTATTTCATCCTAGTTCCAAATCATCTTGCCCACTCAGAAGTTGGTAGTTCTTCCTGATCAAATTAACGTTATCTTGGACGGCCGCTTTCGCCTGGCCGGCACTGACCAGGTCCAGGAGGTGCTGGCCCGCCTTTTGAAAATCATCAGACCGCGTATTCTCGCAAGTCCACCGCCCCAGAGTCAGGTAAATTGGTTTAAAGTTGTTAACCAATAGGGGGTAGACATCGTTTTCGGAAGCCATCGCCAGGGCGTGAATAAAGTTAAAGTACTCCGCCGCCCGGCAGCGAGCCGGATAATGTCCGCCTCAATCTGGTTGCAGACCCGGTAAATCGACTTTAGCAAAGAAATTCGGTAGTGCCCATTGTGAAAATTAATGATCTCATTCATCGTTGTCAGGTCGCCCGCGGACCGGTAATCCGCAATGAAGGCACCATAACGGGGCTTTATCTCGATAAAGTGAAGGTCCCGCTTAGGGGACGAACTCCAGGGGATCGCGGGGCAGACCGACCGGGTCAGGCTGGTCAACATCCTCAGTGACGAAGAAATGCCTGGTTTCGAGCACGGCTTCATCAGTAAGGGCCTGATTGAAAAGTATGCCCCGGCAGCTGACTACTCCATCTTCATCAGTGGGCCGTCAGTAATGTACCAGTTCGTGATGAAAGAAGTCGCCCAGCTCCACTTAGCACCAGGGTGGGTCCGGCACGAACTAAATGGGAATACTGCGGCTCCGGACCAGTTTGTTGGCTACTCGGCAGCGGCCAAGGGCAAGACCTTCTCAATGACCGTCATCACCCGGGACCAATCCACGACGATTCCGGCAGCGGCCAACGAGTCCCTATTGATTGCCTTGGAACGAGCAGGAATCATCGCCCCATCGATGTGCCGGAGTGGTATTTGCTCAGCTTGCCGGTCCCAGGTTCTGGACGGACACACATTCACGCCAGCTGAATTCGACCACCGTCGGGCGGCTGATAGGGGATTTGGTTACGTCAATCCCTGTGTGGCTTATCCAACCAGTGACCTCACTCTACAGGTTCCCGTGCACGACTACGCCAACCAGTTTGGCTAAACCTACATTTACGCTTATCTTTAGGAAGCACGAAAGGCCTCCAGCACTCGGTAGAATTTTACCGAGCACTGGAGGCCTTCTCGTTCCATAACCAGTTCAACAACTAGTCATTTGCGTGAACATCAAAAGCATTCAACAGCATTTCCTCAACACCTGGTGCGTCAGGATCGTGCATCCCCCGCCCCTTGTCAAGTTTAGCAATCGCGTCCATCTCATCAATGGTTAACATAAAGTCAAAGATTTCCGCGTTCGACTTAATCCGTGCCTCATGAACAGACTTAGGGAAAATAATTACCCCCAGTTGGTGCTCATAGCGCAAAATAATTTGGCCAACGTTCTTATTGTACTTCTTCGCCAACGCGTTCAAAATCGGTTCAGCAAAGAGGTCCTGGTTACCTTGCCCTAGTGGGGCCCAGGCTTCCAAGGCAACGTGACTATCGGCTAGGATGTCACGCAGTGCCCGTTGCTGGTAATATGGGTTAAATTCAACTTGGTTAACAGCAGGGGTCACCTTAAAGTTTGGTACCCACTTTTTCCAGAGCTTTGGTGTCATGTTAGAAACCCCAATTGAGCGGATCTTACCCGCTTGCTGGGCCTCCTCCATCGCTTGCCAGGCCTCGTTGACTTTTCCGTATGGCTGGTGAATAAGGTAAAGATCAACATAATCCAAGCCTAACTTTGTCAGTGACGCATCAATGGCTTTCTCCGCGTCTGCATAGGCATAGTCTTGTAGCCACAGTTTAGAAGTAACCCAGATTTGGTCCCGCGGGATCCCACTATCCTTGATTGCCTGGCCAACTTCCTGTTCATTAAAGTACGCGGTCGCGGTATCAATGTGCCGGTAGCCCAACTTTAATGCGTCAGTTACCGCCCGGTAGGTGGAACCATCTGCCGGAATTTGAAAGACCCCAAAACCCATAGACGGGATATCATTGCCATCATTTAACTTAAACTTCGGAATATTCATCATTAGTTTGCTCCCTTCAATTGTTGCTTTTCACTATCCTGAACCATGCGTAAACTTGATCCGAAAATCTGCTCAATCGTGACGGGGTCACGGTGGTCGAAGAACTGACTCACACCCTTATCGAGACTAGCAATTGCCTGCATTTCCCCGTCTGATAGTGTAAAGTCAAAAACCGCAATGTTTTCTGCCATCCGTTCCTGGTGAACCGACTTCGGGATAACAGTAATCCCCCGCTGTAATAGCCATCGTAAAATAACTTGGCCGTTGGACTTACCATGCTGAGCCGCAATTTGACCAATTAGCTGGTTGGTAAAGAGCCCGTGCTTGCCCTCCGCAAATGGCGCCCAGGCTTCTACTTGGACCCCCTCACCTTGGGCAAACTTAACTTCTTGGTCCTGCTGATACCACGGGTTAACCTCAATCTGGTTAACAGCCGGCTTTACCGGTGCCGTCAGTTCCAAATCCTTTAACTGGTCAGCATAGAAGTTAGAAACACCAATTGAGCGAATCTTACCAGCCTGTTGGGCCTCTTCTAGCGCCCGCCAAGCCCCCATTGTGTCACCATACGGTTGGTGGAGAAGATAGAGGTCTAAGTAGTCTAAGCCAAGTTTTTGCAGTGAAGTATCAATCCCCGCCTTAGCACGTTCGTAGTTAAAGTCCGCCACCCAAAGCTTTGATGTGACGAAGATATCCTCCCGCTTGACGCTACTCTTGGCTATTGCCGCACCTACCGCCTCCTCGTTTTGGTAGGCAGCTGCGGTGTCAATCAGCCGGTAGCCGGTGTTTAGTGCGTCGGTAACTGCCTGTTCTGCTTGGCGGTGGTCAGGAACTTGAAACACCCCAAAACCCAATGTTGGCATTTCAACCCCGTCGTTCAACTTTACTGTTGGTACATTTACGTCTGTCATTAGCGTCCTTCCTTTCGATCAAGTTGTTGACTCTATCCTAACCGGTGCCTAATGATTTTAAAATTACCAAAAATCAATGCTAGTATACTAATAACGTATACTAGGAGGGACACAATGATTGACAACTATTTACTAGAATACCTAGTGACCTTCGCGCAAACTGGAACCCTCGCCAAAACAGCGACCCATCTTAACGTTACTCAGCCAACGGTTACCCGGGGAATGCAACGACTAGAAGCCGAATTCGGGATCGCCCTTTTTGACCGGCACCCCAACCGAATCACCTTGACCGCGGCCGGGCAACTTGCGGCTCAGCAAGCAGCCCGGTTACTCCAAGCTAACCGGGAATTAGTTACCACCGTCCGTAATTATGACCAGGCCCACCGAGTGATCAAAGTTGCTTGTTCGGCACCGGGACCCCGGATCGTGGTCAACCGACTAGCAGGCCATTTCCCCATTCCCCTACGGTTAACACCTCAGCTGATTGCGCCCCAGCAGCTACGCAACCGTTTATTGAACCGGCAGTTGGCCCTCATCATTAGTAACCACGAATTTCAGACTGACCAGGTCGAATCGGTCTTTATCGGGCAAGAACACCTGAACGTGAACCTCGATCAGTTTATGTACCTGGCCAACCAACAGTCCGTTACCTTCAAGGAACTGCGGGGGATTAGTTTTGTCGTCCTTAACGACATCGGTCCGTGGAAGGCAATTGTTCAAGAACAGATACCGGACGCAAAGTTCCTCTACCAAACTGATTGTGACGCTCTTAAGGAGCTGACTAAGTACACCAACTTTCCCTTTTTCACCACTAACATCACCGCCCAACATAATTCCGAGGACTACCGCATGGTCGACCGGGTCTCCCTACCGATAACGGACCCGGCCGCGACGATGACGTTTTACGCTACCTACCTTAAAGACCAACGCACCTTCTTACGGCCCCTTGTTCAGGCCCTTGGTAACGACTGGCCAAAATAGTCACTTTGCTTAAGTTTCATTGCCCAATCAGTTATGATGTTAATAATAAAACTGTTCAAGGAGGAATCATTATGATTCGTGCAGTCGCAACCGATATCGATGGTACCTTTCTCCGGTCAGACCGGACCTATGACCGGCAACTATTTGCACAGGTGTATGCAGCCATGCACCGCCAGGGCGTCCGCTTCATTATTGCCAGTGGTGACCAGTACTACTTTCTTCGCTCCCTCTTCCCCGACCAAGCCGACCAGCTCGCTTACGTTGCCGAAAACGGCGTGCTGACGGTTGACCACAATGACGAGATTGCCTGTGACCGGTTAGCGGCAGAAGATGTCCGCCAGGTCACGGCCTACCTAAACACCCTTCCTGGAACCAACTATTGTGCTAGTGGCCGTCAATATGCCTACGTGCCGACTAACTCTAGCGCGGCGTTTAAACGGATCATCCCCAACTTCTATACCCGGGTCAAGACCGTTGACGACGTGAACAACGTTGATGATGACTTCATCTTTAAATTTGCGTTGAACGTTCCTCATGACCGTCAAGCAGCCATTGCCCACGATATCAACACCCGGTTCGCGGGGATCATCCGCGCCACCGCCAGTGGTTACGGTGCCGTTGACCTGATCATTCCGGGGATGGATAAATCCTACGGGTTACGGCGACTCCTCACCCGCTGGCACATTACCCCCGACGAGCTTGCGGTCTTTGGTGACGGTGAAAATGATCTCGAAATGTTTGAGCTTGCGGGGACCAGTTACGCCATGGGCAATGCACCGGCCAACGTCCAAGCCGCAGCCACCCAAGTGATTGGCACTAATGATGACCAGGCAGTTTTACACCAGCTAGTGAAGCTTTTTGAATAAAATTACAACATAGTTCGTCTTTCGAAGCGAAGCAAGCCGGTTGGGAACCCCGTCGACGCGCAGCTAGCCTTTAGGAAGCACAAATAGGCCTCCAGTGTTCGGCTTTGCCGGGCACTGGAGGCCATTTGTGTACTGCGCTGTTCGTGCCTTAGATGGGTTGTAGGGCTTATGTCACAACCCCTTATTATTTCGTTAATCCTTCGCGGTTCAAAAAGGCCGCCCACTTCTTGGTAACATTTGCGAAGGAGAACTTTGCCGCTGCGGTCTGAGCATGGTCGGCATACTCCTTTAGCTTTGCGGGATTATTCAACAGTTCCTCAATCGTTACGTAAAGCGCGTGGGTGTCGCCCGCTGGCACTAAGCAGCCACTGACCCGGTCGTCGATAATCTCCGCTGGGCCATAATTAATGTCGTAACTGACCGCCGGACAACCGTGTCCCTGTGCTTCCAAAAGGGCCATCGCAAAGCCCTCGTATGAACTCGTCAACACTTCTAGTTGAGCCGTTTTATACACATTTGTTAGGTCATGTTGGTAACCACAAAAGTGAACGTAATCACCGGCATGGCGGTCCTTGACCAAGCGCTTTAAGGAGTTGGCCGTCGCGTAGTTGTTCCAGCTATCCTTAACCATAGATCTTTAAGTCCACTTGTGGGTGCTTGGCATGTAAAAGAATCACCGTATTAATCAACTGGTCCAGCCGCTTGACGTTCGTTAACCGGGCTACCGCGATCAACTGCCCAGGATGACGCTGTTCGAACGGAACCCGCTTGTTTAACTCGACATCACTCAAGTAGGTGACGGGGATGCCGTAACTAGCGGTGGTTGCAAACCGCTGGGCCGCATCTTGAGCCTCCCGGTGGGTTGCGGAGATCAGCCCATTTAACTGACCCGCCTTGAGCATTGCCGTCAGCGGCTTATAGACCGCAAAGAGCTTCCCATCTGGTTGCCCATCCGTGGTAAAGGCCGAGTGGAAGACCTGGTAAGTCGGCACGGACCGCTTCATTAACTTGAACGCAGTTAAAATAACGTCCGACCGGTCCGAAATCAAGACCGCCCGACTATCCCCTTGCACTAACTGGTCAAGGAAGTAGGCCCGCAGCTCCATCTCGTTGTCAAACTGGTACTCGTTTCCCCCGTCTCGCAGTTGAATCAAGGTTAAGACGGGGACGTTATTTTCACCACCCCGGTAGTGGTAGGTGATCTTTACTTGGCCCTGGCCATCATAATACTGACGGGCAACCACCCGGGCCCGGTCCTCAAAGAATTCCGTATAGGTCCGGCACCCTAAGTCATAGAAGTCCCATCGGTCGGCAAAGCCAAACTGGTCCAAATAGTCCACGTAGTACAGCCGGCCACCACTAAGGTTAACCCTAATCCGCGGCTTACCGTCACGAGACGCCACCTGGCCGTTAACCGTCAGCCCGGGCTGGTCAAGCAAGCGCGATTAATTCTTGGTCGTCACCCGTCGCCTGGTAAGGAAGCTGCTGAAAATATTGGAAAAGGTTAATGACCCGTCCCGCAACGCCGAGCTTTGCCTCCACAGCCTGGTGGGCATGGTTATATTCCATCGTGAGGATCTTGGCTGGCTGCTTTAGCTGGTCAAAAATCCGCAGCCGCTTTAACCTGGGCAAGCTCAATTGCGGACGTCAAGACGTCTTGTCGGTTGGTAATAAAGTAAAGCATGAATAACCCCTTCTTTAATTTAGCGAAGTATATTTAGTTTCTAGTATACTCTTTCTTGTCTTTAACAAGCACGGTGACTAAAATAAGGCTAGATTGGAAAGCAGGTGACATGATGAAGAAAAAATTGCTACTGTTATCAACTGGTGGGACCATTGCCTCCGTGGCTTCCAACGACGGTCTTAAGCCGGGGGAGTCCGGGGAAAGCCTATTGAAAATGCTGGGGGCCTTCCCCTTTGACGTCACGGTTAAGGATATCCTGGAAATGGATTCTTCAAATATTCAGCCGGAAGAGTGGGAATACATCGCTAAAAAGATTGATAAGTACCGCAATGACTTTGATGGGATCGTAGTTTCACACGGGACGGATACCATGGCCTATACCGCTTCGATGTTGACCTTTATGCTACAAAACATCAACATCCCGGTCGTTCTGACGGGGAGCCAGGTACCGATGAACGTTCCCCTTTCCGACGCCCCAGACAACATGAAACTAGCCTTTACCGCCGCCGCTAACTGCCAGCCGGGGATTTACCTCGCCTTTAACCGGCAAGTAATGCGGGGGTGTCGGTGTGTCAAGGTCCGGACAACCTCCTTTGACGCCTTCGAGAGCGTCAACTTCCCCCCGATCGCCAAGGTCACTTCCGACGGTTTTCAGGTGCTCCATTCCCAGCCGGCCGTAACGGGGCAGTGCCACCTCAATACCCAGATCAATACGAACGTTTCCCTAGTTAAACTCTTTCCAGGCTTTGACCCGAGTTTGCTCCACGCCATGGCCAACAACGGCTGTCAGGGGATCGTAATTGAGGCGTACGGGCTTGGGGGGATGACCTTCATCCGGCGTAACCTGGTAGCGGCCGTTGGAAAACTAATCCGCAACGGGATCCCAGTCATCGCTGCTAGTCAATGCTTATACGAGCGCAGCGACCTCACCAAGTATGAGGTTGGGCAACAAGCCTTACTTGAGGGGGCCATCAGTGCCCACGATATGACATCTGAAGCCGCCATCACTAAGTTAATGTGGGGACTAGGCCAGGGGATGGGCATTGCCGCCATCAGCAAATTTTTCAACACCGATGTCGCCGGCGAAGTAACGCTAAATTAAAAATGCTGCAATATACGAAGGGGCTCTAGCGTCCGGATTTTCTGAACGCTAGAGCCCTCTTTGTGCTTCCTAAAGGTTAGCTGCGCGTCGACGGGGGTTCCTGGCAGGGCTTGCCCCCTTCGTACTTATTCATCGCTGTAATTATTGGTCGATAGGTTGGGCCGGACTTGGCGGTGGTGCGGGCGGTTAAGGATATACTGCTGGATGATGTCGATTACCTGCTTGTTTTGTGGCAATGCCGAGTGCTGCGCCAGCTTCCCGGTCACCGTAATTTGGGTGTAGTGCTTGACCACCCCTTGGTAGATATACTTACCGGCTTCGGCGCTGCTAACCGGGACCAGGCCATCCTCAATGTAGTTTTCTGAGCCAACAACCGCATAGACACTGAGGTTTTTCGGCAGTTGGTCCCGGGCGTCTTCAAAATCACTGAGCATTTCCGTTTTCCGGTTAAGTGGCTCGGCAAAGTTATACGGGCTCGCAATCGTTAATAGACGAGTAATCCGGATCTGGCGCTCATTAAAGTAGTGTTCGAGAAAGTAGGTATAGACTAACCCCCCGTTCGAGTGCCCGATCCCCTTAAAGTTGTTAAAGGCGTACCGACTCTTTAGCTGCTTAAAGGCCTTATTAAACATCCGGGCCTGCAACTTGATATTTTGGTAGCCATCATGGTTATTTTGAAAGCCCACCACAATAAAGGGTTCCCGATCCCGTGGCTGGATCTTACCACTGTAAGTAATTTGGCCGTTATTGTAAACCTTGACCTTAAGCAGGCTGTGGTTGCGGTGGTCGACCCGGTTTAATTTTCGGACCAGTGAATCAAAACGGTTAACCGTCGCACTTGATCCCGGGATCATTATCACTGGTGACATCACTGACCGCTGCCGGTTTTCCATTAATTCGATGTTCTGGTTTGCCCAGTGGGCCGCCAAGATCGCTAGACAACCAGTTACCAGCAATAACACCAGTACCAGCCAACGGCGCTGCAATTTAATCTTTTGCATGCTGTTCACCCGTCCTTTCATCAATCAGCCGATCTTCTACCCGGTCCGCTAGTTTTACGAAGGGGATATAAACTAGCACATCGACGATCAACAGCAAGACTGACCAAAACAGCGCCAGCCAGTCCCCGCCCGTGCCAATCAGCGACACGAGGATGCCGGGCGTCCCCACGGGTGACGGATAGACAAGTGGCGGCAATACGTGGAGCATGATCAGGCCACTCGCCACCAGCATATTAAACAGCGGCAAAAAGACGAAGGGTAGGAGGTAAATCGGGTTGAGCATCACTACCGCCCCCATCGTCAACGGTAAATTTGTGTTGAAGAAGACCGGCAGTAAGCTCGCCTGGGCCACGGCCCGTTGATTATGGTGGTGGCTAACCCAGATAATCGCAATCAACAGTGCCAAACCGATCCCGACACCCCCGAACAATCCAAACCCGTTATACAGGGCTGCTGGCGTAAAGGGATAGGGTACGTTCACGTTTGTCTTGTGGGTCAGGGCATAATTAAGGTTGGCAAAGATTTCTGACCGGAACATTTCGTTTGAAATATTGATCGACTCGGCAAATCCCAGCCAGGTTAACACGGTCGCAAGGAATGAGATCAACATCGTCATTGCGTAGTTACTGTGGTTATTAAGTATTTCTAGGACACACTGGTTAAAGGCATCATCAATCCCCAACTGGCGAACAATGGCGTAACCAAGGTGTAAGAAAAAGGCAACGGTCAACGTCACCAAAATTGGCATAAAGTTCGCAAAGGTGCTTTGAAGGATATCATTGTTCTTTAACTGAACATCATTTAACACGATCCTTCTACCAAAGCGGACAAAGAAGCGACCCACCAGGTAGCCCACCAGGACCCCAATGATAAACCAGTTAGCAGTATAGTAACGCATGTCAATGATGTTGCCATTTTGCTGGACACTATGATAGAAGATAAGAACGTAGCAAGCCATCGCACTAATTCCCACCGTCGGGATCTCACCTTTCGACTGCCGAGCCGTCAACTGGGCACTAACGTAAGCCGCATATGGTGCAACAAAGCCAACCGTCACGACATTAATGTCACCAAAGATGTTACGCCAAAACCGGTAGCCAGTCAGCCAGTGCTTGATGTGGAAGGTACTACCCAGAAAACCCGTTGGGGACAGAAAAACGGCACTCAAGATTCCGGCAATGCTCCCGATTAAGACAATCGGAAACAGGGTCAGCATCGTCCGCTGCACAATTTGAATGAATGACAATTGGCGAAAGCTAACTAATTTGTCAATTAAGTGGTCAGTCCTAGTCATTTTTCCATCCCCTTTTTTTCTTTTTCATTATAACGACTTTTACCGCTAATAAATAAAAAACTGGAAGAATATTCTCCCAGTTTTTTTATTTACTTATCATAGAAATGTTGCCATTCCTTATTAACATTTTGACGGGTCGTCTTATTGCCAGCCCACGATGGAACCTTAACTACCCCATCGATCTTACTCTTGGGAACAAATCCCCAGTAACGGCCATCATTAGAAACACTTCGGTGGTCCCCTAAGACGAAGTACTCACCCTTCGGTACCCGTGACGTTCCGCTGTGCTTTAACCAGCTATTTTGGACGGATACGCTCTTCAACGACCAGTCTCCAGTTCCGGCTTTCCGTTGGTCCATACTGATGTAATTCTGGTTAATCTTCTTGCCATTAACGTAGATGTTACCGTTTTGGGACTTAACCGTGTCACCAGGCATCCCAATTACCCGCTTAACGTAGTTAGTCTTCTGGGCCACCTGAGGGTCAACCCCGTTGGCATTAAAGACAATTACGCTCCCGTGGTGAATCTTAGCCGTCTTTAGACAAAAGACGCGTTCGTTATTTACCAGGTTTGGTTCCATTGAGGGCCCATCCACCCGGACAATTTGAAATACAAACTGCTTAATCAGCAGCGCAATTAACAAACCAATGACAATTGGAACAATCCAACTCATTGTCTCCCGAAATGCTTTCATAACTGTGCCTCACTTAATCTTCAATTTCTTGGATATAGTCCGTTGCAATCTTGCTATCCGTCGCGTAGGGGGTATCAACACCCTTAATCTTTTGGTAAGGATCCTCACCTTTTCCCGCCAGGACAACGATATCGCCGTTTTGATTTGCATCAATTGCGGCCTTAATTGCAGCGGGCCGATCCATGATGTATTCAATTTTTCCGACTTGGTTATGGTCAATATGGGAATTTATTTCCCGGGCAATATCCATCGGATCCTCATACCCAGGATCATCCGTCGTCAAAATGACCCGGTCCGGGTGCTCTTCTGACAGTGCCTTACCAAAGCCCTGGCGGCGGGAAATTCCCTTATCGCCAGTTGCTCCCAGCACTACCGTTACTTTACCAGCATCGGTCTGGCGCTTCAAGAAGGCCAAGAGCCGCTTGAGACTCGCGTAGTTGTGCGCGTAGTCAATGTAAACCGTCCCGTGATGCTTCGTCCGCTGCATCTCCATCCGTCCCTTGATGTGAACGTGGCCGAGGGTAGCCAGCGCGTCGGCCGCACTGGCCCCAACTAACCCAGCGGAAATGATTGCGGCTACGGCGTTCCCCTCATTATAGTCACCAGGAACACTGGTAATGTAGCGGTGGTCAAGCTGTAGCTGCTTGGCCTTAGCTGAGCAAGCCGTCAACTCAAATTCACTCTCGTGGAGGTCTTCTAAGTCGTTGCGGTACTCAAAGTCCAAAGTCAAGCCATCTGGAAGGGTGCAGTCGGCGCCGTGGCGGGCAAAGAGGTAGATGTCTTCGGGTTGGGTTGTTGCCTTAGCCGTATAGTAAACATCGGTAAAGTGGTCCGTCTCGGCGTTAATGACACAGGTCTGAGAATTAACCAGCAGCTGCTCCTTGCAGTGCAGGTAGTCTGCAAAGGTCGGATGCTCATTACGGCCGATATGGTCGGGCGTGATGTTTAGAAAGGCGCCGACGTTAAAGTGGAGTCCAAATGTCCGAAACTTCTTGTAGGCCTGCGAAGACACTTCCATTACCAGGTGGGTCATTCCATTGTTGACAGCGACCCACATGTCATGAAAAAGGTCTAGGGATTCTGGCGTCGTTAAGTCTGACTTAAAGCGGTCAGCTGGTCCATTACCCAAGACCCGGTCGAGGGTAGAAAAGAGGGCCACGTGCTTAGCGGTGGTCTGACTCAGGATGTGGTCAGCAAAGTAGGCTGTGGTCGTCTTCCCCTTCGTTCCTGTAATGGCAATAATCTGTAATTTGTTTTGTGGAAAGCCATAAAAGGCCGCGCCAAGGAGGGCCATTGCCTTCTGTTCGTTATTAACAATAATTGCGGGAAGGTCGCCCCCCGCTGGGTATTCCTGTTCAGCAACGTAGGCAATTGCTCCTTGGTCCTTGGCCATGGCAAGGTACTCAGGACGGAAATTGCCCTTACAGAAGAATAACGTTCCCTGCGTCACCTTCCGTGAATCATAAGACACGCTGGTGGCGGTAAAATCGGTTAAGTTCTTGGTATGATCCAATAAATGATGCTCGCGCAATAACGTTAGTGCAGGCGTAACATGCAATTCCATATGTTATTGACCCCTCTTGATTTTCTCTCTTAAAACTCTATTATTTCATTTTTTAGTACAAATGTGAATATCCGTGATCAAAATACTAAGAAAGCCCCAGCGCCGCCCATCGGGCGCTGGGGCCTTCCTGATATTTTATTAAGCTTCACTTGCCGTTGCGCGGACCTTATCAATTCCTGATTCATCAAGCTTGAAGTTATCAATGAAGTATAACTTGTACCAGACCAGGAAGGTGTAAACCGTCCAAATCTTCCGCCGACCGTCAATCTTTTGTGCAAAGTTGTCATCGACTAGTTGCAACAGCTTGTCTTGGTCAAAGAATTCCTTAACGAAGTCTTGCTCAAACATCTTGCGAACGACTTCATAGTACTTCTTTTCATGAAGCCATTCCCGCACTGGAGTTGGGAAGCCAAGCTTTGGCCGCGTTGCCCATTCCTCTGGCAGGTGACGGTTAGCCGCCATCCGGAACGCCCACTTCGTACCCTTGTAATTAAAGAGGTAGTCCGTCGGTGTCGTTTCAGCAACCTCCATGACCTTCTTATCAAGGAGTGGCACCCGGATTTCCACCGAATTTGCCATACTCATCTTATCCGCCTTCAGACAAATATCACCCGGCATGAAGCGGTGTAAGTCAACGTATTGCTTCTTGGCCACCTCGTTCATGTCCTTCTTTTCATCACACTTGTCATACAGGGGCTTTAAAAGGTCGACGATGGATGGCCCATCTTGGTACTCCGGCTTCAGGTATTCGTTTGCCTCGGTTGGGCTAAAGATGTAAGCCTGGCCGATAAAGGTATCGCGGGCCGGTGCCAGGTTCCGGTACAGGTGTTCGGAACCGTGGAAATGCTTGCCTTCTAGCCACTTACCAAGCTGGTAGCGCTTCTCCTTTGGTAACTTCTTAAGTTGGTCGGTGACCCAACGAATAAACTTGACCTTGGTGTTAAAGCCGTATGCCGTGTACCCCGCAAACAGTTCGTCGGCCCCTTCACCGGACAAGAGGGCCTTGTAGCCGTTGTCCTTAGCCAGCTTGTTTAAGAAGTAGAGCGGCACAACTGATGGGTTAGAGTCCGGTTCATCCAGGTAGTACTGGATCAGTGGGAAGGTCTTGAAGGCTTCCTCATCGGTCAATAACTTATCAGTATTCTTAAGTTTTAACTTAGCCGCCAGTTCACGCGCTTGCTTGGTTTCATCATAACCACTGTCGAACCCAATTGAGAAGGTGTTGTCAGGCCGCAAGAGGGCGGTCACTAAGCTAGAGTCAACCCCGGCGGACAAGAAGGACCCCACCTTGATCCCCTTATCAGCGAACTTATGGGCCTTAACAGAACTCTTCACCACATCATCGATCTTGTCAACGGCCTGGTCGAAGGTCTCCTTTTCAGGTTCGAAGTCCTCGTCCCAGTACTGTTCCATATCGAACTTGCCGTCCTTATAAGTGAAGTAGTGGGCTTCTGGCAGGCGGTAAACCCCCTTAAAGAAGGTCTCTTGGGTCACGTTGTACTGGAAGGTCATGTAAGACTTCAGTGCTCGCTTGTTTAATTCCATCGTGAAGTTCGGGTGGTCAAGGAAGGCCTTGATTTCCGATCCCACAAAGAAGGTCCCGTTCATCTGGGCGTAGTAGAGCGGCTTGATACCGAAGTGGTCCCGGGCCCCAAACATTTCCTTCTTCTTGGTATCCCAGATGATAAAGGCAAACATCCCCCGTAGCTTTTGCAGAACTTCCTTACCCCATTCTTCATAACCATGCAGGATAACTTCCGTGTCAGCGTGGGTCGTAAAGGTGTGCCCCTTTTCGATCAATTCAGCCCGAAGTTCTTCAAAGTTGTAGATCTCACCGTTAAATTCGATGATCTTCGTGTTATCTTCGTTAAAGATTGGCTGGTTACCAGACTTCACGTCGATAAAACTGAGCCGCCGGAAGCCGAGGGCCACGTCGTCATCCACGTACTGACCCTCATCATCAGGGCCCCGGTGGATGATGCGCTCCTTCATCTTTTTGATTAAAGTATCTTTTAGTTGTGGTTTTTCGTTATCAACAAACGCAACAATTCCACACATTACAAAGTACCTCGTCTTTCCCTAATTTTTAACCGATAATAAAACTTGAACCTAAATTATAACATACCCGGACAATTTTCACTAAACAACACCCCCGGCCTTAACCAGACCTTAAAAAAATTGCCCGGTCCAAGAACGATAAATAACCTCCAGTGGCTCAATGAGAGCAAACCACTGGAGGTCATTTGAATGTTCGTATTTTCGTGCGGTTGGTGAGCGTTTATCGCAGCTTAACCCCACTTATTTCCCAGGAAATTATTTTTCGTGGTCCTTCTTAGAAAACTTCCCTTGCCGGATGTAAACACTTAAGATCGCCAGGTCCGCCGGGTTAACTCCGGAAATCCGGGAAGCCTGGGCCAAGGTTTCAGGCCGAATCTTTTCAAGCTTCTGCCGGCCCTCCGTTGCCAGACCATCAATGTCATCATAGTCAATGTCATCCGGAATTCGTTTGGCTTCCATCCGCTTCATCCGGTCAACCTTTTGTTCTTCCTTCTTGATGTAGCCAGCGTACTTGAGGTGGATTTCAACCTGTTCAATTACGTGCCGGTCAAGTTCTACGGCCGGGGCGGGAATAAACTGAGTTAAGGTCTGGTAGTTGACATAGGGCCGCTTGATAAAGTCGGCCGCCGTGATCGCGTCCTTCAGACGGTTATCACCATGTTCTTCGATAAAGTCGTTGACGGCTTCATCGCTGGGCTTAAACTTAATTGACTGTAAGCGGTCAATCTCAGCTTCAACCTGGTGCTTCTTCTTTTCCATCTTCGCCAACCGTTCGTCACTTACCAGGCCAACCGCGTGGCCCTTTTCCATCAACCGGAAGTCGGCATTATCGTGCCGGAGGATTAGCCGGTATTCAGCCCGACTCGTCAACAACCGGTAAGGTTCTTTGGTTCCCTTCGTAACCAAGTCATCAATCATGACACCAATGTAAGCATCAGACCGGCCCAGTACAAACGGCTTCTTCCCCTGGGCCCGCAGGCCGGCGTTAATCCCGGCAACCAGTCCTTGTCCAGCTGCCTCTTCATAGCCAGAACTGCCATTCGTCTGGCCGGCCGTGTACAAGTTCTTCACGATCTTGGTCTCCAAGGTAGGATGGAGTTGGTAAGGGGCCACCACGTCGTATTCGATGGCGTAGCCGGGCCGCATCAGTGACGCATTCTCCAGCCCCTTAATGGAATGGACAATCTTTTGCTGTACCTCTTCTGGCATCGAAGTTGAGACCCCATCGAGGTAGTATTCATCGGTGTCGCGTCCTTCTGGTTCCAAGAAGACCTGGTGGCGGGGCTTATCAGCAAACCTCACAATCTTATCTTCAATCGATGGGCAGTAACGGGGACCAACCCCCTTGATTACGCCAGAAAACATCGGTGCCCGGTCCAGGTTAGCCCGGATGATCCCGTGAGTATTCTGGTTCGTATACGTCAGCCAGCAGGCCAGCTGGTCAGTCACCGCAATGTACTTACTGTCGGGGGTATCAAAGCTGAAGTGGTGCGGCTCTGCATCGCCAGGTTGTTCTTCGGTCTCCGCAAAGTTAATCGTGTTCCCGTTGACCCGCGGGGGTGTCCCGGTCTTAAACCGCTCCAGGTCAAAACCGAGGTCTTCAAGATTCTCAGACAGCTTTACCGCCGACTTGGAGTTATTAGGGCCCGATTGGTACTGCAATTCACCAATGATGATCTTGCCCCGGGCCGCGGTCCCCACGGTCAAGACCACTGCCTTAGCATGGTAGCGGGCCCCGGTGTTCGTAACTACCCCCTTGCAGACCCCATCTTCAACGATCAGTTGGTCAACCGTTGCCTGCCGCAGGGTCAGGTTTGGTTCCCTTTCCATCGTTAGCTTCATTTGCCGGTGGTAAGCATGTTTATCAGCCTGGGCCCGTAATGCCCGGACTGCCGGTCCCTTACCGGTGTTTAGCATTCGCATCTGGATATAGGTCTTATCAATGTTATGACCCATTTCACCCCCCAGGGCGTCGATTTCACGGACGACGATCCCCTTGGCAGGCCCCCCAACGGACGGGTTACATGGCATGAACGCCACCATCTCCAGACTAATGGTAACCAGGAGGGTCTTATTGCCCATCCGGGCCGCTGCCAGCGCCGCTTCACTGCCGGCGTGACCAGCGCCCACCACGATCACGTCGTAGGTACCGCCCTCGTAAGCAACTGCATCTGAAGTTTTTAATGATTCACTTGACTTCACGTTTTTCCCTACTTTCCTAAACAGAATTGACTAAAGAGCTGGTCGAGGAGTTCATCTTGGTATGAGTCACCAGTAATCTCGCCCAAGAGGTCCCAGCAGCGGGTCATATCGATTTGCACCAAGTCCACCGGCATTCCATCGTTGATCCCCTTCAATACGTCTGATAGGGCATCATTTGCCTGGTGGAGCAGGCCAATGTGCCGGGCGTTAGTAACCATCACATTGTTCTGACTGCTTTCGATTCCTTCATCAAAAAACATCGTGCTGATCCGCTCACCAAGCTGGTCCATCCCCTCATGGTTGATAATTGAGGTTTCAATCACGGCATCGGTCCCGACAAGCTCCTTAAGTTCTGGCAAGTCCACCTTAGTTGGTAAGTCGGTCTTGTTTAAAATTACGATCCGCTGTTTATCCGTAGTGGCCGCCAGCAGTTCCCGGTCCTCCGCAGTTAACAGGGCTGAACTATCGATTAGCAAGAGGATCAGGTCAGCGGCATCCAGGGCCTTCTTACTGCGTTCCACCCCAATCTTCTCAACCGTATCATCGGTATCCCGAATACCGGCGGTGTCGATTAGTTTTAACGGGACCCCGTTGACGTTGACGTATTCTTCAATTACGTCCCGGGTGGTCCCCGCCACGTCGGTTACGATTGCCTTATCCTCGTGCAATAGGGAGTTTAATAGGCTTGACTTACCGACGTTTGGCCGACCAATAATTGCCGTCGCAAGCCCTTCTCTAAGGACCTTTCCCTGCTTGGCAGTCTTTAAGAGGTCCTGGATCCGTCGCTGGATGTCCGTCGCCTTCTCCTTAAGCATCTTCGTTGTCATTTCTTCTACCGCATCATATTCCGGGTAGTCAATATTAACTTCGACCTGGGCCAAAACGTCTAAGATATCTTTGCGAAGGTGGCGAATTAGCCGTGACAGGTCCCCGTCCAGCTGGTTTAGGGCCACCTTCATCGACTTATCAGTTTTTGCCCGGATTAGGTCCATTACAGCTTCAGACTGTGAAAGGTCAATCCGGCCGTTTAAAAAGGCGCGCTTAGTGAATTCACCGGGTTCTGCCATCCGGGCCCCGTAGCTTAAGACCAGTTGTAAAATCCGGTTCGTTGCCAGCAGCCCCCCGTGACAGTTAATTTCTACCACGTCCTCGCAGGTATAGGTGTGGGGGGCCCGCATTACGGAGACCATCACTTCATCAACCTCTTCATGACTGTCGGGATCAATGATGTGACCGTAATTGATGGTGTGACTGGCCACTTTCGCCAGGTCCTTACCCTTATAAATCTTTTCCGCGACCGGGAGCGCATCTTCACCACTGATCCGGATAATCGAAATTCCCCCTTCACCAACCGGGGTCGAGATCGCCGCAATGGTATCATTTTCACTATTTGCCACTTTTCGATGCTCCTTTCAATAAAAAAAGTGCTAGTCCACGTCAGCATCTGCAAACATGGTCAAAGCACTTTCACTACTTTACCAACTCAATTTTTATAATCGCCCATATTCTAAATTCTTTGTTAGCAAATGTCAATCATTAACTAATCCCGTGGGGCGATTACCACGCTCCGGTATGGTTCACGGCCGTGCGAGTAGGTCCGGACGTGGTCATTGTTTTCCAATTCCTTATGAAGCTGCTTGCGCTCCCGGGCCGGCATCGGGTCCAAGAACACGGCCTGCCCACTGGCTACCACCTCGGTAACGGACCGTTCCGCAATCTCATGGAGGGCCTGCCGACGACGGTCACGGTAGTTAGAAGTATCCAAAATCACACTAGTCTTCGGCGCCCCATGGTAATTCATAAAGGCTGCACTAATTTGTTCTAGTGCATTGATTCGCTGACCATGGTGGCCAATTACCCGGCCTGACATGGGGCTTTTAATGTCGATCATCAGTGCGTGGGCCTCAACCTTAGTTATTTCGGGGCTGGTCTTAACACCCAACTCGTGGAAAACCTTCTTTAGGTAGGCGGTTAACTGCTGGCCGGCATTCCGGGTGTGGCGAACATTCGCTTCATACCGGGCCGCGATTACTGCGGGGTCCTGGTCATCACCGTGTTGGCCGTCGTTGGTCGGTACTTCGACCGCTTTGCCAACCGGGGCCTGCGTCTCCGGTGTACTTGGCTTGGTCGACTGCGCCGTCACTGTCTTTGTTGTCGGGGTTGGTGCCGGGGACACAATTGGTGGTTTGACGGTGGCCTCAATCTTAGCCGGGCGCCGGCCAATTCCTAAGAATCCCCGCCGTGGCTGGTCAATCACCGCCACCTTCAATTCATCTTCCGGGTGGTGAAGGGACCGGCTAGCCAGCTGAATTGCCTCTTTGACGGTCTTACCAGTATAAACTACCATTTAATATTTCCTCCCTGAACTAGTTTCTTTTACCAGGATACCACCCTTTCTAACAAAACGGTTCGAATGTCCCCAGCTGTTTTCTAAAAATTCCCCAGGAAATATTTTGCTTTGCAGGACCCTGATTTTCATTTATAATGATCATTAAAATTTGATTAGAACAAGGAGGACGCCTATGCGACCACGAATTGCCATCCCCGCCGACACCCTGACCGAAGCTACCAACATCATCAACGAGCGTAACGCCGCTTTTGCACCGCGGCCCCTGATTGAGGCAGTCGTTAAATCGGGTGGTTTACCCGTGATCTTACCAAGCGTGGCTCCCGAACTGGCTGTCGATTACCTCGACCTCTTTGACGGGGTTATCTTTGCCGGTGGTGCTGACGTGGACCCCACCTTCTTTAATGAAGAGCCCCACCAACACCTCGGGACGACCTACTTAAAACGAGACCGGTTTGAAATCGCCCTTCTCAAGCAGGCCCTCCCGGCCAACAAGGCCATCATGGGGATCTGCCGGGGAATGCAGCTAATCAACATTGCCCTTGGTGGGTCCGTCTACCAGGACCTTTCAGAGGACCCCCGGCAAACGCTAAAACATGCCCAGGATGCGCCGGGCAACCTGCCGTCACACCACGTTACCGTCCAGGCGGACAGCCGTCTTTTTCGCCTCGTTGGTCAGCGCCCCTATGTTAATTCCCGCCACCACCAAGCCCTTCACCAAATTGCGCCCCACTTGCGGGTTACAGCAGTGGCGGACGACCAAGTCCCGGAGGCCGTCGAGTCTACCACTACCGACCAGGTCTTAGCCGTCCAATGGCACCCCGAAAACATGTTTAAACACTACCAATATTCCCAAGCGTTGTTTGCCGACTTAATCAAACGGGCTGCCGCACGCCAATGATTTTAGGTTAAAAACAGCGCAGTGACATTAATAGCACAATATCAAAAGCGGCCTTCAGCATTCGGAAAACCGAACCTTGAAGGTCGCTTCGTTCTTTTATGATTTCTATCTCGCCTACCAGGCCAGGGCTTGCCGTAATTCTTCAGCGGTGTAGATCCGGCCATCTTCAAACCCACGGAAGGAGTGCAACTGCTCTAATGCGGCCCGTTGGTAACGCCGGGCCCGCCGCAGGGCATATTCTTCAAGTGACCCCTCCTTAAGGTAGTTAAGCAGCCGGGCACTTGGCGTCGTCGCAGGATTAACGACCCGGTCTTCCAAATCTTCCAAGATCTCAGCATACTCAGGCCCTAACTGGATTTGGTTAGCATAACGCTCAAGGTGGCGGATAACGGCCAGTGCCGTCGCCTGGTACCTGCTGGGCGCCGTTGGCAACTCTTCGGCAATTGTCTGATTCATCTGGTCCGCCTTGCCAAGTAGCGGATTTACCTCCGTCGCCTTCAGTGCGGGGTGCATGATGAAGTAACTGGCTAAGAGGCGAATAAAGCGGACGGTCCCGGTCCGAATACCAACTGAGCTGCTCGGGTCAAGGTCAAGCATCCGCAACTCGAGGTACTCAATTCCCTTTTCCGGGAGTTTCTTAAGGTCTGGATTTCCCTTAAACCGCACCGGCCCGTGAAACTCGTAATCAGAAGTCAAGATCCCCTGCTTAACCCCCGCTTCAATCCGGTCAATGTACGCCGCAAGATTAGTGTAGTCCCCGGTAAACTTAGTCCCAAAACCATACCGACTCTGGCGGATACTGCGGATGGGGTGGGGCAACTCTTGGCCGGGGGAAAAGTAACCAGTCTCCGCTACTGGACTCGCCCCAAACAGGTAGGTGAGCAACCAACGATAACGAACAAAGCCCTGGGCCACCACGGTGTACAGGTGGTTGCGGACCGCTCGTTCATCGCTAAACTGGTCTGCAAACTGCTTTAACACCAGGTCGATCACGTGTTGGTCGATGCTTAAACTAATGTGAGCACCACAGGGAGTTCCCTGGGAATAACCGTGCCGCTTCGCCCACTCCTTTAAGTAGGCTTCCTTTTTCGGCCCCATCTTAGCGAGGACCAGCTTGCTCTTGTCCTTGGGAAGGCGGGGTGGCATCGACAGCGGCCACAACATTTCCCCCGGTGCCAAAGCCGAACGTAGGCAGTTATTAATCCGGTACAGGTAATGCATGGCGGCAAGTGAATGCTTCGCAGACGGGGTCACCGTCTCCGACATGGTTTCTAAAAAGTCGTTGGTGATCCACGGGTTAGTCTGTTCATCCCCGATTCCGGCCGGGTACGGCTCCTGGCTAAGGTTACCCGCCTCATCAATCCGCTGCATCTCAATTTCTAACCCCACCGTAAAATCTGATGTTTTGGCAACCGCCTCACTATCATAAATTGCTTGGCCAATCCGACTAAACATTGCCACCGCCTCCTCATCATTAAATAATTCTAATATTTCTCTAATAAATTACCCTATAGACGGGCCGTTGACAAGTCAACCCGGCAAAACTTTACTAAAAAAAGATCACAACCAGTTTTTTTTACTAGGTCGCGATCTTAACATTGCTTTATTAAGTTATAAACTTACTTTCGCCGGCTTTGGTAAGCACGCCGTTTAGCCTTTTCGAGCTTCCGCTTCCGGGCCTTTTCGATCCGTTGCTTTTCTTCCCGCTCCCGACGAATCTTAAATGGATTCTGGATAAGGAGTGTTTGCACAACTTGGAAGGCGTTAGAAACTACCCAGTAAAGGGTAATTGCGGACGAGAAGCCCAGAGCCATGAAGAAGACCATGATCGGCATGAACCAAGTCATCATCGTCGTCATGCTGTTTTTCTCCGGCATTGAGGCCATCGATAACCATGAACTAACGAAAGTGAAGACGGCCGCCAAAATCGGCAAGATGTAGTATGGGTCGGTTTGCCCAAGTTGCAACCACAAGAAGCTCCCGTGGCGCAACTCAGGGGTCCGCCAGATAGCCTGGTAGAGGGCCCACATGATTGGCAGTTGGATGATCATTGGCAGCATTGAAGACATCGGGTGGACGCCAGCTTCCTTATAGATCTTCTGGGTCTCCTCTTGCATCTTCATCATGGAATCCCGGTCCCGTGATGAATACTTCTTTTGGATTGCCTTCAATTGCGGTGCCACTTCTTGCATCCGCATCATTGACTTAGTCTGGTAGAACATCAATGGCAACAGTAGTACCCGGATGATGATGGTAAAGATAATGATCCCCATCCCATAACCACCGGTATGATTAGAGAGCCAAATAATGAACTGCGAGAAGTTATAAACAATGTAGTGGTCCCAAAAACCGGTACTATGGCTGGTTACCGGCTTATTAGAACAAGCGGCCAGCAGCATCGTCAAGCTGGCGATCGCCGCTAAGCTAAGGGCTTTTTTCTTCTTTTTCACGCTATTGTTCCTCACTTTTTACTTAATTAACTTGGCCAGCTTCAAAGCATGAACCAAGTTCTTTTTAGTTTCTGCCATCTCAAGGCCATCCGCAGCCGGGCGGGCAATCACCAGAAAATCAACATCCGACCGTAACTGGGGCTTAACTTCCAGAAGCGTCTGTCTGATTCGCCGCTTAACCCAGTTACGGTGGACCGCGTTACCAATTTTTTTGCCAACGGAAATTCCCACCCGGAAGTGTTTCTGACCGGGCTTTTCCATTTGGTAAACAATGAACTTATGGTTAGCGACGGAATTATGGGTTTCAAAAACCCGTTGAAATTCACTTTCCTTTTTTACTCGGTATGACTTTCTCATGATGTCTAATCTCC
>DHKFJ23503__coassemble_647_pt1 | contig 29565 bp, 30 predicted proteins | sample DHKFJ23503__metabat2_low_PE_016 | metagenome-assembled genome bin DHKFJ23503
TTTGGATATCCAGCTTTGGACCGTAGAAGGCAGCTTCACCTTCAGCTTCGTAGTAATCGAGGTTTAAGTCGTCCATGGCAGCCTTCAGCAGCTTTTGGGACTTGTCCCACATTTCGTCGTTCCCATAGTACTTTTCGGTGTTCTTTGGATCCCGTAAGGAAAGGCGGAAGCTGTAATCAGTAATATCAAAGTCCTTGTAAACATCCATGATCAGTTGCAAGATCTTGGCAAATTCAGACCGGATTTGGTCAACCGCTACGAAGGTGTGGCCATCGTTTAAGGTCATTTCACGAACCCGTTGCAGTCCAGAAAGGGCACCAGACTTTTCATAACGGTGCATCATTCCCAGTTCGGCGATCCGTAGTGGCAGGTCACGGTATGAACGAATGTGGTGCTTAAAGATTTGAATGTGGCTTGGGCAGTTCATTGGCCGCAATTCCAGCATTTCACCGTCACCCATGTCCATTGGTGGGAACATGTCATCACGGTAGTGTGCCCAGTGACCGGAAGTCTTGTAGGCGTCCAGGTTCATCAGTACTGGCGTGTAAACGTGCTCGTAACCATCGGCCACTTCACGGTCAATGATGTAACGCTCAATCGTCCGCCGAATAGTAGCACCCTTTGGCATCCAGTATGGCAGGCCGGCACCGACCTTTGGATCAACGAAGAAGAGGTCGAGTTGGTTACCGATTACCCGGTGGTCGTGTTCACGGGCTTCTTGACGTTGCTTCATGTCAGCATCTAATCCCGCCTTGTTGTAGAAGACCGTGCCGTAGATCCGTTGCAGCATTGGGTTTGATGACATACCTTTCCAGTAGGCACCAGCCACGGAGAGGAGCTTCAAGTGCTTAATTGCATCACCGTAAACCAGAATGTCACTGTCAGCTAAGACCTTGGTATTACCAGCTTGGTACATGGCAACCTTGCCATCCTTGGCTGCTTCCTTGATTAGTTCAGTGGAATAAGGGTCATTCTTGACTTCTGCTAAGGCATCGTCAACGGGAACTTCGACGAATTCAACCTTGGCATCCTTAGCGGCGCCGCGAAGGGCATCCTCTAATGCTGGTAATTCGTCAGCGGAAACTTGTTGGTCATCCTTGTCAGAGTCAACATGGAAGCCATCTTCATCAAATACGGCTTCACCTAAACGAATCCCCTTAAATTCTTGTTGCAATGCACCCTTTAATAAGAGGGCGGAAAGTTTACGAAGTGCTTGTAAACCTTCTTTGGAATCCCGGTCAATCTTCTTAACTGACCCGTCAACGGACATAACTGCGACTTGTGCCATACTAAATCTCTCCTTTATAGAAATTAAAAACGTCCCTAGTATGCACACTTGGTACATACTAGGGACGTTAATTATCAATAGTTAGCGTGGTTCCACCCATGTTTAGAGTATGGTGATACTCTCTCAATGGTGTGTTAACGGACACGACCCGATCGACCTTATCTCGGCCAATAATCATCAGTGAGGTGGTACAAGTAGCAGTGGACTAAATACGACTTCCAGTCTAGGCCATATCTCCCTGGTTAAGCACTTGTTACTTGCTTATCCTCTGATTGACTAGAATTATAACACCCTACCAGAGTTTGACAAGGGGGTTGGACAAATAAATTTGATTTTAGTAGCACCTATTGGTGGGCGCCAGTACTTTGATTACCGCCAGTAGAGGTGGCTGGAGCGTTTGTATTACCAGTACCGGTTGCCGCTGACGAGCCATTATCTCCAGTCGAAGTTTCGCCATTTTGCGTCCCAGTGTAGTTATTGTTGGTGCTATTACCACTGGTCGTCTGGCCGTTGCCCCGGGTGGTTGTCTGTTGGCTACCACCGGTATGACCGGTTGACGGCGTGTATGAGTACGTCGTTGCCCCGGTATCGTTATCATCATCGTCATCATCAATAGTCGATGACGAGTGGTGGCGGTGGTGACTACTCGACCGTTTTGAGCTGCTCGAAGAAACGCTGGTACTGTCGTTGTCAGTATTAGTCTTAACCGGGTCTTGTTGTTTAACGACAAAGACAATGATTGAGACTAACAGGATTGCGAGTAAAATCCCCAAAAGAATTTTGAAAGTGCGCTTACCCCGGTTACCAGGCTTCTTCGGGTGGTGACCACCCCGGTTGCCCTTTTTGAAGACGGAACTACGTTTGTTATTTTTAGAATCATAAAGTTGAACTCGGCTTGGCCGATCCTGGTTATTATTGTTCAATGTGTTCACCTCATCTGGGTACACAGGAATCTGTGCTTAGTAGCATTCAAGTCTATATTATAACATTGTTCAATGCCGGTAGGAGGCAAAACTAAAACGGTCAGTGCAGACATGCACGTGGCCGTTTAGTTACTTATCTATCTAGGGAGAATACTTATTTTTGGGATTGTCTAAATAATACCCGGAAAAATTGAAGAAAATATGAAACGCCGTTATAAAAAGAATAAAGAACGAAGCTGGAAAAGTGTCCAAACGTTCTGGATGGCTAATGTTGGGCTATTGCCCGTAATTAGACACTAAAAGCGTGCTTTTTCTCACGTAATATTTGCGAATTAAAAAGGGGTTGTGACATAATCTCTACAGCCTAGCTAAAGTACGAACAGTGCAGTACACAAATGGCCTCCAGTGTTCGGCTTTGCTGGGCACTGGAGGCCTATTTGTGCTTCCTAAAGGCTAGCTGTGCGTCGACGGGGGTTCCCTACAGGCTTGCTTCGCTTCGAAAGACGAACTAGCAAGCTAGTTCTGTCTCACTCCCACGTTGTTAGGTTAGATTAGGGTGCGTTTTAGAATTTAATCTTCATCTGAATCCTTTAATTGGGCTTCACGTTGACCAAAGCCCTTACCTTCGGCGGCAAAACGCTTGTCACCCCGGTAAAGTTCAATACAAGTCCAGGCTAACAGGACTAGGATGACAACGATGGTAAGGTAAGCTAACACATCGGACAGTCCCTTTGACCATAAGCCGAAGCCTTCGTAAGTTGCCGGCAGGTTATAGAGGTTTAAGAAGGTCAATGCGATAACGGAAATCCAACCGCAAATCTTGACCCAAAGCCGGTTCTTAAATTCACCCATTTCGACTTCACTGTTGGTCATCATTAATAATGGTAACATGGAGAATGGCAGGGCAAAGGCTAGGAAGACCTGTGAGTTTTCCATCAAAAGGTTCAGCGCCGTGTGTTGTTGGATGGTGTTTTCACCAGAAGTCATGGCAACACAGGCTAAAACAGGGATAACGGAAATAATCCGCGTAACCAGCCGCCGGGCCCACAGTGGCATCTTCATGTGAACGAATCCTTCCATAATAACTTGACCGGTCAAAGTACCAGTGATAGTTGAGTTTTGACCAGAAGCCAGGAGGGCAACGGCGAACAGGGTTGAAAGAACCCCGGACTTAGCAACCGTAATTAAAACTGGGTTGGAAAGCATCGAAGTGTTGTTCAAGGCGTCGTACAAACCGAAGAAGGAACTATCTTGAACGGCACCAGTCTTGAATACCGCAACCCCCATGATCAGTAGGAGGGAATTAACGATAAAGGCCAGCGATAACTGGATATTAGAGTCCCAAGTCGTGAAGCGAACCGTTTGCCGGATGCTGGCCAAGTCGTTGTGATCGATCTTCCGCGTTTGTGAAATTGCGGAGTGCAGGTACAGGTTGTGCGGCATAACGGTAGCCCCGATAATCCCCAGGGTCCCAGTTAACGGGGTGATACCCCCGACTTCTGGGTGTTGGGCAATGGACTTTGCAGATGGCAGCAAGCCCATGAATACGCCACCCCAGTCAGGGTGTGATAGGGCAACCTGGTAAGCAAAGACAAAGAGAATTACCAAGATCAAACAAGCAACGATTGCTTCGATCTTCCGGAAACCAATCTTAGTCAAAAGTAACAGAACCAAAACATCAAGAACGGTAATGAATACCGATGGAATCAACGGAATATGGAAGAGCAAGTTTAAGGCAATCGCCGCACCAATAACTTCCGCAATATCGGTGGCCATGATGGCCAATTCAGTCATAATCCAAAGAATAATCCCCAACGCTTTACCGGTCCGTGCCCGTGTTGCCTGGGCAAGGTCCATTTGGCTCACGATTCCGAGTTTAGCCGCCATGTATTGAAGTAACATCGCAATCAAACTTGAAATCAAGATAGTAGTCATCAGGGTGTATTGGAAGCTTTGACCACCGGTGATTGAGGTTGACCAGTTACCGGGATCCATGTAACCCACGGCAACTAATGCACCAGGGCCCGAGTAAGCAAACAAAGTCCGCCAAAATCCCTTACCATGGGGAACTTCGACGGTCCCGTTAATTTCTTCAAGTGACTTACCGTTAGCATACTCTATCAAGTGATGCTTTTTGTGTTGATTTTTTGTGTTGTCCACGCCAAATCCACCTTTCATCTTATTTTGTTAACTTGATTGGTAATCAAATTTAACTTAATTCGAATACTTTGTTAGGTTAGCATAAAAAATATTACATTTCAACGGAAGATCGCCGAAGTGACGGCATTTGTCGTCCATTCATAAACTGGTACAATGGGGAGAATAGGCGATTTATAACCAATTAAAGCGGTTTCTTAAAAGCTTTAAAAAATTAAAACTTTTTATGTCCTTGGTCGGGTAAAAGCCTAATGCGGTAAGTAAAACGTTTAATTTGATAAACGTTTGACAACACGCGTAAAACTTAACTATAATGGTGCAGATTCAACCATACAAGAGAAGGAGAATTGTTTTATGAAAGCACTTGTATTAACGGGCACAAAGCAGCTCGAAGTTAAGGATGTCGACACTCCAGAAGTTAAGCCGGATGAAGTCTTGGTTCACACCGCTTATGCTGGTATCTGTGGGACCGACCACGCATTGTATGCTGGGTTACCAGGTTCCGCAAGTGCCGTTCCACCGATCGTCTTGGGCCACGAAAACTCTGGTGTAGTTGCTAAGGTTGGTTCGGCAGTTAAGAACGTCAAGGTTGGTGACCGGGTAACAGTAGACCCGAACATCTACTGTGGAGAATGTAAGTACTGCCGGACTTCCCGTCCTGAAATGTGCGAAAATCTTTCGGCAGTTGGTGTTACCCGTGATGGGGGCTTTGAAGACTACTTTACGGCACCGGCTAAGGTTGTTTATGCTATTCCTGACAGTGTTTCATTAAAAGCTGCTGCAGTGACTGAACCACTCTCTTGTGCTGTCCATGGTGTTGACCTGTTGGAGATCCACCCTTACCAAAAGGCATTGGTGATCGGTGATGGTTTCATGGGCCAATTGTTCGTTCAAACGCTGCAAGCTTACGGGGTGAGTGAAGTTACCCTGAGTGGTCGTAACGATGCTAAGTTACAATTGAACCATGATAAGTTTGGTGCCAAGACGATTAACACCAAGAAGGGTGAACAGATCCCAACTAACGAATACGATATTGTCATCGAAGCTGTTGGTCGTCCTGAAACCCAAGAACAAGCGGTTGAGGCTGCGGCCCGGGGCGGTCAAGTTTCCATGTTTGGTGTTGGTAACCCTGATGACAAGTTCTCCATTAATAGTTACGAAGTCTTCCAAAAGCAGTTGAAGATTCAAGGAGCCTTCATTAACCCTTACTGCTTCGAAGATTCAATTGCCTTGATGGCTTCCGGGAAGGTTGATGTTTTGCCATTACTTTCCCATGAGTTTGGCGTTGAAAAGGTTGACGACTTCGTCAATGGACGGATCGAAAATGTTTCAAAGGCCGTTGTTAAGTTAGCTGGCGAAGAAGCCTAATTAAAAAATTTCCCGGGAAATCTTCCTCGGGAATTTTTTTATGCCAAAATGTTGACACTGTGTCACCATGGTGTAGAATAATGATAATTTACTAGTGACGCCGTGTCACTTAAGGGAGGAAGAAGATGGCAAGTAAGACGTTTCAAAATTTACCACCGGCTAAACAGGCGTCGGTGCAGCAAGCATTATTAACGGAGTTTAGTACCCACGACCTTGCCGATGCCCAGGTGGCCCGAATTGTCAAAGCGGCCGGAATTGCCCGGGGGGCCTTTTACAAGTACTTTACGGACTTGACCGATGCCTATAACTACCTTTACCACTTTGCCTTAATGAACTTGCATGACTATGCCATTAAGGAGCACCACCTTTTAACGGCTGCTGAATACGCCAAGCAGGTGACCACTTTTTTGCAGCAGGTCAATGCGAGCCCGTATTACGACCTAGTTAAGCGACACTTTGCGGTTAATGAAGCACTGCTGCACCCCGAACAGGATCCCCAGCTGCGCCCCGTCAGCACAGTTGAATGGGCAGTGATGACACTTGTCCACCAGGCAATCAAGGAGGGGTTGGCACAACCGGACCAGGCTGGAGTGGTGGTTGCTCGGTTGCAAGCGGCGCTCAGTACCTTATTAGCAAAGGAGGAGAATCATGTTTCTGGCAATTAAAGAAATCAAACACGAACGGCTACGGTATAGCCTAATTATCGCGATGATCGTGATGATTAGTTACCTGATGTTTGTCTTGATGGGCATGATGCTGGGGCTAGCAGGTGAAAACAAGGCTGCAATCACCAGTTGGGATACCCAGACGGTTTACCTGAATAAGAATGCGAACGATAACATGAGCCAATCCTTAATCACCAGGGACCAGTTGGCTGGTAAAAAACTGAATTCCCATGAAGCACTGGTGGGTCAATCACCGGTGGTAATTAAGAAGACCAGTGGGAAGGCTTTAAAGCAGAGTGCCCAGTTTGTTGGACTGGATCCGCACCAATACATTGCCAAGGATAACATTGTACTTACTGCTGGTCGCCATGCCTACAACCGTCATGAATTAGTTGTCGATCAAAGTTTAAAAGCCAAGGGGTACCAAGTAGGTGACCGGGTAAAGTTGAACTCCACGAGTACTAACTACCGGATTGTTGGTTTTGCCAAGGACGCGCAACTTAATGTAGCGCCAGTGGTCTATGGCCACCTAGCAACCTGGCGGCAACTCCGTGGTGTGACGCCCCAGGTCGTTGCCAGCGGCATTATTGCCAACCAGTCTGAAAAGCCGGGGCGCTTTGGTAAGTTAGGACATTATTCAGTTAACCAGTTTATCCAAAAGCTCCCTGGTTATGCAGCGGAAAATAGCACGTTCATCTTTATGATCGGCTTCTTAATGGTTATCTCATTGATAATTATTGCCGTCTTCTTGTATATCTTGACAATGCAAAAGATGCCTAACTACGCGGTCCTCCGGGCTCAGGGGATTCCCACCCGGTATTTGGTCGCAACGACAATCCACCAGGCCGTCCTTTTGATGGTTAGTGGGATCTTAGGGGGCCTCGTATTAACACTGATCACGACCTGGCTGATGCCGATGACGGTGCCCCTAGTATTAGATTGGCCATTAATCGTCACTATGGCTATTGTCCTAGTGTTACTGGGGGTAGTAGGGGCCCTCTTACCAGTCCGCATGATTCTAAAAATTGACCCGGTACGGGCACTTAATGGTTAGGAGGCTTATCATGGCAGTAATTGAGTTAAAGAATATCAATAAGGAATTTGGTACCGGCATTAGTAGGGTCCAAGTACTTGACGGCGTAAACTTTCAAGCCAACCGGGGCGAATTAAGCCTAATCCTGGGCCCATCAGGTTCAGGTAAGAGTACCTTCTTAACCATTGCTGGCGGGTTGCAGACACCAACCGCTGGTACCGTGGTAGTTGAAGGAGAACAACTTGAACAATTATCCGCTAAGGAACGGGACCAGTTACGGTTAAATAAGATTGGCTTTGTCCTCCAATCCTATAACTTGCTTCCTTACTTAACGGTTAAAGAGCAGTTTGCCCTGGTTCGCAAGATCAAACGGGACGGCAACATGACGGAAGAAGAGCTAAAGATCTTGCTAGCGGACCTTGGCATTGACCAGCTAGTTAATCACTACCCCGATGAAATGTCGGGTGGCCAGAATCAGCGGGTGGCGATCGCCCGGGCACTGTACCCTAATCCCGAGATCATCCTGGCTGATGAACCGACTGCGGCCTTGGATAGTAACCGGGTTCAGGTAGTCGGAAAGCTGCTCAAACGGATGGCCCGCCAGCACAATAAGGCAATTGTGGTGGTGACCCACGACTTGCGTCTCCGTGATTACGCTGACCATATTTACCAACTAATGGATGGCAAATTAACGCAAGAGAAATAAATATTTCCCGGGAAATGGTTGTTCATTTCGGGAATTAAGAACGGTTCAGACGGCTGGTGACGAGGTTTAGTACTTTGGTATAATCAAACTATTACCAATAGTAAGGAGAATAAGATGGCTTTTTTAGAATTAAAAGGGATCCAAAAGGCATACTACTTGGATAAGCAGGCCTTCCCGGTGCTAAAGGGGATTGACCTCCAATTTGAGCGTGGCGAGTTTGTCTCAATCCTTGGTGAGTCGGGCGGTGGTAAGTCCACCTTGATGAACATTATTGGGGGCCTGGACCGTAATTTTGACGGTCAGGTGCTGGTAAATGGCGAGTTACTTGACCACCGTAAAGAGCAGCAGTTGGATAACTACCGCCGCTCAATGGTGGGGTACATTTACCAGTCGTACAACCTGATTTCCCACTTGACTGTCTTGGATAACGTGCTGGTAGCCCTGGACATGACAAACTTAAACAAGGATGAAAAACGTCAACGGGCGCTGAAGCTACTTGACCAAGTGGGGCTCAGTAAGCAGGTCCATAAGCACCCTAACCACTTATCTGGTGGTCAAAAACAGCGGGTAGCGATTGCCCGGGCCCTGGCCAGTGATCCCCAGATTATCATCGCTGATGAACCGACTGGTGCGCTGGACTCGCAAAATACACGAGAAGTTTTGACCTTGCTCGACCAGATTACCAAGGACGGCAAGCTCGTAATTGCCGTAACCCACTCCCAAGAGGTCGCTGATCACGGAACTCGGATTGTTCACCTGGCAGATGGGAAAATTGATGGTGATGAACAATTGCGGCCCGCGTATGCGCTGCCGGAAGACCCCACCCATATTAAGCCACGGCAGCTTCCCGCGGCGGCTAGTTACCGGATGTCGTTTAAACACCTCATGTATAACTTCTGGCGAAATTCCCTCATCATGTTAGGGACCGCGATTGGGATCTTTGCGGTTCTCTTATTTAGTGGGTTAGGGAACGGGGTAAATGGTTACATTCAAAACCAAATTAACTCCCTAACGAATCCCCGGTCGATTACCGTCTTTAAAAACCCAACTGGGAAGAAACTAACTCAGGACCAGATCCAGTCGTCTCTGATGCAAAATATGGCGGCCGACCCGCAGTCGATGGTAATCAACCAGGCGGACCTAAAAAGAATGGCCAAGGTAACCGGGGCGGCGAGTGTTCAAAAGGGGAACATGATCGGTGGCTACCGTCTAAGCTATGGTAAGCTCCAGCAGAGTGGTTCTAGCATGACAACCTGGAACAAGTCCGTGACTGCTAATTCTATTAAGCATGGCCATAAGCCTGGCAAGGGTGAAGTGGTATTGACTAAGCAACAGGCAATCCAGTTAACCAGCCCCAAGAAATACCGTGACTTGGTCGGTAAATCGGTCAAGCTTAGTTTTAACTGGGTTAACGCTAAAGGGGATCCCGTGGCCATTGATGGGGTAGTTAAGGTAGCGGGCCTTAGTGAAGGCGCCAGTGCCGGGACTACTATCAACTACGCAACCCTTCAGCACATGCTGAAGCAAAAGGGCGCCGATACCCGGCCAAACTTTGCAACCGTAAATGCTTCTAGCCTCACAAATGTGGAAGAGGTTGCTAACCGGATCAATAATTTACGGAACGGTAAGCACGAACGGATCCTGGGCGCGATTACCGTTGGCTCAATCCTTAAGACGGTTAATACTTACGTCCACCTGGCATCGACCATTTTAGCGGCAATTGCCGGAATTTCCTTGCTGGTTTCAGCATTGATGATTATCGTGACGATGTACATGTCAGTTTCGGAACGGACAAAGGAAATCGGTATCTTACGGGCACTCGGTGAACGGAAGAAGGATATCCGCCGCCTCTTTACGTCAGAATCGATTTTTATTGGTCTTTTTTCTGCCCTGTTAGCACTGGTGATTGTGGCAATTGTTACGATTTGCCTCAACCACGCACTGTACGGCTTGATTAAGTATAATATTGTTCAAATCACAGCCAGCGACGTTGTCTTTGCGGTAGTGGTCGCAGTGATTATCTCCTTTATTGCGGCCCTTTTGCCAGCCCGGTATGCGGCAAAGCTCAACCCAATTGACGCACTTGCGGCCGACTAAATAGCTGAATAACTCGCTAGTGGTAATTTGTTGCTTACTAGCGAGTTTTTTACTTTTAACAGGATAATGGTCATTAAGTTAACCAGCTATATATTTTTTGTTAGGTAAGCCAAAATTGAGCTATAATTGATAATGGAGGTGTTAAAAGTGACAACAGTTTTTGTTCACGACGATGATAAGACGCAAACGATTCATTGTTCTGACGGTTCACAAGGGGTTATGCAAGTCAGTCAAAAGAACTCAGCACCATATTATGCATTTCGGTTTTATAGCTATGTTCACCCGAGCTTTTGGGTTGACCAGGACCAATTTCATAATGGCGAGGATATCGTGGTTAAGGATATTCAAAGCGAGGATGACTTTCAACTGCAGTTTGTTTAACGCGCATTGTTAATAAGGGAAATACAAAGCGGCCGCCAAAGTTCGAAAAGCCCGAACTTTGGCGGCCGCTTTACGGTTGGTTGCACGTTAATTACCTAAAATTTGATCAGCGTGGCTTAAGACGTCGGCGATTAGGGTCATCACGCGGGGATCATCAAGGTGGTAGATAACCGTCTTGCCGTGGCGGTGCTGCTGGACAAGGTGGTACTTACGCAATAGTTGTAGCTGGTGGGACACCCCAGATCGCTCCCAATGTAATTCCTTGCTAATTTCTGTGACGCTCATTGAATGCTGAATCAGAAGGTAAATCAGTTGGAGCCGATTGGGGTTACCCAGCATTTTAAAAAGCTGGCTCGCCTTAATAATATTGGTAAGCTCATTAGTATATTGTTTAGTCATAGCCATCATTACTCCCTTAAGAAATAATAAAGCACTTTCATTTAATTCTAGCCTACCAAACATAAAAAAGCAAAACACTAATTTGGGCGTCTTGCTTTAATCACTTTACTTAAAAATGGTCATTAGGTTAGAGTGCCAATCGTTGGCCCACGTAAATAGTGTAAGGTGCGGCCAACCCGTTCTTTTGGGCAATACTATACCAGTTTAACCCATACTGAGCGGCAATGCCGGAAAGGGTGTCACCGCTTTGCACGGTGTAGCTTCCCTGACTAACGGCTACGGCACGGTAACTGCTAGTGTAATGAGTGGGTGTGGTGGCCGCTCCACTTACCCGGATGACTTGACCGACGTAAATTCGGTTCGGGTTGGCAATGCCGTTTGCTTGTGCCAATTGCTCGTAGGAAACACCAAACTGACTGGCGATGCCAGAAAGGGTGTCCCCACTCTTAACGGTGTAAGAACCAGTAGTAGCTGTTGTTGGTGCTGGCGTGTTGTTGGTTACCGTATTGTGGTGGACAGGCGTAGTACTTGGCTGGGTTGCCTGGCTAGTAGTGCGCGTGGCATTTAATTGAAGGACTTGGCCGACGTAAATCCGGTTCGGGTTAGCAATGTGGTTGATTTGGGCAAGCTGGACGTAGCTGGTACCAAACTGGTTGGCAATGCCAGAAAGGGTATCCCCGCTCTTGACCGTGTAACTACTCTGCGTCGTGTTGTTAGCATTGGTTGGCGTTGCGGGTTGAACCGGTTGCTGGTTTGCAGCTGGTTGCTGCTGGTTGGCTTGCTTAGCCGGTTGACTCGGGGTAGGGGCCGGTGTAGTAGTGGTCTGCCGTACTAGCAGGTGTTGACCGACGTAAATCCGGTTAACGTTTTGAATATCGTTGAGGTGGGCTAACGTGTTGACCGTTGTGGAGAACTGGTTGGCAATACCGGAAAGGGTATCCCCGCTTTGAACAGTGTAGTAGTTAGTGTTGTTACCATAACTACTGGATGAGTTATCGTTTTGCTGCTTATTAACTACTACGTGTCCAGAGAAGGCTATGGAGTCAAGTTGGGTCAGGTTAAATGACTGGATGATTCCCTGCAGTGTCCGGGCATATGATGGGTCGGTTGCATAGCCATCGAGCTGGAGCTTGTTCGTTACGGAAACGTAGTTTTGGTCCCACAGCAGGTTGTGGTAGCGGCTGTTAACGCTTAAGAAACGGCCGTGGTCTTCAACCGATTCGTTATAGCTTGGGTAAGCACGGAAATTATCATAAATCCAAACGCTCCGACCACCGTATACTTCACGGGTACGCAGCTTTTGGGTCATCCCATTGTAACTGCCCTTGATACCGAATAAGTTATTACCAGCTGCTGCTTGCCCCCAGCCACTTTCAACCGCTGCTTGAGCAACCGTTACTGACGGAAGGACCCCGTACTTGTTCCAGCCTTCAATTGCACCTGCCGCCATGTTTTGGATGAACTGTTGGTGAGAAGCACTGTTGGTAAAGTGCAGCGAATTTAAATCAACAGACTGTTGTTGGCTGTTATTGGGTTGGGACGCGTAGGCTGCCGTAGAAACTGCTTGAGCCTGCTGGTCGTTGTTAGTAGTAGCGGTACTACTATTGACCTGTGCATTGCTGTCACTGGCGGTTTGACTAGTGGTACTTGCCTGTGGGTTGTTAACATTAGCGTTAGCTACTGGTGCTTGACTAGCATTGTTATCTGCGTGAGCGACCGCGCCAGTGGCCGTTAATAAAGAAACGGCAGTTAAACCGGCAACCATCCACTTGCGGCCACTCTTGTACATCTTAAAATGCGTTGTCTTGTTAAGCTCTGCTTTCATTAGTCGTTAGCTCCCCCTCGTCATTTAAAAAGTGATAGTTGAAAACTATTTTTGAAGTTGTTAATTAACTTACTAAAATTTAAATAAAATTGTTAAGAAGTTATTAAGATTTCACTGTCTTTAAAGTTAGCATTTATTTGTTCGGGAGTCAACAAGATCAAGGAAATACAATAAGAAAATTTATATTGGCAGGGTCAGCCTATTCGCAACTGAATTATGCATTTGGTACCGATTACTGACGCCTTATCGAACGAAAAACAACTTGTGGAAAGTGAATAATAAGCCATATTATAATATACGGAAAATAATTCCGGTTTGTCGGACACTGTTTTATAATAAAGTATCATTAATTTAACGTGATGTGAGGTAGGAGTATGGTAGCAAAATTAAAGGATGTTGCAGAATTAGCAGGAGTTTCGGTCACGACGGTCTCCCGGGTTATTAATAATTACGGGTCGCTGAGTGAAAAGACGATTAAGAAAGTTCATGCGGCAATGCGGCAGCTGAACTACCAGCCGAATGCCTTGGCCCGGGCAATGCAGGGGAAACCATCAAAGTTCATTGGCCTGATCTTTCCTAACCTGACGAACCCCTTCTTTGCAGAATTAGCGAACGAGTTGGAACGGCAGCTGTTCGAACAAGGGTATAAGACAATCATTGCCTCATCGGCGGAGAATCCGGAAATTGAGCATGAGTACTTAAGCATGTTGATGGCTAACCAGGTTGATGGAATTATTTCTGGTTCCCATAACCTTGATATTGATGAGTACCACCAGATTTCAGCGCCAATTGTGTCGTTTGACCGTTACCTAGCCGATAATATTCCAATTGTAGCGGCCGATAGCTACCGGGGCGGGCAACTAGCGGTTGAATACCTCTTGAAGAACCACGCAACTCACATTGCAGTGATCGTGGATGAAGATACCTCGGCTTCCCCCACCTTGAACCGGCTGCAGGGGGCGGTTGACCGTTTGACAGCGGAACACCGGAGTTTTGACCCCTTGGCCCTGGATAAACTTGATTTTACAACGACCTTTCCTGGCATCTATGATGGGGTGGTAGCATCAAATGATGTTCAGGCATTGGAGATTGCGGCAGTTTACCAAGAGCACGGCTTAAAGATGGGGACGGACTTCTTTATCACCGGTTATGACGGGTCACAATTGATCCGTAAGATTGCCCCACAGTTGCCAACGGTGGTCCAGCCGATTCCAAAATTGGCCGATAAACTGATTGCGACCCTCTTTAAGCGGGTGGCCGCTCCTCAAGACCCGGTTCCATCGGTGACGGTCCCAGTAACCTTTCGGGAATGAACTAAAAGTAGTTGGTGAGAAAACTCGCCCACAAAGAGGAAGATGTTACAGTGCAGTACACGAAGAGGCCTTTAGCGTTCGGAAAATTCAAACACTAAAGGCCTCTTCATGCTTCCTAAAGGCTAGCTACGCATTGACGGGGGGCCACAGGCTGGCTTTGCTTCGAAAGACGAACTAGCAAGCTAGTCCTGTCGCACTCCCTTTTAAAATCCCTTGGGTATGATTTATTTACTTTGCATAAAACGTTGGAGTAATTCGGTTTCTTCAGAAGTCGCAACGGAATTTGACGACTTAATGTCATGAATCCGCTCGACTGACAGGTGGCTCCCAAAAGCAACTTCATTATCGTTTAAGTTATTATCATGCTCAAATTTAATTAATTGTTGGGCTAACTCACTCAAATTATCCATGAAATCAATTCCTCCTTATGAATCAGGTAGTTTTTAAAACTACAATCTTGCCGGTTTGTTCTATGATAAAACAATACCGTTTTGATACTAAAATTTAGTTTAGCACAGTTTGCGGATTTACAAAAAAGAAACCCTTAATTTATTTAAATTCACTTTGAATTAGCAGGACAAGCTAGTGGTTTTGTGTGATAATCAAGATATAACTTTGGCAAATAGAATGGAGAATTAGAAATTATGACTTGGAACTGGTTGGGATGGTTATCGTGGATCCTGGCAGTCGTTTTCTTCTGCTATGTCATTCACTACATCCGTGTACAACAGTTGATGTTAATCGCAAAGACCAAGACGGCCTTTTCAGCTAAACTTTTTTGGCGCTACGTTGCCATGCTGGTGGTGGCGTTGGTTTGGCTTGGTGGGATGGCATATTTAACTTTCTTTAGGCAGGTTGATATTAGCGACCACCAGCAGACTACGATTACGACAAAGTATTCACCACTGCAACTCCACAACAAGAGTAATGATTACTACTATGTTTCAGCGACGCGCAGTAAGAACGGTAAGCGCCCGATTGTTTCATACACGTACTGGGCAAACGGGAACCGGTACACGACTAATTCCCGTTACGGGTCGGTAGCCGATGGGGACCGGATCATCACCCTTGATGCTAGCTCGTTACCTTGGGATAAGGCCCGGTTACGTAAGGAAAACCGCACGACGGGGAAGGCCTTTGCTGCGGAGATGACGGTTCACTATCAGAATACCGTTTTAAATGGCTTAGGATTACGGGCCGACCGTGATGCGGTAACGTATACCTTACTTCGGGTACCGTCTTCAGAAATGGTTCATGAACACTAACTTTGCTTTGACTGAGGTGAAACAATGACGAAGCGAACGGCGGTTAAGTTAAAATGGGTAGCCCTGGCAAGTTTGTTAAACAACACCGGGGCTGCCTTTTTGTGGCCCCTGACGACCATGTACATGCACAATTATTTGCACGAAAGTCTTACCACGGCTGGGATCGTCATGCTTTTTATTTCCATCTGCATGATGGCTGGTAACTACCTTGGTGGGTGGCTCTTTGACCATTGGGACCAGTATAAGACGGCCGTCCTGGGAGTCAGCCTGTCCACCTTGGCGATTTTTGCGCTAATCTTTGAACACGGCTGGCCCTGGTTTGCCGTGCTGATGATGCTTAATAGCTTTGGGGATGGCATGAACATGACGATTGTCAATTCCTATGGGTCCCTGGTCAGTGCCCACAGTTCCCGTTACGTTTTTAACTACATCTATATGGCCTATAACGTGGGGGTCGTAATCGGCACCCTGGCGGTGGGGGTCCTATTGCCCATCAGTGTGGTCCTCGTTTTTTCCGTGGCAGCGGTCTTTTATGGTCTCCTGATGCTGGTAGTTATTTTTGCCCTCAACGTCCAAGTTAAGCTCCCGGCGAAGGCTGCGGCGGTTAAACGCAGTCAGGCAACGCGTAGCCACCACCGGATCTTGGTACTGATCTGGCTGATTTTGATTAATTACACCACGATCCACCTTAGTTATTCACTCTGGGAGAGCGTGATGGCGGTCCACATGACGAACATGGGAATCCCGTTTTATGCCTACAGCCTTTTGTGGACACTTAATGGGGTGTTAATTATTGTGGGCCAACCGCTCGTTAACAAGCTAAGCCCTTATATTAAGCTGTCCAATCAGATTATGGTTGGGCTGTTGATTTTTGCCAGCTCGTTCTTGTTGCTAATTTTTGCCCGCAGCCTGTGGGCCTTTGCCCTGGACTTCGTGATTTTGACGGTTGGCGAAATGACCAGTTTTGCGGGCTTGCCCGCCTGGATTTCCCAGTTAACCACGGTCAATGAGACGGGACACTACCAGGGCTTATTAAACATTACAATGTCGATTGGTCGGGCAATTGGGCCCCTGTACGGTGGCTTTGTAATTGATCAGGGAAACTACCAGGACCTCTTTGTTTCCGTCTTCCTCTTGATAGCGGGGACCCTCTTGGTAGTGTTCGGTTACCTTTTGCACCTACGCCACCAGCAGAGAATTAGTAATTAGTGATACCCAAATTAGGTGACTTATGGTAAAATCACTGGTGAACTTTATAAAAGCACTTGAAGTAGAACTAAAGCGGTCACACCTTGACAGAGAGCTAGCAGAGCTGAGAGCTAGTCGTGACTGTGAAACCACCTCTACTGAGCTGGGCTGGTGAATAAAGTAACTGGCTCCGGGATGACCCGTTACCGTCATGAAGTTAATTAACTTCTTGAGGCAGTGACTGCGAGGTTACTGTAAATAGAGGTGGGACAGTGAGTAAATCGCCCTCTAAGGTTGAATTGCCTTAGGGGGCTTTGTTTATGAAAGGGGATATTTAGAATGGATTATCAAAAGCCAAAGGGAACCGCGGACTTACTACCCGGAACAACTGGGTTATGGGAAAAGGTTGAAGCAACTGCCCGGGACGTTTTCCGGCAGTTTGGTTACCGGGGAATCCGGACGCCGATGTTTGAAGACTACCACGTCTTTTCCCGTAACGTCGGGGACACGTCGGATATCGTCACCAAGGAAATGTACGATTTCCACGACAAGGGAGACCGCCACATTGCCTTGCGGCCAGAAGGAACGGCCGGGGTGGTTCGGGCCTACGTTGAAAATAAACTGTATGGTCCAGAGTACCCAAAGCCGTACAAGGTTTACTACATGGGACCAATGTTTCGGTACGAACGGCCCCAGTCTGGTCGGCAACGTGAATTCCACCAGATCGGTGTTGAGGCGTTAAACAACGAGTCACCACAAATTGACGTTGAAGTAATCGCAATGGCAATGCGCCTATTCAAGAAGTTCGGTGTTCCCGATGTCAAGTTAGTAATCAACACCTTGGGGGACAAAAAGGTCCGGGCTGACTACCGGGAAGCCTTGATTGACTACCTGAAGCCCCACTATGATGAATTGAGTAAGGATTCGCAGGAACGACTTTACAAGAACCCACTCCGGGTCCTAGATAGTAAGGATGCCGGCGACCAAAAGATCGTTGCGGATGCCCCATCAATCTTGGACTACCTTGATGAAGATTCACAAAACTACTTTGACCAGGTTCAAAAGTTGCTAAAGGAATTAAAGATTGATTACGAGATCGACAGCAACATGGTCCGGGGGTTAGATTACTACAATCACACCATCTTTGAAATTATGTCTGATTCACCAGCCTTTGGTGGCGGCTACACCACGGTTTGTGCTGGTGGTCGATACAACGGCTTAATTTCGCAACTCGGCGGCCCTGAAGAAGGGGGAATCGGTTTCGGAATGGGTGTTGAGCGGCTGATGATCCTGCTTCAACAGGAGAACCCTGCCTTTGCACCGCAAGACCGCTTGGACCTCTTCCTTGCTAGCGCTGATGACCAAGGTGATAACCTGGCGTTTGAAGTCTTAAGCCAGGTTCGCCAGCAAGGAATCGTGGCAGATAAGGATTACAGTGGTGTTAAGGTTGGTAAGCAAATTAAGGAAGCCTTCCGGCGCAACGCAAAGTACTTTGCGGTCTTTGGCGACCGGGAAGTCAGCGAAGGCCAGTTCCGGCTGAAGAATGCCGCAACCAAGGAAGCAGTTGACGTGACGGTAGCTGACTTCGTGGCGGACCCCGCTAAGTATCTCAAGTAATAAGCGAATATCATAAAACTCACCCCCTATGCAGTCTGCCGCATGTGGGGTGAGTTTTTTTAGTCCGTATATTCTTTCCGTTTCAAGTGGATACCAGTAATTACTGCGAGAAGGATCGCAATTACGCAGGTGAGTGCAAAACCGCTGGTGGACGTCTTCCAAGGCAACCCACCGACGTTCATCCCTATAAAGCCGGTTACCAGGGCAATCACTAGTCCGGCTGAGTCGAGGTATTTCATCAAGTGGTTTAAATTATTGTCCATCATGGCGGTAAAGAGACTGCTGATGGATTCTAGTAGGTCACGATAAATATGAATGGTCTTGGTCAGTCGCCGTTGCCGGATTTTAGCGTTAAAGAGCAGGTCCTGGTCAATAATTGCCAGCTACGGTGTGGACAAAAAGCTAGTGAGGATTTCACTCTGGTCATTCATCGTGTGTTCAAAGAAAACCAGTTTCCGCGTCAGGTTGGTGAGGGCCTGCAATTCATCATTTTCAATGGTTTGCCGGGCGGCGGCATCCAGGCGGTCAATCTCCGGTTTATAACTGAGCAGGGCTGCCAAGAGGTTGTCCTGGCAGTGCTTGATGCAGTGAAAGACAAGGTCATAAACTGCGGTTGTAGTGGTAACTACCTTTTCAAGCTCCTGCCGGTAGGTTTGTGCATTTTCAGTACAAATCAGAAGGTGGGACCGGTCAAAGATTATAATTACCGGTGCCAATTGTCGTTCGATCGTTTCATGCCGGTCAATAAAGTCATAGAGGACTAAGAGCGTATCATCAACCAGTACGGTACTGTTGAGCGCGTGAAACCGTGAGACCTCTTCGGGTGCGTTACAAAAGGCAAGGGTTAAGGGCTCAAGATCAAAAGTTTGGCAGAGCACCTTTTGTTCAGCTGCCGTCGGGTTAGCCGTCAGAATAAGGGAGGCAGCAGCCGCTGGTGAAGTTTCCGTAAGTTGGCGGTCAGCTAATTGGTAAAAATTAAGCATTGTTTTCACCTTTCTACGTCCAATCTGCGACTCTGGGTAAAGTTATTTTACCACCTGCTGCGGGGGTGTTGACTATTCGCCCGAGAATCTTAAGCCCCCCTTATTAAACTTGGTTAAATTTAAATTTTGGACTGCTGGTTCCAGTCGAGCGCGAATCCTTGGTCGTGGAGAACCTGGGCTAGTTCATCTCGCTTGCCAGAATCACCGTGATTGAGTTTGCTTCCGGTAATTTGCTTGGTAAATGAGTCAATCCGGCGGTTGGCGTCCCGCAGGTCATAGTATTGGGTGACTTGGCGGTCGTAATCTGCTAGGTCCTTGACGTTGAAGTTGCGGGGATAGTGATTTTCAAAGGCAATGAAATCGAGTGGTAGGCGGGGCTTAAGCTGGGGCGCCTGGTTAGGGACACCAACTTGGAGGCCGAGCAGTGGCATGGTCATCTTAGGCATTTTTAACACCTGGACGAGTTTGGTCGGGTCATTTTTGATGGAGCCTAAGATAACGCCACCAAGTCCCATACTTTCCGCGGCCGTCAAGAAGTTTTGGACTGCCAAGACCGTGTCTTCAACGGCCTGCATGAAAATATCAGTAGTGTGTAGTCGGCCGTCATCGGTCCCTAACTGCTGACGAATCTTTTGGTTACGATAGAGGTCAACCACGAAGATGAAAAGGTCACCATTGGCGCCAACATAGGGTTGGGTTGAGATTTCCCGAATTTGCTGCCGGGTGGTTGGGTCAGTGATATGCAGGATGGAAAATTGCTGCATGAACATACTAGTGGAGGTCTGCCGGGCGGCTTGGTAAAGGGTGGTTAACTTGCTGGTCAATTGTTTGGTTATGAATCATGTTTCTCCCACCTTTGTAATTGTTTAGTTATCGGTTGCGTAGGTACCCATATCGTCTGCAATGACGATCCGGCCGGCATAGTCCTTACCATCACCAGTTGTCAGGCCGACCTTATTGAAGGCAAAAGTAACGGTGGCCGTTGCCTTGACAGCAACGCCCATTACTTCCCCAGTGTCCGTATTGATTCCTGAAGGCATGTCAACGGCGATGACGACGGCTGGGCAGTTATTAATGGCCGTGATGGCGTCAGCATAGTTTCCCTTGACGGGCCGGTCAATGCCGATCCCGAACATGGCATCGACGACCAGGCTTGCCCGGTTAAGGATTGTCCGGTCCCGGGTCTGGGGAATTTGGTAGTACTGGCAAATCTTGTCTTGGACCTGGTGCTCGGCAGAAGCGTGGTCGGGATTGCCAACGTTGAGGATGGTGACCCGTACCCCCGCGATGTGGAGGAGGCGGGCAACGTCAAGCCCATCACCACCATTATTCCCACTTCCGGCAACCACGACAACGTGGTCGAGGTTGAGGGGGAAGGCGTTTAAAATTTCGTCGCGAACAGCTAGTGCAGCCCGTTCCATTAAGACGAGGGAAGGAATCCCGATTGTGTTAATTGTATATGAATCATAGTGCCGCATCTGTTCAGCGGTAATTGCTTCTTGTTTCATAAGGTGAACCTCCTGATTCTTAATCTACCACCACGATACCACTTATTAGTGACATTTAGCGCGAAAATCGGTACACTAAATATAAAGAGTCGGGAAGGGTGATTTGATGGAATGGCAGGCAGCACAAAACTATTTTAAAAAGATGATTGGCAAGAAGGTTGCCTGGACAATCTCCCGGCCCGAAGACGGGCTAGTGCGGGCGGGGTACCCCCTCTATGACCCGGAACTACTAGATTTTGTCCGGGACTTCAAGGTAAGTGCCGATTATGACTACCATTACCGAAAAACGCTCCGTCACTACCATGTGAAGCCAAAGTTAACGGCAGTTACCGTCGGCCAGGTATTGCTGATTCGTAACCACCGCGCCGCAGCCGCGATGCTTTCCTTGATCGTGGATGGTGAAGATGTCCAACGGGGAACGTGGGCGGCTGCGATGCAGGAGGGCTACATTTACCACCTGTTAGCGGTCCTCAATGATGATGAGGTGACTGAGTGATGAGCAAAAAGGGCAAGTATGAGGTGCAAAAGTTTACCGGGATCCCGGTGGAAACGGATGCGGATGGTAAGTACCAACTGAAACTGGACCACAACGGGGATGCCAAGCTGCATACCTGGCGGACAGGAAAGCATACCAAGGGGAAGTACCAGGGCCCGGGCCAGTTAATGCTGACCGAGAATAACCTGACTGTGGTTATCTTGGCAGCGGAACCAATGGCCTTTAAGGACCGACATAGTGAGACGCCCCTCCAGCGCTTTTTAACAACTAAGGTTACCGCTGATGTCCTTGCCCAGGGACTAGCCGAATTAAAGTAAGGACAGGATTGGCTTAAAATTAATAGAAACACAAAGTGGCCCTCAATGTTGGGTAATTACCAAACGTTGAGGGCCACTTTGCATTCATTTAAGGATAGTTTATTTGAAAAAGCCAAAGATCATTCCCAAAAATGCGAAGATGACTAGTTGCGGCAACGCAACTGGGGATTATCCTAACGCCTTTTCTAGTGCTTCCTTCAGGATTACTGCTTGGTTATGTTCCGGATCCTTAGCACCGTATAGAAGGATAATGTTTTGGTCGGCATGGTTAGTGACCATCTCCTTCAGGATTTCGTAGGCGACGTTACCTTGGAGCTCCGCTAAATAGCGCTGCTTGAACTCGGGATACTTAGCGGTATCGTGGCCAAACCACTTCCGTAAGTCGTTGCTGGGGCCGACCTCTTTTAGCCAACAGTCCAGGTGGGCATTGACCTTGGACATACCACGTGGCCATAGCCGGTCAACCAGGATCCGAAAGCCATCCATATCGGTGGGTTTGTTATAAATTCGTTCAACTTTAAGCATTGTTTGCTCGACTCCTTTAATATCGTGGTACCTTTAGGATAAGACATTTGAGGAGGAATTCAATTATGCTGTCTGCGTACCAACAATTCTTTACCGGTCGGCCAACGACCGCGATTGCCCGTGACCTACTTGGCAAACTAGTTCGTTACCAGGGACCAGATGGGGAAGCGGCGGGCTATATCGTGGAGTGTGAAGCCTACCTGGGCGAGAATGATTCAGCCTCCCATGCCTATAACGGTCGTCGAACTAATTATTCGGAGTCACTGTATGGGCAGCCGGGCAATATTTACCTTTATCAAATTCGGGCGCACTACTGCTTTGACATTGTGGTTCAAGCGGTGAACGAACCCCAGGGAATTTTATTGCGGGGGATCGAGCCAGCCATCGGCCAAGCGTTAATGCACGAGCACCGTGGTGTGACCGGGGTTAGTCTCACAAATGGTCCGGCCAAGCTGGTTCAAGCCTTGGGTATTCACTCCCGGGAGCTTGATGGCCAGCCACTCGAGGGAAACCAGCTCACGGTAGCGTTGGATCAGTTTAAAATTCCCCGGGAAATAATCGCGACTCCCCGGGTGGGCGTCAACTTATCCGGGAAGGATGGCAAGAAGCCCTGGCGGTTTTATGTCGCAAATAACCCCTACGTATCGGGGATGCGGAAACGGGAAATGGATTTAGAAACACATGGTTGGAGGGATTAGATGGCGTTAACGTATCAACAGCTTTTAATAGCGGTGCCACTGGTTTTGCGGGCCGGGAATGTTCCCAGCATTGTTGGGGATGCCGGAATTGGTAAGTCGGCGTTAGTAGCAGAGGTTGCCCGTCAGGAGGGGGCGGCCTTATACACGACGGTGGTCAGCCTCAGCGAAAAGGGGGACTTAGCAATTCCGGTCCCACCGTTAACCAGTGACTCCTTTGTACAAACCCAGCACCATGGCCGTCTTGCTAATGTCCAATTTGGTTATTCAGAAACGTTAGTCCAAATTATTAAGCATGCCGAAGGCCATCCTGACCAACCGATTATTTGGTTTTTAGATGAGTTTAACCGTAGTAGCCAGGCGGTCCAAAGCGAGTTGATGAACCTGGTCCTCCAACGGCAGATCAATGCCCTCCGGCTGCCCCACCAAGTTCAAATTGTCATTGCGGAAAATCCCGACAGCAGCATGGTAGGGTTTGAGGACCGGACTTATGACGTGGCGGTCGGTGATGCCGCCATTAAGGACCGGACCGTGCGACTTGAAATGACTACTTCAACAGCTGAGTGGGTGAAGTGGGCGACCCAGCGTCAGCCCGCGATCAACACGTTGGTGGTAAATTACCTTCGGAACCATCCGGACCGGTTGTCAATTGTTAACCCTGACCAGGGTGACCTCCAACCGACACCTCGGGCCTGGGAACGGGTATCGACTAACCTGGATCAGTTACAAAAGCTGTCGCTAGCGGACCAGCAGGCACTTGCCGCTGACCTCTTTAGTGGGGATTTGGGGGCCGAGGTCGGGACCTCCTTTGCAGAATTTGTCCTTGCCCAGGGAAATGAGTTAACCCTAACCACGCTCCGTTCGCCGGCCGGCCCCGCGGCGTTTAAGCGGGCGGATGAAGCGACGAAGGTGGCCCTACTGCGTGAGTGGCTGAAAAAGGATTGCCAATCACTGGCAACCGCTAGTGAGGCCACGGTATTTGCAAACTTATTGGAGTCGGTTAGCCCCGATGGACAGGTGGCGGTGGCCCACTCGGTTGGTGAAGCCGGGCCTGGCCTGCTAGATGAAATGTATCAAGTCGCAGTAAAAGCGCCGGACGGGGCTGTTGCCGACCTTTACCACCAATTAGCGCTGGTGGCCACCCGGGGAGACAACCACTAATGGGCTGGTGGCAAAAGCTGTTTAACCAACCGTCACCTGCGCCAATGGCTGACCAGCGACTGACCACCCTCGTGACGATGGTTCTCCACCAGCACCGCTTTTTGGGAGAGGTCCTCCTCCAGCTTCCCCGCCAATTGGTAACCACTCAGCGAGCGGCAATTGGCTTGGCCTGGCAGGAAGGAATGCTAACTATACAAGTCAACTCAGTTGCGTTAGGTCAGCTTCGTGATGACGAGGCCTGTTTATTGTTAGCCCACCAGGCCCTCCACGTGGTTTGGGCCCACCCAGTTCGATATGCTAATTACCCCCACCCGGACTTGGTGAAATTAGCAACCGATGCGGCAGTTAACCAGTACCTCCCCGCCACCCCGCCAGGAACGGTTGATTTAGGGCAGCTGGAACGACTGCTTCGCAAGAAATTGCCGGTTAAGCAGGACTCACAAGAGTACTTGACTATCCTGGAAAACGCTAGTCCGGCAGAGCGTGACCGGTTGCGGGCCGCCGGGTTTAAACTGAACGGTGATCGTCCGGGCAAGCAGACGGCACCCGGGAAGGTTGCGCCTAACGAGGAAACGCATGCGGGGTGGGCGTCTGCTCAAAACACTAACCTCGGTCAGCAGGCGCAGCTGGTTAAACTTCGTCGATTGGTTCAGCAGGCCTGGCAACAGACGCCTCAACGCGACCGGGGCCTGTTACCAGGAGCAGTTCGTCAACAGCTGACCGGAAGTGCACCACCAGTGGCGACCCCACTGTGGCGGTCCCTTTTACGGCGCCAATTAGGTAACATTGCGGCGGGAAAGCACACCTCGTTTGCCCGTTTTAATAGCCGGCAACCGTTACGGATGGACCTCCCGGGGCAGGTTAGTCGCTTGGTGCCGGATGTCTACATCTTTGTTGATAATTCGGGCTCCGTGCCGGATGAGGAATTGCAGGCAGCTTTGACGGCGGTGGACCAGCTTACCCGCAACTACCGTCTGGGGGGAATTGTTTACCACTTTGATGCCAAAGTCGACCCGCATGGTCAGCAACTACGACCAGGGCTGCGGGTGAATCGGGAACGGCATGGCGGTGGCGGAACTAGCTTTCAAAGCATTTTCGACTTTCTCCAGGCCCAGCGGGTTAACCGGCGCGCCGTGGTGGTGGTCATTACCGATGGCTTTGGTGAGGCCACGCTCCGTGACCATCACTACCAAAATGTTGACTGGTTACTGACCACGGACCGTCACCAACTATCCGTCCTGGCGCCGGGCCACCGTGTATTTGAACTAACGAGGGAGGATTTTCAATGAGTGAGCTTTTAAAACCAGCGGTGATGCAGACCGTGTTAACCCATGACCGTCGATACATCCGGGCAGTTGGTTTACTAAACGGTAATTGGGACCCTGATGACCAGCCAATTTACCGGGACTTATTAGCGGCTAGTGACGTTGTACTAGCACGGCAGCTTCAGCAGGCGACCCTAATCCACGGCCGGGTGAATCTTGCAGACTACCAATCCGTTAGCCAGTTATTAAACCGGCACCCCCAGTGGTTTTCGGCAGGGGCCCAACAGGCATTGCTAAAACCGTTTCAGGAGTGAGCGTTACTATTTGGGCATAGTTGCAAAAATAGTATAATGAAACTATTAACCCTTTTAAGGAGGAACACAACGTGGCAATTAATAAGGACTTAATCAAGGATGACTTGTATGAAGCCGTCAACGGTGAATGGATCAAAGAGGCACAGATCCCCGATGATAAGCCAGCAACGGGTGGTTTTAACGACCTTGTTGATGATATCGACAAGCAGATGATGGCCGACTTTGCTGCCTATGCAGACGGTAAGGAAACGTCAGATGATGACCGGTTTAACGAGATGATCAAGCTCTACCGGGTGGCGAAGAAATTTGACCTGCGCAAGAAAGTGGGGCCTAAGCCACTAAAGCGGATGCTTTCTAGTGTTGAAGGTTTACAATCCTACGCCGACTACCAGGCACAGTGGCGTAACTGGGTCTTGGCGGGGATGCCATCACCCGTGGCCTTTGACATTGACGCGGACATGAAGAACGCGACGGTCTATGCACTATTTGCTGGGGCCCCGTCCTTGATCTTGCCGGATAAGAGCTACTACGAAGCAGCTAAAAAGGCGCAGCATGACCAACTATTACAGCTTTGGTCGGGGATGGTGAAGGAATTGCTGACTAAGATTGGCTACAGTGTTGACCAGGCCGATAAGCTGATTACTAATACTAAGGCCTTCGATGCGCTTCTGGCACCAAACGTTAAGAGTGCGGAAGAAGCGGCCGACTACAGTAAGATGTATAATCCACGAAGTGTGGTCGAGTTAGCGCAATCGACGGATCAACTAGACCTGGCGGCCATTATTAAGGACCTAGTTAAGGCAACGCCGGATAAGGTTATCGTGATGGAACCAGCCTACTTTAAAGCCCTGGACGGAATCCTTAAAGACCACTTCGAACTCTTTAAGAGCTGGGCACTGGTTAACGTGGTTCGTGATAACGCCAGTTACTTGGATGACGAGCTGCGGGAAATTAATGGTCGCTACAGCCGGGCCCTTTCCGGCAGCAAGAAACCAGTCAGCCAGGAGAAGTTTGCCTACTACTTAGCCCGGGACATGTTTAGCCAGGTTGCTGGTGACTACTACGGGAAAAAGTACTTTGGACCACAAGCAAAGGCCGACGTCCACCACATGGTTGAACAGATGGTCAAGGTTTATAAGGACCGGTTAGCAAATAATACCTGGTTGAGCAAGGCAACCCGGGAGAAGGCGATTCTGAAGCTCGATAAGCTCGGAATCCAAGTCGGCTACCCAGATAAGATTCCGGCCCTTTACGATAAGCTGAAAGTTGACGAGCAGGAATCCTTAATTGCCAACCTCAACCAGCTGACCGTGGTTGCCAGCAAGGAAATGTTCGCTCGCTGGAATCAACCAGTTGACCGGATGCGCTGGGAAATGAGTGCCGCTACGGTTAACGCCTACTACCACCCGTTCAAGAACATCATTGTCTTCCCGGCTGCCATCCTACAGGCACCGTTTTACTCACTCAAACAGACGAGCAGTCAAAATTACGGGGGGATTGGGGCTGTCATTGCCCACGAAATTTCCCACGCCTTTGATAATAACGGGGCCCTCTTTGACGAATACGGAAACCTTAACAACTGGTGGACCCCAGAGGATTTAGCTCACTTCAAGAAGCTGGCCCAGAAGATGATCGACGAATTTGACGGCTTGCCGATTGCTGGCCAGCAGGTCAACGGGAAATTAACCGTTTCGGAAAACATTGCCGACGGGGGTGGCCTATCCTGTGCACTCGAAGCTGCTAAGCAAGAAGACGACTTCAATGCCAAGGAATTCTTCATCAATTGGGCCACGATTTGGCGGATGAAGGCCACCCAGCAGTATGAACAACTGCTTCTTTCAATTGATGTGCATGCCCCGCAGAAGTTGCGGGCGAACGTCCAGGCGCAAAACCAGGCCGACTTCTACATTGCCTTTGACATCCAACCGGGTGACAAGATGTACAAGGCACCGGAAGACCGGGTCAACATTTGGTAAAAACAGTAAACACCGGGGCTCGGGTTACGAGCATCCGGTGTTTTTGTGTTGTCTAAAAATGATAGCGTGACAATTCCGCTCGTCCTCGGTATTGTAATAGACATGAATTATTTCCCGGGAAATCAATTTGACTTGCGGAGGTACGAGATGGAATTTGCCGTGAAGATTAAACATTATCGCCAGCAGAACGATTGGACCCAACAGGTGGTAGCGGAAAAACTTGCTGTTTCCCGTAAGACCATTTCAAGTTGGGAAAACGGTCGCTCCTATCCTGATGTTTTCATGCTGGTCCAGCTCAGTGATCTCTATCACATTAGTTTAGATGACTTATTACGGGAGGACCACGAAATGATTGATAATTACAAGCAGGAGCACGTTACTAAGACCAAGCAGGACCACACCTTTGTTATTTCGTATATAATTAATGTTGTTGCAACCCTCTATTTTCTCTGCCGCTCGTTAATTGGTACCAGCTGGCTTAACCAGCTGCATCCAGGGTGGCGAATGCTGGCTGGCGTTCTAGTTGGCCTGATGTCATTTAATATCTATTTCTTATTGAGCAAGGTTGAGTGGAAGAAGATGAGTCGCTCCACCAAGATTGGGGCAGTAATGACCTTTATCGTTGTGCTGGCTCTTTTGACTAAGCTGGACACAATTGCCCTACCCAATAGCGCCTACCAACTTGGGGTCGGGGTTGGCCATGGCTTTGTCATTGCCCTATCAGCCCTCTCAATTGTGGAAACGATCTGGTTATACCAGCAATTTAAGAAACGAAGGGATTATTAATGGTAAAGATTAAGGTTGTCGAAGGTGACATTACAAAGGTGAAGGTGGATGCAATCATCAACGCTGCTAACACCACTTTAATGGGGGGCGGTGGTGTCGATGGTGCCATCCACCGGGCAGCCGGGCCGGCCCTCTACGCTGCTTGTGAAAAGTTCGGGGGCTGCCCAACCGGTGAAGCCCGCATTACTAGTGGCTTTAATTTACCAGCTAGCTACATTATCCACACGCCGGGACCGGTTTGGCGCGGTGGCCAACACGGTGAGGACCAGCTGCTGGCAAACTCTTACCGCAATAGCCTGGAGCTAGCCGACCAAAATGGCTGCCGGACCGTGGCCTTTCCATCGATTAGTACGGGGGTCTACTCCTTCCCACTTGACCGGGCGGCTAAAATTGCTATCCGGACGATTCGGAAATTCTCACAAACCGCCCGTCAAGTCGATGAGGTGACAATGGTCTGCTTTGACCCCACCACGGCTCAGGCATATCAGGCAGCATTATGATAATCAACAAGGGGCTGTGACATAATCTCTACAGCCTAGCTAAAGTACGAACAGCGCAGTACACAAATGGCCTCCAGTGCCCGGCAAAGCCGAACACTGGAGGCCTATTTGTGCTTGCGGGGGTTCGAAGACGAACTAGCAAGCTAGTTCTGTCTCACTCCCTTATTGATTACTAGTGAATAAATGAGGTGACAGCGGTAACTAGTCCAAAGATGATACCAGGGAAGTTAGCGATGATTACTGGCCAATCCTTTTTGTCGGGCTTGACCCATCCGTAGATAACCCAGAGCAGGGCGTTGATCGAGGCGAAGAATGGTTGGACCGGTGATACCGGTTGACCAGTAAAGTTAGCGATAATTTGTTCAATGTAAGAAAAGTACATAACCAGGCAGGCAATGGTCGCAAAGTTCCCGGTAAACTTACGCACCCGTTGCTTAACCGTCAGTTTTTGGTTGTCCATAATAAAAAAGTCCTCTCAAAGTAAAAATTTACTAAAAATATTTATAAGTACTGATGCTTATTAACCACTTTTGACATATCATATCGCGATAAAAAGTTACTGTCAACCGGTTGACATACGTATTAGTAAGCGCTAACATTAGAACCGTTAACAAAAGCATTCAATTCTGGAATTAGATTTTTTAACTAAAGGAAAGAAGAGAGTAAAAAATGGCACATCTTTCATTTGATACGCAAGGCTTAAAACAATTTGTTCACGACAATGAATTAGGTGAGATGCAGGCGATGGTTAACGCCGCTAATGATGAACTTCGTAACGGGACCGGTGCGGGGGCGGACTTCCGTGACTGGCTCC
>DHKFJ23503__coassemble_649_pt1 | contig 29359 bp, 34 predicted proteins | sample DHKFJ23503__metabat2_low_PE_016 | metagenome-assembled genome bin DHKFJ23503
CATAACCAGCATCAGCGACAATCTCTCGACCCAAAACGCCGTTTTGGTCGAGTTGATTAAGAAAGGGAATCAAGGTCCGCGTATCAGTAGGGTTCTGCATAAGGTCATAACCAAGGACATATTGCGAATTGGTCTTAATTTGAAGATTGTATGCCGGCTTAGTTTGGCCATTTCGCATGGGATCTTCTTTCAGACGCATAAAAGTGGCATCATGATCAGTTTTGGAATAGCTATTCCGTTGACCAGCAATCTGGGCCTGGGTTTGATATTCAAGGTGTTTTTGACGACAGTGATCCAGTGCATGAAGGTACTTTTTAGCATGGCGTCGCTCTTGCTTAGCTGGGTTCGGTGAAATCTTTGCGGTTTCACTAACTCGTTGATTCAACTCCTCGATTCGCTGTTCGAGTAATGCAATAACAGTGTCAAGTTGGTCAATGTCAAACTTCTCTTCATCGACATTGATTTTAACCTCTGCCTTTTTAAATTAATGACTACTTCTTCGTACTGGTTTTGGCAGCAACAAACTGGAGAAAGCGCTCAGCAGCGGGGGACAGGACCGTGTTGCGCCGCCACACGACCACGTGACCCGTTTCCTTCTTAGGAGCGAAGGGGATAAAGACCAGGTCATCATCGGCATAAAGGTCGACGATTCCCTTAATCGCCACGGCATAGTAGCGGCCGGTCTTTACTAAGTACATGGCATTACTGGGGAGGTTGTTGCTAGCCATGATATTAAGCTTAGTTTGGTCAAGGCGGAGGACGTCACTGACCTCGTCGCGAACGATGCTTCGCTGGGGAAAGATCAACGGCAGCTTGTATAGCATGGTTTGGTCAATGGTTGCTCGCTTAGCTAGGGGGTTATCCTTGATGGTAATAACGCCCCACTGTTCCCGGGTCGGTAGGACCAGGTAGTTATATTTGGCAGCCTCCACTGGTTCAATAAGACAGGCCAGATCCGCCCGTCCTTCGTCTAATCGGCGGCGTAGGGTATCGCCATCCCCATCAAAGATGTTGAAACGGACGTGGGGGTATTGACGCTGGAAGTCCGCCACGGCCTCCATCATGAATACGGAGGCCGCAGAAACCACGCAGCCGAGGTTAACCGTTCCCGTTAATTCTTCGTCGGGCCGGTGAAGTTCGTTTTTGGTCTGGTCGATAATTTCCAGAAGGGTCGTTGCCCGTTGCTGGAAGAGTGCCCCGGCCTTCGTTAACTGGAGGTGGTGGCGTTGACGGTTAAACAGTGACGTACCCAGTTCGCGTTCAAGGTCCATGATCTGCCGAGAAAGCGTTGGTTGGGTAATGTGTAATTGCTGGGCCGCCTTGGTGATGTTATTGGTGGTGGCCACGGTCAGAAAGTATTTTAGAACGCGCGTGTCCATTAATAATTCCCCCAATCATAAATTAACTGCAAAGAAAAGTCCCGATTACCTGGCAAAGATTTCGCGACGCAGCGCTGCGTAAATTGGTTGGCCGCCAAGGAGGTTACTGGTGATGTAGGTAATAAAGGTGAGGATTGTCATCGGTAAGACCTGGTCGACAGAACCAACCATTTCGGTCAGGAGGGTAATAGCGGTAAAGGGGGCCTCTTCAATAGCGCCAAAGTAGGCGGCCATTGAAATGACCACGAGGTTTAGGTAGCAGGATGTCGGAACCGCCCCCTGGTGGATCATGACCACCCCAGCAATGGCACCAATTAGCGCCCCTAAAACAAGGATTGGCATAAAGATACCGCCAGGGACCGCGGCCCCGTAACTAATCATCGAGAAGATAAACCGGACCAGGAAAAAGACTACCAGGAATCCTAATAGGCTTGTGAGGTGGTTACTCTTATCAAGGCTAGCAATGTAAGCGATGAAGACGTGGCTACCACCCAGAATTTTGGCGTTCCAAAGGCCAATCGGGACCACCAAGAATAAAGGGATCAGACAGTGGTAAATTGCCGGAATTCGGATCTTGCTATACCACCAGCGGAGGTTTAGGAGGGTGTACTGGTAACCATATGCCAGTAAGCCGATTATGATTCCGAGGACGACTAACCAGAGGTAACTTTCCTTGGGAAGGTTCATGTGCACTGATAAGTAGAGACAGGGTCGGACACCGAAAAAGAGGATGGTGATGAAGTCAGCCGAAATTGCGGCAGCAAGTGCGGTGATGCACCCCTGGGGCTGGAAGCTGAAAGTAATTTCTTCCATTAGGAAGATCACCCCCGCGAGCGAGGCACTAAACGCGGCGGCCAGTCCAGCCGCCACCCCGCATTCTAGTAAGAACCGCTTTTCTTTCTCACTAATGGTGAAGTGTTCGCCTAATAGTTGATCGACGCAGGCACCCATTTGGATGCAGGGCCCTTCACGGCCGAGAAAGAGCCCCAGGCAGATGGCCAACAGGCCGCCGACGAACTTACGCCAAAGGACCTGGCCCGCGTTCATGTGGTGTTCACCGAGCAGTACCGCTTCGATCTGGGGAACCCCAGACCCAGGCAGGTCGCGCAAGTAGGGTTTTAAGACCCGGCTCAAGAGTAAACCAATCACCAGGGTACCTATTAGGTAGGGGAGTAAGTAACGGGGATGGGCGGCCATAATGGGGTAGACCATCATCAAGAGTTTCATCGTCTGGTCAATAATCCACCGGAAGACGCCGACAATTAATCCGGTAATGATACCGACAACAATGCTTTTCCCAATCAAGGAGATAAAGGCCATTGACATTGGCTTACCTAAGACGTCGCGGGCGCGCTTGATTGTCGTTTGGGTGCTGTTCATAGCACCCCCTCCTTTCGATTCGTACCAATTATAGTATTATACACTTCCTAGATTAACACCGGTCAAAACTTGCTGGACGAGTGCTATGATAAGGGTTAGAAATTACTGAGGAGGTTACAAGGATGGCACAACAAGCATTAATCCTTTACTATTCACAATTTGGCAACACCGCCAAGCTGGCCAGTCATATTCACCAATTAACGGGAGCCGATATTCTAAGGGTCCGGGTTGCCGACGGGACCTTTCCCGACGATATGGAAGCCACTGATGACCGGTATCAGGAGCAGCGGCGAACGAACCGCCTCCCCCAGTTGGTTACCAAACTACCACGGTTTAGCTACTACGATGATATCTTAGTTGGTGGTCCGGTCTGGGATGGGCAGCTTTCTTCACCGGTGATGGCACTACTTAACCAGCTTAAGGGTTATTCGGGGAAGGTCGCACCATTTTCAACCGGCTGGAGCGATACCGGTAAGTACCAGCAAGACTTTATTACCCATGCCAAAACACTGGACGTCCTGCCTGGCTACCACGTGTTGACCCACGGCAAACCGACCTATTCACCGGCCAGCCTGATGTCATGGTTGCGGAAAATATAGGAAGACTTCTCAATATTCAAATATATTTTTTGCAAAAGTTACAATACATTATATGTATTGTTTGTCACTCGTTATAAGTATTTTACATTGCTCCCGGCTAGCTTTAGAGTAATAGTAACAATTATTTTAAGGAGTGACCTTTAATGGCAAAGAATGAAGAAGCAGTGAAAAAAGATATGTTTGGCTTGGGCGAAAAGAACGTCACCTATGCTAAGTACTTTATTGGAACTTCTTACCTAAATGGGTTAGTTGCTCCAGACGATAATATTGATGTCAACGTGTCCAACGTTAATTTTGAACCGGGGTGTCGGAATGACTGGCATATCCACCATGATGGTTTCCAGATCCTCCTGGTCACTGCAGGGGAAGGTTGGTACCAAGAAGAAGGCAAGCCGGCCCAACTGTTAAAGCCCGGTGACGTGGTTGCCATTCATGAAGGTGTTAAGCACTGGCATGGTGCAACCAAGGATTCCTGGTTCTCCCACATTGCAATTACCAAGGGGACCAGTGAATGGCTGGAAAAGGTTGACGATGACTACTACAATCAATTGACAAAGTAGGGGAGGTTTTAATGATGGCAAAGAAACAAACCGCTGGTCGTGATCAATTAGGTGCTTTTGCGCCGAAATTTGCAGAATTAAACGATGACGTCTTGTTTGGCCAGGTATGGTCCCGGGAAAAGGAACTCAGTCCACGTGACCGAAGCTTTTTAGCGGTAACGGCACTAATTACCAAAGGGGCTTTTGAGCAGCTTCCTTACCATATGCAGGCCGCAAAGAAAAACGGTATTACCAAAGATGAGATTGCTGAAATGATTACCCAACTGGCCTTTTACGTTGGTTGGCCAAATGCCTGGTCAGCATTTAATGTTGCTAAGAAAGTTTGGGACGACTAGGAAAAGGCAGAACTAGTTCGTCTGCTAACACAGAACCCCCTAAGCATAGGCGGCCTTCAATGTTCGTGATTTTTTCGAATATTGAAGGCCGCTTATGTTATTTTATTCTCCGTGCCGTTCCTTTTGAGAACCAGTGATCAGACTCTGCGGAACGAATTTAGTATAATAGTAATTAATAAGTAAACTGGGGTTGAGTAAAGCATGATGACAATAGGTGAAGTACAAGCTAGTTATGATACCAATCTTGCCGATATTGCTAGTAAGTCGGGCATTAGTAAGGCAACGCTAAGTCGGGCCTTTAACCGTCCCGTTAGCACATGGACTATCCAGATTTTGAATGGGGTTGCGGCGGCGATCAATGAGTCGCCCGAAAAATTACTGAGGCTTCTTCAGGATGATCGGTATTCACTAGCCATTAATGACCAAGCACAGACTATCCAAGGAGTTAGGATCCCCGACTTAACTACTTATCGAAATGTTAAGTTTGTGGTTAAGAGCAACGTGATGGAAGGGTGGCAACCGCATTACTCTGATGTTAAAGGCTTAACAGAATTTACTGAAGCCGCCCACCCAGAATTAGAGCAGAAGTTTAAGGATATTTTTGGTGACTAGCATGACAGATGACGAACTTAGGCAACGGTTCCTTTATCCTAATGGGACATTAAAGAATAAGCTTAACCTCCAGGATGCTGAGACATTGAGCACGGTGGAGTATCAAATGGTTGCTTATAACGCGGTTTGGCTGCTTGGCCATGGTTATGTTATTAAAAGCATGGACGACTTTGCTAAGCTCCACCGCTTCTTATTCGGTGACCTATATTCGTGGGCCGGTCAATTCCGTGACTACTACCTTGCTAAAGGGGGAACGGATTTTATGCCGCCAACAGCGTTTGATTTAGCTGTTACTAACATTAATCAGCAGCTACGAACTATTGATGCACTTAAGAAGCCAACCGTTATGCAGTACGCCCAACTGCTTGACTCGCTTAATTACCTGCACCCCTTCAGGGAAGGGAATGGTCGCACAACCAGGTTATTTATTCAGCTGGTTGCTGCCCACCATGCCCAATATATTGATTACAACCATCAAGACAGTGCGGTTATTACCGCTTTAAACCAATCCGATTTAGCAAAGCTACAAGAATTTATTAAAGTTAACAATATTGACTGATCGTGTGGGTTTTCAAGAGATAAAAGTAGTTTGAACAGGAGGACGTTTTGTGGACTTCGGGACGAATTTTAACACGACGGCGCTTTATTTACTGCTGCTCCTTGCAGTACCAGTGGTCACCGTCCTTGGCTTAACCGTGATCAACCGCAACTCTAAGGACCGGCTGGCCAGCCGCCATGGTAGTCGGGTGGTCGTTTGGTTAGGGGGCCTGGGCGTCATTATCCACGAGCTCAGCCATTTATTGATGGCCCTAGTCTTTGGTCATCACATTGACGACTTTCGCCTGTTAATTACGGACGGGCCCGCTTCCGGCGGGGCCCTCGGCTACGTCAGTCACTCTTGGAAGAAGGGGAACTACTACCAGTTCATCGGTAACGTTTTGATCGGGACGGCGCCGGTCTACGGGTGTACGGCAGTCCTAATTCTTTTAACCCGGTGGTTAGTTCCTAATATTTATTACTGGGGCCTGCAAAGGTGTGGCCTGCTGGTGGGGTCGTTAACGAATGGGCCGGTTAGCACGTCACCGCCCCACTGGTGGGGGATTCTCATCTGGGCATTGTTGTCAATCAACATTACGATTGGGGGCTTTGACCTGAGTAGCGCGGACCTGAAGAACGCTTTCCCGGCCTTCCTGGTCCTTTATCTAATCATTGGGATAGTGCTACTAGTACTAGTCTGGCTGGGTAAAGCGGCACTTGTTGGTCGAATGTTAATGACCGCAGTCGTGGTATTTAGCATGGTTATGGCGATTGCCATCTTTTGGTCAGTGCTGGTTAACCTACTGGTACGGCTATTCTAAGCGTAGCGGAGGAGTTATATAACTTATTAAACCGGCCGTCATCATCCGGATTTTCCGAACGCTGGCGACCGCTTAGTTGTTTTTAGATAATTTCGTTTCGGGCAATGTAGTCCTCAACGCCTTCAGGGTTACCAGACCACTTAAACTTGTCATACCAAATCGAGTGCTTTTCCTCATCGAGTTCGGCGATGGCTTCCATCTCGTCAGCATCCAGTTTAAAGTCGAAGACTGCCATATTTTCCTTCATCCGGTTGGCGTGGGTGGACTTGGGGATGACCACGAATCCTTGCTGGAGCTCCCACCGCAATTCAACCTGGGCGGAACTCTTGCCGTACTTATCAGCAATTTGTTTGACAACCGGGTTAGTGAGCAGCTGGCCATTGCCTAATGGTGACCAAGCTTCTAGTTGGATATGGTTACCCTGACAAAAGGCAACGGTTTCTGGTTGGTGGATACGGGGGTTAAACTCAATTTGGTTCACTTGGGGGTTGATGGCGGCGTGGTCCAAGAGGTTCGTTAGGTGGGCCACGTTGAAGTTGCAAACACCGATGGCCTTAGCTTGACCGTCCTTATAAATGTCCTCCAGGGCCCGCCAACTTTCGTTATAGCGGTTAAAGACCGGCCAGTGGAGGAGGAGCAAGTCGACGTAGTCCGTTTGCAGGTGCTCCAGCTGGTCATTGAAGGCTGACCGCACCTTATCATAATCTCCCTGGTCCCCGTTAAAGATCTTAGTGGTGACAAAAAGGTCTTGTCGTTTTAAGTGATTTTCCGCCAGCCCCTTTTGCAGGCCCGCGCCAACCCCGGCTTCGTTACCGTACTGCTTGGCGGTGTCAATTAAGCGGTAACCGTTAGCAATTGCCGTGGCAACCATTTGACTGGCTTCTGCTGGTGTTGTCTTCCAAACACCGAGCCCGACCTTGGGCATTGTTAATCCATTATTGAGCGTTACTGTTTTACTTTCATCCAATTAAAACACCTTCTTATTATCTCAGTATAGCATTTTGTGGAGCCGCGGAGAAAAGGCATCCCAAATAAAAAAGCCGCCTACGAGTGGACGACCATTGTTTAGTTGCGCTGGCGGACCAGTAAGAAGGCGCCTACCGTGCTAATGACGGCAAAGATGGCGCCGATGTAGCCAATTTGGCTAATGGCCACAAAGTTCACGGCTACCGAGGCGGTAAAGGACCCAACCGTCACCCCGACGTTAGTACAAATCGGGTTTAGTGAGGAGGCTAGGTTCATCGCAGCCGGGTAATCACGGTCAGCTACGTTTAGAAACATCACTTGGAGGATTGACCCCGGCATCCCCAGGACCAGGCAGATCACGCAGAGCAGGGTAATCCCAGTCCAGGACAGGTGGAAACTAATCCCCATCACCAGGAGTAGTACTAGGCAGGCCAGGCTAATTAGGGGGAGCTTACGGACCCCGTAGCGGCTCGAGATGATCCCCGCACAGGTATTACCAATGATAAACATCACCCCAATTACCCCCAGCAGCCAGTTCAATTGGGTCGCGGAGAAGTGGAGGACGTCAGTAATGATCGGCCGGATGTAGGTATAAAAGGTATATTCAGCGGCCATGAGGGTAACCATCACGATGATCCCCAGCAGGATTCGCCGGTCACGGAGCAGCTTTAACTGGTGGGTAATCGACCCCTTGGTTTGCGGCGTGTGCCGGGGAACCAACGCAAAGAGGGCCGCACCAACGACCAGGGTCACGATGCTGATGAGGGCAAAACTGGCGTGCCAGGAAAAAGCCATGCTGATGGTTGTCCCGATTGGCACCCCAATGATGGTGGCGGTACTAAAGCCGGAAAAGACAGCCGCCACAAGCATCGACCGTTTCTCAATCGGGGCGATGATGCTAACGTAAACCAGGATCAAGGAGATGATGGCACCAGCGACGGCGGCCGTAATGATCCGGGAAACGAAGAGCCAAAAGAGGCTCGGGGCACAGGCCGTGAGGGTATTTCCTAACAGGAAAATAACCATCAGGACCATCAAGACTTTAAACCGGTCGTATTTACCGGTAAGGGTAGTCAACACTGGCGTACAGATCGCGTAGGTGAGGGCAAACATTGTTACTAAGAAGCCGACGGTCGATAGCGAGGCATGGTAGCTCTTGGCGATGTTGGAGAGCACCCCCACTACCATAAATTCGTTGCAACCGAGCAAAAAAGCGACCAATACAAAAATAATACTTTGTAAGCGGTACTTCATATTAAGTTTTCCAATCCCTTCTACAAGCATATTAATGCAGTTAGTTGTGCACGTTTTGTTTGGCTGGGGACAAAATGGGGAGATTGCTTTTAAAACCCCGGTCAGTGATGATTAGCGTTGGCCATCAAAATAACCGTTGGTATTATACCATACTATTGAAATAGTAAAACGTTATAAAAGCGAAGATTGCCAATTAATTAGACAGCATGGCCGCTTTTAGTCTGACTACTATTTTTGGTGGATAATCTTGTGGTATAACTGGCGGCTAAGGACTAACGAGGTCAGTAATAGTAAGAGACAAAAGGCAAAACCGGTTTGGATCCCAAGGTGGGAGGACTGGCAGTGCAAAAGGTTGTTGACGATCCCAACCACCGCGACTATCAGGGCCGTCCCAAACGAGGCCGCAATTTGCCGGAGGGTGTTAAAAGTGGCCACCGCATCCGGCACGATATCGTTAGGGAGCAGCGATAAGGCCTGGGTCTGCAGTGGAATTAACATGGTTACTAAACCGAACTGCCGGACCGTTTGGAAAATTGTGATCATGAGGATCGTGCTATCGGCACCGATGACTGCCTGGAAGGTGGTTCCGATGATATCGATCACTAAGCCGGCACCAACCAGCCACTTGATTGGGTAAATATCGTAAAAGCGCCCACTAGTGGTTGAGAGCAGCCCTGTTAAGATCGCTCCAGGCAGGACGGTAATCGCTGATGTCACCGTTCCCTTGCCGAGGACGATCTGAACAAGCAGGGGGATCAGGATGGCGTTCCCGTACATCGTTGCCGTGATCAGCATGTTAATTACGGTTGCCAGCACGAATTGTTTATGGCGGAAGATCCGGAAGTTGATCAGTTGGTGGTCACTGTGGCGCTGGTTGATAACGTAGAGCCCGAGTGCGACTAAGCCGATCGCGACGTAACCAGCGACGTTAACGGAAGCCAGTTGGTAGTTAGAAACGTTGGACAACCCCATCAGTAGCGACCACAGTCCCACCGTAATCAAAATCAACCCAACAACGTTAAAGCGTGGTGATTCGTTATGTGGGATGTAGGGCAAGAAAAAGAAGGAGAGGGCCAGCGTTAAAACGGCGAAGGGGATAATCAGGATAAAGAGGTACCGCCAAGAAAGGTAGTTAAGTAAGAACCCTGATACCGCCGGGCCCAGGATCGGTGCACAGTTAAAGGCTAAGCCGATCACACCCATGATGCGGCCCTTTTTCCCTGGAACGGCATACCGGATGGCGAGGACGTTAACCAGTGGCATCATCATCCCCGCCCCGATGGCTTGGACCATCCGGGCGCAGACCAGGAAACTGAAGTTGGTGGCCAGGGCCCCAAAGACGGTCCCGACGAGGAAGACCCCGGCAAAGATGATAAATAGGCGGCGGAATGAAAACCGCTTGATGAGGTAAGAACTAACCGGGATCATTAACGCGTTAACCAGCATGTAACCATTCATTACCCACTGAACGCGGCCGGCGGAGATCTTAAAGACCTCCATGAAGGTCGGCAAGGCGATGTTCATCAAGGTTGAACACAGCAAGCCGAAGAAGGTGCCGAACACCATGATAATGAGGGCCCGGCTGATTCGTTGATCTTTCATATTAGATGTAAAATTTCGCTCCCTTATAAAAACTAACAACTTAGTTTACCAAGGCTAGCGCGAATGTCAATCGGTGATTTGCTTGCAAGGTAGTGAAAAGATGGTAAAATATATTTACATATGTAAACGAAAGGACGGGGAGAAAATGGAAAAGGACCAGCAAATTACGCCGGCCGAGTGGCGGGTAATGCGAATTGTATGGTCACTGGGTTCAACCACCAGTCGGGAAATTACGGAGCTTCTTCAGCGCCGGGTAGACTGGAAAGCGGCGACGATTAAGACCCTCCTGCACCGCCTGGTGGTTAAAGGGGCGCTAGCGACCGAAAAGCAGGGGCGGGCATTTATCTACCGGCCCCTGGTTGCGGAGCAGGCAACGATGTCCAATGCTGCTGACAGCTTGTTTGATAATATCTGTGAACGGCGGGTTGGCAAGACCCTCTGCCACGTTGTAGAGCATGCAGAGCTGAGCAAGAATGATATCAAGGAATTGACGGCTATCTTGATTAAAAAAGCCCCCGATGCCCCGGACCAGGTCCAGTGCAACTGTGTTCCTGGCCGGCAGATGAACTGTTCAGGTGTTGACCATGATTAAAGGACTTGGCATTGACCTTACTGAGATTGCCCGGGTTGCGCACATGGCCCACCGTCACCAGCAGACCATTGCCCGGGTACTAACTCCGGCAGAACGGGCCCAGTACCAACAGTTTAGCGGCCAGCGGGCGAACGAGTACTTGGCCGGTCGCTGGTCATTAAAGGAATCGTTTGCTAAGGCTTGGGGGACGGGAATTGGCAAGGCCGTGGGGTTTCAAGATATTGAGATCCTTGACAATGAGTTAGGCGCCCCGGTGGTAACTAAGTCACCGTTTAACGGGACGGTCCACGCCTCGGTTAGTCATACCGGTGAGTTGGTAATGACGGAGATTATTTTAGAGACTGATTAAATAAAACGAGGCTGGTGGGAAAAATCTATTTTCCCACCAGCCTCGTTTTATTATTTCTCGTTATGTTGATCGTCAGTAGCCTTAGCTTGTTGATGTTCACCCGCATCCTTTGCCGGCTTCTTCGGCTTGATGTAGATTACCTTGAACTTGTTAACGTACACGTTTTGTAAGTCCAAAGGAGTAAAGGAGAAGTTGTCGACTCTAATCGGCGTTCCGACCTTTAAGTCATACTGCCGTTCGAGGAAGAACCCGGTTAAGGTTGTGACTTCGGAGTTTTCAAACTGGTCAATCTTCGTGTGGAAGTACCGCTCAAAGTCATCCAACGGCATCTTACCAGAAACCTCATAGGTCGGGTTACCCTTAGCGTCGGGGTCCTTTTTTTCGATCATGTCAGAGGTGGCGTGATCAATTTCCTCGCCCACGGTACCAAAGAGTTCCTCGTAAATATCCTTATCGGTAACAATCCCTGAGGTACCACCGTACTCGTCTTGGACAACCACGATTGGGACCTGCTTTTTAACCATCGTCTGAAGGACGTTAGTGATCGGTTCATTTTCGTAAACGATCGGGATCCGCCGCATGATCGTTCGAATGGACTGCTGAGGGTTAATCTGATTTTGCCGCATAATGTCGTAGGCAAAGATGTAACCGAGAATGTGGTCCTTGTCGTTATTAGCTACGACGGGAAACCGGGTAAACTTCTTTTCAAAGTAGAGTTTGGCAGCATCCTCGATTGACGCCTGGATATCAATCACCGCCAGCTGGGTCCGGTCAATCATGATATCTTCAGCCACCTTGTCGTTCATCTCGAAGGCCCGCCGCATGAAGAGGACGTCTTCCTTATCCATCTCACCAGCCTTTTCGGACTGCTGTGAAAGGGTCATGATTTCATTTTGCGAGTACGTGTCTTCTTCCGGTTGAACGTTGAAGCCCAGCAGCTTGGTGATGCCAGCCGCAGCGACGGCAAACAACCAAACAAATGGGTAGAAGATCGTGTGGAAGAATTGGATTGGGTGGACAATTGCCAACAGGATCGGTACTGGCCGGTCAATCGCCATGTTCTTTGGTACCAAGTCGGTGAAGACGGCGTGGAAGAAGGTGAAGATCAAGACACCAATAACCGGCGCCAATGGTCTTAACACATCTTCCGGAATCAAGTGGATCTTCAACAGTAAGTCGGTAATGAATTCATCACCAATCCACCCTAAGACCAGCGACGTCATCGTGACCCCAACCTGGGCCGTCGAGAGGTACTCATTTAAATTGTTGACCATGTGGATGGCCCGCTTGACCTTCCGCGTCTGGCGCAACTCTTGCAACTCACTGGGCCGAACCTTAACGACCGAGTATTCCAGCAGCGTAAACAGCGCCGCTAGTAACAGAATTAAAACAATAATTAAAAGTCTAAACCAATATGATGACCATAATGCACCCATATTTTACAAATTCACCTAGTCTTTCCTTGTTAATTTCATGTCTATTGTATCAATTTACTTTTTCCCTGACCAACTATTTATGAAAAAAGTGCGGTAAAATTAACCTAATTACGTAAGTGAGGGTGAAATTGATGGCAAAGCAGCAAGATGAAGCAGTGAAAAAGAGTGCCCGGTTGCGGGAAATTATGGCGGTTATGCGTAAGTACCATTTTATTAGTAACTTCCACCGGCAAAAGGATCCGGCCGCAATCTGTGCCGCCCTCCAGGAACTCGGGCCAACCTTTATCAAGCTTGGTCAAATACTATCGACCCGGCCCGACCTGGTTTCACCAGACTACATCACGGCCTTACGGAAGCTCCAGGACCAGGTTAAGGCCGACCCCTTTTCCAGTGTCGCTGCCACCTTTGAAGCAGCGACGGGGAAGACGATTGACCAGTCCTTTGCCAGCTTTGACCACCAGCCATTTGCTTCGGCCTCAATTGGGCAGGTGCACCACGCAACCCGCCTTGATGGGACACCAGTAGTGGTCAAGGTCCAGCACCCCGCAGTGACCCAGCTGGTCAATACCGACCTGGCGTTACTGCGTCAGGCGATTAAGCTGTTGAAGTATGTGCCAACCGGTAAGATGGTCGTGGACCTGGACAAGACCCTTGACGAACTGAGTAAGTCCTTGTTAAGCGAAATTAACACCTTGAATGAGGCTCATAACGGGGTTGAATTTTACCGCCTAAACAATGGGGATGGCATTATCCAGGTACCCAAGGTGTACCTAGCAGATTGTGCACCCCAAGTGCTGGTTAACGAGGCGATGCCGGGTGAAAGCATCCGGAGTCTCTTTAAGACTAAGACTGCCGGGGATGCGGCAGCCACCGAACGCAACCGCTACCTTGCCCAGGCGCTGGTGCGCAACTTCATGAAGCAGGTCTTTGTCGACCATTTCTTCCACGCCGATCCCCACCCCGGAAATATTTTGTTTGCTCAGGGCCAACCCGGCGTGCGGCAAACTACCAAGCACTTTGATAAGCAACTGGGTACCCATCAACTAACGGTAGAACGGCAAGAAGAGTTACCGCCATACCGGCTGATTTACCTCGATTTTGGTATGATGGGGCGGCTGACTCCGGTGATGGCTGACGGGATCGCGGAAGTGGTTTTAGCGCTAACCAGTAAGAACAACCACCGGATTGCTCATGCTATCTTGGGGATTTGCAACCAAACTGGGGAGCTAAATGAGACCCGGTTTACTAAGCAGCTGGCGGCCTTCCTTCAACCGTACCTGGCAGAAGGCCTTGGGCAGATTGACTTTGCCAACATGCTGTACCGGATTATCCAACTCTGCCAGAATAACCACCTTCAAATTAAGCCGGAAGTCACCCTACTAGTGAAGGCCTTTGGGACACTGGAGAGTACCGTGGCTAAGTTAGACCCGAATATCTCGATGATGGCGGTAGCGCGGCCGTTTGGCATTGCCTACCTTAAGCGCAAGCTCCGGGCCCGGGACCTGGTTGACGATGGGGTTCTTAAGAGCTTGGCAACCTTAGAATCCGTTAGTCAGCTTCCGGAACGGGTCGCTACTGCACTGGAAACCTTTAATAATGGTGATATTGAGGTCAAACTACGTTATGAAGACCAAAACCGGCTATTAAAGCAGGTCGAACGGATCACCAACCGCTTTTTGGTGGTAATTATCCTGGCCGCCGTTATCATGGGTTCGTCCCTCCTGGTGGAAAATAGTACGGCACACCCGCATATTTACCGGTTAGGGGTCACCGGATACGCGATTGCGATTGCGGTAATCGTCATCCTAGTGATCAGTGAGGTCATCCACCGGATCCGCCACTGGCAAAACCGGCAGAAGTAGGGGATGGTCATAGTGAATGCTAATATTGCTGCTTTGTTGACGGCGGTCTTGACGGCTTTGACCTGGGCCATCACCATTGACCTGATCCTTATCCGTCGCTTTAAAAATCGCGGTTCGATACTAAAGTATAACTTCTGGACCGCCTTCTTGATGGGGACTAACCTGCTTATCTGCTTGCCAACGTTAGCCTTCTTCAACCACCAGTCGCTGAGCTGGTTGGTTCGGCAGGCCTGGCTTTTGGCGGTGGTTACGGATATCCTGACCACCGGAGCACTGATTATCTTCATCCTAGTTACCTGGATAATGCGGTTAATCCCAGTTCCCAGTTGCTTTGACTTCCTGATTGTTTTAGGGGCGGCCCTAAACAAGGGAAAAGTTCCACCGGTGCTGGCGGCGCGCCTAGACCGGGCTGTTGAATTATGGAAGACGAATCCAGAAGCAGTGATTATCGTGACTGGTGGGGTGGCCCACGGTGACCAGGTTGCCGAAGCGGTCGCGATGGGGCAGCACCTGCAACGGTTGGGGGTGCCCGCCGGTAAAATTCTCCAGGAAAAGGAGGCAATGAACACCTGGCAGAACCTCGAAAACTGTCTGATGCTGGTTAAGCAGCGGTGGCAGGGGCCCGGGACCCCTAAAATCGTTGTGGTGACAAGTTCTTTCCATATTTTGCGGGCGGCCAGCTATGGTCGCCGGCTTGGCTTACACTGGAATTGGGTCAGTGCACCGACCCCGTGGCCTTACCTGCCGTTAACGCTTGTCCGCGACTTTCTTGGCAACATTCGCGACCACCGCAAGATGGCGATCCTGATCTGGGCCGTTGCTTTGATCCTTGGGGAAACTATTTAAATGTAAAGAGCAATGATTGCCGAAATCCTTCAGTAATCACTGCTCTTTTACATTATTTATTTTTATAAACACTGATTTCAATCAGGTTATTATCGGGGTCGTGGACGTACAGTGAGGTCATTGCCCCTTCGGAACCGTGTTTTTCCACTGGTCCTTCAATGACGTCGACGTAGTAGCTCTTGAGGTGGTGGATGATATCTTCCAGTTTGTCACCCGCAACCATGCAGAAGTCAGCGGCACCCACGGTGGGCTTGACTGCCTTTAGTTCGGTCGGGCGGTCCGCCTTCTGGAGACGAATTAACTGGTGACCGCACCGGAGGGTGACTAAGTGGTCGTTACTCTGCTGGTCGATAATGGGCATGTCAAAGACTTCATGGTAGAAGCGCATTGATTCTTCAAGGTCACTGACCGTTAGAACAATATGGTCAATTCTGCGCATTTTCATGGATTAAAGTACCTCTTTTCCAAATTACTCTCCTATATGATAACAGGAATATTGACCAAAATCTTTTAGTTTATTGTTTTGTCCTTTGTAAAGCCGCCTTTAGGAACCGTGGAACTCGTTGGTATTCAAAAGTTGCCAACTGGTTCACCGGCAACGCGATTTGGCCGAAGAGGAGATCGTTAAACAGGGCGAGCGTGCCATAGGTATGGTACCTGATGGCCAGTTATTCTTTAGTCATTAAGCGCTGACTACGTGTCTGTTCAACAACTTGATTAGCCCATGCCACGGTGGAACTAAAGATATATTTGTTAATTGAATTCTGTGAATTATCAACCCAGGTTGGCTCCAGACCAGGGGCGCTACTTTGCCCAGGTTCACCAAGCCAGCTTTGAAAAATAGTATCCCATGTTATTGAAACTTGTCCACTCCGCACTATGAACATTTATGGGAATTCATTTAGATATAACGATACCCTGCTATAACACCAATATTTGGTTGATATGGCAGGATATTTGGTTAATTACCCGCTGCCTTTTTTCAATATCATAGTTATAATTAAGGAGAAAGTTGTTATCGGGAGGGATAAAAATGGAAAAAGCAATTGCGTTTGATTACTCACCTGCCAAGGGGAGCCAACTGGGCATTACGTCGGTGGGTCGGTCAGACACGATGGCGGGCCACCGCTTTGGTCCGGCGGTCCGCCCTTACTACCTCATCCACTATATTCTCGCTGGTTCCGGGACCTTCCGTGTCAATGGGGTTGACTACCACCTGCATTCTGGGCAGGGCTTTTTCATTGAGCCTAACTACCAGACTTACTACATCGCCGACCAAGTAACTCCCTGGTCCTATATCTGGCTAGGTTTTACTGGCGGCTACGCTCGTGAACTAATTAGGCAGCTGGCAATCTCTGAGCAGACTCCCGTCTTTAACAATGATCATTACTATGAGCTTGCAAATTGTGTCAACCAAATTATCCAACGCCCCTTAACAGACACGTCAGCCAAGTTAATGGCTGCCAGCAATTTGTTACACTTCTTGAGCCTAATTACGGACTCGACCCTGGTTACTGGTCAGCGGTCACCAGAAAGGAACCCTTACGTCGACCGGGCAATTGCCTACCTAGCACAGCATGTCGCTGAAGCGTCAGTTGACCAACTAGCACAGGCGGTTAACCTGGACCGGAGCTACCTTAGTATGCTTTTTAAGCAGGTAACGGACTTAACGCCGGGGCAGTATATTCGCAACTTCCGAATTACCAAGGCCCGCCACCTCATTGAATCATCCCCACTGACGGTTGAAGAAGTGGCGGAACAATGTGGTTATGGCCATGCGAATTCCTTTGCCCGGCGGTTTAAACAAACCTATGGGATGACGCCACGTGACTACCGGCAGCAGACCCTAGCACAAAATCGACAAGCTGGGAAATAATCATGTTAAAAGACCGGATGAATTGGTTAGCCGACTCATCCGGTCTTTACTTATTTTCGTTAAAAATACAAGCTGGATAAGGCCCTTTGCGTCCTGCACTGTACCTGGTGGGGAATTATGTCACGGCCGTTTATCCAGCTTTTTTAGCTCTAGGCTACGGAATGTTGGTTATGAGCGAGGAGGGGTTCGGCAAAGTGGGTGCGGAACCACTGGGTAAGTGGGCCCATGAAGAGGGCCGTAATAACGGTGCCCACCCCAAGGGTGACGTTAAAGAGAAAGCCCGTTAGGACACACAGTCCGTCGGTGATGATCCGGCAGTACTTAAACGGCAAGAGTCGGTACTTATAGGCGGCGATCAAGGCAATTGCGTCATAAGCGGAGACACCGAGGTCGGCGGTAAAGTAAAGGGCCGCAGCAAAACATGTGCAGACAATTGCCACTAGCATTAAGCCACACCGCATAGCAAGGCCAGGGGTGGGTACCAAAACGTCTAGCAGGTGGTGCATGGCATCAGCCGCCACCCCCGTCAAGAAGAGGTTAATCACGGTTGCGATCCCGATGTAGTGTTTTTTGAGTATTAGAACTACCCCTAAAAGGATCCCCGTTAGGATCAGGTAGAAGGTAGAGTAAGTCGAACTGAAGATATTAGCAATCCCAGTCACAAAACAAGTAAATGGGTCAACACCGAGGTTGGCTTTTTGCAGCATACCAACGCAGAAGCCGCAAAGGATTACCCCACAAAAGGCCATGGTAATTCGCTTAAATAAATACATAGTTTTACCTCATTCTTTCTGTGCTTCCAGGATAAACAGGCGACTGTAGAAGTCAGGGACGTCACGAGTAGCGGCGGATTGCTCAGATTCGGCATCTGAGGTAACCAGACCGATGTTGGACAATTCACTACCAGTGAATGTTCCACATTCGGTACCAGCTTCTTCAAAAACGTGGTATTTTTGTTCAGGATCAAGGCCCGGAATACGCTGGATTCGGTACGCAGCGTTAACATCATTAAGGACCTTAAAGTAACCCATAATGGCGTGCTGCTGGTCAGGAGCCACCACTAACCAAGCAGTAATGTTACCGTCAAACGGGCTCTTCAGCCGGTAAAAACGACCGTATTGAAAGAGCGTCCGGTAACGCTTCATTAACTTAATCTGACCAGTGATTTGCGCAAGTTCATCTGGGCTTAGCTTGGTAAGGTCAAGTTCGTAACCCAGGTCACCAAAGAAGGCAACGTCACCACGGGTCTTTAGTGGGGTGTTTCGGTTAACCTGTTCGTTGGGGCAAACGGAAACGTGGGCGCCCATTGCACTGGTTGGGTAACAATATGAAGTCCCCGTCTGGATCTTAAGGCGCTCGATGGCGTCAGAATCGTCACTAGTCCAAGCTTGGGGAGCATAGTACAGCATCCCCGCGTCAAACCGGCCACCACCAGAGGCACAAGACTCAAAGAGGGTCTTGGGGAACTCCTGGATTAATTGCTCATAGAGATGGTAGACCCCGAGAATGTAACGGTGGAAGATTTCGCCTTGCTGGTCAGCTGGGTAAGCTGAGGAGAAACATTCCGTAATGTTACGGTTCATATCCCATTTGACATAATCAACGTGACCGTTACGTAAAACTTTTGCTATCAGGTCGTGAACGTAGTCAACAACTTCTGGGCGGGAGAAATCAAGGACGTATTGCCGGCGCCCTTGTGAAGAGTGGCGGTCAGGGGTCTGAATGATGTAGTCGGGGTGGTTCCGGTAAAGGTCACTATCCTGATTGGTCATTTCGGGCTCAAACCAGAGACCGAACATCATCCCCAACCGGTGAACCTGGTCAGCTAATCCGCTGATGCCGTTTGGCAGGCGGTCCCGGTTAACCCACCAGTCACCGAGCCCCGCGTTTTCCTTGGTTCGTTTACCAAACCAGCCGTCATCAAGGACGAAGAGCTCGATACCAAGCTTTTGCGCCTGCTTAGCAAGGTTGGCGAGCTTGTCTTCCGTAAAGTCAAAGTAGGTGGCTTCCCAGTTGTTGACCAGGATCGGTCGAGGCCGGTCGCGCCAATACCCCCGGGCTAGACGTTCCTGGTAGAGCCGGTGGTAGGTCTGGCTGAGTTGGTTAAGGCCAGTACTGGTATAAACCATCACAGCTTCTGGCGTCTGAAATGTCTGATTAGGTGCCAGTTTCCAGGAGAAATGGAAGGGGTTGATCCCTAATTGCACGCGGGTAACCTTATAGGCATCGACTTGGGCTTGGGCTAAAAAGTTGCCACTGTAGACGAGTGAAAAGCCGTACGCCTCACCTTGAAACTCATCCGTGTGTGGCCGCTTGAGGATGACAAAGGGATTTTGCATGTGACTAGAAGCACCACGGGTACTACCAACCGACTGAATCCCGGGGCGGAGGTGACTCGTCTTTAGCTGGCGTTCCCGGCCCCACGCACCCGAGAATTGCATCCAGTCGTAGTCGTCATCAGGAAGGTCGAGGTTGAGACTCATAGCGGTCGTTAGCTGGTAGGCTTGGCTGCCATGGTTAGCAAAGCGGGCGCTGCGGGCAATCGTGTTGCGGTGGGCGAAAATCGTATAGATAAGCGTTAAGTCCACGTCAAGCACGTCATCATGAAGCAGGATCTCAAGGGTGGTGGCTTCACGAGCATCTTCAACATAGGTTGCGGGAAGACCGGCTAGTTTAGGTTTCCCATCGTAGATCCGGTGGGACTGGTAACGAAAGTTGGTTATGGTACTGCCGTTTGGCTGTTTGATTTCGACTGCTGGCATCCGGTAGTCCGTCGTCCCATACGCAGGGTACTCTTGTTTGACATTGCCCAGCGAAAAATCGTAGTCGTTATCATAAACATAGCTCATCATCGGTCGGTAGCCGTTTTCGACAAGGTAGGAGTGGTCGGCCCGATCTGGGACACGACGACCAAAGTAAAGCTGGCCAAGCTGGTCGTTGCGTAGTACCTTGATAATGTAGCTGATTTGGTCATTATATAAGTGGAATTCGTGGCTATCTTGATGAAATTTAATTGGCATGTTAACGGTACTCCCTTTCCTTATTTCAACCAGATTGTAGCGCTTTAAAAGTGGAACGAGAATGATTAAATGTGAGGAGAAGTGCACATTTTGTGGGGTGTTATAAATGACGATTATTAACCAAGAGTTACAACAAATTATTAGCCGACCCGGGCCGCCACGTGACCGATTGCAGCAAGTTCTCCGTGATATTTTTCAAGCTAGAGTAGATGATAACGGCTTTTTGCAAATCACACCGCGGCTGCGCCAGCTAAAGCTCGCACCAGTTGGCCCCTTCTTTGCGGCCTTCCGGCAGTTAGTTATACGAGAATACCGGACCAATGCCGGCCTTAGACAAGATGAGCTTGGCCACCACCTGCACCTCTTTCGTAGCTACCTCGACCTATTTTACTTGAATGCCATTCGCGCATTTCCGGGGGTTAGTGACTACCAGAAATTGTTGGCCTTCACCCGCACTTACCGGTTAAGACTAGATTACCAAACCAGTAGTCGTTACCATAATCGCTGCCCAGGACAGTTTGACTACCCACGGAATATGAAGGTCCAGTTACTCCGCAATTCATGGCGGCTAACCCGGAACCCGGCTCGGATGATCGAACTGATCGTTAATATTGATACGGGGGCCTTTGTGAGTGAATGGGACCAGTACCGAGTTGGGCCGACTAATCAGGTCATCAGCGCGCCAACGGCATATGCACTGGCCCAGCTAGCGGCAATTGCCAACACGGAGTCCTTTAATTACGGGGTGCCACATGGCCAATACTTCGTGTACCCCTGGCTACGAAAAACTCACCAGCGCTTAGACGTTCACCAGCCCGCCGATTCTTTAATTTGGCGGCGGGCAAAGCGGGCGTATCCTGCACCACCGGCCAGCCGGTTTGTTGACGTGGTCCGGGGAGCTAATGACGTTGCGGTGTGGCAAAGTTTGTCCCCAGAGGACCGCCAACGGTTGTACCCGGAGTTTGTTGATTGGCAGCATGCCAGTCACGAGCCCAACCGGGGAATTGCTAACTTTCTTAAGTACCATTATTAAAAAATGAACCACTAGGTTAAGATAATGATTTTATCTACTTAGTGGTTCTTTTAATACTTGACAAGTGCTCATAGAGAAGTAGGTCATGTCGAAACTCAGCGTTATTTTTTTGCATTTGGTACCACGATAATTACCACTGACCCGTAATTTATCCCATTCGTCACGACATTGTTGTTAAATAATGCCAAGAGGTGAGAGAAATGTTAATAACAACACAAGGGTTGACGAAAAAATACGGACCCAAAACCGCCATTGACAATTTAAACATTGTAATTCCCCAAGGTGCGCTAGTAGCGTACCTTGGAACCAATGGCGCTGGTAAATCAACGACCATGAAGAGGCTCACGGGCCTTTTAAAGCCGACTTCCGGCGTAATTTCCTACGCAAGTGGGTTAAAAATCGGGATCGTGTTTCAATCCAGTATCCTAGACGCCAATTTGACGGTGATGGAGAACTTAGTAAGTCGTGCCAAGATGGATCGCAACGTCGATCATAATTGGATCACAGAATTGATTAAATTAATCGGGTTAACTAAGTATACTAACCACCGCTACGGAACGCTTTCCGGGGGGCAAAAGCGACGAGTTGATATTGCCCGGGCACTACTTAACCACCCGGATCTACTTTTCCTGGATGAGCCAACAACGGGGTTAGATATTCAAACACGGAATGTAATTTGGACACTGCTAAAAAACTACAAAAAGAGCAAAAATTGACTATTTTTCTAACTACGCATTACCTTGAGGAGGCCAATGAAGCAGATTTAATCTATGTACTAGAAAACGGGCACGTTTTAGCACAGGGTTCCGCTGATGAGCTACGTCGAAAGTATGCCCAGACTGAATTAAAGTTAGTCTTTACTAAGGACCCCCAACTTGATGGCGGACATCGGGTTGCCAGTAAGAGCTACCTATTTAGCGATGTCGACTCACTGGCGGCAATTAAACTAATTGAACATTATAAAGATAAACTGTTAACCTTTGAGTATCGAGAAGGGACACTAAATGATGCCTTTATCGCAATCACCGGAAAGGAGCTCCAATAATGCTAGCCTTAGCACAACGAAACATTAAACTTTATTTTAGAAACCACACCGGGGTCGTAATGTCATTGATTGGGGCCCTGATTTCCTTTTTTATTTATATTTGCTTCCTTCAAAAGAATTTATCATCGTCATGGAATAACGTTAAAAATATTACCCCCATGCTTGATGCATGGATGGTTGGGGGGAATCCTAGCAATTACCGGGATCACAACTGCCTTTGCTGTGATGGGACAACTGGTTAGTGATCGCAGTAACAACGTTACCTGGGATTTTCGGATGACGGCAATGTCACCACTAAGGATCTCATTATCGTACTTTTTGAGTACTGCCCTGGTCAGCTTTATCATGCAGGTGGTCGTTTTTGCAATTACGGTGATGTACTTCAATTTACAGGATAAACTAATTGTCACTGCTAATATGCTTCTCTCATTACTAGTAGTGACAATTGTTAACACGGCTTTTGCAACGATGTTTAGTTTAGTAATTGTTTAATTTATTAACACCCATACTACCTATAGCCGAATTGCTACCCTAATTGGAACGTTAATGGGATTTATGGTGGCCACATATATGCCCATGGGGCTACTTTCCGATGGGGCACAGCGATTTATTAAATTATTTCCCGGAGCCTATGTTGCAGCTTCATACCGCGAAATTTTAATGGACCATTACGTGACTAGTGATATTCCCGAGACAATGCGGGATGAGTTTACTAAATTTTTGGGGATTAAGATAAGTATCAATGACCATTTACTATCGATTGGTAATAACTTATGACTCGTTTTCGTTGCATCACTAGTGGGTCTAATTGCATACGTGGTGATCAATCGGCTAAAATATAAGCGAAATTAAGTCAAAGGGGCTGGGATATTGAAAATTACTTACCAGCAATCTAATAGGGTCAAAGACGATGATATCGAAGTACGAGTTCTTAGTAAGTCGCGTACTACTAGGGTTAACCGGTTAATGGACTATTTAGCAAAATTTAGGCAAGGACCGGTGCCAACGATCCCCATTAAGACCGCTGACCAATTTCTAATTATTAAGACAGTCGACTTGCTGATGGTAGAGGTTAACCAGCGGGAACTAACCTTTTACACTAAGGGCCGAGCAATCAAGACCACCGGCCGGCTCAAGGAGATTCAAGAGCGTTTAACCGATCCCAAATTCATCCAAGTTTCGCGGTACGCTATTATAAACATGGATTACCTGCAGTCGGTTGAAAATGGCTTTTCTGGCACAATGATTGCCAGGCTGGGGCCGAATATTAAAACATCAATTAGCCGGCGGTACGTACCGGTAATAAAGGAATATTTAGGATTGTAGGTGAATTGAATGCGACTTTTTTTAAAACGTTTTTGTGCAGGAGCAGGTTACGGTGCAGTAGCCTACTTAATTGTTTTAAGCTTACGAATCCAGTCGACAGTGCCAACCATGCTTAATACGGCCAGCATCTTGGTTATTTCAGGATTAATTGGAATTGCTAGTTTAGTCTTCAACTTTGAGCTCGGGTATTCAATCGCCTTATTGGTTCATTTTGCGATCACTTGTGGGTTGGTTGCGGTGATAGTGTGGATTAATCATTGGCATTTTGACCTAATTACTTTAATAATGGTAATTGTAATCTACCTAATTATTTGGGGGTTAATGCGGTTAAACCAGGGTAATGATGTTAACCGTATTAATCAGCGCTTAAATGACCGTAAGTAATTAGTCAACAGAAAGGATCGATCCCAATGACCGCATTAACCGCTGAAATGTTTGCAATTTTTGACCAACCGGAATTCTCATTTAAAAAGCTAAAGGTCACTCACACGCCAGAAGAAGTGGCTAGCTTAAAAGCTCAGTTCAAGGCGGTTTGGCAAGTCTGGAAACAGGTTAATCAAATGGTTGCTAAACAGTTGCCCGCTGGACGGTTTGCGAAGGTTCATGTCGAAAGTTGGACCAACGGCTGGAACCTTCGTGACCACTACTGGGCATCGTATCGACTAGCCACGTTAGCCGACCACAACCCCTGTATCGGTGTCATGTTGGATAAGAAACAGTTTCAAGTTTACCTGATGTTTCAACACTACAAGAGCGAGCAGCGGCAAGGCAGCCCGGACCAGTACAACCAGTTGCTGGGCCAGGTGCCGGCATGGTCAAAGGAAGTGGACGTAAGCCATTGGTACCTCTGGGATAAAGATGAGATGGAGTTTGTTGATCACCTATCGCTAAGAGATTATCTTGCTGACCCGCAACGGCAAGCTGAGTTTAACTGTCAGGCCCAACAGACGAGCTTTCTTCTAGGAAAGTTTGCCTTCCGGGGGCGCGATGAAGTTCCTAGCATGGAAGACTATATTGTTGCGGTGATTAATGAGCTAATACCGCTATACGAAAAACTCAGCTAAGTGAAAACGGCCACCCGCTTCTGTACGGGTGGTCGTTTTGTGCCGTGTTTAAGTTGATATTATTTTGGTAAACTTGATTATCGTCAAGTTATCCTTCACGGTCTTCTCCTATACTGTGATAGTGAAGGAGGAGCTATTTATGGTCAAAATTCAACAGTTTTTTACACAGCACCGCAAGCCACTCGTTTTACTGATAACGATCCTCATCTTGAGTGCTGAGGCAGCACGGTTTAGTATCCAATCGCTGCTAACCTACCAGATCCTGATGGCGATTGCCGGTGTGATCGGTCTATTGCCAATCTTGTTAACCGCGATTTCAACCTTGCAGGTCCGGTTGATTTCCATTGACGTCCTCGTTAGCCTGGCCGTTATTGGTGCGTTTATCATTGGTGAATACAACGAAGCGGCGATCGTTACCTGGTTGTTCATTGGTGGGGAAGTTCTTGAAGACTTAACCTTGCAAAAGACCCGCTCGGCGGTCAAACAACTGGCGGAATTAGCACCGCAAACCGCCGTTGTCGTTGGTGATGATGGTAGTACCCACCAGGAAGATGTTGACTTTCTTGACCCGGGAACTAAAGTCTTAATCAAAACTGGTAGCCAGGTCCCAGTTGATGGAGTTGTCCTTACTGGAACCGCCTTGGTAAACGAAGCCAGCATTACTGGTGAATCCCGTTTGGTACGCAAGAAAGCAGGGGACGACGTCTTTGCTGGGACAATTCTTGAAAACGGTACGGTAACCGTGAAAACAACGGCGGCCGGGGACGAGACCACCTTTGGTCAGATTATCGACCTGGTGGAAACGGCCCAGGATTCCAAAACCAAGACCCAACGATTTATTGATAAGTTTTCCCAATACTATACGCCCTTAGTGCTGGTAGTGGCAATCATTGTTGGCTTGGTAACCCGCGACTTTCGTCTAGCAATTACCGTGATGGTTCTGGGCTGTCCTGGTGCCCTGGTAATCGGTGTGCCATCTTCAACTGTAGCGGGAATCGGTAACGGTGCCCGCCGGGGGATCCTGTTTAAGGGATCAGACGTAATGGACCATTTACACCGGGTTGATACGGTGGCCTTTGATAAAACCGGCACTCTGACCCAGGGTCAACCCACGGTAAAAACGATTCAAGTACTAAGGGGGGACCGCCAGGCAGTTATTGATCAGGCAGTGGCAATTGAGCAACAGTCTGACCACCCCTTGGCCCAAGCAATCACGCAGCTAACCACTAGTCATAATCTGCACCCAACCGCTGTCCAGACGTTCAAAGGGCGGGGAATTCAGGCACAGGTCGCCGGTCAGCAGTATTTCCTTGGTAACCTGGATTTGATCAAAAGCAAGGTTGACACTGATGACGCCCTCGATGATGCGGTGCGGCGGTTAGCGCAGGCCGGCAAATCGGTGGTTATTTTTGCTAGTGCCGACCTGACCGCACTGGCCATCTTCGCCATCCAAGACCAGCTGCGTCCCCAGGCCACCGCTGCCTTACGCCAACTAAAGAGTCTCGGGATCCGCCGCTTAGTAATGCTAACCGGTGATAATGTGGGAACGGCAGCACAAATTGCTACAAACCTACCAATTGATGAATACCATGCTGCAATGCTTCCTAAGGATAAGGCCCAGTTTATTGAAAATGAACGTCACCAGGGACACCGGGTGGCCTTTGTGGGGGATGGCATTAATGATAGTCCAGCACTATCTGCGGCCGATGTGGCGATCGCAATGGGGTCGGGAACCGACGTGGCGATGGATGTTGCCGACCTCGTACTAGTCAAATCTGACCTCGCTGGTTTAGCTGCCGGCGTGCAGCTAGCAAAGCAAACCATGAAGAATATGAACGAAAACATCATTATTGCTTTACTGACTGTTTTGCTATTGTTTATTGGCCTCTTCGTTGGCTATATCGAAATGGCGTCGGGAATGTTGATCCACGAACTTAGTATCTTAATCGTGATCCTAAATAGTATGCGCCTCATTAAATATTTGCCAAAAGTTGACCATCATCAATTTATTAAACGAGTAGACAAGGTAGAATCGAGCATATAAGGAAGTGAGCCAAAATGGAAAAAGTAATGATGAAACTTGGTGGATTAACGTGTCCATCGTGTTTAACTAAAATTCAAAAGAGCGTGGAAGCAGTCGATGGTACGGCCGATGTGAAAGTGCTTTTTAACGCGGGCAAGGTGAAATTTACCCTTGATCCGGTCAAAGCAGACCCGAAAGTCGTGCAAGCGAACATCGAAAAAATGGGGTACACGGTTCAAGGAGTCAAGGAAAAGGAGATCTAAAATGACAAGTCAAGAACGGTATGAACAAGAATTAAAGCAAAGCGATGTTGACCACCACACGCCAACGGCTGGGGCAATGACTGGTCACATTATCGCCAACCTACTGATTCACACGCTTAAGATTAGCCAAGCTAAGTTGTTCGCCCAGGGTCCGGCGGCCTTGCTGTTAGACCAGTACGCTGACCAATGGATTGTTCACGAGCAAGCCACCTTTAACTGTCTTAACCGGTTGCTGGTTAACAACGGCGAAAGCATTCCCACAACGATTGCCCAATTTAAGGAATACACAATGTTGGAAGAGAACGGGGCCGCTAAGTATGATGCCGGTGCAGACCAGCTGTTTAACCTAGTTAAGGATTTCGATACCCAGACCCTGTTTATTACCAAAGCAATTAGCCTGGCCCAAAAAGAAGATTGGCCGGAATTAGGCGCTAACTTAAGCTCCTTGTTAGCGTGGATTAAGGACCAAATTGCCCTCACCCAGCGCTTCTTAGGCCACGAACTGCGCACCGGGTTGTATACTGAAGAAGATGACGATGACTTTTAAGCCGCGGGGGAGTTTCAAATGGCAGAAGAACTTTGTGTGCAGCTAGTACCACTTTTTAACCAACTTGATATTGACCAGCAGCGCCGAATTGAACGACTCGTTCACCACCAGCATGTTGAACGGGGGACGGTTGTTGCAAGTCCTGACAACAGTAACCGGTTGGTGATTGTAAAAAGTGGCCACGGTCGACTATACCAACTAAGTCAAACTGGCGATGAACAAGTCCAGCGCCCCCTAACAACGGGGGACTATGTTGGTGAAACTTGGCTATTAGGGGCAAGCAACAAGGATAGTTATGTGGAAATGACAGCTCCCAGTGACATCTGTATTTTACAACGGGCTGACTTTATCGGTCTTATCCAACAATATAACGATGTTGCTGTGAAGCTACTGGCGGGTCAGGCGGCCACGATTAACGCTCTCCGTCGTCAAACTCAGTTAATGGGGTTACCCAACATTGAAGAGCGGGTGGCTGCGTACCTAAAGCAATTGGTAGTGGACCAGGGGAGCATGAACGTAACCCTGCCGTTGAGGCTTAAGGACCTGGCCTCTTACTTGGGGACCAGTCCGGAAACACTATCGCGTCAGCTAACCCACCTTCAAAAGCAAGGCAAGATTGATCGTCACTTGCGGCAGATTAAGGTTTTAGAATCTGACTAAAAAATACCTGTACTCATGCGGAAATTTAATCTGCATCAGTACAGGTATTTTAGTTATAGCCCAAGGTACTTTTCTCTGATCATTTCAGCCTTTTTGGCGTGGTCTTCTGGGTAGATGAAACTGTAATCAATCCCTAACTTGGCCAATTCATCTAAGATCGGCCGCTTATACTTGGCCGGGATGATATACTTCTCCTTTTCGTCCGGATTATCTGGATTATAGAGGCTCAGAATATCAATGGCCAGTTGGGCCCGTCGCTCGACTTCGGCATAATCAATTTCAACAGACTGGTCATATTCTTCACCGATGAAGGGAACGAAGAGAAACAGCCCCTGCTGGTTCTCCATCCGCCGACTCATCCGCTTGATCGTAACAATCTTGGGGACAATTAGCTCCAGGGGGTTGAGCTTGTTAGCAAAACTCGGGATGTCGCGTTTGGCTTCTTCAAAGAGGCGGAGGAAGGGCAAGGTCTGCAGGTCATGCTTAAAGTCAGCAAAGTAGCTCGGATCTTGGTCATCGAAATAGCTCGCGTAACTATGGCTCCACAACTTATGCTCCTGGGCAATATAATCATTATCTGCCTTGTAGAAGTTTTTTATTGTTTGGAAGAAGGCACTCTTATCGGCCATCGATTGACGGGCGAGGGAAGATTCGAGCTGCATTTCGTTACTAAAGGCATTTTTCTTAAAGTAACTGTGGCTAGTTAAACGACTCTTACTTTCGTATTCGGCGATGAGGTAGTGCCACCCACGCTGGTCGAGCATTTGGGCGAGTTTATTGCGGTTCGGCTGGTCCTTATAGATGTACACCTCCCCATTTCCCTGACCCCCCTTAACCGCAAAGAAAAGGGCGATTAAGGGGTTGGTAGTTACGTCAAGTAAGCGGGTCGGGAGGTGGTAGTGTTCCATTAAGGCCATTCGTTCAAAGTTAGTACGGCACTTTTCAAATAGCTGGGGGTCAGTCATTAGGAAGTCATTAAACATGTTGTCTTCGTTGTCTAACAGTTTCCGGCTCCGAAAGATTGATGGCAATGTGTTCGAAAAGGCGTCATCTTGCCCCCGAAAGTAGTAATTATGATTCTTATTGTTAATCAACTGTTCGATTTCTTCAATGTAATTGGAAACCGTGCGAATGTTATGAATCACTGTAATTCGACCTGCCTTTATCGTGTGCTGTGGTTGCCAATATTTTAATGATGTTTACCGAAAATTCCGTGACTTTAGTCATGGGATGGATAGGCATCACTTGAGCCGCTCCACCGTAAGGAGCTTTTCTTATTTCTTTCATTGTATTTCTGATCGTTGATATATTTTTCTACTTCTAAATTTCAAGAATAAGTTAGCCACTAAGCTGAAATAAATAGCACTGACCA
>DHKFJ23503__coassemble_662_pt1 | contig 27693 bp, 26 predicted proteins | sample DHKFJ23503__metabat2_low_PE_016 | metagenome-assembled genome bin DHKFJ23503
AATGCCGCCATGACGCGGTTTATGAGCTATTTTTCTGTGCATTCAAGGACCGTAACACTCTCAACATGCGTCGTCTGCGGAAACTGATCAACGGGCTGGATTGGCTTGACCACGTGGTAGCCCTGCTCACCGAAACGCTGGATGTCACGCACCAGGGTGGCCGGGTTACAGGAAACGTAAATCACCTTCCGTGGCGCCATCTTGCCGGTCGCCTCAATCAAAGATTCCGCAAGGCCCTTGCGTGGTGGGTCCACAATTACCACGTCCGGCTTTAGCCCGGCTGCTTGCCACTTGGCAAACTGCTCTTCCGCCTTGCCGACCACGAACTTGGCGTTTTGAATTCCGTTCCGCTTAGCGTTGTGCTTGGCATCTTCAATCGCGGCGGGCACAATTTCCACCCCATAAACCTGCTTGGCATGCTTGGCCACGGCCAGGGAAATTGTTCCAATCCCACAGTAGGCGTCAATCACCGTCTGATTACCATCCAGACCAGCGTTATCAATAGCCGTCTGGTAAAGGCGCTCCGTCTGTTGCGGGTTGACCTGGTAGAACGACAGTGGCGAAATTGCAAAGTCAATCCCCAGCAGTTGGTCATGGATCTCGTCATCCCCCCACAGGGTCCGATCACGGTTACCCAGCAGGCGGTTGGTCTTCTTCTCATTGATATTCTGGACAATGCTCTTCAATTCTGGCACGCCAGCCACGATGCCGTCCACAATTTGCTTGGCCATCGGCAGCCGTTTCGTGTTGGTGACCAATACGACCATCACCTCATGGCTGTAGTAACCACGGCGCACCATCACCGTTCGAATGACACCCTTACCGGTCTGCTCGTCATACGGGGTCACGTGGTACTTCCGCAAGAGGTCACGAACCACCACGATTGCCTTATCAATTTGTGGATCTTGAATGTAAAAGTCCTCAATCGGTACCAGGGTATGACTCCCCCGCTTGTAAAAACCAGTCTGCAGCTGGCCCCGTACCATCTTAACCGGGACTTGGGCCTTATTCCGGTAGTGGTAGGGCCGGTCCATCCCCATCGTCGGCAATACCTCAATGTCGTCTAGGTGGGCCTTTTCAAGCAATTCTTTAATCTGGTGCTGCTTAAACTGCAATTGGGCTGCGTACTTCAGGTGCCCCAGCGGTGCGATCCCGGTTTGAATATACTTCTTATCCTTAACGTCGACCCGGTCGGGACTCTTCGTTTGCCATTCCATCACCCGGCCCCAGGCAAAGTGACGGGCAACCTTAGTTACCCGCACGGTCACCTTTTCCCCCGGCAGGGCGTTGGGCACGAAGACCGGAAAGTCGGCAATCTTAACTACCCCGTTACCCTCATAGGTCAGGTCGGTTACTTCCGCCTGGTATTCTTCATTTTTATGAACCGGAATATTAACTTTCACGATGTTGCCTCCATTTTCACGTAATTAACTTTCCCTATTATAGCAAAAACAGCTAGTATCCGTACGGTAACACTAGCTGTTTCGCTTATTATTACTTTTCTTGATCCTGGTTAATCTTGCCGACCCCTTCCACGAAGTCCTTTTCGACTCGCTTGAAGTCCGGCGACTCGGTAATGGCGTCCTCCGGGATAGCATCCAGGTTGGCAACAACCTCAATGTGCTGCTTGAGGTCGTGGAACTTCATCGGCGCATCGCCACCGTACTCACCATCCAGGTTGATCATCAAGCGGTCATCCTGGTTGAGTGGCGTCACTTCCACATCAGTAGCCTTAGCGTAGACAATCCGCGGATCATCAAGGTGCTTCCCTTGCAAGGCCTTGGCCATCAGACTCAGCATATCTGTCAGGCTGCTCTTCTTGACGATAATCATCGTAAACTTACCGTCATCCAGGGAGGCGTCTGGCACAATTTGCTCAAAGCCACCGACCGAGTTAGTCAGCGCTAAGAAGAAGGTCGAAGCGGTTCCCCGGTATTCATGTCCATCGTACTTGACAGAAACATCCACCGGCTTGACTTGTGGTAATAACTCCGCCCCCTTGGCCAAGTAAGCGGCATAGCCAAACAACGACTTCATCTGAGATGGCACGTCGTAGGTCAATTCCGTTAGCGTGCCCCCCGCTGCGATATTCATGAAGTAGTTATCGCCGGCCTTACCAATGTCAATTTTAAACTTCTTGTTCTTCCGTAAGATCAGCTTGGCCGCCGCGATCGGATCATCACGAGGAATCCGTAATGCCCGGGCATAGTCATTGGTCGTCCCGGCCGGAATAATCGCCATCGTTGGCCGCTTTTCCAGGCCGGCGATCCCATTGACCACCTCGTTCAACGTTCCATCCCCACCGGCGGCCACGATCAGGTCAAAGCCTTCCTTGGCCGCCCGGGTCGCCTCGTTTTTCGCCGAGTTAGGTGCCGGGGTCGTCGCAAACGCACTCGTCTCGTAACCAGCCTTTTCATAGATATCTAGGATATCTACCAGGTCGTTACGCAAGGCTTCGCGACCAGCAGTTGGGTTATAAATTATCCGTGCCCGTTTACGCATGATGATCCTCCTACTTCGCCTTCAGTGACTTCATCAATAATTGGGTAACCACCTGTGGGTTAGCCTTCCCACGGGTCTGCTTCATGATCTGGCCCATCAGGTAACCAACGGCCCGGTCCTTACCATTCTTAAAGTCTTCAATTGACTGGGCATTGTTTGCCAACACATCGTCAACAATTGGCTGTAATTGTGCCGGATCCGAGAGCTGAACCAGACCGTGTTCCTTAGCGTAGGCACTTGGTTCTTCACCGTTCAAGATCCCCTTGAAGACCTTCTTGGCCATCTTAGAAGAAATCGTCCCGTCATCGATCAGCTTAACCATGCCGGCCAGGTTGGCAGGAGTCAACTTGGTATCGGGGAGGTCAATGTGCTTGTCGTTTAAGTAGGAATTAACATCGTTCATCAGGTAGTTAGCCACCCGCTTGGGGTCGCCACCATCCTTAACCGCGGATTCAAAGAAGTCCGACATTTCCTTCGTCTGGGTTAAGACCATGGCGTCATAGTCAGATAATCCCAGGTCGTCGACGTAGTGCTTCCGCCGCTCACCAGGCATCTCCGGCATTTCGTCTTCAATTTCCTTAATCCATTCGTCACTAACCTCAACGGGCGGCAAGTCCGGTTCAGGGAAGTAACGGTAGTCGTCGGCCCCTTCCTTGGTCCGCATTGAGATTGTCGTGCCGGTTGGTTCATCATAACGCCGGGTTTCCTGGGCGATGTGACCACCAGACATCAATACCTGTTGGTGCCGTTGTTCTTCAAAGGCTAGGGCCTTACGAACGTAGTTGAAGGAGTTGATGTTCTTCATTTCCGTCTTGGTTCCGAACTGGTCCGAGCCAACGGGGCGGATGGAGATGTTGGTATCAACACGCATGGACCCTTCTTCCATCTTCACGTCTGAAATCCCGGTAAATTGAATCCGCTGACGGAGGGCTTCCAGGTAGGCCACCGCTTCTTCTGGCGAAGCAATGTCAGGTTTAGAAACGATTTCGATCAGTGGCGTCCCCTGCCGGTTCAAATCAACGTAGGAATACTTACTGGTGTGGGTGTTCTTACCGGCATCTTCTTCGATGTGCATCTCTTCGATCCCGATCTTTTTCTTCTTACCATCCACTTCAATCTCAATCCAACCATCATGGGCAATTGGGGTGGCTGATTGGGTAATTTGGTAGGCCTTCGGGTTATCTGGGTAGAAGTAGTTCTTCCGGTCAAAGTGCATCCGGTGGGCAATTTGAGCGTGAAGTGCCAGGCCCGCCATGATACCGTCACGGACAACCCCCTTATTAAGGGTTGGCAATACCCCTGGGTACCCCCAGTCGATCACGTTAGTATTGGCATTTGGCTGGTCACCAAAGTCAACCGGTGATGGACTGTAAATCTTTGAATTCGTCTTTAATTCGACGTGGACTTCTAGTCCGATGGTAGTTTGAAAGTTCATCTTAGTTTTGCCCTCCTAACTTTGGTGCCTGCTTGTGGCAATCCGTGGTTTGCTCAAAGACGTAACCAGCGTTGTAAATGGACTGTTCATCAAACCGCTTTCCGATAATCTGCAGGCCCACCGGCATCCCCGTCTTATCAGAGAAACCAGCTGGAACTGACATCGCCGGCAGCCCGGCCATGTTAACAGGGACGGTCAAAATATCGTTCATGTACATTGCCTTCGGGTCGTCAATTTCGGCACCAATCTTAAAGGCAGTCGTGGCACCCGTAGCACCAATGATTAGGTCATAGTCATTAAAGACCTTGTCAAAGTCCTGGGCGATCAGGCGACGGACCTTGGCGGCCTTGTTAAAGTAGGCATCGTAAAAACCAGCAGACAGTGAGAAGGTCCCCAGCATGATCCGCCGCTTAACTTCTTCACCAAAGCCTTCTGAACGGGTCTTAACATATACTTCCTCCAGGTTCTTAGCATCTGGTGCCCGGAAGCCGTAACGGATCCCGTCATAACGTTGCAGGTTCGACGATGCTTCGGATGAGGCCAAGATGTAGTAAGCCGGTACCCCGTACTTAGTGTGTGGCAGGCTGACCTCATCAACGGTTGCCCCTAATGACTCAAAGTGGTCTAAGGCTGCCTTGACAACCTTCTTAACGTCATCATTGAGGTCCTCGTAGTATTCCTTTGGTACGGCAATCTTCATCCCCTTAACGCTGGTGTTTTCGTTCAGGTTAGCTGCCCAGTCTGGCACCGCTTGAAGTGACGAAGTCGTATCGTGTTCGTCGTTTCCGGCAATCAACGCCGTCAGGTAGGCGTTGTCCTTAACGGTCCGGGTTAACCAACCAACTTGGTCAAAGCTTGACCCGAAGGCAATGATCCCCCACCGGGAAACCCGGCCATAGGTTGGCTTCATCCCAACGACCCCATTGAAGGAAGCGGGCATCCGGATGGAACCACCAGTATCAGTCCCCAACGCACCAAGAACGTAACCAGCAGCAACTGCAGCCGCAGAACCACCTGAAGAACCACCTGGCACCCGGGTTAGGTCCCACGGGTTATGAGTCGTAAAGAAGGCTGAGTTTTCCGTCGAAGAACCCATGGCAAATTCATCGAGGTTCGTCTTACCAACGTTGATGTAGCCAGCCGCCTTCAGCTTTTCGACTACGGTAGCGTCATAAACCGGGTTGAAGTTCTCTAACATCTTTGAAGCGGCCGTCGTCTTCAGGCCCTTAGTCAAGATGTTATCCTTAACGGCCAGCGGAACCCCAGAAACTAATTGGTCCGCGACAATCCCAGCCTGGTCAATGTCTGCCGCCTGCTTCAGTGCCGCATCTTCATTGAGGGTAATGAAGGCCTTAATGTCGTCTTCATTAGCCTTGATGTGGTCAAAGGTTTCCTTAGTCAGTTCACGCGCGCTGATCTTTTTGTTAACCAGGTCATCGTGGAGCTGGCTTAAGTCAGTTTGGTAATAATCCATTATTCGCCATCCTCACTTTCGTCAATGATTACTGGTACCCGGATGTAGCCGCCATCTTCATCTGGGGCGTTCTTCAATAAGGCGTCGACTTCTTCCTTGGGTGCCTTAACTGCCTTGTCTTCACGCATTGCGTTGACCCGGTCGGTTGCACTCGTCATCGGTTCAACACCTTCCGTGTGTTCTTCAGTGAGGTCTTCAAACATATCAATAATACTTCCAAGTTGGGTGGTAAATTCACCGAGCTCATCCTTGGAAAATTCAAGCTTGGCTAGTTCCGCGACGTGCACAACCTGCTGCTTGGTAATTTTACTGGCCATCAATTTCTACCTCTTTTCTCAAATTTAGGTATACATACATTTTACAATTCTAGCACAGATTAGCCGAACTCAAAAGGACCGCGACTGCAACAGTTACGGTCCTTAATAAAAAGTTTTAATACGAATCTAAGACGTGGGTTCTAAAGGTGTCGGATCCCGCATCACGGTATACGATCGCTTGCATCTCGGAATCAGACTGGATCCGGATATCAATTGGAATCCCACTTGGCAGGTAGCGCTTTGCTGCCCGCGCAATGTACTGGGTAAAGCTAGTGATTTCCGTTTGACTGTAGAACTGGGTCGTCACGGTAATGTGCATCCCCGATAGCTGGCCATTATGGTACTGGGCCTGGGCGGTAACTCCACTAAGGTTCGGGAAGAATCCTTGAATCTGGCTCTTGAAGTTAGCGAAGTTGTCGTTATCCGTCGAATCCGCACTTGTGGTTGCGTTCGTTGCGGAGGCCTTTGGTAAGACCATCGTCTTGTAGTCCAGCTTCGTCCACTTGCTAATCTTATTACCGTTGTTCTTACTGTAGGCAAAGAAACTGCCCCCCACCAGGCTGTCGTCGGGCGCCTGCTTATAGAGCGCAATTACAATTGGTACATCGCGCAGGTTCTTCTTTTCCCGTAGGCGGGTCAAAATCTTTTGCGCAGCAATCTCACCCTGCTGTTGCATCTCATCCTTACTAATTTTCTTAGTGTAGGAAGGACCGTCCGTCTTCTTTTGGTAGTTGTATTCAGAGTTAATCCCGACCCCGATGACAACCCCCTTCAGCTTCATTGACCGGCCACTGTCCGTCATATAATCCTGCTCTTCGATCTGCTGAATATATTCTGGATTAGGGTCACTCTTCTTACCCTGGGTGGGGTTTAAACCATTCGGGTTCTTCTTGGTCTTACGGCCCAACCAGCTTTGCAAGGTACCAGTATTGAGGTACTGACCTTCTTGGAAAATGTAGGATTTCGGCGAGAAGACCCGCTTCGAAACCTGGGTCAAGCCACTTTCAAAGCTCTTTTGGTTAAACTGGTTATCATTTTGGGCTACGTTGATTCCCCGGGCCTTACTGGTCTTATACCGACCATTTTGAATGACCCCTTGGTAATTACCATTACCTGACCCGGTCGTGCTGTAGTCCTTTGAAGAATTCTTTCCACATGAAGCAAGGACAATCGTACTCATTAACAGAGCCGCGGTTATTGCAATCTTTTTTATTTTCGACTTCACGATTCTACTGTTCCTCCTTCATTGCCTGGGCAAAACGGGCCTCATCCCAGATCGTGATCCCGAGATCTCGGGCCTTGGTGAGCTTGCTTCCCGCAGCGGTCCCTGCAATGACAATATCCGTTTTCTTTGAAACACTTCCGGTTACCTTGGCACCATGTTCTTCTAACCAGGACTTCGCCTGACCACGGGTCATGTTCTCTAACTTCCCGGTTAAGACGACCCGGCGGCCATTCCACTCACTTGTTGGGTTAGCGGGGGTGGTGGTCCCCAGGTAGGCGAAGTTAACGCCGGCCGCCCGCAATTCATCAACCAGTTTGACCACCTGGTCGTTAGCAAAGTAGGTTTCGACGCTCGCACCAATCGTGGGACCAATCCCCTCCACGGCGGAAATTTTGTCAGCACCAGCCGCCATCAACTTATCCAGGGACTGGAATTTCTCCATAATTAGCCGGGCTGCCTTAGCGCCAACGTGGCGGATGCCAAGACCAAATAATAAGCGCTCGACAGAATTATTACGACTATTGTCGATAGATGTCAATAGGTTGTTCGCCGATTTGTCCCCAAATTTATCTAAAGTTAATAATTGATCGTAGGTCAGCTGGTACAGATCCGCCACGTCATGGATCAATTGCTTATCCCATAGTTGTTGAATAATCTTCGGGCCAAGGCCGTCAATATTCATCGCGTTTCGGGAAGCAAAGTGAGCCAACCCTTCTTTGATCTGGGCCGGGCACATCGGGTTAACGCAGCGAAGCGCTACCTCGCCATCGAGGTGGACCAGTTTAGCACCGCAAACTGGGCAGGTTGTCGGAATAACGTACGGTTGGCTATTAGCTGGTCGTTTCTTGAGGTCGACCCGTGAAATTTCAGGGATAATATCCCCCGCCTTATGGAGGTAGACGGTGTCGCCAATCCGGATTTCCTTTTCCTGCAAGTAATCAGGGTTATGAAGGGAGGCCCGGCTAACCGTCGTCCCCGCAAGCTGAACAGGATCCATCACGGCCGTCGGGGTAACGTTACCAGTCCGCCCAACCGTCCATTCGATGTCGCGCACCACCGTCGCTTGCTCTTCCGGTGGGAACTTATAGGCAATTTCCCACCGGGGCACCTTAACCGTATTCCCCAACGCTGTCTCGGTATCTAGGTCATTGACCTTTTCCACGATCCCGTCGATCCCATACGGCAACTGGTCACGTTTGCCCGTGTATTCCGCGACATAGTCTTTGATCTCTTGCTGGTTATGGACGACCCGGTTGTTGGGGTTAACACTAAAACCTAGTGCACGCATCTTGTCCAGGGCCGCTGACTGGGTGGTTAAACCCAGCTTTTGGTATTCGGGGATGTAGTACATAAAGGTCGCCAAATCCCGCTTCGCCGTTACCTGGGGGTCTAACTGGCGAAGGCTTCCGGCAGCCGCGTTCCGGGGGTTAGCAAAGGTTGGTAACCCGGCTGCCTCCCGTTGCTGGTTAAGCTTAACAAATGATTTCTTTGGCATGTAGCACTCGCCACGGAACTCAATGCTCAGTGGTTCCGGTAACTCATGGGGAACCGACTTGATCGTCATGACATTGGGCGTCACGTCTTCACCAATTACCCCATTGCCCCGGGTGGACCCCTGGACTAGTTTACCGTTTTCGTAAACCAGCGAGAGCGAGAGGCCGTCAATCTTCAGTTCCAAATTGTACTCAGGATCGACATCAACGACACTACTCTCCTGCTGACGGGCGTTAAAGTCCAGTAACTCATCAATGGAGAAGACATCCCCCATCGACAACATTGGGATATCGTGGGTGACCTTTGTCAGCTGGGTAGTCGGGCCACCCCCCACGTGCTGGGTTGGTGAATCAGTAGTCTTTAACTCTGGGAAGCGCTGTTCGAGCGCCACTAACCGTTGGTAGGCCCGGTCATAAACGTAGTCTTCCACTGATGGGTTATCCTGCTCATAGTATTCTTTTCCCCACTGCGTCAACTGCTTTTTAAGGGGGATGATCTCCTGTTTGGCCGCTGCCAGCGTTAACTGGTCAACTGGTGTCTGCTTTTCCATTTTTCTGGCCTCACTTTAACTAATCAGTCACCTTTTGGATCGGGGCAAAACTGGCTAATAGCCGCTTAACTCCCTGGTCTGGAAAGGCAATATCAAGTTCCATGTCATTACCGGTCCCGCTAACCTTGACCACGGTCCCTTGCCCCCACTTCTTGTGGGTAACCTTATCGCCGACCTTCCAACTAACCTTATCGGCACCGGTTCCAGTATTAGTAACGGGGGCCACCCGCTTACCGGCATCGCGGTAAGTGTGCTGCTTTTGCTTACGCTTGCGTTCTGCCCAGGTCGGTGTATCGGTTCGCTTGTTAAACGGCAGGCCATTAGCAAACCCACTCCCGGATAGGGCACCACCCTCTTCTTGCAATAAGTTCGGGTCAATTTCATCCACAAACCGGGAAGGCTGGTTTCGCTGGATCCGGCCATACAGTAAGCGTGAAACGGCGTTGGTTAAATAGAGCTTCTTCTTGGCCCGGGTAATCCCCACGTAGGCCAACCGCCGCTCTTCTTCCAGTTCGTCATCCTCCAAGAGAGCCCGGGATAGTGGGAAGATTCCTTCTTCCATCCCGACCAAAAAGACAACTGGGAATTCAAGTCCCTTGGCCGCGTGGAGGGTCATCAACGTTACCGCTGGTGCCTGTTCATCAACGTCGTCTTGGTCTGAAACCAGGGCCAGATCAGCCAAGAAGTTAACCAGTTTCTGCCGGTTGTCAGCATCGTCATCCTCGTGTTGCTTATCGTATTCCTGGGTAACCGACTTAAACTCATCCAGGTTCTCTTGCCGGGCCTGGGCCTCTAAGCTGTTATCCTTTTGCAACATCTTATTGTAACCCGTCCGCTCCAGAATTTGGTCGGTTAAATCAGTAATGCTCAAGTACTCTGCCTGCTGGTCGAGATCCTTAATCAGCTGCCCAAAGTCAGCCAGTTTAGTCCGTGTCCGAGTTGTAATATTATTAGCGATATCGACGTTTTGACTTGCTTCTAGCAAGGACCAATTATTGTCGTTGGCAAATTCACGCAGGTGTTCTACACTGGTCAATCCGATGCCCCGTTTAGGCGTGTTTACCACCCGCGTAAAGCTCATCGAATCTCGGTGGTTAACGATCAAAGTCAAGTAAGCCAAGATATCGCGAATTTCCTTACGGTCATAGAACTTATGCCCACCAACCATCGTGTACGGCACGCTCGACTTCATAAAGGTTTCTTCAATGATCCGTGACTGGGCGTTGGTCCGATAAAGGATCGCAAAATCGTTATAGTGGTAGCCGTGTTGCTCGTGCTCTTCTTTGATCTTAGCAACAATGTATTGGGCCTCATCATGTTCATTTTGGGCCTGGTAGTAAGTGATCTTATCTCCCCGGCCATTCTCGGTCCACAGGTTCTTATCCTTGCGACCATTGTTGTTCTTAATTACCTCGTTGGCGGCATCAAGGATGTTTTGGGTTGACCGGTAATTTTGCTCCAGCATTACCGTGTGGGCGTTGGGATAGTCCCGTTCAAAGTTCAGGATGTTTTCAATATTAGCCCCCCGCCAGCCATAGATACTCTGGTCAGCATCACCAACTACACAGATGTTTTGGTACTTATCGGCCAGCATGTGAACAAGCTTGTACTGGGCGTCGTTGGTATCCTGGTATTCGTCAACGTGGATGTAGTGGAAACGGTCCTGGTAAAATTCAAGAGTCTCTGGATCGCTTTCAAACAGTTCAATTGTCTTCATGATCAGGTCGTCGAAGTCCAACGCCTGGTTCGCTTCCAGCTGTTCTTGGTACAATTTGTAGGCCCGGGCAACCACTTGACCATACATTCCGTGAGCATTGTTACCCCCCACTTGCGCCGCGTAATCCTTAGGCGTCAACAGGGCATTTTTCGCGTTGGAAATCGTACTTAAGATACTCCGTGGGTCAAATTTCTTAGTATCAACGTTTAGTTCTGCACAGATCTGCTTCATCAGCGTTCGCTGCTCACTAGTGTCGGCGATCGTAAAGGCCCGGTTGTAACCAAGTTTTTCAATGTCCCGACGCAGAATGCGGACACATAGGGAGTGGAAAGTCGACACCCAAATATCCTGGGCACTTTCGCCGAGCAGTTTTCCGACCCGCTCCTGCATTTCCTTGGCAGCCTTGTTCGTAAAGGTAATCGCCAGAATATTCCAGGGCAAGACATTCTTTTCTTCGATCAAGTAGGCCACCCGGTGGGTCAATACCCGGGTCTTCCCGGAGCCGGCACCAGCCATCACCAGGAGTGGCCCTTCCGTTGTCAGGACCGCTTCTGTTTGCTTATCATTCATTCCGTCTAGTAGTGCTTGACTATTACTCACGCCGTTCCATCCTCTCTAAAAAATCAGTCGGCTAATATTATAACAAAAAAGGACCGTCGACGTCTGTCACAGTCCCGTTAAATTTTGTTGATTATTCTGTGGCGCTGTCGCCATCATTTGGTGCTAATGGCTCCGGCCATACTTCAGTGTCATCCACTTGGTCCTTAAGTTCTTCCAAGTTACTGCTGCCGGTAACCCAGGCAAAGCCCAACAAGCGGTCATCAGCAGTTCCGTTATCCGTGAACAAACGGAACTGCCAATTGTTCTTTAGCAAGCGCTGGCGGTCAATGGCTGCCGCCTGCTGACCACGAATTATCATTAGCAACGCCGGCTGCAATGACCGGACTATGTGTAAAGGCATACCAACCGTGGTCCGGACCTGTTGCTCATACTGACTGACGTTAGCGGACCGGTCGTATACATTAGCAACCGCGGTTAGGCCCAGTTCGATGTTCTTGACGTACAATGAACCATTGGCGGTTACGTAGAAGTTAAGGGCAAAGCCCCCCCGGTACTCAAGTGACTTAGCGACACTCTTAACGATCCGCTGCATCTCGGTTAAGATATCGTCATCGACAATGGCCGGAGTGGCCGCCGCGATTAAGTGGCGATCGGCTGAAAAGTCTAACTTGGCTAAGGGATAAATGTCAACCTCATCCCCGTCAGTAGCTGCCGTCATCGTGTATTCGGCTGCATGGTCAATCCATGATTCTAACAGGTAGGTCCCGGTATCAATGAAGTCCGCCGCCCGAGCAATGTCGGATTGGCGTTTGATCATCATCGATTGTTCACCAAGGCCCCGCTGAATTGGCTTTAAAAGTGCGGGGTAACCAATTGAATCAATCGACTGGTAAACGTCATCCAGGCTAACTACCGTTACATAAGGGGCGATGTTAATGTTGATCTGGTCCAAGAAGGCACGTTCCATCAACCGGTCCTGAACAATCTCAAGGCCATTGATTCCCTGGGGAACGGCCGCAAACTTGTTGAGGTAGCGAATTACCTGGGAGTCAATATTGGGTGTTTGGTAAATAATTGCATCACAGTTTTGCCCAAATTCGGTCAGTTTATCCTTATCATTATAGGCCCCTACCAGGGTAAAGTCGGCCTGCTTAGTTAACGCCGGTTGCGAATGGTCAACGTACACACCAACGTTGTAGCCAATCCGTTTAGCGGCCGCAATTAATTCACCACCGTTATAGTTTAAACCAATAATTCCCAATGTGCTTCCTGGATATAATGCATTTTCAGCCATCTTAACACCCCTAGTTTTCTTCAAACTCAATCTGGTTGTCAGCTAGTGACTTAATCCGGGCCAACGATTCTACCCGGATCCCCCGGTCACGTAACTCCTTGCCGCCCGGTTGGAAACTCTTTTCGATTACGATCCCGGCACCAGCCACGGCTACTCCAGCTTGGTCAGCAATTTCCAGCATTCCTTCTACCGCCTGACCGTTTGCCAAGAAGTCATCGATCATTAGGATCTTATCATCTGGTGCCACGTACTTCTTGGAAATAGAAATCCGGTTGGTGGTCTTCTTCGTGTAGGAATAAACGTCGGCAACGTACATATTGTTGTTTAAGGTCAAGCTCTTGTGCTTACGGGCAAAGATAACTGGCACCTTCATTGCCAATCCCGTCATCACGGCTGGCGCAATTCCCGAAGATTCCACCGTCCAGATCTTCGTAATTCCTTTGTCCGCAAACCGCTTAGCAAATTCTTGTCCGACATGGAACATTAACTCTGGATCAACCTGGTGGTTTAAAAAGGCGTCAACCTTCAAAACGTTACCCGGAAGAACCGTCCCAAATTTCCTAATTTTTTCGTTTAATTCCTGCATGACGCCGACTCCTTTACTATTTATTTATCATAATTATATAACTTATAGGTCTGAATAACTGAAATTAGCTTCTTCGCATAATCGGGGTCGGTTGCATAGCCACACTTTTGTAGTGCTTGAGCGGCTTCCCGGTAGTTCTTTGCTTGAACCACGGCTTGGTAGTTATCCTTGTTAGTATCCGTCCCGTTAAGCATTAGTTTAGTATGATCCTTGATTGAATCACTCCAGCTGTCGTAAACCCGGAAGCGCCCCTTCGTAACAATCCAGCGGCCATTAATGTATTCCTTAGTCGTCAAGATCTTGGAATTAGCAGGGTCGGTCCCCTTAATACCGAAGAGGTTATGATACTGCGAAGCAAGCTGGCTGGTTCCCCATTGTGATTCCAAGATCGCCTGGGCAATCGTCACAGACGCACAAACGTGGTAAGAGTTTTGCATCGCCTGGGCCTCTGGTGCCACCTGCTTAATGAAAGTCTGTTTAGCCTGACGATCTTGCCGGCGCATCTGTTCCTCAATTCGTTGCTGGTTCCAAATACGGTAGTAGTGGTGTGCCAAGTAAACGCCTAAAAATAGTGCAATAATCACCAGTACCCAAATTAAAAGTCGTACCCCCGATTTTCGTTTCCGTGCTTTCCGTTTGCGCTTTGCCAAAAGGAGCCCTCCCTTAAATTATCGATTATTAAAAATTTCCTAACGTCGATTATAGCATTTTTGCCTGCTAAAAATATTAGATTTTTGTGAAAACAAAAAAAGAGGCTGCCAGTGCAGTCTCTTTTGGATTGAAGCGATAATCGAATATTAACGCTTACTGAATTGAGCAGCCTTACGAGCCTTCTTCAGACCTGGCTTACGACGTTCCTTCATCCGAGGGTCACGGGTCAACAGACCAGCCTTCTTCAAAGCGTCACGGAAGTCAGGGTCAACGGTGAGCAGTGCACGGGCAATACCGTGACGAACTGCGCCGGCTTGACCGGAGAAGCCACCACCATTGATGTTAGCGACAACGTCGTATTGACCGTTAGTCTTAGTAACATCAAATGGTTGGTTAACGATAGCACGTAAGTTGGCAAATGGAATGTAGTCTTCGATTGCCTTACCGTTCATAGTAATCTTACCAGAACCTGGTACTAAGCGAACACGTGCGGTAGCGTCCTTACGACGACCAGTACCTCTGTATTGTACAGTTTGAGCCAATTCCATTCCCTCCTTAGATTAAGTTTGTAATGTCCAATGCTTCAGGCTTTTGTGCAGCGTGACTGTGGTCTTCACCAGCGTAAACGTGCAGCTTTAAGCCCATCTTGTGACCAAGGGAGTTGTGTGGAAGCATACCCTTAATAGCAGTTTCCAATAACTTCTCTGGTTCCTTAGCAAGAAAGTCACCGGCAGTCCGCGTCTTCAAACCACCAGGGTAGTTTGAGTGACGGTAGTACTTCTTTTGAGAAGCCTTCTTACCAGTTAACTTAACTTGCGCAGCGTTGATAACAATAACATTGTCACCAGTATCAACGTGTGGAGTGTATGTTGGCTTGTTCTTACCACGCAAAATTGATGCGACGACAGCAGAAAGACGACCCATTGGGACATCCTTTGCATCGACAACGTACCACTTGCGATCAACTTCACCAGGTTTTGCGATGTATGTCGTTCTCACGATTAAGTCCTCCAATTTTGTTTTTCTTTTACATATAATAGTGTACCGAGTTATTAGATGGAAAAGAAATACCAAGTGTTAGTATACCTTTTTCTCCACTGTTCGTCAATCGTTTTTGGCGCTTGATCCGTAATCGACGTTGACCAGGTATAGGCCGCTAGCCGGGGCCGTCATCCGCGCCTGGGTCCGGTCCTTGGCCGCCAAGACCCGTTTCACGTCGCTGACCGGCCGCTGACCGCTTCCCACTTCCAGCAGGAAGGCGACCATGATCCGGATCTGGTTATAGAGGAAACCATTCCCCGTGAACTCAAAGACTACCTCGTTTTGGGCCGGGTCCCGGTGGATGGTGATCTTCTCCACGGTGCGGACGTTGCTCTTCGCTTGGCTCCCCGAGGCCACGAAGCTGGTGAAGTCGTGTTCGCCGATAAAGTCCTGGGCCGCTTCCCGCATCTTAGCGATATCAACCGGGTATTTAAAGTGGGCCGTGTAGTTACGCTTGAAGGGGTCCACGAATTCCCCCTGGTCGACCCGGTAACGGTAGGTCTTGCGGTGGGCACTGAAACGGGCATGGAAACTTGGGTCCACTAATTCGGCCCGCTTCACCAGAATATCCAAGGGCAGGATGCTGTTGAGGGCCTTGCGCATCGACTCGTTACTCAAGTGGTAAGGAATATCAAAGTGGGCCACCTGGTTTAAGGCGTGGACCCCCGCGTCGGTCCGCCCCGAGCCGATCACCGCAATCGGCGGATCCGGGTGCTTAGCGATCTTGTTAACGGCGTTTTTTAAGACCTGCTCGACGGTCCGCTTATGGGGCTGGATCTGGAAGCCGGAAAAGTTGGCCCCGTCATAAGCAAAGGTTATTTTGTAGCGGTACATAAGCTGCCTCCTTTCTATAACTTCCGCTGCGTAATCGCAAAAAGGGAGATGCCGATAGTTTGTGACATTTCCCTTTTAACTCACTGTCAATACTGACAATTACTTTATTAATTACTTCGCATTCGGTTCCGCATCAACAACTACCCTTGCTGAGTAGGTAGCCGTTAAGTTTTGCCCGTACTTAACACCCTGGTTAGCGGCAATGAAGTTGTCGGTCTTGACCGCCTCGGTATTATCATTCAACCAGAATTCGTAGTGGTACTGGGCACCGTTAGCAGCGGTGTATTCCACCGACTTAACGCCGTCCTTTAAACTGCCAGCCAGTGCCGCCAAGTTCTCGTCACTGATGGCTGATTGCGGATCACCGGTCAGAAGAGCAGTTGCCTGGCTGTCCAGGAACTGGTCCGCGGCAACCGTACCGTTGACCGTCAGCCCATCGGCCGGGGTGACGTCCGTATCGTTCCAAATCTTGTTGATCCGGATTGTGACCGGTGACTGCTTCTTAACAACGGCCGGAGAAGTGTAGCCATCCAGGAAGCCCTTGTACATCATCAACGACTGTAACGGGTGACCGTTGTCATCGAAGAGGGTCATGTTATCCCAGGAGGAGCCACCACTGGCCGGTTGTCCGTTGTAAATCAGCTTGGAGTCCGGGTAGTAACCGCGGGAGTTCATTGACGCCCAACCGGTTCCCTGGGTTTCACCCATGTACTTGTTGAACTGCCAGTTGTCCCAGCCGGCCCGAACCGGGATCCAGTCTGGTTCCCAGTAAAAGGCCCCCAGGCCATTGCTGTTGCTCAAGATCGTCTTGTACATTTCTGACATTGCGTCCACCTGTCCCTGCGCGCTGACCGCGTAGTGACCGGGATCGCTACTGATGTTGTTTGAAGTTCCGTCCGCGTTTTGCAGGGTAAACGGCCAACTGCATTCGGCAACCATGTACTGCTTGCCGTGGTCCTTGGCCAACTGTTCAATCTTGGCGATAACTGTCGGGTTGTTGCCCCAGGTATTCGAGGAGTCACCCCAGCCCCAGAATGGGTAGTAGGAAGTGGCAAAGATGTCGTAGCTGACGTTGTGGCTGTCCAACGAAGTCATGATCAGCTGGTCATCGTTAATGTTCGGTGACTCAACGTGGAGCGCGATCTTGGTGTCCTTGCTGTCCTCCCGGTATGCCCGTGAAGCGGAGTTCAAGAGGTTAGTCAGCCTAGTTGCGTACGGTGCGTCCTTCCATACGTTAATCGAGCCGTGTTCGCTGACCTCCATCATCCCCTTGGTAATTTCGTTACCAAGTTGGACCATCCCGATCTGAATTCCGGCCTTGTTGAAGTCATTGATCAGCTTCTTGTTGTACAGGTAGAGTTCGGTGTTGATGTTTTCATCACTCAGGTTCTTCCACGCCTTTGGCAACGCCTGGGTCGCCGGATCGGCCCAGAAGTCAGAGAACTGCAGGTCAAGGTAAGTCTTGATGCCGTACTTCTTGGCGTTCTTAGCAATCTCGATCGCCGTTTGTTCGTCGTCGTTCCCACCGCCGTAGCTCAAGCCATCGGCATTGTACGGGTTGACCCAGAGACGGATCCGGACGTAGTTAACCCCGGCATCGGCAAGGACCTTCATCAGGTCGGCCGGCTGACCATTGAAGTCGTAGAACTGAACCCCGTTGTTAATCAGGGCAAGGTAAGCGGAGACGTCTACCCCCCGGACGGTGTCTAGCGTCATGTTAGGAATCGGGTCCACCTTAACGGTCTCGTAACGGGCCCCGGTTTCGCTACCGGTCTTGTAGGCAAGCTTGACTTCATCCGCCGTCTTTTCCGTTTCCGGCGTCTTATCGTCATTTGCGGCCGGCTTTACCGGTGCACCCCAGGTCAAGATAGCGCTGTAGTTGATCTTGAGGGCATCACCGTACTTAGCGCCCTTGTTGGCGTTAAGGAAGTTGTTCATCTTGTCGTTGGCACTTTGTCCTTCGAGCCAGTAAACGTAGTGGTAGCTATCATTACCATGCTTATAGGTCTTAATTCCTTCCAGCGCATTTTCGTTTCCTGGCAGGCCGGCAAAGATGGTCTTTAAGACGTCCTCGCTGATTGCTTGACCCTTGGGGCCCTTCAAAACAAGGTTCAGGTTAGCGGTCAGGTTACCGAGGTCGTCGGTCCCTAAGGTTTGGCCCTTTTGCAAGCCGTTTTCCACGTCAACGTTGACGCCGGCGTGCTTGAACAATTCCTGAACGGTCGGTGCAAGGGTTGAGGTCGACGTTTCAACCGGTTGGCTAGCCTTCTTGCTGTCAACCAAGAGGAGGGCTAACTTCATGGTATGCGGATCAAGGCCCACCCCGAGGTAGTCACCATTGACCTGCTTGGTGGCCAGTTCAGCCGTAAAGTTGGCCAGGGCCCCGTCAAAGTTCGTCTGCTTCAAGTCGGTCGTGTAGCTAGCAACTACCGTACCGTTCAACAGTGAACTCCGGTCAAGGACCTTTTCAATAATTGCCGAATCGTTCTTGATGTCACCCTGGGCAATTAACTGCGCCATTTGGTGGACGGAGAAAGCGGCGTAGTTATCGTCACTGCTTTGCCAATCAGCCTTGACGAATTGCTTGTTAGCCTGCAGCAGTTCTACTGCCCGGTCACCGGTAAGCGTCCGTAACGTATCGAGGTCGGCGGTGGCCACCCCGTCCTTATCAAAGGTCATTTGAATTCGATCGACGTTAACGGTTTGGTTACGGACCAGTTGGCCATTTGCGTCAAGGTAGTAGAACTTCCCCTGGGAGATGACCAGGCGGTTAGCATACAGCGCCGTACTATCCTGCTTAGCGGACCAGGCATCGATGTGGTTACCTTCACCCTTAGCCGCGTCGTCGCTGTAGCGGAAAACTACTTGGTAGTCGCCCTTACTGTGGTCGGTAGTGGTGTTTGGCAAATCAAAGGAAGCTTCAAAGCCACTGTTGGCGCTGTCGTACATCTGCGGGTAAACCTTGGCAACATCCGGCCGGGCCGTCGCTTGGATCTTTTGCCGGGCTACTTCCTTGCCGTTAACCAGCAGGATGACCCAGCGGCTATCCTTGTTAACGGCCGCGTCGCTAGCAAACCAGCCCTTGACCAACAGGCGGTCACCCGTTACTTCAACCGTGTCGAAATTGGAACCGGCCTGGTTTAAGGTGAAGTCCGGCAGCCAGTAGTCAACGCTGTCGCCGGAACCACCGTTACCATCTTTGACGTCTGAATAGCGGCTGACGATTGCGTAGGTATGGCCCATTTCTAAGGGGAGCTTGCCAAGGTCAACGTCAAACCGGGCCTTTCCCGCCGTCCGGGTATCGTTACCATACACTTTTTGGACGTCCGGTGAAGCGATGTTTTGGATCAGCTGGGCACCCACCTGACGATTGCTCGTCTTGTCATAAACGATCAGGGAGTGGTAAGGCGCGTAAACGGAAGCGTCATCGGCGTGCCAACCGGTAACGTGGAGGCCACCGTTTTGCAGGTCCCACAAGTCCAGGTTCGCCCGGTTAACCTTAGTCAAGCCGTTAAACCAGAAGTCGGTGGCGTTACCATTGCCCGCTGGATCAGTGGTCCAACGGCTGACGAAGACAATGTCATCCTTAGCGTACTGCGGCGTCAACTTAAAGCTGACGTTAAAGCCGGCGATCCCGGCATTGGCGATCATTGGGAAGGCCTTCGCAACGTCAGGCCGTTCCTGGTTGGCCGTCACCTGCTTCCGGGTAATTTCTTGTTTGATGGTCCGGTCGTAGGCAATGATGTAGTGGTAGGGCTTATTGGCCGCCTGGTTGCTGACGTGCCAACCACTAACCGTAACATTACCATCCTGGTCACTGCTGATGTCGTCAAGGAACGCCTGGTTGTCATTATCAACAATCACGGGGTTAAACCAGAAGTCGGTGTACTGCCCCTCACCGTGCTGGGGGTCACTACTGTAACGCGAAACAAAGCTCAGGGAGTGGCCGCTTAGCGCTGACAGGTTGGGCAGCAAAATGTTGGCGTTAAAGCCGGCGTAATCGCTGCCCGCCACGTTTGAATATGCCCGTTGAACATCATCACGACGTTGTGGCGTAACGGCCTGCCGGGTAACTTCACGCTTCGCGGTATTGTCATAAACAAGTACGTACCGGTACTGCTGGCTAGTACTGTGACCAGTTGCTTGCCATCCCTGAACGTTCAGGGTCGCTTGGCCCTGCTGGTTAGTGGAGAGCGAGTACTGGTCCAAGTGACCGGCATTCGTATTTTCAGTATTGACCGTACTTGGCGTCGTTGCCGGCATTTGGTTACTTGGCGTCGTTGTCGGCGTGCTGGTCGTGGACGTCGCCGTTTGAGCTGGCGTCGTCGTTCCCGCAGCCTGACTAGCCGAAGCATTGGTGTCGGCATAACTAGTACTGGTTAAAGTGGTTGTTCCGAGGGCAAAGGCAGCAAAAGCAATCGCTGCACAGCACCACAGTTTGCCACTTTTATAAAGTTTATAACGTTTCTTTGGTTCCATTTTTCCCCTCTACTTTAATTTTTTCAAATACTTAGATATTATATAGCAGCTATTTCTTAAAGGCCAGCAATAAAGGGGGCATTCTTAGAGAATGCCCCCTTTCAGGTTAAAGAATTATTCGTAAACCGATTAAAACAATCATTATCAGAACCAGCAAGCTTAGGCTGATGGTATCACGAGTTGCCCAGTGTAGTTGGCGGTAGTGGGTCCGCGGCGCATCCGGATCATACCCCCGCGCTTCCATCGCCGTGGCTAATTCCTCAGCCCGTTTGAACGAGTCCACGAACAGTGGAATTAGGATTGGCACCATTCGCAGCAAGCGCTTGAAGAGGTTACCCTCGTCCAGGTTCATTCCGCGTGACCGTTGCGCATTGGCGATCTTGACCGCTTCATCCATGATGGTCGGGATAAAGCGGAGGGCAATCGAAATCATCAGTGTAATCTGGTTTACCGGCACCTTAACCGCCTTCAACGGGCGCATAAACCAGGAAAGAGCGTCGGCAATCCGGAGGGTGGGCGTGGTCACCGTTAAAATCGTTGAAGCGGTAATAATGACGACGAAGCGGAAGAAGATGATCAAAGAATTGACCAGGCCGTCACGGGTAACCGAGAAGATCCCCCAGCGCCAGTAGACGGGCCCGCCGGCACTAAACAGGACCTGGAAAATGACCGTAATAAGGATGATCCAGACGAGGGGCTTAATCCCCCGCCAATACAGCTTAGGGCTGACCTGGCTGACAAAAATCGCCACTAACAGCGTCAACAAGAGCAGCAGGCAGGTGGCCAAGCTGTTCGCAAAGAAAACTAGCACCACGTAGGTGATGCACATCAGCAGTTTGGCCCGCGGATCTAAGCGGTGCAAAGGAGAATCGCCTGGAACGTAGGAGCCAAAGACAATTGCATTATTCATTGCGTTTTCCCCCTAACAGCGGTGCTAACTGGCTGGCCAGTTCCGTTAACGTTAACGCCGGGTCCAATGCAATCCCCCGTGCCCGCAACTGCTGGCTGATCCGGACGGCCGCCGGTTGTGCTAAATGGTTCTGGTTTAAAAAGGTAGCGTTGGCAAAGAGCTTGGCCGGTGTGGTGGCGGCAACCATTTGGCCCCCGTTCATAACAATCACCTGGCTAGCATAACGGGCCACCTGTTCCATCTGGTGGGTGATCAAAATAATTGTCCGCCCCTGGGCATGGAGCTGACTAACCAGTTTCATTAACTGGTCCGTCGACTGCGCATCAAGCCCGGCGGTTGGTTCATCTAAGATTAAGACCGCCGGATCCATCGCCAACACCCCCGCAATTGCGACCCGTCGCATCTGCCCGCCCGAGAGCATGAAGGGGGACCGGCTAGCGATTTCTGCCGGCAGGCCAACTTCCGCCAGGGCCCGCTGGACAGCCGCGTTGACCTTTTCAGACGGCCAGCCCAGGTTTTCCGGGCCAAAAGCGATGTCCTTAGCAACGGTCTCGGCAAAGAGCTGCTGTTCCGGAAACTGAAAGACAAAGCCGACGTGGTGGCGCAATTTTGCTAGTGCGGACCGCTTCGCACTTGCGTCGACGACGGTCGTGCCAACCTGAACCTGGCCAGTGGTGGGCTTAATTAACCCATCGATTAGCGAAACCAGGGTTGATTTTCCACTCCCGGTGTGACCAACAATTGCCGTAAACGCTCCTTGCGGAATTGTTAAGTTAACCTTGGAGAGCGCCTGGCGATTAGTATTTGCGTACGAAAAGCTGAGATCTGTTAGCTTAATTTCTGGCATAGCCATTCCACCATTTCATTCGTTGTAAAGTATTTGTCCGGGACTTGGACTCCCATGGCAGCCAGGTCATCATGAAGCTGCTGTCCTACCGGGATCCCCACCCCGAGCCTTTTAAGGAGGTCGGTCTGCTTAAGAACCGTGTCAACCGGGCCCTTTTTCGCTACCCCCTGCTGGTCAATCACTACCACCTGGTCCGCCATCGCCATCTCCACCGGATCGTGGGTGATTGAAATAATCGTGAGTTCTTGTTCCCTTCGCAGGGAGTCTAACAGCTCTAACACCATCTGGCGGCCCGCCGGATCCAGCATCGAAGTTGCCTCATCCAGGATAATCGTCTGGGGGTTAAGCGCAAGGATGCCAGCGATGGCCACCCGCTGCTTCTGCCCGCCGGAAAGCATACTCGGTTCGGCAGTGGCCAAGTCCGCCATGCCCACCCGGTCAAGGGCCGTCTTAATCAAAGCGGCCATTTTAGCAGTGGGCACCTGGTGATTCTCCAAACCAAAGGCGATGTCATCGGCAACCGTTGCCCCCACGAACTGGTTATCGGGGTTCTGGAAGACAATCCCAACCTGCCGGTGGAGGGCAGCGAGATTTTCTTCGCTGACCGTTAATCCATTAACCGTGATGGTACCGGCACTGGGTACCAACAGGCCGTCAATTAGCCGCACAATTGTACTCTTGCCACTTCCGTTGCGCCCAATCAGCGTTGTCCACTTGTTTTTCGGAATATGGAGGTTAAGCTGGCTCAGTACCGGTTCCTTAGCCCCCGGGTATGTATAAGAAATGTTATCGAGGTTGATACCGTCCACGTTTCAAAGTCCCTTCACACGTTAATACCACTTATTTTAACAAAGACCCGTCTAAAATTCAGAAATAAGCACTAAAAATTTAAAATAAAAAATCACTTACCACTGCGGCGCACGGGGTTTCCGCATTCAAGCTAGACTAGGGTCTTCCCCACCATCGTAACGCTCTATGCTATCAGTGATAGTGATTCTTTATTACGTATTTAGTTATTTAGTAATTAGTCAACGAATTGCAGAATAACCATTGGTGCACCGTCACCACGACGAGGCATGGTCTTCAGAATCCGCGTGTAACCACCCTTACGATCTGCGTACTTTGGAGCAAGTTCTTCAAACAGGTGTTGAAGTGCAGATTGGATACGGATGTCATCGCCGTCTTCCTTAACGTCAGCAACAACATTCCGAACGAATGAAGCAGCCTTCCGACGAGAAGCAAGGTCACCGTGCTTAGCAAGCGTAACCATCTTTTCAGCGGTCTTCCGAACTTCCTTAGCACGTGCTTCAGTAGTGGTAATTTGACCATTAACAATTAAATCAGTAGTTAAATCACGTAATAAAGCCTTACGTTGTGAACTTGTACGTCCTAATTTACGGTAACTCATGAAGTGGTTCCCTCCTTTGCATTTGGTATCAATTAATCATCTTGACGGAATGAAACGCCGAGATCATTTAATTTGAGCTTAATTTCTTCTAATGACTTCTGTCCTAAGTTTCGAACTTTCATCATGTCTGAAACGGTACGGTCCGTTAATTCCTTAACGGTGTTAATACCAGCACGCTTAAGACAGTTGTAAGAACGAACAGACAGGTCAAGTTCTTCAATCGTCATTTCAAGCGTCTTTTCTTTGTGGGTTTCTTCCTTTTCAACCATTACTTGGGCATTTTGTGCCGTTTCTGTCAGGTTAACAAACATTTCCAAGTGTTCGGTTAAAATCTTGGCACCCAAACTAACCGCTTCGGTTGGTGTTAATGAACCATCAGTCCAAACATCTAAAGTCAACTTATCATAATCGCTTCGTTGACCAACCCGCGCATTTTCAACGGTGTAGTTAACACGTTCGATTGGGGTATAGATGGAATCAATCGGTAAAACACCAATTGCCAGGTCTTCCATCCGGGCCTTATTATCATTTGCTGAAAGGTAACCACGACCTTTATCAGCTGTCATCTTAATGTGCAGTTCAGCACCATCAGCAACAGTTGCAATGTGCAAATCAGGATTTAAGATAGTAACTTCGCTATCCCCTTGAATGTCACTGGCGGTCACTTCTGCAGGTCCCTTAACATCTAACTCTAAATCCTTTTGGTCTTCAGAGTTAATTTTAAGTGAGACCTTCTTAAGATTTAAGATAATTTGGGTTACATCTTCAGTTACACCTTTAACGGTACTGAATTCGTGCAAAACCCCATCAATTTGCATGGTGGTAATTGCTGCACCTGGTAATGAAGCAATCAGAACACGTCTCAGTGAATTACCAAGAGTTGTCCCATAACCGCGCTCAAGTGGTTCTACAACAAACTTGCCGTAGTTATCTGTTTCTTCAACTTTATGAATGTTTGGCTTTTCAAATTCGATCATTCTATCCCTGTACCCCTTTCAAACGTGGTTCGTATTTCATTAAAAAGACAATTGTGGAAATAAGGTTCTCCACCAAATGCCAATTAAACACGACGACGCTTTGGAGGACGAGAACCATTGTGAGGAACTGGCGTAACGTCACGAATAGCAGTGACTTCCAAACCAGTTGCTTGCAGAGCACGGATAGCAGCTTCACGACCAGAACCTGGACCCTTAACTTCGACTTCCACAGTCTTCATACCGTGTTCCATAGCTTGCCTAGCAGCAGCTTCTGAAGCCATTTGAGCAGCGAATGGGGTTGACTTACGTGAACCCTTGAAGCCCAAGACACCAGCTGATGACCAAGCAACGGCGTTACCTTGAACGTCAGTAATCATGATCAAAGTGTTGTTAAATGTTGAGTGAATGTGAGCAACACCAGTTTCAACATTCTTTTTTGCACGACGCTTACGCGTACCTTTTTTGGTTGCCATATCTAGTACTAACCTCCTTTTTTATAAAATTAAATTACTTCTTCTTGTTAGCGATGGTTACGGCCTTACCCTTACGAGTCCGGGCGTTGTTCTTGGTGTGTTGACCACGAACTGGTAAACCACGACGGTGACGCATTCCACGGTATGAACCAATTTCTTGGAGCCGCTTGATGTTCATTGAAACTTCACGACGTAAGTCACCTTCAACCTTGATGTTTTCAACTTGGCCACGGATCTTTTCTTCTTGGTCCGGAGTTAAGTCACGAACACGAACATCTTCTGAGACACCGGCGTTTTCCAAGATCTTCTTGGCACGGGAATCACCGATACCGTAAATATAAGTTAAGCCGACTACGATTCGCTTGTCACGAGGTAAATCGACACCTGCAATACGAGCCATTTAGTGCACCTCCATTCCTATTAAATAAAATTACTTACCTTGACGTTGCTTGTGCTTTGGATTAGCAGAGCAAATAACCATAACACGTCCATGACGCTTAACGATCTTGCAGTGCTCGCACATCCGCTTGACTGATGGTCTTACTTTCATTATAAAATCCTCCTAGAGAGTTCCTAGATTACTTAAACCGGAACGTAATCCGACCCTTAGTTAGGTCGTATGGAGACATTTCGACCTTTACTCGGTCACCAGGTAAGATCTTGATGTAGTGCATACGAATCTTACCGGAGACGTGAGCAAGAATCTCCGCTCCATTTTCCAGTTCAACTTTAAACATCGCGTTAGGCAGGGTTTCGGTAACCTTACCTTCAACTTCAATCACATCGGCTTTTGCCACGAAACGGTTCCTCCTTGCTTAATCAAGAAATTACGTAAAAACGGTGGAAAGCGTACTACTTCCCACTGTCAGCTAGATAAACCTTGCTAAGTTTAGCATAAGTCGCTAATAAGCGCAAGTTATCAAGCTTAATTAAGGTTGTTAAGTACTTTCTTGACGTCTTCGTAAACCTTATCGATGTCTTGTTGACCATCGATCGTGTGCAACACACCTTGCTTTTGGTAGTAGTCAACCAGTGGCGTATTCAACTTAATGTTGACATCCAAACGGTTCTTTACCGTTTCCGGCTTATCGTCATCACGTTGGTAGAAGTCGTGGCCGCCACAAACGTCACACGTACCTTCAACCTTTGGTGCATTGTAAATCTTATGATACGTAGCACCACAGTTGCGACAAATAAACCGACCACTTAACCGTTCTACCAGTACATCTGGTTCGACGTGAATGTTGATGACTGCATCTAATTGCCGGTTACTCTCAGCCAACATCTTATCCAAGGCAGCTGCTTGGTTAAGATTACGAGGAAAACCATCAAGCATGAAGCCCTTCTTCGTATCATCCTTAGCTAACCGTTCCTTAACGATACCGTTGGTAACTTCATCAGGAACTAGTTCACCCTTGTCGATGTACTTCTTAGCCTCAATACCCATTGGCGTTTCGTTCTTAATTGCCGCACGGAAGATATCCCCAGTTGAAATATGAGGAATCTCAAAATCTTCCACAATCTTCTGGGCTTGGGTACCCTTACCGGCACCAGGTAAACCCATTAATACAAGGTTCATACTCATTTGCCATTTCCTCCTTCTGGTTCACGAATAAATCCAATATATTCACGCTTCATCGTTAACCCGTTTAATTGACGGATAACGTCCAGGGCAATCTGAACAATGATCAGTAAGCTGGTACCACCAAGACCAATTGATTGGCTGAGGTTCCAAACATTACTTGCAATTAATGGGATCAATGAAATCAGCCCTAAGAACAGTGAACCCACCGTGCTTAAACGCATTAACAAACCTGAAACAAAATCCTGCGTCCCCTTTCCTGGCCGAACACCAGAAATATAGGAACCTTGCTTTTGCAGGTTTTCGGCGAGCTTTTCCGGATTAACCTGAACAAAGGCATAGAAAAAGGTAAATACAACAATCAGTAACGTGTACAATGCAATCCCTGGACCGGACTGCATGTTAAAGACCGTCGTTAAAACTTGATACCAAGTGTCTCCACCATGGCTTTGTTGGAAAGCCATCAAAATTGTTTGCGGGGTTGAAATGAAGGAACCCGCAAAGATAACTGGAATCACCCCAGAAACGTTAATCTTTAATGGTAGGTAACTACTTGATGGTGAAGTGGTTGTCCGACGAGTATATTGAATCGGCAAGCGACGTTCTGCTTGTTGAACCCAAGTGACAAACGCCACAATGATCAGTAACGCTACAATTACTAAGGCGATAAACCCAATCCCTGACCACAGGGCCGAACCAGATTCACCAGCAATTTGATCATCCCAAAGTTGTCTGATAGCACCAGGCATTTGGGCAACGATCCCAGCAAAGATCAGCATGGAAACACCATTACCGATACCACGTTCAGTAATCATGTCCCCCATCCAGGTAGCAAACATTGTTCCGGCCGTCAGAATTAAACCGATGGTCAAAAAGGTCTGTACGTCTGGGTGGTTAACCAACTTAATTGTACTTAACGCGTTAAAACCAGCGGTAATCCCAATCGACTGGATAAAACCAAGAACAATTGTCAACCACCGCGTGGCTTGGTTAAGTTTACGCCGTCCGACTTCACCTTGCTTACTCCATTCAACGAACCGCGGGACGATGTCCATTTGCAGCAGTTGAACAACAATTTGTGCAGTGATATATGGCGAAACTCCCATTGCAAATAATGAGTAGTTTTCCAATCCACCACCACTGAACGTATTGAGGATCGATGCTAACCCGGTCGAGGAAATTTCCTGCAAAGCTGCAGCATTAACTCCAGGAACAGTGATAGCCGCCCCAATTCGATAAACAATCAACACGAACAAGGTAAAGAGAATTTTTTTACGAATTTCCTTAACCTTTAACGTGTTTATGACGGCTTTGAACAAATTACATCACCTCAGTT
>DHKFJ23503__coassemble_670_pt1 | contig 27028 bp, 23 predicted proteins | sample DHKFJ23503__metabat2_low_PE_016 | metagenome-assembled genome bin DHKFJ23503
TTGTTTACCGCCGTCGTGACGGCCGTTACGGTTTAATTGAAGCTGAATAAACAGTAAAAGGGGTTGGCAACCAACCTCTTTTTTAGTTTTAAAGGGCAATACTTAAGAACCGGGCGTAAGTAGTGTAGTCTGGGAAGAATTGGCATTGGTTTTCAATTGCTGGCCAACGTGGTAGAATATTACAGTTAAGATAAAAATATAATTGGCTTGAGTAGCACCTTTTGCAATTTGCACTCAGGCACAAATATTAGGAAGGACGCTTTTATGGCCAACATTTTAAGAAAATGGATTGAAAGCGATCGTCGTGAACTGCGGCGGATTAATAAAATAGCAAACAAGGTTGAATCATATGCCAAACCGATGGCAGACTTAAGCGACGACCAGCTAAAAGCAAAGACAAATGAGTTCCGGCAACGTTATCAAAAGGGCGAATCACTAGATGACATGCTCCCGGAAGCCTTTGCGGTAGCACGTGAAGGCGCCAAGCGGGTGTTGGGACTATACCCGTTCCACGTCCAGATCATGGGTGGAATTGTCCTACACGAAGGTAACATTGCGGAAATGAAGACCGGTGAAGGGAAGACTTTGACCGCCACCATGCCGGTATACCTAAACGCGATCTCCGGCAAGGGGGTTCACGTTATTACCGTTAATGAATACCTTTCCAAGCGTGACGCAACTGAGATGGGACAATTGTACAACTGGCTCGGTTGCAGTGTCGGTATTAACAATTCCGAGATGAGCCCGGATGAAAAGCGAAAAGCTTACCAGGCAGACATTATGTACTCGACTAACAGTGAAATCGGGTTTGACTACCTGCGTGATAACATGGCGGTTTACAAGGAAGACCAAGTTCAACGGGGCCTTAACTACGCGATCGTCGATGAGGTGGACTCGATTCTGATCGATGAAGCCCGGACACCACTGATTATTTCTGGACCAGGGACCGGGACTTCCAAACTTTACAAGCAAACTGACCGCTTCGTTAAGCAGTTAAAGAATGAGGTTGATTACAAGGTCGACCTGGAATCTAAGACGGTATCACTGACCGATGAGGGAATTAAGAAGGCGGAAAAGTACTTCAACTTAAAGAACCTGTACGATCCTGAAAACACGGCCTTGACCCACCACCTGGACCAGGCGCTGCGGGCCAACTACATCATGCACCTAGACAAGGACTACGTGGTTTCTGACGGTGAAGTGTTGATCGTTGATTCCTTTACTGGACGGGTAATGCAAGGCCGGCGGTTCTCTGATGGCCTTCACCAGGCAATTGAAGCCAAGGAAGGTGTTAAGATCCAGGAAGAAAACAAGACGATGGCCAACATTACCTACCAGAACCTCTTCCGGATGTACAACAAGCTGGCCGGGATGACCGGGACAGCCAAGACGGAGCAAGAAGAATTCCGTGAAATCTACAACATGGAGACCATTACCATCCCGACGAACCGGCCGGTAGCACGGAAGGATGAGACGGACCTCCTTTACCCGACCCTGGAGAGTAAGTTTGCGGCCGTAGTCAAGCGGATCAAGAGCCTTCATGCTAAGAGTCAGCCAATCCTGGTTGGGACCGTGGCGGTTGAGACGTCAGAATACTTGTCCCACCTCCTAGACCAGGAGCACATCCCGCACGTGGTCTTAAACGCTAAGAACCACGCCAAGGAAGCTGATATTATCAAGAATGCCGGTCAACGGGGCGCCGTTACCATCGCTACCAACATGGCCGGGCGGGGGACTGATATTAAGTTAGGCCCTGGCGTCCGTGAACTAGGTGGTTTGGCCGTAATCGGGACTGAACGGCATGAGTCACGGCGGATTGATAACCAGCTGCGGGGCCGGTCTGGCCGGCAGGGTGATCCGGGTCTGTCCCAATTCTACCTGTCACTGGAAGATGACTTGATGAAGCGGTTCGGTGGTGAACGGATTAAGGCTTTCCTGGACCGGATGAAGGTACAAGGCGAAGACGCCGTTATCAAGAGTCGTTTCTTGACGCGGCAAGTTGAATCAGCTCAAAAGCGGGTTGAGGGTAACAACTACGACTCCCGAAAGAATGTCTTGCAATACGATGACGTAATGCGCGAACAGCGGGAGATTATCTACAAGGAACGGCAAGAAATTATTACCGAAACCAAGTCCTTAAAGTGGGTCCTAATGCCAATTTTTAAACGCACGATCCAGCGTGAAGTTGAACAGCACACGTTAGGGGACCAAAAGGAATGGGACCTGCAGGGAATTATTGACTTTGCAGAAGAAGTAATCGTTAAGCCCGGGACAATTAGTGTCAAGGACCTTGAAGGCAAGAGCCAAGACGAGATGGTCGACTTCTTAATGGGCTTTGCTGAAAAAGTTTACGACGAAAAGAAGCAGATCTTAACCGACCCTTCACAGATGCTGGAGTTTGAAAAAGTCGTCTTACTCCGGGTAGTGGACTCCCATTGGACCGACCACATTGATGTGATGGACCAGTTCCGACAATCCGTTGGCCTTCGTGGTTATGGTCAATTGAACCCACTGGTCGAATACCAGACGGCCGGTTACCACATGTTTGAGCAAATGATTGCCGATATTGAGTATGAGACGACCCGGCTCTTCATGAAGTCTGAAATTCGGCAAAACGTTACCCGTTAAACCAAACGAAAATTGCAATAAGGTACGGCAGTAAGGTCACCCATGGCGGTACCACTGCCGTATGTTTGTATTTGGAGGCAGCAGTGATGGAATTAAGTGAAGCTAAGAAGAAAATAGAAGCAATGCAAGCTGAAGTTGCACGCTTCGGGAGGTCTCTTTGACCTCGATGCGTTAGACGAGCAGATTGCGGAAAATGAGCACCAAATGGCGCAGCCAGGGTTCTGGGATGACAATACCCAGGCCCAGCAAAAGATCAATCAGACTAACGAATTAAAGGAGAAGCGGGACACCTTTGTCCAGTTACGGGACCAAATTGCGGACCTAAGTACCAATGTCGAATTGTTGGAATTAGAACCTGATCCAGACCTGACCCGGGAACTAGATGATTCCTTTGCCCAAACCGACAAGGCACTACAGCAGTATCGGTTAAATCAACTGCTGAATGAACAATATGATAGTCGCAACGCCATCCTTGAAATCCACCCTGGCGCCGGGGGAACGGAAGCCCAGGACTGGGGCGATATGTTATTGCGGATGTACGTACGTTGGGGTGAGCAGCACGGCTTTACGGTGGAGACTGCGAACTACGAAGCTGGTGATATTGCCGGGATTAAAAGTGTGACCCTCCTGTTTAAAGGGCACAATGCCTTTGGCTACCTGCGGAGCGAAAAAGGGGTGCACCGGCTCGTACGGATTTCGCCGTTCGACTCGGCAGGTCGCCGGCATACCTCCTTTGCCTCGGTTGACGTAATGCCAGAACTAGACGAGAGCGTGAAGGTTGATATTGACCCGTCAGACTTGCGAGTAGACACCTTCCGTTCCAGCGGTGCTGGTGGTCAGCACATTAACAAAACTGAGTCCGCCGTCCGAATTACCCACTTGCCAACTGGCCTGGTGGCCTCCTCGCAAGCGGAAAGGTCCCAGCTTGAAAACCGGGTAACGGCGATGAACATGTTGAAGTCCAAGTTATATGAGTTGGAAGAAGAAAAAAAGGCTAAGAAGCGTGCCGAAATTGAGGGTGAGCAGCTCGAAATTGGCTGGGGCTCCCAGATTCGCTCCTACGTCTTCCACCCCTATACCCTGGTTAAGGATAACCGGACTAATTATGAAACCCACAATGGCCAAGCAGTAATGGATGGGGACTTGGACCCGTTCATTAATGCCTACCTACAGTGGAAACTAAGTCAGAAGAATCCCCAATAAAGGCGATTGCAGTTGGGAATAAAAGCAGGTAATATTTAAACAAAGGGGTGATTTGATGAGAGAAAGCCGACGTAAACGGTTAACCCGTTCCGGAAGTGACCGGATCCTGGCAGGGGTCTTTGGTGGCTTTGGCCAATACTTTAATTGTTCACCAAATATTTTTCGGGTAGCTTACGTGATCTTGAGTATTTTAAGTGGGCTCGTCCCGGGGATTGTTATTTATGCGATTATGGTCCTCATAATGCCACCTGACCCGCAACACCCGGGGTTCTTGGGCTTTCTTAAGAACCTCAATGATTTTCAACAAGGAATTGACGGGACGGCCCAGAAGCAATCCCGTCGTACACTGACGGATGTTGAAGAAAAAGATATTAAAAGAAATGGAAGATCATAATGACTTTTTGGAAGAAAGTTCTAGTTGATACGATTTTATTCATCGCCCTGGCCGGCCTGTTCACGGGAACGGGGATGATCTACGTTAGTCATGCCTGGGTGGCCTTACTAGCAGCGTTTGTTCTCGCAATCCTTAACGTGGCGGTTAAGCCGATCCTAGTGATCTTAACGTTACCGGTTAACCTACTGACCCTGGGCCTCTTTAGCATTGTTATTAATGGGGCAATGCTGGAGTTGACCTCGGCGTTAATTGGGTCGCTGTACTTCAGATTTTCTTCGTTTTGGTCGGCGATGTTGGTGGCAATTATTATGTCGATCTGCAACATGATCATCACGAGTCACCAGTCAGATTACTAAGGAGTGAGTTAGTTTGCCAAACCACGTTACTGTTAATGAATTAGTTGAAAAGGTCCGTCTGAAGGTCCTACAAGGCGACGACTACCTTGGCCGGACAATCACTACTAGTGATATTTCGCGACCGGCCCTTGAGTTTGCGGGTTACTTTAAACACTATCCCGCAATGCGGATCCAGCTTTTGGGAATTACCGAAATTTCCTTTTCAAAGGATTTGACGCATGACCAGATGACGGAGTATATGACCCGGATGTGTACCCCCCAGACGCCGTGCTTTGTGATTTCCACTAACTTGCCAATTCCCGCGGAATTAAAGACCGCGGCGGCGGATGCCCACATTCCGATCTTGGGGACCCACCTGACCTCATCACAGATCTTAAGTAACATGACTTCTTACCTGCTGGGACGGTTAGCACCACGGAAGTCCCTCCATGGGGTCCTGGTTGATATTAGTGGAGTTGGGGTTTTGATTACTGGTGATTCTGGGGTTGGTAAGAGTGAAACGGCGCTGGAATTAGTCCGGCGTGGTCACCGGTTAGTGGCTGATGACCGGGTTGAAGTGTATGCCCGGGACGAACAGACCCTGATTGGGACCGCACCAGCAATCCTCCAACACCTGATGGAAATTCGGGGGATCGGCATCATTGACGTATCGACGCTTTATGGTACGGGGGCAATTATGCCGGTTGATAATATCAACCTGATTGTCCACCTTGAGACCTGGACACCCGATACTAAGTTTGACCGGCTGGGCGACCGGGGTGATACCCAGACGATTCAAGGGGTCATTATTCCGAAGGTCTCGGTACCGGTTAAAACCGGGCGAAACCTTGCCATCATTATCGAGTCGGCAGCGATGAACTACCGGGCAGAAACAATGGGCTACAACGCCACGAAGACCTTTGATGAAAACCTGAACCGGTTGATCAAACAGAACTCTGCCCGTGACAGTAAGGAGCAGGGGAAGTAATGGGGACAATCGTAGGTGCCCTTAACCCGATTGCCTTCCACCTGGGGGCAATTGAAGTTCACTGGTATGGGGTCATAATTGCGACTGGCGTTGTCGTAGCGTTGATCCTCTCGGTAGCCGAAGGGAAACGGTTAGGTGTCAAGGAAGATTACTTTTACGACTACCTCCTCTGGGCGATTCCGGTGGCGATCATCTGCGCCCGACTCTACTACGTTATCTTTCAGTGGCCTTATTACTCCCGCCACCTCGGCGAAATCATCGCCATTTGGGATGGGGGGATTGCGATTTACGGCGCCATTATCGGTGGCTTTTTAACCCTGTACTTCTTTTGCCGGGCCCGCCACTTATCGATGTGGACGATGGTGGATATCATTGCGCCCCCGTTGATAATGGCCCAGGGAATCGGTCGTTGGGGAAACTTTATGAACCAGGAGGCGTTTGGCCAGATCACCACGCGGGCGGCCCTGGTTGCCCAACACATCCCCAACTGGATTATTAACCAGATGTACATTGGTGGCCACTACCGGGTCCCAACCTTTTTGTACGAGTCGCTATGGGACCTGGCCGGCTTTGCACTATTGATGCTTTGCCGCCACCGCCACCACCTGTTTCGGCGGGGCGAAGTTTTCCTGTCCTACGTAATCTGGTATGCGGTCGGGCGGTTCGTAATTGAAGGCATGCGGACGGATAGCCTCATGCTGGGCCCAATTCGGGTTTCGCAACTCTTGTCGCTGGTCTTTTTAGTGGGCGCTGTGATCGTCTTGCTCGTGCGACGCCACGGTAAGACGGGTAATTGGTATTGGACAAGTAATTAGTATTGAAAATAAGGAGAATGGTTATGGCAGAAAAAATTGCGGTACTAGGTGCTGGCTCGTGGGGCAGTACTCTAGCAAACATGTTGGTTGAGAATGGACACTCGGTAATGTTGTGGGCCCGTAACCAAAAGCAAGTGGACCAGTTAAACCAAGACCACATCAACCCCGACTACATGAAGACTTTAGTTTATTCTGATAAGTTAGTGGCGACGACCGACATGAAGGCGGCCGTTACGGGGGCCAACGTTATTTTAATTGTCATCCCGACAAAGGGACTCCGCCAGGTTGCCGACCAACTGGATAAAATTCTTGGTGAACTGGAACAGCAGCCGCTGATCATTCACGCTACTAAGGGCTTGGAACAAAATACCTACAAACGACCATCTGAGATGCTAGCAGAAGAAATTGCACCAGCCCACCGGTCAGCAATTGTTGTCTTATCCGGTCCTAGCCATGCGGAGGATGTGGCCATCAAGGATATGACGGCGGTCACCGCTGCTTGTGAGGACCTGGAAAAGGCCAAGAAAGTTCAAAAACTCTTTAGTAATTCCTACTTCCGGGTATATACAAATGATGACGTAATCGGGGCCGAGTTTGGCGCCGCATTGAAGAACATCATCGCCATTGGTGCGGGGGCCCTACAAGGCCTGGGATACCATGATAATGCCCGGGCAGCTCTCATTACCCGGGGCCTGGCCGAAATTCGTCGCTTGGGGGTAGCCTTTGGTGCTAACCCAATGACCTTTATTGGCCTGTCCGGTGTTGGTGACCTGGTTGTTACCGCTACGAGCAAGAACTCGCGTAACTGGCGGGCCGGTTACCAGCTGGGCCAGGGCCAAAAGCTGGATGATGTGATTAAGAACATGGGAATGGTAATCGAAGGGGTCTACACGACCAAGGCTGCTTATGAATTAAGCCGGAAACGCCAAGTAAAGATGCCAATTACCGAATCCCTTTACGAGGTTTTGTACCATGGTAAGGACATTAAGGATGCAATTTCTCAGCTAATGAGCCGGGACTTAACGTCCGAGATTGAATAAGTATGGTAAAATGTTACCGGGTACAATCTGAGAGAAATTGAAGTAATGAAAGGATTTTTAAGGTTATGAAACGTGTTAGAAAGGCAATTATTCCTGCAGCAGGTCTGGGGACCCGTTTCCTACCAGCAACTAAGGCATTAGCCAAGGAAATGCTGCCGATTGTTGATAAGCCAACGATTCAGTTTATCGTTGAGGAAGCTCGCAAGTCGGGAATTGAAGATATTGTGGTGGTTGATGGTAAGAACAAGCGGTCAATCGAGGACCACTTTGATTCCAACCCTGAATTGGAAGATAACTTACGCTCCAAGCACAAGGATGAGATGCTGAAGTTAGTGGAAGAAACCACTGACATCAATATCTACTTTATCCGGCAGTCCCACCCACGGGGCCTGGGTGATGCCGTCTTAACGGCGCGTGATTTCATTGGTGATGAACCATTTGTCGTAATGCTTGGTGATGACCTCAACAACATCAACAACAACGGTGAACCACTAACTAAGCAGCTGATTGAAAGTTACCACCAGACGGGCGCTTCAACGCTGGCGGTAATGCGGGTTCCCCATGAAGACACGGCGAAGTACGGAGTAATTAATCCCAGCAAGGAAGTGACGCCGGGACTTTACAACGTTACCAGCTTTGTGGAAAAGCCAGCACCAAAGAATGCGCCGAGTGACCTTGCCATCATTGGTCGCTACGTCTTTACGCCAGAAATCTTTGATGTTTTGGCCAAGACCAAACCGGGTAAGGGTAATGAAATCCAACTGACGGACGCAATTGATACCCTTAACCAGACGCAACGGGTCTTTGCACGTGAATACACTGGGGACCGTTATGACGTCGGCAATAAGTTTGGCTGGGTGAAGACCAACATTGAGTATGGTCTGAAGCACCCCCAAGTCAAAGATGAACTTCGTGAATACATCAAGGACTTGGGTGCTAAGCTAGCAGCCGAGGATAAGGGCAATAAGAAGTAGTTTTTAGATCCCAAATAAAGGAAGTGCGACAGGATTAACCTGTTACACTTCCTTATTTTTTGTAAGCAAAAAGCTAGACAAGTGGTCCCTACTTGGTTAAGATAATGAATAATTAATAGTGTTGAGGAGGAATGTGAAATGGCTGATGAGAAGAAATATGATGTAATTATCATCGGTGCTGGTCCCGGTGGGATGACCACCGCTTTGTATGCATCCCGGGCGAACCTTAAGGTAGTAATGCTTGATCGTGGGGCCTACGGTGGCAACCTTAATAACACCGCGTCAATTGTGAACTATTCCGGCTTTAAGGATGTCCAAGGCCCGGAACTGGCTGAAAAAATGTATCAAGGGGCGACCCAGTTTGGGGCTGAATACGCCTACGGAACAGTTACCAGTGTTACGGTTGATGGCCAGTTGAAGAAGGTAACGACTGACATGGGCGATACCTTTGTTGCACCGGTAATGGTGGTCGCTACCGGTTCTGACCACCGTAAGCTTGGGGTGCCCGGTGAAGAAGAATTTAGCGGCCGGGGGGTTTCCTACTGTGCGGTCTGCGACGGGGCCTTTTTTAAAGACAAGCACCTGGTAGTGGTTGGCGGCGGTGATTCCGCGGTGGAAGAGGGACTATACCTCACCCAGCTTGCGGCGAAGGTAACGGTTTTAGTTCGGCGCGATGAATTACGGGCCCAGCCAATGCTCCAAGATGAGGCGGTCAAGAATGCTAAGATGGAATTTATTTATAACACCAGTGTGACTGAAATCGTGGGTGATGATGTTAAGGTTACCGGTGTTAAGACGCATAATAATAAGACCGGTGCAGATGGCGAATTGGTCGCTGACGGGGTCTTTATCTATGTCGGTAACGTACCGTTAACCAAGCCATTTACAGACCTGGGGATCTTGGATGACCAGGGATGGGTCAAGACGGATACGCTCATGAAGACCAGTGTTCCGGGAATCTTTGCGATCGGTGACGTTCGTGAGACACCACTGCGGCAGATTGCTACTGCCGTGGGTGATGGTGCCATCGCTGGCCAGCAGGTTTACCAATACATTAAGGGATTAAAATAGTTTAATGGAGTCGGAAAGGTGACCAAACGCTGCTTGATCACCTTCCCGACTCCTTTTTCTTAGTAAAAGTTTAGTAAAATGATTAGTAAAGATACGCAGGGCAGGTGAGATGCGGTATACTGATAACAGATTATAGAAGTAAAGGAGACTTTATTGTGAGCTGGAAAGACACCTACCAAGTATGGAAAGAGCGGACCAACCTCGATCCTAAGCTTAAGCAAGAATTAGACGCAATGAGCGATGACAAGGAGATCGAGGACGCCTTTTATGGCCCACTATCATTCGGGACTGCTGGAATGCGGGGACTGATGGGCCCTGGTATCAACCGGATGAACGTTTACACGGTGCGTCAAGCAACGGAAGGTTTGGCAACCTTAATGGAGTCACTCGGCGATGAAGTTAAGCAACGGGGGGTGGCGATCGGCTATGATTCCCGGCACAACTCTTACCGGTTTGCCCATGATTCTGCCCGGGTCCTCGGTGCCCATGGAATTAAGGTCTACATCTATGATAATGTTCGGCCAACGCCGGAACTGTCATTTGCCGTTCGCCACAATAAGACCTATGCCGGCATCATGATTACCGCAAGTCACAACCCAATGGAATATAACGGCTACAAGATTTACGGTGAAGATGGTGGGCAGATGCCACCAAAGGAATCCGACATGATGACTGGTTACATTCGCAAGATTGCGGACCTCTTTGACATCCAATTGGCGGATGAACAGGAAATGCTTAATAGTGGCCTGGAAACCGTCATGGGTGAGGATGTTGACCACGCCTACTTGCAACATGCCAAGGAAGTTACGGTTAACCCCGACTTAGCCAAGGAGTATGGTAAGGACATGAAGTTCGTCTTTACGCCGTTGTGTGGGACCGGCCGGATGCTTGGTGAACGGGCCCTCCGCCAAGCCGGCTTCACTAACTTCACCATCGAACCAACGGAAGCCCAGCCGAATGGTGACTTCCCAGGACTGAAGCACCCGAACCCTGAATTCCCCGAAGCGTTTGTCCGCTCCATCAAATTGGGGAAGCAGATTGATGCCGATGTCTTGATTGCAACTGACCCCGACGCTGACCGGTTAGGGTGTGCCGTTCGTCAACCAAATGGTGAGTACCAATTACTGACCGGTAACCAGATTGCCTCAATCATGCTGGCCTACATCTTGGAAGCCCACAAGCAAGCGGGGACGTTGCCGAAGAACGCGGCCGCTGTTAAGTCAATTGTTTCCACTAATTTTGCGGCCAAGATTGCGCAGAGCTACGGCGTTGCGATGGTCAATGTCTTAACCGGCTTCAAGTGGATCGCCGACCAGATCCACCAGTACGAGACTGGTCAGGTTGACCACACCTTCATGTTTGGTTTTGAGGAAAGTTATGGCTACCTGATTAAGCCATTCGTTCGTGATAAGGATGCCATTCAATCACTGACCCTGTTGGCAGAAGTAGCGGCATACTACCGGAGCCGGAACATGACCCTTTATGATGGTTTGCAAGAACTATTTAAGAAGTATGGTTACTTCCGTGAAAAGACGATTGCTAACACCTATGCCGGGGTTGATGGCCCCGCCAAAATTAAGGGCTTAATGAAGAAATTCCGCGAAGAAGCACCCGCAGACTTTGCCGGCCACCGGGTAGTTGCGACCGAGGACTTTGCTAAGGGGACCAAGACGACGGCTGATGGTCAAGTTAGTGAACTGGGTATTCCTGAATCAAACGTTCTGCGGTACCTGCTCGATGACGAAACCTGGATTGCCATCCGGCCATCCGGGACGGAACCAAAGTTGAAGTTCTACATCGGGACCAGCGATGACTCCCTCGACAAGGCGAATGCCAAGTTAGCCGAATTTGAGAAGGCCCTCCAGGCATTTGCTGAAGAATAAAAGCATCCGCGAGTAGCTCCCAACTCCCGGACGAAAAAGTAACTGGGCGGTCACTTTCCGATTGGCCTGGTGCGGTGCACAATATAGAAAGCCTCTAGTATTCAGTTTTTTTGAATGCTGGGGGCTTTTCGTGGTTAGTAGGGGGCATCGTCCAGATTAATAGACGAATGCATGTTTGCATGATAAACTAAAATGTGTGAAAAATGGCGCCACGAACGGTGTTGGCCGCTATTAAGAATTAATAATTGGGGAGGAACGACACGTGATTTATCGGCAGCCAGATAAGAAATTTGACCTCGTTTCAGACTACCAGCCAACGGGAGACCAACCCGCTGCGATTGACCAACTAACCGCCGGGATTAAGGCCGGTGATAAGGCACAGATCCTACTGGGGGCCACCGGGACGGGTAAGACCTTTACCATCTCTAACGTAATCGCTAACGTCAATAAACCGACATTAATCTTGTCACACAACAAGACGTTGGCCGGCCAGCTTTATGGTGAAATGAAGAAGTTCTTCCCCCATAACGCGGTCGAATACTTTGTTTCTTACTATGATTACTACCAACCCGAAGCCTATGTTCCGTCCAGCGATACCTATATTGAAAAGGATGCGTCCATTAATGACGAAATCGATAAACTCCGTCATGCTGCTACGACGTCCCTGCTGGAAAGAAATGATGCAATTGTCGTGGCCTCCGTTTCCAGCATCTTTGGTTTGGGGGACCCACGGGAATACCAAAACTCAGTTATCTCCTTGCACGTTGGCCAGCAGATTGAACGTGACCAGTTATTGCGTGACCTGGTAAACGTTCAATTTGACCGAAATGACATTGACTTTCAGCGGGGCCGTTTCCGGGTACATGGCGACGTGGTCGAAATTTTCCCGGCATCCCGGGATGAGCGAGCCCTACGGATTGAATTTTTCGGCGATGAAATTGATCGAATTCGGGAGGTCGATGCACTAACCGGGGAGGTCCTGGGCGACAGTGACCGGGTTTCTATCTTCCCGGCGACCCACTTCATGACCAGTGATGAGGTGATGGACCGGGCCTTACCCCAAATTGAACGTGATATGAAGAAGCAGGTTAAGAAGTTTACCGCTGAGGGGAAACTCTTGGAAGCGGAACGTCTCCAACAGCGGACCACCTATGACATTGAAATGATGCGGGAGATGGGTTACACCAACGGGATTGAAAATTACTCGCGGTACATGGATGGTCGCCAACCGGGTGAGCCACCGTTTACCCTGTTGGATTTCTTCCCCAAGGACTTCTTACTGGTGGTGGACGAATCCCACCAGACGATGCCTCAAGTGCGGGGGATGTACAACGGGGACCGGGCACGGAAGCAAATGCTGATTGACTACGGTTTCCGCCTCCCCAGTGCGCTTGATAACCGCCCCCTCAAGCTCGGTGAGTTTGAGCAGCGGGTTAACCAGGTGGTCTATATGTCGGCCACGCCGGGACCATATGAACTCAACCAGACTGACCACATTGCTCAGCAGATTATTCGGCCAACCGGCCTTTTGGACCCGACGATTGAAGTACGGCCGGTTATGGGCCAGATTGACGATCTGGTCAGTGAAATTAATAAGCGGGTCGAACGGCACGAACGGGTCTTTGTAACGACGCTAACAAAGAAGATGTCGGAAGACTTAACCGACTACCTCAAGGACCTGGGGCTCAAAGTGAAGTACCTGCACAGCGACATTAAGACCCTCGAACGGACCCAAATTATCCGGGATCTTCGTTTAGGCAAATTTGATGTCTTAGTCGGGATCAACCTCTTGCGGGAAGGACTTGACGTGCCGGAAGTCTCCCTGGTGGCAATTTTGGATGCCGACAAGGAAGGTTTCCTGCGTAATGAACGATCACTGATTCAGACGATTGGACGGGCCGCACGGAATGAACACGGGGCAGTAATTATGTATGCCGACACGGTTACCGAGTCGATGCAAAAGGCGATTGACGAGACCAAGCGGCGGCGCTCAATTCAGATGAAGTATAACCAGGACCACCACATCACGCCACACACGATTGTTAAACCAATTCAAGAAGCTATTTCGGCAACGAAGAAGACAGCCGATACCGGTGAAAAAGAAGATAGCAGTGAGTTTACTACTAGGGACTTTATGAAGCTCTCGAAGGACGCTCAGGCGAAGATGGTGGCCGAATTAACCGCGCAGATGCAGGCGGCGGCTAAGCGGCTCGACTTCGAGCAAGCGGCCACGCTACGTGATACAGTAATGGAATTAAAAGCCCAGATGACGGGGAAGAAGACCAAATCCGGGCGGAAAGTAAAGTAAAGGGGGATGCAGCTTTTTGGCAAACGATAAGATTATTATCCACGGGGCCCGAGCCCACAATTTAAAAAATATTGATGTTAAGATTCCTAAGAACAAGCTGGTTGTAATTACCGGCCTATCCGGCTCGGGAAAGAGTTCGTTGGCCTTTGACACCCTATATGCAGAGGGACAGCGCCGGTACGTGGAGAGCCTTTCTGCCTACGCCCGCCAGTTCCTGGGCCAAATGGATAAACCAGACGTTGATTCGATTGATGGTCTGTCACCAGCAATTTCAATCGACCAGAAGACGACTTCTCACAACCCCCGGTCAACGGTCGGGACGGTAACGGAAATCAATGACTTCTTGCGACTGCTCTGGGCCCGGGTGGGGACGCCGATTTGTCCTAATGACCATATCCCAATTAGCAGCCAGTCAGCTGAGCAGATGGTTGACCGGGTACTGGAATTACCTGAACGGACCCGCCTGCAGATCCTCTCCCCAGTGGTCCGGGCCAAGAAGGGGAGCCAAAAGAAGGTTCTCGCCTCCATTAAGCGAGAGGGGTTTGTCCGGGTACAAATTGATGGCGAAACGTATGACCTTGACGAAGTCCCCGAGCTAAATAAGAACCAGAAGCACACGATTAACGTGGTGATTGATCGGATCATCGTCAAGGATGGGATTCGGTCCCGGCTCTTTGACTCTTTTGAGGCGGCCCTCCGCCTCAGTAGCGGTTACGCCATTGCGGACGTCATCGGTGGCGACCCAATTCCGTTCTCAGAAAAATACGCCTGCCCAATCTGTGGTTTTACGGTGGGCGAACTGGAGCCCCGGCTTTTCTCGTTTAATGCACCAATGGGGGCTTGTCCAGAATGTGAAGGGCTCGGGTCCAAACTTGAAGTTGACATCGACCTGGTGGTTCCGGACCGGACTAAGACCCTTCGTGAAGGGGCAATGGTACCGTGGAACCCGATTTCATCGCAATACTACCCCGCATTGCTGGAACAATTCTGCCAGTCGGCCGGCATCGACCTGGATACGCCATTTAACAAGTTGCCAAAGAAGCAGCAAAAACAAGTTCTCTACGGCAATGGCGACCACCTTTTTCACTTCCATTATGAAAATGACTTTGGTGGGGTCCGGGACGTTGACGTGCCCTTTGAAGGGGTGCTCAATAACGTTAGCCGGCGGTACAAGGAAACCAATTCCGACTTTACCCGCGAGCAGATGCGCAAGTACATGACCGAGTTGCCTTGCCCGGCTTGTCATGGTTACCGACTCAACCAACGGGCCTTGGCGGTGCAGATTGATGGGCAAAATATCGGTCAGGTGTCTGACCTGTCAATTAGTAAGGCCATTGACTTTTTTAGCGGCGTTAAGCTGTCAGAACAAAACGAACAGATTGCCCGGCCGATCTTAAAGGAGATTTTGGATCGGTTAACCTTCATGAAGAACGTGGGGGTAGAGTACTTGACACTCAGTCGGTCGGCTCGGACACTTTCCGGTGGGGAAGCACAGCGGATCCGGTTGGCTACTCAGATCGGTTCTAACCTTTCTGGAGTGATGTACGTCCTCGATGAACCGTCAATCGGGCTTCACCAGCGGGATAATGACCGGTTAATCTCTTCACTTAAGGCCATGCGGGACCTGGGAAATACGCTGATTGTTGTTGAGCACGATGAAGACACCATGCGGGCTGCGGACTATATCATTGATATCGGCCCGGGGGCCGGTGAAAACGGTGGTCAGGTAATGGCGGCCGGAACGCCCAAGCAGGTAATGCGGTCACGGAAGTCGTTGACCGGTCAATACCTTTCCGGGAAGAAGTTTATTCCGGTGCCAGAAGAGCGGCGGGCCGGTAATGGTCAGCACCTGATGCTAAAGGGGGCCGCGGCGAACAACCTGAAGAACATTGACGTTGATTTCCCCCTGGGGAAGTTTATCTGCGTTACCGGGGTTTCGGGGTCAGGTAAGTCGACCCTGGTTAACTTGATCTTAAAGCGGGTGTTGGCCCAGAAGCTGAATAATAATTCTGCCAAGCCAGGTAAATATTCCTCAATTAGCGGAATTAAAAACGTAGAAAAGGTGATTGACATTGATCAGTCGCCAATCGGCCGGACGCCCCGAAGTAACCCGGCAACCTATACAGGAGTCTTCGATGACATCCGGGAACTCTTTGCCCAGACGAACCAGGCAAAGGTTCGCGGCTATACTAAGGGCCGCTTTAGCTTCAATGTCAAGGGGGGCCGGTGTGAGGCCTGCCATGGTGATGGGATCCTTAAGATTGAGATGAATTTCTTACCGGATGTGTACGTCCCGTGTGAGGTTTGCCACGGAACCCGTTATAATTCCGAAACGCTGGAAGTTGAGTACAAAGGAAAGAATATTGCCCAGGTACTGAACATGACGGTTTCAGAGGCCCTGGAGTTCTTTAGTGCCATCCCGAAGATCCGGCGGAAACTGCAGACGATTGAAGACGTTGGCCTCGGTTACGTTCACTTGGGGCAGCCGGCAACAACCTTATCCGGTGGAGAAGCACAGCGAATGAAGCTTGCGGCGGAACTCCACCGTCAGTCACACGGCAAGAGTTTCTATATCCTTGATGAACCAACGACCGGGCTACACATGGATGATATTAAACGGCTACTGGGCGTTCTCCATCGACTAGTGGACGCCGGTAATACCGTCTTAGTAATTGAACATGACCTCGACGTGGTTAAATCGGCGGACTGGCTGATTGACCTGGGACCCGAAGGTGGGGACGCTGGTGGTTACGTAGTGGCTACCGGGACACCAGAGGATGTTGCCGAGGTGAAGAAAAGCTATACTGGCCAGTACTTAAAGAAGATGCTGGCCCGTGACCAAAAATGGGCAGCAGCACGAACCGCAAAGAATAAAAGGTGAAAGCAAAGGGAGTGAGAACTAGCTTGCTAGTTCGTCTTTCGAAGCGAAGCAAGCCTGTAGGGAACCCCCGTCGACGCGCAGCTAGCCTTTAGGAAGCACAAATAGGCCTCCAGTGTTCGGCTTTGCCGGGCGCTGGAGGACTTCGCTATTCGTACTTTAGCTAGGCTGTAGAGATTATGTCACGGCTTCTGAACTAATCTTAGGGTGTTTGCTGTGGTAGTATCAATAAAAAAGGAGTGGTCAACGTGATTTTGATTAGTGCATGTTTGGCAGGGTTCAACGTTCGCTATGACGGGGGCAATGCTCGCCGCGAACTGGCGGTGAAGCTTGTTGCGCTGGGCCAGGCGATTACGGTCTGTCCTGAGATAATGGGGGGCTTTCAGACCCCCCGGCGACCAGCGGAAATTTGTGGTGGCGATGGGAAGGATGTTTTAACAGGGCGGGCAACAGTCATTAATCAAGCGGGGGTTGACGTGACCGCGCGCTACCTTGCGGCTGCCCGTCGGGTGTTGCAAATTGCCCAGGACCATGGGGTGACGGTTGCCTTCCTCAAGCAAAAGAGTCCCGCTTGTGGGACGCACCTAGTCTACGATGGTCACTTTAGTGGGAATAAGGTCCCGGGAATGGGGGTCACCGCCGCCTTGCTCGCCCGTAATGGCATCGAAGTTTATGGGGATGAGGAGTTAACCATGGCCAATTTAACACCGTACCTGGCTCCGGAAATAATTAAGCAACTGGGAACCAATAACCTCGCCATTGGTGATTAAAAGACACGCCCGGCCTGGTGTGGTACAATTGGTAAGTACTTGTCTGAGAGGAGCGGGAAATAGTGGAGACTAAGAAGATGGAAGTAGTAATCATCACGGGGATGAGTGGCGCTGGGAAAACCCAGGCGGTCCATGATTTTGAAGACGTTGGCTACTTCGTAATTGACAACATGCTACCCAGTTTGGCGGAGAAGTTTGTTGATGTCATTAAGGAATCGGGTGAGTTTACCAAGATTGCGATGGTAATGGACCTGCGTTCGCGGGGCTTTTATGACCAGGTGCTGCCAACCTTACACGAGCTTAAGCAGCGGGCCGACCTGGCAGTCAAACTACTGTTTTTAGATGCGGATAACGTTAAACTCGTGTCACGGTATAAGGAAACCCGGCGCCTTCATCCGCTGGCCCGGCAAGGCCGGATCCTTGACGGGGTGGAGACGGAACGGCAGCTGTTGAGTGAACTAAAGAGTCAGGCCGATGTAATTATTGACACGACCGACTTAACGCCCCGTAACCTCAAATTGCGGATTAACAAGCTTTTTAGCCACGGCGAAGGGAGTAACTTCTTTGTGGAGGTAATGTCCTTTGGCTTTAAGTATGGCCTGCCGCTCGATGCTGACATTGTAATGGATGCCCGCTTTTTGCCGAACCCCTTTTACATCCCAGAGTTAAAGCATTTGACCGGTAACGACCAGGCAGTTCAAGATTATGTAATGCAAAGTGACGTGGCCCAGGAGTTTTATGCCCACCTTTTGTCGTTGTTGAAAAACGCACTGCCGGGCTATATTCGGGAAGGCAAGAGTAGCCTAACCGTGGCGATTGGTTGTACGGGTGGTCAGCACCGGTCGGTGACCATTGCCAACAAGCTTGCAGGCGACCTCAAGCACGCCGGCTACAAGGTTAACCTCTACCACCGTGATGTTGCTAAGGCCAAGTAGGAAGGAGAATTGAAATGATCCATAAACCGAAAATTGTTGTGATCGGTGGGGGCACCGGGTTACCCGTTGTCCTCCGCGGGCTCCGGGACCAAGATGCCGATGTGACGGCGGTCGTCACTGTCGCCGATGATGGTGGCTCGTCGGGAATCCTCCGCAACTATATTAACGTCGTACCACCTGGTGATATTCGAAACGTTTTGGTGGCCCTCTCTGAGCTACCACCGCTGGAATTAGACGTTTTCCAGTATCGTTTTAACAGCAACGACCAGTTCTTTGCCGGGCATGCGATTGGTAACCTTATTATCTCGGCCCTTTCCGAGATGAAGGGCGGGATTTTCCCCGCTGTTCAGGAATTAGCAGAAATGATGAAAATCCGTGGTCACGTCTACCCGGTGGCCAACGAACCATTGACGTTAAATACCGAGTTTACAGACGGCACGACCATGAGTGGTGAATCAGAAATTACGGCGGCCCATAAGCAAATTAAGCGGGTGTGGGTAACGCCGGCTGACGACGCGGACGGACATCAGATTAAACCGGTTCCAGAAGTCCTGGCGGCCATTAAGGAAGCTGACCAAATCGTGATTGGCCCGGGGAGCCTGTTTACGAGCATCCTGCCCAACCTAATGATCAAAGAGGTGGGGCAGGCGGTCTGCGAAAGTAAGGCAGAGGTAGTCTACATCTGTAACATCATGACTCAAAAGGGCGAGACCGACTACTTTACCGATGCTGACCATGTCCGGGTACTAAACCGGCACCTGGGCAAGAAGTTTATCGACACGGTCCTGGTTAATATCCAACCGATCCCGAAAAACTATCTCGACTTCCAGCAATGGAATGAAATTTCCCAACCCGTGGGCCATGACTTTCAAGGACTGCGCGATCTGGATTGCCGGGTAATTAGCGCTAACTTCTTGCGTCTACGAGATAATGGGGCCTTCCATGACCGTGACCGGGTCGTCGCAGAATTAATGAACCGTCTTCACCAGGTTCACGAGTAAAGGAGGTGTTGGCATGTCCTACGCAAGTGATGTCAAAAAGGAACTGACCGCCATTAAAGTGCACCAGAAAAACGCGCAGGCGGAACTGATGGCACTGATTCGGATGAATGGGAGTATTGCCATTGCTAACCGCCAGCTAGTTTTAAACATCCAGACCGAAAATCCAGCTATTGCCCGGCGAATCTATTCTTTGCTTAAGGAATTCTACCAGGTGGAAAGTGAGATCGTGGTTCGTCGCAAGATGAAGCTGAAGAAGAACAACCAGTATATTGTCCGGCTCCGTTACTCTGTCCAGCGGGTATTAGATGACTTGGGGATTTTGCAAAACTACCAAATCAAAGAGCAGGTGCCCTTAGAAATGCTTAAGGATGAATGGATGGTACGGTCATACCTACGGGGCGCCTTTTTAGCCGGGGGGTCGGTTAATAATCCGGAAACTTCCCGCTACCACCTGGAGATCTATTCCCTTTACCAAGAGCACAACGAGATGATTGCGGAAATGATGAATAAGTTTGGCTTAAATGCCCAAACCACGGCCCGGCGTAGTGGTTACATTGTTTACCTCAAGGAAGCCGAGAAGATTGCTAACTTCATGTCCCTGATTGGGGCGACGAATTCGATGCTCCAGTTTGAAAATGTCCGGATTGTGCGTGACATGCGTAATTCGGTTAACCGCCTTGTCAACTGCGAGAATGCTAACATGAACAAGATTGCGAATGCGTCGACCCGGCAAATTGAAAACATTAAGCTGATTGAGTCGACGGTTGGGTTGGCCAGCCTGCCGGATAAGTTGCGTGAGATTGCCCAGACCCGGCTAAACCATCAGGAGGTTAGCTTGAAGGAACTTGGTCAGTTGGTTCCCGGTGGACCAATTTCGAAGTCCGGCGTTAATCACCGCCTGCGAAAGCTAAACGCGTATGCAGATGAATTGCGGATGTCAAAATCTGTGTAATATAAAAAAGTGGATGGGGAAATTTCCCCATCCACTTTTTTACTTACCTAATCCGACGGCTACTTCAAACTAGAATTATTCTCCATGATACCGTCAAGCAGACCGTAGTCAACCGCTTCTTGGGCAGTTAAGTAGTGGTCACGTTCCGTATCACGGTTAATTTGTTCAATTGGTTGACCAGAATTCTTCGACAGGATCTCATTAATCATCTTCCGGGTCTTCAAAATTTCGGTTGCCGCAATTTCAATTTCGGTTTGTTGACCTTGTGCACCACCAGATGGTTGGTGAATCAAGACTTGGGAGTGTGGTAAACCGAACCGCTTACCCTTGGTACCGGATGAAACCAGGACACTGGCCATTGAAGCGGCCATCCCGATGACGATGGTTTGGACGTCGGACTTGATAAAGTTCATCGTATCGTAGATCGCCATCCCAGAAGTAACGACACCACCAGGTGAGTTAATGTATAAGTAAATGTCTTTAGTTGAGTCTTGCGCATCCAAGAAGAGTAGTTGCGCAACAATTGAGTTTGCCATTTCGTCTTCAATTGGACCAGATAACATGATGATCCGGTCCTTCAGAAGCCGTGAGTAGATATCATAAGCACGTTCACCGCGTGATGACTGCTCAATGACGGTTGGAACTAAGTTCATTAATGTGGCCTCCTTGTAAATTAGCACTCGTCAGCAAATATTGCTAACTGATATTATTACTATACTCGATTGGTCAAAAAAGGTCAAATGTTTTGCCAACCGAACTAATTAATTGCTAGTTATTATACCTGATATTGGCCGCAAAAAAAGTAAAACGACTGGGAATGATAAAATTCCACAGCCGTTAGGTTAGTTGTTATTTACTTATTAATACCGGCGCAAAGTAGGTCCATCTCGACATCGGCGACTTGTTGATCAAGTGCCCGCCAGTCGGTGTTAGTTAAAAAGATGTTTAATTCCTTGGTATTAGTCATGGTAATTAACCTCCCATTGGTTATTTGTTTTCAGTTCCCTTTTAAGACATTATTATGATATACCATAATGGTCTAGTTTACAACCGTGATTATGGCAGCAATTCTATCTGACATATGTAAATTGGTCTAGTCTTATTTTGAAAGCCCTTGGGCCCCTAAGGCTAGTTCGGTAGTAAAATTAGCCTAGTAAAATAAAAAATAATCGTTTTTTGAAAGTGGGCTAATATGAAATCTGTACAAGGGTTGCTTTTTATTTCTGAGCCCGGTATAATTGGAACGTTAATTGATTTACGTACATAATAAGGAGGCATATAGCTATGCGTAAAGCACACCCATACGGCGTACAAGGCCGTCGCCCAGTTGCTCCTAAGTACAAGCGAGCATTAAAAGAAAAGAAGATCGAAGCTATTCGCAAGTGGGCTAAGGAAAAGCCAGCTGACGAAAAGTAGTCGATATAAAGAGGTCGGGTTTTCCAACCTCTTTTTTATTATCCAAAATAATGAAGCGGCCTCCAGCGTTCGAAAAAATCCGAATGCTGGAGGCCGCTTTGGACTCATTTGATATTGAAAAAAGTGGACCAGCAAATACATGCTGGTCCACTTCATTACTAATGCGCCCCCCGAGAGTCGAACTCGGATCTCGAGAACCGGAATCTCACGTGCGATCCATTACACTAAGGGCGCGTCAACAAATAGTATATTATCCTATTCTATTTCGAATTGCAAGTATTATTTGAAATTTTTAATCAAGATAACGGTTTCACCAGAAAATTCAAAATTTCTGAGGTGATTGAATAGACAATTCAAAACAAGATGAGTATTATTAAGGTCGTAAGGTTTTGTACCTTGTTTAACAAGGCTGCTTCGGTCAGCCCCTGCTAAATAGGGACACTAATTTATGTTTTCCTAAAGGAGGAAATTGCAGTATGACTGTAAAGATTGGTATTAACGGTTTCGGCCGTATTGGTCGTTTAGCATTCCGTCGTATTCACGAACTCAACACTAGCGACATCGAAGTTGTAGCTATCAACGATTTGACTACTCCTTCCATGCTTGCTTACTTACTGAAGTACGACTCAACTCACGGCAAGTTCCCTGGTGAAGTTTCATCAACTGACAAGGGAATCGTTGTTGATGGTAAGGAATACCCAGTATACGCAGAACGCGATGCACGGAACATTCCTTGGGTAAAGAACGATGGTGTTGACTTTGTTCTTGAATGTACTGGTTTCTACACTTCAGCAGAAAAGTCACAAGCTCACTTGGATGCTGGTGCAAAGCGTGTTCTGATTTCCGCACCTGCTGGTAACATTCCTACTGTTGTTCCTGGTGTTAACTTGGATACTCTTAAGGCTGACGACAAGATCGTTTCAGCTGGTTCTTGCACGACTAGTTGCCTTGCCCCAATGGCATACTTCCTTAACAAGAACTTCGGTATCAAGGTTGGTACTATGACTACTATCCACGCATTCACTTCTACTCAAGCTATCCTTGATGGCCCTCGTGGTAAGAAGATGCGTAACAACCGTACTGCAAGCATCAACACTATTCCTCACTCATCTGGTGCTGCCAAGGCTATCGGTCTGGTTATCCCAGAATTGAACGGTAAGCTTTCTGGTCACGCACAACGTGTTGGTGTTGTTGATGGTTCATTAACTGAACTTGTTTCCATCTTGGACAAGAAGGTTACTGTTGACCAAATCAACGACGCAATGAAGAAGGCTACTGAAGGTAACGAAGCCTTTGGTTACACTGAAGACCCAATTGTTTCAACTGATATTATCGGTTCAACTTACGGTTCTGTCTTTGATCCTTCACAAACTGAAATTATGGAAGGCGACGACGGTTCACAATTAGTTAAGACTGTTGCTTGGTACGACAACGAATACGGTTTTACCAGCAACATGATCCGGACGCTGCTTCACTTTGCAAATCTGTAATTCATTACCCAAATAAGGGATTGAATTCTTGGCGGGAGGAGGAAACTCCGCCCGCCTTTTTTATCAAGGAGGTAAAACGTATATGGCTAAATTAACTGTTGAAGACCTTCCTTTAGAAGGTAAGAAGGTATTGATGCGGGTTGACTTCAACGTGCCGATTAAAGACGGTGTCGTTGGTGACGACAACCGGATCGTGGCTGCTTTGCCAACGATCAAGTACGTAATTGATCATGGTGGTCGGGCAATCCTGTTCTCCCACTTAGGCCGGGTTAAGAAGGAAGAAGATAAGCCAGGTCTGTCAATGCGCCCAGTTGCAGAACGGCTTTCCAACCTGCTGAACAAGCCGGTTACCTTTGTCCCAGTTACGGAAGGTAAGCAACTTGAAGATGCCATCGATAACATGAACAACGGTGACGTGCTGTTAGTTCAAAACACCCGTTACGAAGATGTTAAGGATGGCGAATACGTCAAGCGGGAATCCGGTAACGACCCTGAATTAGGTAAGTACTGGGCTACACTTGGTGATGTCTTTGTAAACGATGCCTTCGGTACGGCACACCGTAAGCACGCTTCTAACGTTGGTATTGCCACTAATATGCCTGGTAAGGCTGCGGCTGGTTACCTGATGGAAAAGGAAATCAAGTTCTTGGGTGACGCCGTGGACAACCCACAACGTCCATTCGTTGCTATCCTCGGTGGTGCTAAGGTTTCTGACAAGATCGGTGTAATTGACCATCTCTTGGACAAGGCGGACAAGATCATCATTGGTGGTGGGATGGCTTACACCTTCTACGCTGCCAAGGGGATCAAGGTTGGTAACTCCTTAGTTGAAAAGGACAAGATTGACGTTGCCAAGGAAATCCTTGATAAGGCTGGTGATAAGCTGGTTCTGCCAATCGACAATGTTGTTGCTGACAAGTTTAACAATGATGCCGACACCAAGGTGGTCGAAGGCGACATTGATGATGGCTGGATGGCCCTTGACATTGGTCCAAAGTCCATCGAAGAATTCGAAAACGTTTTGAAAGATGCTAAGACGGTTGTTTGGAACGGCCCAATGGGTGTCTTTGAAATGCCAAACTTTGCTAAGGGAACCCTTGAAATTGGTAAGTTCCTGGGCACTTTGACTGACGCAACCACGATTGTCGGTGGTGGTGACTCCACTGCGGCCGTTAAGCAATTAGGCGTTGCTGACAAGTTGACCCACATCTCAACCGGTGGTGGGGCTTCACTTACCTACCTTGAAGGTAAGACTTTGCCAGGGATTGCGGCCATTTCTGAAAAGTAATTAGTTATTCCAAAGGGGGTCGGGGAAGACTATTTCTCCGGCGCCCTTTTAAAAATCAACGGTGCAAAGGAGGCGTTGACATGCGGATTCCAATCGTTGCGGGAAACTGGAAGATGCATAAGACCGTTGACGAGGCAGTGGCCTTTGTTAACAAAATTAAGGACCAGTTACCACCAGCTGACCAACTACAGACGGCGCTGGCAGCACCGACCCTGTGTTTAATGCCGATGAAGCAGGCGGCGGTGGGGTCACCACTTAAGTTGATGGCGGAAAACTGTTACTACAAGGATGCCGGTGCCTACACTGGTGAAACTAGTCCGTATGCACTTTACCAGGCAGGCATCCACCACGTTATTCTTGGCCATTCTGAGCGGCGGAACTACTTTCACGAAGACGATGCCTTGATTAATAAGAAGGTGGCTGCGGCCTTACGAAATGGCCTTTGTCCGATTGTCTGCTGTGACGACACAATGGGCCGGCGAGTTGCTGACGATGACAAGGTTCATTGGGTGGTTGCCCGTATCCTAGCGGACCTCCAAGGACTTAGCCCGGCAAACATCCGTAAGGTGACGATTGCCTATGAGCCAAACTGGGCGATTGGCAGCGGGCAGAGCGCGGACCCTAATCAAGCGGCAGAAGGTTGTTACCTGATCCGGCAGACGATTAGCGACATGTATGGTGATGCGGTGGCTAACGACGTTCGGATCTTGTACGGCGGTAGTGTCACGCCGGACAATGTGACCGCAATGATGAACCAACAAGACATCGATGGTGTGCTGGTCGGTGCCGACAGCCTTGATGCCCGGACATTTTTAGAAATAGTTAACCACTAAATGCTTGTTTTTAGTTGTGCAAAATAATACAATGTTACATGAAGTAGCGCGATAGCTATCGAATTTAAGATAGAGGAGAGATTCATCAAATGTCACTTATTACAGATATTTATGCACGTGAAGTTCTTGATTCACGTGGTAACCCAACTGTTGAAGCAGAAGTTTACACTGAAGCTGGCGGTGTTGGCCGTGGGATTGTCCCATCAGGTGCTTCAACTGGTGAACACGAAGCCGTTGAATTACGTGACGGTGACAAGGACCGTTTTGGCGGCAAGGGCGTATTAAAGGCCGTTGCTAACGTTAACAAGATCATTGCTAAGGAAATCGTGGGGATGGAAGTTACTGACCAAATCGCCATCGACAAGGCTATGATCAAGTTAGACGGTACTCCAAACAAGGGTAAGCTTGGTGCCAACGCTATTTTGGCCGTTTCATTAGCTGCTGCACGGGCTGCTGCTGATGAATTGCAAGTACCTCTTTACAACTACCTTGGCGGTTTCAACGCACATGTATTGCCAACGCCAATGATGAACGTTATCAACGGTGGTGCCCACTCTGATAACAAGGTTGACTTCCAAGAATTTATGATCATGCCAGTTGGTGCACCAACTGTTCGTGAAGCTATTCGTTGGGGTTCAGAAACTTTCCACGCCCTGAAGAAGGAATTGGAAGCTGCTGGTAAGGTAACCTCCGTTGGTGATGAAGGTGGATTTGCTCCAGACTTTGCTAACAACGCTGAACCATTTGAATACCTGATCAAGGCCATCAAGGATGCTGGTTACAAGCCAGGCAAGGACATTGCCATTGCCTTTGATGTGGCTGCTTCTGAACTGTGGGACGACGATGCTAAGAAGTACAAGCTTCGTTGGTCAACTGGTGAAGAATACACCACTGACGAATGGATCAAGTACCTGTCAGACATCATTGAAAAGTACCCAATCGTTTCTGTTGAAGACCCAATTGACGAAAACAACTGGGATGACTGGGTAACCCTGACCAAGGAACTTGGTAAGAAGGTTCAATTAGTTGGTGACGACTTCTTCGTAACTAACACTGACTACCTGAAGAAGGGTATTAAGATGGGGGCTGCTAACTCCATCTTAATCAAGCTTAACCAAATCGGTACTTTGACTGAAACTGTTGAAGCTATCGAAATGGCTAAGGAAGCCGGCTACACGGCCATCGTTTCCCACCGTTCTGGTGAAACTGAAGATACCACGATTGCTGACCTGGTTGTTGCTACTAACGCCGGCCAAATTAAGACTGGTTCCATGAGCCGGACTGACCGTCTTGCTAAGTACAACCAATTGATGCGGATCGAAGACAACCTTGGCGATGTTGCTCAATACAAGGGCATTCACTCATTCTACAACTTGAGTGAACAAGCTCGTCAAGACATCGAAAATCGTTAATTCGATAGCTTAATAATAGAAAAGGGGCTGTGACAAAAAGCCCCTAAATTAAAGGTTCCATTCGGATTTTGATAAAAATCTCGAATGGAACTTTTTGATTATGGCAGATTGCAAGAAATAACTTGAACGAATTTAGTGACGCAGATTAAGTAAGAAGATCTCAATTGGTGTTCGCCGGTTAAGACATTTAAGTGGCCGTGAATTCAAATACCAATTAATTTGAACCAGTTGGCGCTCACTTAGTTCTTCAATCGCTTGGCCTTTAGGAATAAAGCGCCGTAAAACTCGGTTACGGTTCTCATTACTGCCGCGTTCATGTGGTGAATAAGCATGGGCAAAATAAACCGGAGTACCAGTTAGCTGCTCAATTGCCTGGTAGTTAGCGAACTCTTTACCATGATCTACGGTCAGCGT